>ENA-OPXM01000611-OPXM01000611.1-human-gut-metagenome-genome-assembly--contig:-NODE-611-length-20191-cov-1.856128_pt1 | contig 20191 bp, 28 predicted proteins | sample MGYA00241707_ERZ502035 | MGnify/ENA primary metagenome ERZ502035 (study PRJEB25962, sample SAMEA2043051) | human gut metagenome | biome: human gut; feature: human-associated habitat; material: faeces... | reverse complement strand
ACGTCTTGCAGACGGTGAACCTACCGACGATGAGCTTATGGGCTTTGAGGACGGTGAGGAGTAATGCTTACCCCTCAGACGTTACAAAAACTGCCAGATGACTTGATTGATCTTGTAAGCGAGGTACAGACTGATATAATCAAGTCTATTGCCAAAAAGCTTGTTAAAGCGGACTATCTTACTCCCTCGGCGGAATGGCAGTTGTACAAAGCAAGCCAGCTGAAGATGTCTACAAAAGAGATCACTGCTATGCTTGCAGAATTTACAGGCAAATCAAAGCGGCAGATATCAAAGCTGTACACCGATGCCTGTAAGGAGGCAATCAACAACGACGCCAAGATATACAGAACTTACGGCAAGGACTGCTCCGCCGCTCTGAGGTCGGTGGCATTATCCAACACGCTTAAGGCAGGCGTTAAAAATGCAAATGGTATGACAAAAAATCTGTGTAAGTCCATGGTAGAGTCCTCGCAGGCAACTGTTACTCATCTTATGGACAAGGCATGGTTAAAGGTACAAAGCGGTGCTTTTACATATCAGGATGCTATTTACGACGCAGTTGTCGAGCTTGCTAAACAAGGTATTGCGACTGTAACTTATCCATCGGGTAAGACCGACTGGGCAGACGTTGCAGTGCGGCGTGCGGTAATGACGGGCATAAGTCAGACTGCAGGTCAGATGCAGCTTGATCTTGCCGCAGAAATGGACTGCGATCTGGTTGAGGTCACCGCACACATGGGCGCGCGTCCCTCACACGCTTTATGGCAAGGCAAGGTTTACAGCATTTCGGGCAAATCTAAAAAATACCCTAAACTCAGCACCGCCACAGGCTACGGAACGGGTGACGGCTTGAAAGGCTGGAACTGCCGACATGATTTTTATCCGTTTTTCGAGGGAATTTCCGAACGTGCTAATCTCCCTGTTGACGTGACCGAAAACAACAGACAGTATGAATTATCGCAGAAACAGCGTGCTATGGAGCGGTCTATACGAGCTACAAAAAGACGTTTAGCTGCATATGACGGTGCTATCTCTGAGACGGAAGACGAGGTGCTTAAACGGAGACTGCAAAATCAGTTTGAACGCCACTCGGCTATACTGAAAACTAAGGAAAAACGGCTGTCTGAGTTTTGCGATACGAACGATCTTTATCCCGAAAAGGACAGAGTTCGGGTTGTTGGATTTAACAAGAGTGTTTCGCAGAAAGCGGTATATGGGAATAATCGTTACTTTGTTAAGCAAATGAAAAGCTACGGCATAGAAAATCCGCCGAAAAGCCTTGACATTTTTGAAAATATGAAGTATAATAACTCTCCTGAGTACAAATTGATGAATGCATATATTACTTCTGTAAAAAAGGGAAAAATTTCTCCGCTTGTAGGTTACGATCATTATAAGAAGTTGCACAATGAGATTAACAACAGTCTTGTTGGTTTAACTACAACTAACGGTATTGAAATAACTGGGCAATCGGATCATTTCATTGAACGTGTTATTGGTGTAATCAAAGATCCTGATACGGGTAAGAAACGTCTTGGCGTTGAACTTCAAGATATTCAGGATGCTTTGACCAATGGTAAAGCAATGAAACCCAAAATTAGCAGGGATAAAAACGGTAACATTTTATATGATGAAGATGGTAAACCTAAAATATCTCAGCTATTTGTTACAGATAAATGTGCAGTATCCATAAATCCTGAAACGGGCGTGCTTATTCAATGTAATCCAAAGTGAGGTGTATTATTATGATATTCAATTTCAAAAAAGATGAATATGAAATGCTTGTCAAATATGGCGATTTTGAAGATTTGGAATACCCATACAAGCTCTTCCCCGAAACAAGTCAGATAGAAATAAATAATAAAGATGTTTCTATGTTTCAATGCATAATTAGCAACATATCAGTTGTTTATGGCATGGACGAAAATCAGAATAATATGACAGATTTCGGATATAAAGCATTGGATATTTATGATAAGGTTTATTTTCAAATTCATAATGAATAAGCTCCCAGCTACTGGGGGCTTTTAATTTTGCAAAAAGGAGCTGATAATTTATGCTTTCAACCCTTATATTGCTTTACGCCCTCGATACAGGGCAAATCCCCGTTGGCTGTTATGTAGCCGCATGGGTCTTCACAATAATAAAAGGTATTTGTTTGGTTATTAAATGCCTTGTAGATTTATCAGATGATTAAAACTGCATTTTCCTTCTTTTACTGGTTTAAATTCCTGCATTGATTTATCCTCCTTGTTTTTGCGGAGCAAAAATCCGAGCCGCTTGCGAGGAGATAAATTTTATACTCAAAATTAAGGAGGAAAAATCCCTATGGAACTGAAAGATTTAACAGCTCTCGGTATTACCGAGGAGCAGGCAAACAAGGTGCTTGAACAGCACACAGCGGAGCTGACCGCAGAACAGCAGAAGTACACAGACCTTAACGCAGAACTGGAAACGGCAAAAGGCACGATCTCAGAGCTTACTGATAAGGTCAAAGCATTTGACGGCGAGGACATTGAAGGACTTAAGAAAGCGGCGTCCGACTGGGAAAGCAAGTACAATGCAGATATTGCCGCACTTAAGCTTGACAAGGCTCTGGAACTGTCCCTTGCCGGAGCAAAAGCAAGAGATGTGGACATTGTCAAGTCTCAGCTTGACTCGTCGCTCCTCAAGCTTGACGATGACGGCAAGATCACAGGTCTTACCGAACAGCTTGACAAGCTTAAGGCCGACAAAGCATTTCTCTTTGCGGATGGTGATGAGCCTACCGCAAGGATAGACACCGGTCTTGACCACGGTTCGGCAACAGAAACAACATCAGACGCACAGGCAAGAGCCGTAATGGGTCTGCCTGCGACTAAGTAATTTTACGGAGGTAAAATATTATGGCAAACGCAATTACAAAATTTAAAACCTACATCGCACTGCTTGACGAGGTTTACAAGCAGGCATCTTTGACCGCCGATCTCGACAGCGATCCTACTCTTGTTAAAGCGGGCGCAAACGCAAATGAGATCATAATCCCTAAGATCTCTATGGACGGTCTGGCGGACTACTCCAGAAACAGTGGCTATGTAAAGGGCGATGTTACTCTTACAAACGAGACTGTTACCTTTAATTACGACAGAGGTCGTAAATTCAGCGTTGACAATATGGACAATGAGGAGACTGCAGGACTTGCTTTCGGCAGACTGTCCTCAGAGTTTATCCGCGTCAAGGTTGCTCCCGAACAGGACGCATTCAGGTTCGCGACCTATGCAGGTACAACAGGCATATCTAAGGTTTCTGCAGGAGCAACACTTTCATCGGGTAATGATGTCCTTACCGCTCTGATCACTGCACAGAACAAAATGGACGAAGACGAAGTATCGCCGGAAAACCGTATTCTGTACATCACTCCTACTCTGTATAACCTTGCTATCAATGTGGACACCACAAAGTCAAAGGCTGTACTTGACGGCTTTGCTAAGATCGTAAAAGTGCCTCAGAGCAGATTTTACACTGCGATCGATCTTAAGGACGGCACGACAAAATCAGAGGGCGTCGATGAAACGGCAGGCGGTTTTGCTAAGGCGACAACCGCAAAGGATATAAACTTTATGATAATCCAGAAGTCGGCGGTTATCCAGTATCCTAAGCACACGGTAAACAAGGTCGTTACGCCGGAGGAAAATCAGACGGATGACAGCTGGCTGTTCTTCTTCCGTGCTTATGGTCTGGCTGATGTGTACGAAAACAAGGCGGCAGGTATTTATCTGCACCACAAGGCATAGGAGGTGTCGTTATGGCAAAGACAGTAGGATTGACTTTTAACGAGAAGCCAATAACAATAGAACCGCCTGCCGACTATTGCGAAAATGAAAATGTCATTGATTATAAGAGCATGACAGTCCCTGAACTAAAAGCTTATGCCGCCGAACTTGGCATTGACCTCGGGTCGGCAAGCAAGAAGGACGCAATCATTCAGGAAATCGTCGATGCAGTTGCGGTAGAGGATACGACAAGCGAAACGGAGGTGTAGGCTATGGCTTATGCTGATTACACGTTTTACACTGCTGATTTTCATGGCAATAAGATTTCCGAAACGGATTATCCTTATTTTGCGGAGCGTGCATCGGAATATCTCGACAGTCTGAGCTTTGCCGAGACCGACGAGATCAGCCTTGCCAAAGCCTGCTGTGCTTGTGCAGAGATCATGTACTCCGCACAGCCGGATAAACAGATAGCCTCCGAAAAGGTCGGAGATTATTCGATAAGTTATTCGACCACTCAGACTGCTGTCGCCGATGAGCTGATCAAGACCGCCTCCAGATACCTTAATCTCAGGTCTGTGGGGTGGATATAAATGAGATATAATACAAAATGCACCGTCTGGCACAAACAGCCCGACGGTGCATTTATTACACAGCATTATCCGTGCTGGTGGCAGGACACCGAAGCCGAAAACATTGCAAAGACGGGCAAGACCGATGTTGACCGGGCGTTGATACATCTGCCGTTGTTGGCTGTAGTCGATAAGTCCGACTATATTGCAAAGGGCGATATTGATTTTGACGTGACAGCCTCTGTGGCAGAGTTGCTTAAGGCTGTAAGCCCGCTCAAAATCAGTACTGTAGAGCGCAAGGATTACGGCAGTCCCATAATGCGGCACACGGAGGTGACGGCTAAATGAGTAATAACAGTATTAAAGTAACTCTCACGGTCGCTCCCGAAAATGAACTGTTTGCGAGGCGTGGTCTGCAAAAAGGCGGCCGAGTACAGAAGTATATCGACAGCGAAGTATTACGTTGCTGTGATAGTTATGTGCCAATGCTTACCGGTAAGCTTAAACAGTCCGGTATTACATCAACGGTAGTTGGATCAGGCATGGTGCATTACAACACACCATACGCCCGCAAAAATTATTACGATAACAAAGGTATGGGCAAGCAGGGGCTTAACCTTGGGGGCAAGCGAGGCAGACTATGGTTTGAGCGTATGAAACCCGATCATCTGTCCGGAATAATCAAAGGAGTGAAACGAATTGCCGGAGCAAAATAAAAGCCTTTTGGAGGCTATGAAAGAATATGTGTTACAGTATCCCAATCTTGGAGATATTGATCTGCACATAGACCAGACTGAGTCTGAACCTGTTAATTACAGTATACAGACATCAGGTCTTGTAAAACTCAGTGAGGACGTGTGCGGAAATCAGATATGGCAGTACAATGCTTTGCTCCAGAGCAGAGAGTACACAGCCGATGATCTGTCAAGGCTCAATGCATCAGCTTTTACGGAGGATTTTATCTTCTGGATTGAAAAACAGAACAGTAGCCGGAATTATCCAGAACTTGCAGGAAATTTTGAACCTATCAGTATATCCGCTGATAATGGCATACTGCTTGCTCAGGATGAGGACGGAGACAGAGGATTGTATCAGATACAGATACATTTTACATTTGAGGAGGAAATATAAATGGCAGCTACAGGAATAAAAAAGCTTAAAAGAAGTCATCTTATGCATTTGTTGGATTCCACTTTTGGCGGAGAAACTCCGTCATGGTTCCTGATCGGCAAAAACATTGAGGATATGTCTATGGATTTGGGACCGGATACCGCGACTGTTAAGAATATCCTTGATGAAACAGATGTAAATGACAACGGTTACGAACCTAGTTTGTCTGTTGAAACCTACTACGCAAATACAGAAGATGCGATTTACGAAAAGATCAAATCTATTGCGTTGGATCGTCTTGTTGGCGACGACTGCAAGAGCAAATATCTTGAGGTGCTTATCGATAAGACCGAAGGTCCTTACGATGCATGGATGGAAGATTGCATCGTTAAGCCGCAGTCATATGGCGGACCGCAGGGCGGTGTCAACATACCGTTTAATATCCAACCCTGCGGCAATCGTATTAAGGGTACTGTAACAATCGCAAATAAAGTGGTGACATTTACGCCGCTGGCTGAAGGATAATTTGAGGGGCGACTAAGCCCCTCTTTTCTAAGGAGTGTTTTTTATGTCAGAAACAATTAAGCTTAGTTTTGACGACGGATACAAAAATATCGAATTAAATGGGAATCCGGATAAAATAATCCGTATTAATCCAACAGATACTCAGTTTATTAACCGAATTTCAGGCTTTGATGAGAAATATGAGAATATACGCAGTAGATACGGAGATATCGATATGAACTCTATCAATGATCTGCAGAATCTTGATGAGAATAATCCGGACTTTGAAAAGCTGAAACTTGCCGCTGATAGTGTGGACAAACTTGATATGGCGGTGAAGGATCTTATAAATGAGATCTTTGGTTATGATATTTCATTAATAGTATTCGGAACTGATTCATGTCTTTCGCCTGCCGGAGGTCAACCAATATTTATGAATTTTATGCAGTGCATCTTCGCGTACATAAATGAATGTTCTGTGGAGGAAAGAAAGAAATCACAGGAGAAACTTAATTCCTATGCGGCACAGCGCAATACCATTGTTGGTGAAACAAAATGATAGGTGCATTGCCTAAAGCTTTGACAGTCAACGGTAAAATATATTCAATATATAGTGATTATCGCGTAGCTTTGCTGATTTTTTCTATGTGCAATGACGATACGCTTAATGACAAAGCCAAAACATATGGATGTATACAACTGTTGTACAAGCATCACGATCAGATACCTAACTCGGATCTTTACGAAGCGGCAGAACAAGCCAAATGGTTTCTTGACGGCGGAGATATGCCAAAATCTAAACGTCAACCTAAACCGTTGATAAACTGGGATCAGGATGAAGGGATTATTTTTCCAGCTCTCAATAAGGTAGCAGGAAAGGAAATTCGTGAAATTGATTATATGCATTGGTGGACGGTTTTAGGCCTTTTTAATGAGATTGGTGAGGGTTTATACAGTAATGTTATAAATATACGCTATAAGCTTGCACACAATAAAAAACTTAGTAAAGGAGAACAGGACTTTTACCGGAACAACAAAGAACTTATTGATATTAAGGTGAAGCTTACAGCAGAGGAACAGGATGAACTTGATTTTATAAATAATCTGTTATAAAAAAAGTCAGCCCGTTGGACTGACTTTTTTATTACGCCCACCACTGATTACCGCAGTTAAGGCAAGTTATACGAACTTTTTTTGCTCCTTTGTTTCCGGCAACAAGACCTATTGGACCGGCAACAGCAGTTCCTATGACTGCTTTTCCGACTCCAAAGCCTTTTTTGTTTGCCGTAAGCGAAGTACTTCCACATTTAGGACAGCAAGCAATACCGTTTTTCTTGTTTTCCTTTATACGCTGACGTTTTGATAACGTTTTTTCTTCATGTTGTGTTTCGCCTGTTTGTGATGAAGTTGATGTGGTTACTTCCATCGGTATAAAAGTATTATTGCTAAGTGCGGAGAAGTAACCACATAACTCAGCAATTTTTTTATTATTGTTAAAGAAAAACATTACGTTATATGATTTTCCGTTTGCTGTTATAAACAAGCGACCGTTCTCGGAAGGAGTTCCGGCTGTATATCTAATATCTGATATGTCGGATACTTTTATAGTTTCGCTTTTGAGCCCACTTTTGTATGAGATCTCCGTTTCCGAAACTATTATAGTTGACACAAAAGCCGATTTTATTGTGGCATTCATAGGTATAGTTGAAATCGAGTTGACTTCTTCAATTTCGGTTTTATTGTGATGCAGAATTTCAGTTCCACATTTCATGCAGAAATCTGATTCATCGGATATTTCTGCGCCGCATTTAAAGCAAAACATAACATTTCCTCCCATTATGTATTTTTTTCATTATACAGCGTATGGAGGATTTTGTCAAGAAAGGAGGCTGATATAATTGGCAATTGACGGCAGACTTAATTTCGATACAAAAATAGATACAAAAGGATTTTCCAAAGGTATAAACAGTTTAGGTAACCAGCTTAATAATCTCCGAAATATAGTTTTAAAAATGGGTGCAGCACTTGGTACTGTGTTCAGTGGAAAAGAAGCACTTGAAGCTGCTGCAGATATAAATGCTGCAAATTCTCAAATGCAACAGACTTTTGGAACTTTAAAATCTGCTGCAGATAATGCTATGAAAAGTGTTGCTGATAACAGTAGCATTCTTCAGACAAGACTTCAAAATGTAGGCACATCTATTTATGCTTTTGCTAAAACTACGGGTATGGATTCAGTTAGTGCTCTAAAAATGATGGAAGAAGCGTTGCAGGTAACAGCAGACAGTGCGGCATATTACGATCGAAGCCTTGAAGATACTGCAGAAAGCCTAAAATCGTTCTTGAAAGGCAACTTTGAAAACGATGCTGCTTTGGGTTTGAGTTGTACAGAAACTACGCGAAACACAGCGGCTAATAAACTCTATGGAAAATCATTTATGGAATTATCCGAAGCTCAGAAGCAACTTACACTATTGCAAATGGTCAAGGATGCAAATGCTCTTTCTGGAGCGGAGGGACAAGCCGCGCGAGAAGCAGACGGCTGGGAAAATGTCATCGGTAATCTGAAAGAGTCTTGGAAACAGTTGCTTGCTGTAATAGGACAGCCTGTTCTTTCTGGTGCTGTAACAGTTGTAAAAAACATAACAGCGGAATTGCAAAGTTTGACAGCTGTTGCTAATTCAGCAGTTAAAGCACTTTCTGAGGTGTTTGGAATTAAACTGATGAATACAACAGATGGAGTTGCTGAAAGTTCTTCGCAGGCGGCGGAAAATTATTCCGATATGGCAACATCGGCTGAAGCTACTGTCGAGGCTCAAGAAAATGCACTTGCAAGCTTTGATCAGATAAATAAGCTGGCGGACAACAGTTCCTCATCTGATACAAATGCATCGCCAGTGGTCGGTACTCTAAGCGGCAATACGATCTCCACTACTGTAGATGTTGATACATCTGATGCCGATAAAAAGCTTAAAGATTTTTTTTATTGGGTAAAATCATCTTTTAATACTATTTTTACGCCATTTAAACAAGCTTGGGATAAAAATGGAGTCAAGGTAACAGATAGTATGAGATTTGCTTTCGAGGGTGTATGGAGTGTTATCAAAAGCATAGGCGGATCATTCACCGATGTTTGGAGTAACGGAACGGGCGAACAAATTTCTGAACATTTACTCGGTATATGGACAAACATTAATAATACAATCGGATATGTGTCACGCAATTTTTCCTCCGCTTGGTCTGATAGCAGTGGTACAAAAATTATTCAGGACATTCTTGATATTTTTAATGATATACTCGACACAATTGAAAACATAACGGCAGACACTGTTGAATGAGCGCAGAACATTGACTTCTCACCGCTCATTACATCATTTGAAAATGTAACATCCGCATTAAAGCCTTTAACTGCCGACATATTTGACGGTATCGAATGGTTCTGGGATAATATTTTGCTCCCTATGGCATCATGGACTATAAGTACTTTGATACCAACATTTCTTAATTTGCTGGCGGCAGCTATAAAAGTTCTTGATTCAGCAATTTCAGCGTTAAAACCTATGGGTAAATGGCTGTGGGATAAATTTTTGAAGCCTATTGCAACATGGACCGGAGGTATTATAGTAGGCGCGTTGAAAGGTATTACATCAGCCTTAAATGGGGTTAGTGACTGGATAAAGAATCATCAGACTGCTGTCGAAAATTTTGCTGTTGTAGTTGGGACTTTGGGATCGGCATTTGCAATATCCGGAATAATTCAAGGCGTAGTAAGTGCATTTGCCGCATTGGCGGCAGGAACAAGTGTATTGACACCGTTAATTACTGCACTTGGTGTAGCAGTTAATTTTTTGACGAGTCCAATCACACTTGTATGTCTAGGAATCGGTGCGCTTATCGCTATCGGCGTATTGCTGTACAAAAATTGGGAAACAGTAAAACAGTTTTTTATTGATTTGTGGGACAGCTTTAAAATGACCATACAGCAATTTGTAGACTGGGTAACAGAGGTCTGGACATCAATTAAAGACTTTTTCGCCGGAATATGGCAAGGCATAAAAGATGTATTTGCCGTCGTGGCAGAATGGTTTACGGGAATTTTCCAAGCAGCTTGGGACGGTATTTTGTCTGTCTGGAATGCCGTTATAGGTTGGTTCTCAAATCTGTGGACAGGAATCAAAGACATTTTTTCTGCAGTAGGAAGTTGGTTTGGAGATATATTTACAACTGCGTGGACAAATATAAAATCGGCGTTTTCGGCTACAGCACAATTTTTCAGGGATTTGTGGACTGCAATAAAATCACCGTTTATTAAGGTAGCTGATTGGTTTAAAGATATATTTTCAAAGGCTTGGCAAGCAGTTAAGGACGTATTTTCGACTGGTGGCAAAATTTTTGACGGTATCAAAGAGGGTATAACAGGAGTATTCACAACGGTTGTAAACGGCATAATTGGCGGAATAAATAAAGTTATTTCTACTCCACTGGATTTTCTTAATGGCATACTTAATGATATTCGTGATATTGAAATAGCAGGCTTTACACCATTTGATGAGTTTTGGGACTATGACCCTATACCAGTTCCTCAGATTCCAATGCTCGCCACCGGCGCGGTAATTCCGCCGAACTCCGAGTTTCTTGCGGTTCTCGGCGACCAGAAACGCGGCACAAACATCGAAGCTCCGCTGGATACGATCAAGCAGGCTTTGTTTGAGGCGCTTGCTGTTTACGGCGGAGCTGTAGGCAATCAGAAAATAAGCGTAACGATACCAATCGAAGTAAAGGGCAGAGTGCTGTCACAGATCGTTATTGACGATATAAATGATTTTATCAAGCGCAACGGCAAATCGCCGATAAAAGTATAGGAGGGATACTATGAAATCAAATGGATTGAAATTTGAAGAAGAAACGGTAGCCACTCCTGCTGAAATTACTTTTTGTAACAATAAAATCTGGTCGAACAATGCAGGGCGAACGGCTAACTGCAAAATGGTGGGCGATATAAGAGCCATAAAGAAAACTGTCACGTTGAAATGGTATCATCTCACAGGCGAGGAGACGGCAAAGCTCAATGAGTATATCTCCAACGTTGACAGTCCGTTTTTCAGTATCACGCTCCTTGATGAAACATTTCAGGAAAGCACTTTTGACGTTTATGCAGGCGACCCAACTTATGAAGTTTTCGGCTGGGACGAAAAGCGGCAGTTTTGCAAAGGCGTTGCTGTTGACCTTATCATGCAGTAGGAGGCGGATATATGTATACAACAAGTACAACCGTCTCCTCACGCATCGAAAGCTACTGCCGCACATGGCGTATGTGGCTTGAAAACGACGAGAGCGTAATAATGGGGGACAACATAATGTCCGCTACCAGTGACGTGCAGTCAACGAGCCTCAGTGACGACATAGAGCTTGGTGCAGTGTGCTCACAGTCTTGGGCATTACAGATAAACGATGCTGAAACACGTTTCCTCGGCAAAGAGTATGACCTGTCCCTGTACCTTGCAGACCTCACAGGCGTGACCACCTACTCCACCCTAGAAGCCTACACCTACGCAGAACTTTCAAAGCTGACAGTGGAGCAGATAAGCAAGCTTGGAGAGGTGCTTGACGGAGAGAGAATACCCCTTGGGCGTTTTACCTGCGTGAAGTCGAAAAAGTCGGGCGGAAATACTGAGGTCACTTTTGCGGATAGGCTTTACTTCTCCGACAAGACCTATGTGCCAAAGGTCAAGCTACCTGCGTGGTCAAAGGCTGTCGAGGACGACATATGCAAGCAGCTTGGACTGCAAAACGGCAACGACTACACCATCCCTGCAAAGCTCCGTGTAAAGGGCGGTGCAAGGCTTTACGGCAAGGGTCACATAAGGCTGAAAACTGCAAACTTCGACTTCAAAATAAGCTCTATACCCAAAGACACCACAATGCGGCAGATGCTCAGCTACATCGCCTCGGCACAAGGCGAGTTCGGTTTTGTTGACCGATACGGCAGATACGTTCGCAAATGGTACGGCTCGAGCGTGAAGATACTGGACAACAACACTATCGACCTGCCAACACTGGGAGAACGTCCGAATATCCTCGCAGGCATTGTCTGCAAGGTCAGCGACAGCGAAACTCTGCGGCTGGGCAACACCACAGGCTCGGCAGGGCGTGTGCTGGAGTTTGAAAATCCATATATGACAATGTCGCTGCTGCGGTCATTATGGCATAGGATAGGCGGCTTTTCGTGGTATACAACGGAGCTTTTTCACCGCCTTGGCGACCCACGATTTGACGTCGGTGACGTGATAACATACGTCAGCGAAAGCGGTGAAAGCTACGATATACCAATAACCAATTTAGGATTTAACTTTGACGGCGGACTTTCAGCAGACATTTCTGCGGTGGGTCTGTCGGTGGAAGAACAGCTTTAAGGGGGCGAGATAATGGACGAAAATGAGATAACAACTGTGGCTGATACGCAGGCGGAGAATACTGCCGATACAGCGGACACAGGTCAGACAACGCCCACCACCGAGGAGCTTATCCAGCAGCTCACGGCGAGGGTGGCAGCTCTTGAAGAAATAGTGGGCGAGGAGGAGTATGAGCTGCGGTACTCGGGCGAACAGACGGACGAGCTTTTAGACGGCGGTACAGCGGTGTTTCGTGCAAAGACAGCGGCGCAGATAGTAAGCCTTGTGAACAGGCTCTACCCACTGTATATGCGGTGGGGGTCTTTCACGGTGAATATGAAGGTCAACGCTGACAACGGTTCCCAGTGGTCATACAATACACGCACAGGAATGATACCCTCGGGGGTCACTAACCCTGCGGTGTTTATGGTGTGCGACTGGGGCAAAAAGCACTTCAAGTCGCAGAGTTTTCAATACAAAGTCGCAAGCAACGGCAGGGACATCGACTGGGAGGCATACCTTGAACACACCTCAGACCAGGGCGGCACATACGCTTTCAAGGTGTACTATCTCATAGTTGGCAAAAATGCGGAAGGGGGAAGTATAGTTGGCTAGTTTCACGGAAAATCTCGGACTTAAAAAGCCCGACAGGACGGACAGGTTCAGCATCGAGGACTTCAACGGCAATATGGATATTATCGACACTATACCCGATATGGCGAGCGGACAGAGCCTTGTGGGGGTGTCAGTGGGAGAAGCGTACGGAAATATAGGTATAACAGGCATAGCGGAGGCGGTCGAAGATGAAAATATATGAGGGAACAGACGGACTAAGAGGATTAGTCAAGAAGCTTATCGAGGTCTATGACTTTAAGAAAGTTGTGTTCGAGGGCGATAATGCGAGTATTGATACCCAAGATGTCACCTTTCAGCTTTGGGTAACAGACGAGCTGTTTTTAAGAGGTCAGTTTACTGATACTGCAGTACACGGTTGGTGTGACCTAAGAACAGAAGCACTGACTTGTCCGTGTATTAGTATAACAAATTATACAAGCGATGAAAGAAGATGGATTATTTATAAGCAAAGTGATTTAGTTGCTATAGGTATAGACAGTAATACCACTAGTAGACCTGGTATAAATATAATAATTGGTGAAGTAACTAACTATGAAACAGGAGAAACCGAAATAGGAATGGCCACAAGTTGTGCTGATAATAATATTCGCTTATATACAGTATTCACTGATGGGGCTACTATTAAATCTACTCCTTATAGATATTTTTGTCAGCAGAAATCGGTGACTTCACTTGCTCCTGTAGTTTCTACTGATTTAAACAAAGGTTTTACAAATGTGTATCATATACTTTCTCATATACAGGGTATATCAGATAGCTATAGTAACAGTGACTACTCTGTACCTACACAAACCATACTGCTCAATAATAAGAAATATCTGTTAAGCAGATTTGCTTTTGAGATAAAGGAGTGAGCAAGATATGAAACAGAAATTTGCAAAGCTTATAGACGTCAAGTCTATCGTGACGATATTGTTGACAGCGGTGTTTTGCGTGCTGGCACTGCGCCGCACGATTTCAGCAGAGCAGTTCATCACGGTGTTTACTGTGGTGATATCGTTCTATTTCGGCACGCAGTATCAGAAAAACTATAAAAATAACAAGGAGGATAATTATCATGGCAGCGACAATTAAAGGCATTGATGTTTCTATGTATCAGACAAACGTAGATTTCGCAAAGGTCAAAGCGGCGGGCTACAGTTTTGTTATTATCAGATGCAATAACTGGGATCACACGAAGAACTGTGTAGTAAAAGACCCGCTTTTTGAAACGCATTACAAAAATGCAAAGGCAGCTGGGCTTGACGTCGGTGCATATTACTATACATGGCAGACAACGGTATCCGGTGCGAAACAGGACGCAGTTCTTTGTCTCGATTACATCAAGGGCAAAACTTTTGAATACCCAATTTACTTTGATCTGGAGTGGCAGAAAGCTTTTGCACGCGGTAAAACGGTATGCTCCGACATGGTAAAAACTTTTTGCACTGCGCTGGAGGAAGCAGGCTACTTCGCAGGTCTGTATATCAGCCGCAGTCCGCTCCAGACTTACATAACAAATGATGTCGCAAGACGCTATGCACTGTGGATTGCAGAATACAACAGCAAGTGCAACTACGGCGGCACATACGGTATGTGGCAGTACAGTTCAACGGGCAAGGTCAGCGGTGTTTCCGTGCCGGTAGACATGGATTACTGCTATGTGGATTACCCATCTGTGATAAAGGCTAAGGGGCTTAACGGGTTTAAGGCTACTAACACAAGCACGTCTAAGGTACTTGACAGTTCGGGCTTTAAGAAAGGTGATAAATCCGATGGAGTTCTTGCACTGAAACAGCTCCTTATGCTGGCAGGGTACAAACTTGACAACAACGGCACGTTCGGAGACGGTACCCTAAAGGCGGTCAATGCTCTGTTGAAAAAGTGGGGCTATACTCAGAACGGTATTGCGGGGACTAAATTTATTAAAAAGCTGTCTGCAACGATAAAGTAAAGGAGTAGCTTATGGATACAAAAGAAACATCATACAGCCAAATGGTGACAGTCACTAGGCTTAATTACAGGAGCGATTGCAACTTCACCGCCGGAACGATCGTTGGCGTTCTCGAAGATAATACTCCGGTAAAAGTCGCTGATGATTTTTATGAATTTCATCACGGTCACTACTGGAGAAAAATCAAGCTTGGTCGCAAGCATTATTATGTTGTTGCTGATTGGCTTAAAAAGATTTAAAAGTAACAGCTCCGGGCAATCCGCTCGGAGCTGTATACTATATTAAAAGGAGGTCATATTTATGAAAAGTCCAATACCATGGATTGGTGGAAAGAGCCAGCTTAAAAGTAAGATCATCAAGTCTTTCCCGCCTACTGAAAGCTACAACAGATTTATCGATGTATTCGGCGGAGGCGGGTCTATACTTTTTGCAAAAGGCAAACACGCTGATCTAGAGATCTATAATGACGCCAACAGTGATTTGGTCAACTTTTTCAGATGCTTAAAATATCATTCTGATGAGCTTAAAAAGGAGATAAAATACTATTTAAACAGCCTGGAAATGTTCCTTGACTGCCGTGAGCGCATATCTGTAACCGGATTTACAGACATTCAGCGGGCTGCTATGTTCTATGTGCTTGTCAAGACAGGCTTCGGAGCAAGTCTGAGAACGTTCGGCTGCAACAAAAAGCGGCTTAACACAGATAATTTCGCAGATATCGAGGCAAGACTGGATGGAGTAGTGATCGAAAACAAAGATTTTGAGGATCTTATCAAGGTATACGACCGTGAGAAAGCTTTATTCTACTGCGACCCTCCATACCACAAGACAGAGCGACATTACACTGTTAAATTTACCGAGGATGACCATGAGCGGCTCTGCAGAGTTCTTCACCAGATCAAGGGCAGATTTGTACTGTCGTACAACGATGACAAGTATGTGAGAGACCTGTATAAAGACTACAATATTCAGGCGGTCACCCGCAATAACAGTCTTTCATCAGGTGATTTCAAAGAGGTAATAATCACAAATTTCTAGTATTTTTTTTAGAGAATAAATAACGGATTTCGTTATTTATGTTGTAAAAAACATACCGGAGGTAATCATGAGAGTAAAATTAAGGGCTTTGCTTAATTCCAGGGGCATTACTCAGGCTGAACTTGCGCAGGCGACAGGCATCAGACCGTCCACAATCTCACAGCTTTGCAATAACATCGCTGTCGGTTTCAAATTTTCACATCTTGAGCTGATTTGCAGATTTTTAAAATGCGATTTAAATGACATTTTAGAGCTGTAAAAAATACGTTTCAAAAATTCTCGATAATTCAAAAAAAGTGATGAGTGTTTCGTTTTGTTGAAACATTTCATCACTTTTTTGCGTTTTGCTTGTCAGTTTTTTGGATTTTGCTTGTCAAACATCAATTGTTTGTGCGATGTTTATTCAATGTGAAAAGCAACATAAATAGTGACGTGCGAGAAAGGCGGGCTGTCGAGGGCGCCAGCCCCTACATTGTTTTGACACACAAAAAAAGGACGGCTTTTCTTCGCCGTCCTTTTGATTTCTAATTTAGTCCTCGTCAGCAAGTGCAAAATCTATCTTGCCCGAGTTTACATTTGCGTTAAGCACCTTTACCCTGATAGGGTCGCCCACACGATATTCCATGCCGTTTGTGAGGTTTTTCAGGCTCGCCATATCGTCGCAGACATATTCGCCGTCAGGCATATTGTCCGTATGGAGAAGTCCCTCGCAGGTATCAGGGAGAGCGATAAACAGACCGAACTCAACGGCTGACACCACTGTTCCGTCAAACTCCTCGCCGATATGGGCGTTCATATACTCAGCCTTGTAGCAATCCTCACAGCTTCGCTCAACCTGCATTGCTGTAAGCTCTGTCTTTGTAGACTGGTCGGCAGAGGCGTAAACGAACTTGTTGAACTTTGTGGCGCACTCCTCTGCACTGCTTCCGCTGAGAAAAGCTGACATTATCCTGTGGATAGTCAGGTCAGGGTAACGTCTGATAGGCGAAGTAAAGTGGGCGTAATCCTCCAGCGCAAGTCCGAAATGACCCACAGGCTCGGTGGAATATCTTGCCTTTGACATACTTCTCAGAACGATATTGTTCATGATAAGGTCGATATCAGTACCCTTTGCGGCTTTGAGTATCTCCGACATATCCGCAGGGGCAGCCTTTTCGCCAAGCTTATACTGCACATTTAGCTTAACGAGTGCTTCCCTCAGGGACTCCAGCTTCTCGTCTGACGGCTCTTCGTGGATACGATAAACGAACGGCAGGTTATTATCCATGCCAAATCTTGCGGCACACTCGTTTGCAACGAGCATGAAGTCCTCGATGATCTCCTCACTTCTTCCACGGGTACGCCTTTCAACGCCCACGCAGATATCCTCGTCATTGATGATAAGCTTGCTCTCAGAGGTCTCAAGCTCAGGACAGCCACGGTTTTTCTTGTTTTTGTACAAAATATCCGCAAGCTCCTTTATAACAGGAAGCTGACCTGAAACCTCGGTATATTTTTCTTTAAGCTCAGCATCGTCACTGCCTGCCAAAAGTGAATTTATCTCGGAATAAACGCCCTTTACACGGGAGCGGATAACAGTTTTTGCAAACTTATAGTCTGTGATGTTGCCCTGCTTGTCAAGCTCGCAAAGACATGAGAACGCAAGTCTGTCCTCCTGGGGATTAAGGGAGCAGATGCCGTTTGAAAGCTCCTTTGGGAGCATTGGTATAACTCGGTTTGCGTAATAAACGCTTGTGCCACGCTTGAAAGCTTCGTTATCAAGCTGTGACTTCGGCTGAACATAGTGTGAAACGTCGGCGATGTGAACGCCAAGGAGATAACCTGTTTTGGTTCGTTCAACGGAAATCGCATCGTCGATATCCTTTGTGTCTGCGCCGTCAATGGTGAAGATAGGCTTGTCACGAAGGTCAAGGCGGTTCGGTATCTCCTCTTTTATCCTTGAATAATCAGACACTTCCCTTGCTTCATAGATGACCTCGCTAGGAAAAACAGGTGTCAGACCATTGACTTCAAGAACGCTCATTGCGCAGGCAGAGGCTTTCATGGAGCTTCCATAGCTTGAAACTATCTCGCAGACGTGTTCAGAGTGCCTGTTTCCACGCTTTGTGACCTGTGCCACCACCTTATCGCCCTCGTGAAGCTCAAGGCGCATTGGGTTCTCAAAGGACATTGCATATTTTGACAGCATATCAGGAACGATTTTCAGCACGCCGAACTCGCTCACAAGCTCGCCTGTGAACTTGGCAAAATTCTCCTCCACAATGCTCATGACCTCGCCCTCGGTGCAAGCGCCCTCGCCCTTGAACGTCCTCACAAGGACGATATCGTGAGGCATTGCGCCTTTGAGATACTTGCCCACAACGAAAATCTCCTCGTCAGTGTCAATATTTTTCACAAAGCCATAGGTCTTATTGAGCCTTACCACCTCGCACTTTACGAATTTCTTAGGGTCAACGAGCCTTATGCCGAATTTATCTTCCATTATCTCGCCATTTTTCTTCATTTTGTCAACGGCTTTTGTGAATTTTTCAAACTCAAAGCCCTTTCCTCTGCATGATCTCAGCAGTTCTTTGAAAGTCAGTGGCTTTTTGCCTGCTTTTTTTAACTTTGAGTATATTATTTTTCTGTAATCTAACTTCATAAATTTCCTTTCTTTTTACTGTTACTTTACTTTCCAAAAGAAAAAGCCCTGCACGGAGCAGGGCGGGCAATTATTTCTTGATCTGATAAATGATATTTACAGCAAGAGTTATCACGAATATCAGTATCGCACTTATCCTTGTCAGTCTGTTAAGCTTAGCGTCCTTGGTGTTTGAACCGTTCTTTCCATAGAAAGAATCGTTATATCCACCGCCGATAGCAGATGTAAGACCCTGCTCTTTGGTGTCCTGCGCAAGAACTACAAGTATGATAACGAGGCTGGCTACGATCAGCAGTGCGCCTGCAACGATCTCAATTACGCTCATTTTTGTTCCTCCAAAACATAATTATACATTTTAATATATTATAGCACACATCTTCTCAGATTGCAAGGGGTTTTCAGAATTTTTTCAATTCTTTTTCTTTTTATCGGTGCTTTCAGCCTTTGAGGTGGTATCTTTCTGCTTCTCCACCTGCTGGATAACTGTGACGTTTGACACGTCAAGACGTTTTTTCAGAAGTTCTGTGACAGTTTTGAGCTGTTCATCGGTAAGAGCCTTGTTCTCATATAGCACCACTGTTACGCCATTAACTGTTGTGGGCGAGCCTACTGAATGGCTGCTCATGTGACCGCCTGCCGCACCTGTTATGTTTGGATAAACGATAGCAAGTTCCTCGGCGATATCGCTCATGTCTATATCATAGTTCTGATAGCTGTCAAGCTGTGCTTTCAGATTTTCATTCTCGGCTTTAAGGTCGTCGTTTTCTTTCTGCGCAAGCACCTGTGCCACCTTGTTCTGTGTTTCCTCATCGTCGGCATTCTTTTCAAGCATCTTTTCGACCTCGTCAGCGGTAACACCGCTTTCCACCACGGTCTGTGTTATCACAAGCTTATAATCTCCCAATCCGAAAGCTTTCAGCTCGCTTTGAAGCGCCTTTGTATCGGCAGTGCTTATCTTCTTGCCAAGAAGTGCCACTTCTATCATACGTTTATCGGTATCTATAGTTTTCTGCACTATCTGAGTGCCGTCAAAGTCAAAATTCTCGGTGATAAACTTCTCTGCACTGCTGTTATCCATTGTCTTTTTCACAATATCATAGCCAAGATAAATACTAGGCAGCATGGTAATAACTGTGATAAAAGCGATATTTCTGTGTATCTTTTTCAAAGCCTTCGGGGAAATATCGTTGCCGTGAGGCAGCCTTAAAAACTTCAGCACAACGATAGCCGCAAGGCAGATGAAAAAGCTGTTTATGAAAAAGAGATACAATGCTCCGCCGAAATAATCAAGGCGGTGTCTTGCCAGTCCATAGCCTGCGGTACAAAGCGGCGGCATGAGTGCTGTTGCGATAGCCACACCTGGGATAACGTTGCTTTTCTCCTTACGGGTCTGACCTATTATGCCGGCAAGTCCGCCAAAAAGGGCAATAAGAACGTCCCACGCTGTAGGTGTGGTTCGGGCGAGAAGCTCGGAGGAGGCTGTGGTGATAGGTGAGATAGTAAAGTAAATAGTCGAGGTGATAAGGCAAATGACCACCTGAATGCCAAGTCTTATTGCCGCACCCTTTGAAAGAGTCAGGTCATTGGTGGCAATTCCGTAGCCTATGGCTGGT
>ENA-OPXM01000597-OPXM01000597.1-human-gut-metagenome-genome-assembly--contig:-NODE-597-length-20599-cov-1.977560_pt1 | contig 20599 bp, 10 predicted proteins | sample MGYA00241707_ERZ502035 | MGnify/ENA primary metagenome ERZ502035 (study PRJEB25962, sample SAMEA2043051) | human gut metagenome | biome: human gut; feature: human-associated habitat; material: faeces... | reverse complement strand
GCCGTGCAGCCGATATTGCAGCGGAGGTCGTTTCAGCGGCGCATCAAAACGGCTTTTCCCGTGACCGGAGGGCTGACCGTATCCTGACCGGAAAAAAATTCGGCATTCCGATCATGCTGCTGTTGCTGCTGATCCTCTTTTATCTGACGGTGCAGGGTGCAAACTACCCTTCGGCGTTTCTTTCCTCCATGCTTTTCGCCTTTGGCGATATTCTCTCACGCTGGCTTCTCGCCGCCGGAATCCCGCTCTGGCTGCATGATGCGCTGATCCTTGGCGTATACCGGGTAACCGCATGGGTCGTATCCGTCATGCTGCCGCCGATGGCGATTTTTTTCCCGCTTTTCACGCTGTTGGAGGACCTCGGAGTGCTTCCGCGGATTGCGTTTAACCTTGATAAGGGGTTTGCGCGCTGCAATGCCTGCGGCAAACAGGCTTTGACAATGTGCATGGGCTTCGGCTGCAATGCGGCGGGTGTTGTCGGGTGCAGAATCATTTCGGGGAAAAGGGAAAGGTTGATTGCGATCCTGACGAATTCGTTTGTGCCCTGCAACGGAAGGTTTCCGATGCTTATCGCGTTGATTTCGCTTTTTCTTGCAGGCAACAGCGGCGGATCCGCAGCGGGTTCGCTCACGGCGGCGGGTGTGCTTGCGCTTGTTGTTGTTTTTTCGGCTGCGGCAACGCTTGCGGTGTCGTTCATCCTTTCAAAAACCCTGCTTCGCGGCGAAAGCTCCGCATTTACGCTTGAACTGCCGCCTTACCGCGTGCCGCGAATAGGGCAGGTCATTGTGCGGAGCGTGCTGGACAGAACACTGCATGTTCTCGGGCGCGCGGCAGCCGTTGCGGCTCCGTGGGGACTTGCGGTGTATGCGCTTGCAAATATCAGCGCGGGCGGGGAAACGCTGCTTTCGTGGTTTTGCTCATGGCTTGATCCCGCGGCAAGGCTTATCGGGCTGGACGGGGTGATACTTGCGGCATTCATTTTGGGGCTGCCCGCAAACGAGCTTGTGATTCCGATAATGCTGATGGCATACACCTCAGGGAGCTGCCTTACGGAAATAAGCTCATATGTCGCCCTTTCGGAAGTGCTTTCGGGCAACGGGTGGACGGCGATGACGGCTGTTTCCGCCGTGCTGTTCACTTTGATGCACTCGCCGTGCAGCACAACACTGCTGACGATAAAGAAGGAAACGGGGAGTATCGGCTGGACGCGCCGCAAGGCTCCTGGTGATCGGGATTATTGCGGTCATACCGGCGGCAGCGGGAATCGGGCTGCTTGCGGTGCTGAACTGCATTTTCGGATGAGGATGTCTGCACAATTCGAAATGCTCCGAATGATAATTTTGTAAAAAAAGCCGAAAAACTGTTATTCCCGGAAAACTGTCTTTAAACGGTGCTTTCCGGGAAAACATTTTTAAGTGCGAACCGCCGAGGGGAGAATGTTTATTATATTCGGTATTTGAATTCTGCTGCGGAATAAGGTATAATGAATTCAAGAAGACTCCGATTGAAGGCTGTTTCGGCGAAAAAACACCGTAAATTCAACTTTTTTACCGAAAGCGAATTGCCCGGAGCGTTCCCGAATGCAGCTGAAAAACATCGACGGTGCTTCGGAAGCTGTCTCTGCAAAAAAACGAAAGGAGCGCGCAAATGAAATGGGATAAAATCGCCGGTGTGCGGCGGGAATTGAAGAAGATGGCCAGGGAAGCGATGGGAAGGGAGTATATTTTCAGCGTGACTTTTGCCTGCATGATGAACCTGATCCCGTGGATGGTTCACAAATTTCTGGGCAGCCATTGGGCGGTCGGCATCATTTCTTCAACGATACGCCGCTGCGGGTTTGCGGGGCTGTCGATTCCTCTGCTGTGCTTTTCGCTGCGGATAATTCTTCGAAACATGCTCATAGTGCTGCCGATAAGTATATTTGTTCAACAGAATATGAGAGTGGGTGCACAGGACAGCCTGTATCAGATTTTTTGGGCCGAAGAGATAAGACCGCTCGATTTTATCAGGTTCGGATTTCGGAGATATTGGCATAACTTCAGCGGAATGATGATGGTGAATATTCGCGTTTTTCTCTGGTCGCTGCTTTTCATCGTTCCCGGAATCATAAAGCATTACGAATATTGGCTCACGCCGTACCTGCTGGTGGAAAATCCCGAGCTCACGCCGAAGGACGCAATGGAGTTTTCCGCCCGTTTGACCAAAGGCTATAAATGGGATCTGTTTTTGTTCGATTTAAGCTTCTGGTACTGGCATCTTTTGGGGCTGTTGACTTTCGGCATTGCGCGGGTGCTGTTCGTGCAGCCGTATTATTACCTTGCAAAATCCGGTTGGCATATTTATCTTTTCAGAATGGCGGACGAGCTTTCGGATGCCGATATCAACGCATACAGGGCGCAAAATGCCGAACGGAACGGCAAACGGTAAACAACTCCGAATTTCGAATGCGGAATAAAGCATGAGAATGCGGACGGTGATAATGCCACCCGATTGTCCCGAGAATATCAGAAGACGGCCGGACTGTATATTTCATGTATGCGGCTTGACTGCAATGCATTGACATGATAAAATATTCAATCAGAACCGAATACTGCAATCAGCGAATGAGGGAGTAGTTTCACGGGACGCAGGTTCCGCGGCACGCATCAACAACACTGACGCAGCGCACGGAAGTGCAGCCGCGTTTGGTGCGGGCGTTACCCCGATGACGGGAATTTCAAAGGCTTCGGCTGACATGAATATTTCGTTTAACGTCACATAACAAGCAAGACTCATGCAGCACCGAAAGACCACAGGTTTGTTTTCGTGTGCGGCAGGGAGTCTGTTTTTTATGGATTTGCGTAACTCAAAGGTTTTTCGCTTTGCGGACGGTTGAACGCCGTATAAAAAAGGCAGAATAACAAAACAGGCGAACGGTGTGGAAAGGGAATTGAAACAAATAATGAGGTACTACTACGAAGACAAAGAGCGCGTTTTGCAGTCACTCGACTCGTGCGGGCAGGGGCTTTCCGATGCGGAAGCGGCAGCAAGGCTTGAACGGAACGGCAGAAACAAGCTGAAAGAAGCAAAGAAGGAATCCCTGCTTTCGCGTTTTTTCAATCAGCTCAAGGACCCGATGATAATAATTCTTATCGCGGCGGCAATTGTTTCCGGCGTTGTTTCGGTTGTTGAAAAGGAAAGTTTTTCGGACACGATAATAATTATTGCGGTCGTTTTGCTGAACGCTGTCCTCGGTGTTTATCAGGAGAGCAAAGCGGAAAAAGCGATCGAGGCATTGCAGGCGATGTCCTCGGCAACAAGCAGAGTTCTGCGCGGGGGCATGGTTCGCCTTGTCAAGAGCGAAGAACTTGTTGTCGGAGATGTTGTGCTGCTTGAAGCGGGCGACGCGGTGCCGGCCGGCGGATGCGAGAGTTATCGAATGCGCAAGCCTGCAGGCGGAGGAAGCCGCATTGACGGGCGAAAGCGTTCCCGTCAACAAACAGGTTGAAACCATTGAGGATCTGACCGGCAAAGAATGTCCGCTCGGAGATCGCGTGAACATGGTCTATATGGGTTCAACCATCGTGTACGGCAGGGGCTATGCCGTTATCACCGCAACGGGCATGGATACCGAAATGGGCAAGATCGCGGATGCACTCACAAAAGCGGAGAGCGGACAAACGCCTTTGCAGATTAAACTCGGCCAGCTCAGCCGAATTTTGACGTATATTGTCATCGGCATATGCATCTTTATGTTCGGCTTCAGCCTTTTGACGGCAAAAAGCGGCATCACGCCCGAACTTGTTCTGAACACATTCATGGTTGCGGTCAGCCTTGCGGTTGCCGCAATTCCGGAAGGGCTTGCAACCGTTGTTACAATTTCGCTTTCGATCGGCGTTACGAAAATGAGCAGGCGCAATGCCGTCATAAGGAAGCTTACAGCCGTTGAAACTCTCGGCTGTGCGCAGGTTATCTGCTCCGATAAAACAGGCACGCTGACCCAGAACCGAATGACGGTTGTGCGCACCGCGGGCCGTGACGAAAAGCTGCTTGCAACGGCGATGTCGCTCTGTTCCGATGCGGAACCCGACGAAACGGAGAAAGCGGTCGGCGAACCGACAGAATGTGCGCTTGTGAATTTTGCAACCGCACTCGGGTTGAAAAAACCTGCTTTGAAGGCGGAATACCCCCGCATTGCGGAAGCTCCGTTCGACAGCATGAGAAAGCTTATGACCACCGTTCACAACCATAACGGGGAAATAATCCAATTTACAAAGGGTGCGCCGGATGAATTGCTCAAACGCTGCACGGGTTATTTCGACGGCAGCAAAGTCGTGCCGATGACGGATGCGCTGCGCCGCGAAATACTTGCGGAGAACAAATCCATGGCGGATGATGCACTGCGTGCACTCGCTGCGGCAATGCGGACATGGGACGAAAAGCCCGCGATCACAACGCCGGAGTATCTCGAACAAAATCTTACATACATCGGAATTACCGGCATGATAGACCCGGTTCGCCCGGAAGCGATAGCGGCCGTCAAAGAATGCCGCGAGGCGGGGATCCGTCCCATCATGATAACCGGTGACCACCGTGATACGGCGGTTGCAATTGCAAAACAGCTCGGAATCATTTCCGATGCCTCCGAATCGCTGACGGGCGCGGAGCTGAACGAAATGTCCGATGATGAGCTTTACAATAATATTGACAAGTATTCGGTGTATGCCCGCGTGCAGCCCGAACACAAGGTGCGCATTGTCAAGGCATGGCAGCGGAGAGGCAAAGTTACCGCAATGACCGGCGACGGCGTGAACGATGCAGCTTCCATCAAAACAGCCGATATCGGCGTGGGCATGGGCATCACGGGCACGGATGTCACAAAAAATGTTGCCGATATGGTGCTTGCGGACGACAATTTTGCAACCATCGTTTCCGCCGTTGAAGAGGGCAGGCGCATTTACGACAACATCCGCAAGGCGATTCAGTTCCTGCTTGCTTCCAATGCGAGTGAGGTGCTGAGCATCTTTACGGCAACGCTCTTGGGCTTCACGATACTTGAACCCGTGCATCTGCTTTGGATAAACCTTATCACGGACTGCTTCCCTGCGCTTTCGCTTGCAATGGAACGTGAGGATGATGACATTATGCGGCGTCCTCCCCGCAATCCGAAAGAAGGCATATTCGCAAACGGCATGGGGTTTGAAGTTGCCTATCAGGGCGTTATGCTGGCTGCAATAACCGTTGCGGCATACTGCATCGGGCATTTCCGTGACCTCGGCACATGGAACGTTATCGGCAGCGCGGCAAGTCCGCACGGCATGACCATGGCGTTTTTAACGATGAATCTTGCGGAGATTTTCCACAGCTTCAACATGCGTACCCAACACGGCAGCATATTTGCCAAAAAGGGACAGAACATGTGGCTTTGGGGCTCGTTTGCGCTTGCGCTGCTGCTCACGAGTGCGGTTGTTTTCATCGATCCGATAGCGGAAGTGTTCAGCCTTGCAACGGACTTCGGCTTTGATGAATTCGTTATCGCGTTCGCACTTGCATTGTCAACAATCGTAATTGTTGAGATCGTAAAGTGCTTCCAGCGCATGTATTATAAAAACAAAAGATAAACATAAATACGGAGCGCACTCCGCATGACGGAGGTGCGCAGAACGAAGAGCCCGATCCGCACGGATGGGGCTCTTTCTGATTGACGGCATGAGCGGCACGGTACCTCCGCTTTAGCATACACCGCCGTTCGGTGCAATACCGTATTAATGACACAAAATTACAGTATTGACGAAAAACCGGGCGGGAATCGCTCCGCCGCGAAACCGTTCGGAGGTGCAGCGAACGGACTTTTTTTGAAAAAAGACGAAAAAATGTTGTGCATATAATATCAAAAAAGAAAGATATATTCCTGAAAAATTAAGCCGATAAAGGTTTTTTTGAAAAAAGCAGGAATAAAAAAAGTTTTAGAAAAACACTTGCGATAAGGCGGTTAAGATGATATAATAAATGCGTCAGACTAAAGTGCACGGGCGTATACTACCCCGAATCACGGGGTTCTTAATTGCGGCGCACGTATCTGCATCATTTAATTCGGTTTTTGCGCCTTGTGCGTGAAAATAAAAAAATTTAGGAAGGACGACATCCGATGAAAAACCTAAAAAGAGTACTGTGTGCTCTTCTCGCACTCGTCATGGTTCTCGGCTTTGTAGGCTGCAAGAACAACGACGATGACAAGAACACACCCGCACCCAACAACACCAACAAGCCGGCAGAGTCCGAGGTTCCCGCAACCGCGGTTCCCACCACTCCGCTCCCCACCGGCGACTACAATGCAATGTCTGCTGCTATCTATGATGCACAGCTCGGCGCATTCAACACCCTTTACCAGGCTGCAAAAGAAGAGCAAAACGTTTCCAAGCGTTATGCTCTTATGGCACAGGCTGAGGCAAAGCTTCTTGAAGCTGCTGTTCTCATCCCCGGCACCACCAACGGCGGCAACTACGGTCTGAGCCGTGTTGCAAAGCGTTCCGCTTCCACCGTTCTCTGGGGCAATGACTCCGACCGTTTCCACAATGTTCTCATAACCACCGAGCTCATCTCCGCAGAGGATCAGACTCACCTCAAGGCAATGTGGAATGAGGTTCGCGGAACCGGCACCTACTCCCAGAAGGCAACCGATTACCTGAAGGAAAAGGGCTACACCCTTAAGGACACCTACAACATGGGTTACGCCAGCGACCCCAAGACCTGGGACGCTCTCGCAACCTCCCGTTCCGCAGACTCCGAAGCTATCGTTAACACCTACGACGGTCTCGTAGAATACGATAACGAGAACGAAATCAAGCCCGCTCTCGCAGAGTCCTGGGAAGTTTCCGAAGACGGCAAAACCTACACCTTCCACATCCGTCAGGGTGCAAAGTGGGTTGACGCACAGGGCCGTGAAGTTGCAGACGTTAAGGCAGACGACTTTGTTGCAGGTATGCAGCATATGCTCGATGCAGGCGGCGGTCTCGAATACCTCGTTGAAAACATCATCGTTAACGCTCTCGAATACAACAAAGGCGACGTTACCGATTTTGCAGAAGTAGGCGTTAAAGCAACCGACGACAACACCGTTGTTTACACCCTCTGCCAGCCCACCAGCTACTTCATCACCATGCTTGGCTACAACGTATTCGCTCCCATGAGCCGTACCTACTTTGAGTCCAAGGGCGGCGTATTCGGCAAGGACGACTACAAGGCAGCTGTTGACGCAGGCACCATGAAGTACGGTCAGACTGTTAACGACATCGCTTACTGCGGTCCTTACACCGTAACCAACTACACCGCAGAAAACACCATCGTTTTCCAGGCGAACCCCACCTACTGGAACAAGGACAACATCACCATCAAGACCCTCACCTGGAAGTTCAACGACGGTAAGGATCCCACCAAGGCATACGAAGACACTAAAGCAGGCACTCTTGACGGCTGCGGTCTCTCTTCCGCTTCCCTCGAAGCCTGCAAGGCAGACGGCAACTTCGAAAAGTACTGCACCGTTTCCGATACCGATGCTACTTCCTTCGTTCTGTTCCTCAACCTTAACCGTAATGCGTATGCAAACGTCAACGATGCAACCAAGGCTGTTTCCACTATGACCGACGATCAGAAGAAGAGGACCGACGCTGCAATGCTCAACGTTCACTTCCGCCGCGCAATCGGCATGGGTCTTGACATCGCTACCTACAACGGACAGGTTGTCGGCGAAGAGCTCAAGCTCAACTCCGTACGTAACTCCTACACCCCCGGTAACTTCGTCGCTCTTGAAGAAGATGTAACCATCGAAATCAACGGCGAATCCAAGACCTTTGCAAAGGGCACCTACTACGGTGAGATCATGCAGGCTCAGATCGACGCTGACGGCGTTAAGATCAAGGTATGGGATGCAGAAAACCAGACCAGCGACGGTTTCGCAGGTTGGCACAATCCTGCTAACGCTTACGAAGAGCTTCAGCAGGCAATCACCGAGCTCAAAGAATTCGGCGTTGAGATCTCCAAGGATAACCCCATCGTTATTGACCTGCCCTATTGTTCCGGCATCGACATCTACACCAACCGCGCTCAGACCCTCAAGCAGTCTGTTGAAGAAGCTCTCCAGGGCTGCGTTGTTGTCAACCTCGTTCCCTGTGCAGATGCTCAGGAGTGGTACTATGCAGGTTACTACACCGAATCCGGCAAGGATGCTAACTACACCCTGTACGACGTATCCGGTTGGGGTCCTGACTACGGTGATCCCGCAACCTACCTCGACACCATGCTCGGTGACGGCGCAGGTTACATGGCTAAGTGCCTCGGTCTCTTCTAATACCGCATTCGCACAATAACTTAGCTTTATAGAACACTAACGGACAATGGGGGAAGACCTCGTATCTTCCCCCGTTGTAATCTTTATAAGGAGTAGGGGCTGAATATGACGAAATATCTATTAAAGCGATTGCTGACCGGTGTGCTTTCGGCATGTGCTGCAACGATAATCGTTATGATCATGATTTTCTCTTTGCTTGATCGTAACCTTATTTTTGCAAAGGACTCCGTGTACAGTCATCAGACGAATAATGCTCGAGAAGCCTATAAGTACCGCAAATGGAGAGAATACGGCTATCTTGATTATGTTACCTATGCTGACTATGTAAACAGCTTGGTAAGAAACGGCGAGGTCGATGAAGAAACCGCAAAGACCGCCGTTAAACTCGGCAGGACTGCCGAAAAAGATTCTGAAGAAACTCAAGCTTACATCAAAAAATTCACCGAATACTATGAGGGCAAAGGCTATAAAGTCGTGCGACTTGATGCCGTTCTTAAACCCAGCGGACGCGGCCTTGCCGAGGGCGGTTCACCTCAGCTTTTTGCGCATCGTGACATCCCCCTCATTTCTCGCGTGCTTAAATACTTCGGGAGCATTTTCACAGTTGATAATATCCACAAGGCAAGCGGCGTTGCCGATGCCGATCGCGGATTGACATTCACTTTCTATGATCCCGTCTATAACCCCGTCGGTTCCGAAAAGAAAGTTTTCTCCCCGGCTATCATGGGCAACGGTACAACTCACAAGTATCTGCTCTATTTCAACAACAAATTCCCTTATGTTCATCAGAACCTTCTGACCATTTCCCTCGGTACTTCCTTTGCTGTTAACCAGGGCGTCGACGTGTTCACAACGATGACCAAATCCCAGGGTTCATTCGTTAAGAGACCGATGACTTTCCCCACCGGTTTCGTTGAGGAAAGTGCGGACGATCTTCACACAGCGACTTATGTTGCAGGTTCGAAGGATTCTTCCCCTGTTACCGCAGCGCGTTTCACCGATGACTACACAAGCGTTCAGACTGTCAACAAGACTTATTCCAAGGTTGGCTTCTCGTTCATCCTCGGTATTCTGTCCAGTCTTCTTGCATACCTCATCGGTATTCCCGCAGGCATCTCCATGGCACGCAAAAAAGACAAGCTGGGCGACAAGATCGGCACGATTTATATCGTTTTCAGTCTCGCCGTTCCCTCCCTTGCGTACATCTTCATGGTTAAGGCTCTCGGCCGACTCATCGGTATGCCCACAACCTTCGACCTTGATAAAGGTACATGGCTGATGTATGTTTTGCCCATTATCTCCCTCGCACTTCCCTCCATCGGTAACCTGATGAAGTGGCTGCGCCGCTACATGATCGACCAGATGAACTCCGACTACGTCAAGTTCGCTCGTTCAGGCGGTCTTTCCGAGAGTGAGATTTTCAGCAAGCATATCTTCAAGAATGCTGCAATCCCCATCATTCACGGTATCCCGGGCACGGTTCTGTTCGCACTTGTCGGCGCGATCATCACCGAACGCGTTTACGTTGTTCCCGGTGCAGGTAACCTGCTCACCACGGCTATCAACATGTACGATAACAATGTTATTGTCGGTTTGACTCTGTTCTACGCGCTGCTGTCGGTTGTTGCCATCATTCTGGGCGACCTCCTCATGACGCTCGTTGACCCGAGAATCTCCTTCGTACAGAAAGCGAGGTAATAGAAATGGCTTCTGAATTGGTAAATGTCAGCGATCTCGGTATGAAAGAGGAAGAGTTGTTTTCCCGCTGTGACAGCAACATCGACTCCGAAAAGATTACCGCGCCGCGTTACTCCTATTGGCATTCGGTTTTCCGTGTGTTCTTCAAGAAAAAGATAAACATCGTTGTTCTTGCCATTCTGGCGTTCATCATTATCTTTTCCTACATTTATCCGATTTTCTCCGGATATGATGCATACGCAAACCTGCTCGACTCAACCGCAAAGCATTTGAGTCCCGCAAAGGCGATTGACAAATGGGGCTTCAGCCTGCATACCATTCTCGGTACCGGCGGTGCCGGCCAGTCCACTTTCGATGCGATTTGGCACGGTGCGGAGATTTCCCTCTCCCTTGCATTTGTCTGCGCACTTATCAACATGACTGTCGGCGTCACCGTCGGCGCACTTTGGGGCTTCTCCAAAAAAGTCGATGCCGTCATGATGGTTATCTACAACATTGTCGGCAATGTTCCGTACATTTTGCTGATTTCCGTTCTTGTTATGTTGTTCACCGCGAGCTTCTGGTCCATGGTTTTCGCAATGACGATCACAGGCTGGATAGGTATCGCGTACTTCATCAGAACGCAGGTTGTCATCATCCGCGACCGCGAATATAACCTTGCATCGAAGTGCCTCGGTACTTCCACCGTTCGCATTGCAATGAAAAACATCCTCCCGTTCATGACCTCCGTTATCGTTACCGTTGCGGCAACCGAGATTCCTTCTTACATCTCTTATGAAGTCTTCCTGTCCTACCTCGGCATGGGTCTTTCCGAGATGTCCCTTGGTAAGCTGATCGAAGCTGCACAGAGCGCAATGGTTACCCCCGGTTGGGAAATCGAATTCTGGAGCCCCGTTCTGTTGGCATCCATTATCACGATTATCCTGTATGTTGTCGGTCAGAACCTGGGCGATGCATCCGACCCGAGAACGCACAGATAAGAGGACACCGCTATGGAAGAAAAGAAAGTATTGTTATCCGTTAAGGATCTTGAAGTCGAATTCCGCGTTCGCGGCAGAATTCTGACAGCTATCCGCGGCATCTCTCTGGATATTTACGAAAACGAATCGATCGCAATCGTCGGCGAATCCGCTGCGGGTAAATCCGTATTCACGAAAACCTTCGCAGGTATGCTCGATGATAACGGCTATGTCAGCAACGGTTCCATCGTTTTCAATGATCCCGAACTTGCCGAAACAACCGTTCCCAACACCCCCGAGGTTAAGGCGCGCATTAAGTCCATTCATGCAAAGCTGAATGCAGCATCCCGCTATGAAAACGGTGCCGCAATCTACCGCCGCATCAATGAGCTTAAGCAGGACAGGATCCGCAGGTCCAGCCTCAGCGAGGCAGAGGCTGAACAGCTCGATACCCGCATTGAGGATCTGAGATTCCGCAGAGCCGAGACTTATAACCTCAAGCTCACAATTGACCCGTCCAAGGAGAAAGATCGCCTTAAGGAGCTTTCTCACAGCATCAAAAAAATGGACGAGGAACTGAAGCAGCTTGAAGATGAGCGCAAAAAGACCATTGCCGCACATAAGCAGGCAATGCAAAACGACGCTGCGTACAACACCAAGTTCAAGACCGAAATGGCTCAGCTTACCGCTCAGTACAGAGAGGCATGTGCTCAGCCCGTTTCCGCAGACAAAATTGCGCGCAACGAGATTATCGCAAAAGAAATTTATCTGTCCGTCGGCAGATACAATGTTGCAAAACGCATCAAGGCGATTAACGACCTTGTAAAGGTTGTTCGCAACGCAATGAAAAACGGTCTCGACCTTAACGATGACGCAACAAGAACCGATGTATTCGATGATGTCGCTTTCCGCGTCAGGTTCCTTGACGAGAACGAAGAACGCATCCACGGTACCTGCGTTATCAACCTTGCAAAACTTAAATATGCAAAGGACTGGACCCGTATCCGCGGCAGAAGAATCGCAACCGTTTTCCAGGATCCTATGACATCGCTCAACCCGATCATCACCATCGGCAAGCAGATTTCCTCCATCATTATGAAGCATCAGGACTGCTCCGAGGTTGAAGCACGTGCGCGTGCAATCGAGATGATGCGTAAGGTCGGCATCCCCAATGCTGAAAACCGTTACGACGATTATCCCTTCCAGTACTCCGGCGGTATGCGTCAGCGTATTGTTATCGCAATTGCGCTTTCCTGCCAGCCGAAGATCCTCATCTGCGACGAGCCCACCACTGCGCTTGACGTTACCATTCAGGCACAGATTCTCAAGCTCATCAAAGATTTGCAGAAAGAATTCAATTACACGATCGTTTTCATCACGCATGACCTCGGTGTTGTTGCAAATGTTGCCGACCGCGTTGCAGTTCTTTATGCAGGACAGATTGTTGAAGTCGGCACGACCGAAGAGGTCTTCTATGACCCGCGTCATCCGTACACATGGGCACTGCTCTCCTCATTGCCGCAGCTTGCACAGCGCGACACCGAGCTGTTCTCAATCACCGGTACGCCGCCTTCTCTCTACAATAAGATTGCGGGCGATCCCTTCGCACCGAGAAATCCTTATTGTTTGAAAATCGATGTCGTCAAAGCTCCGCCGATGTTCAAGATCACGGAAACTCACTATGCAAAGACTTGGCTGCTTGATCCCAGAGCGCCCAAGATTGACAAGCCTGCCGCGATCGACAACATCCACGACAAGATGATTAAAGCGTTCAATATTTAATGGGAGGGTAGAACTGTGGAACATAAAGAAAAAAATACCGCAAAAGAGGGTAGGGTTGCCCATCTGCCCGAAAAAGCTCCTGTTGATGCAAGCGGCAAGGAAGTTCTCCTTTCGTTGAAAAATGTTGACATCACCTTCGGCAAAGGCGACAATGCCGTGCGTGCAGTCAAAAACGCTTCTTTCGACATTTACAAGGGTGAAACGTTCTCTCTCGTCGGCGAGTCCGGTTCCGGTAAAACCACGAGCGGCCGTGCCGTAATTCGTGTCAACCCATGCGCCGCCGGTGAAATTTATTACAAAGGCGTTCGCATCTCCGGCAAGATTCCCCATTCACTGGACCGCGAAGTTATCCGCAACATCCAGATGGTTTTCCAGGATCCCGCCGCATCTCAGAACGAGCGCGCAACCGTTGACTACATTATCTCCGAAGGCCTCTATAACTTCCACCTCTTTGAAAATGAGGCGGATCGCGTGAGGAAAGTCGAGAATATCATTCAGGAAGTCGGTCTGCTCCCCGAGCATTTGACCCGCTATCCGCATGAGTTCTCCGGCGGACAGCGTCAGAGAATCGGTCTTGCAAGGGCAATGGTCATGGATCCCGAGCTTGTTGTTGCAGACGAACCTATCTCCGCACTGGACGTTTCCATCCGTGCACAGGTTTTGAACCTGCTCAAAAAGTTCCAGCGTGAGCGCGGAACGACCTATCTGTTCATCGCTCATGACCTTTCGATCGTTCGCTTTATCTCCGATCGTATCGGCGTTATCTACAAAGGCGACATCGTTGAAGTTGCAACCGCAGAAGAACTGTTTGACTTCCCGATGCATCCCTACACCCGCTCTCTGATTTCCGCGATCCCGATTCCGGATCCGAATCTTGAGAAGCACAAAGTGCTGTTCAGCTATGATCCTTCACAGCATGATTACAGCGAGGATAAGCCCGAGCTTACCGATATCGGCCATGGCCACTTCGTTTTCGGCAACAAGAAAGAAATCGAAGAGTATAAGCGTCTCCGTGAGGAGGGAACTCCCCTCAAGAGCGTTACCATTGCCGGCGTTAATGCTCCTGCGGATGCAAAAACTGCCGAAAAGCAGCTTGAAGAGAAAAAAATCGAGGGTTCAATCCTTGATACACCGCTGCACGATACCGGCAGCTTCTGGCTTGCGTTCCTTTCCTTCTTCCTTGCCATCCCCGGCTTGATTGCGGGTGCGATTTTCAAAAAGCACAACTATATCCGCAATTACAAGAAGTGCAAGAAGGGCGCGATTGCCGGCCTTATCACAACGGCAGCAATTATTGTCCTGTTCGGACTTATGCTGATAATTTCTATCCTGTAATCGGACTTTAAAAAAGGACGGCGGACTGAATTCAGTATGAGGCGAACAGCAAAAGAAAAAAGTCTTCCGAGGCCAAAGCCGGTACAACGCATTGAAGTGTCGGACAAACATACCGCGTTGCGAATTGTGTGTTTCGTGATTTGCATTCTGTTTGCGGTTGTTGCGATGTCATATGCGGTGTACCGGCTTGTTACAAGGCCGAGCGGATGGACAACGATCAAAGCGGCTGTTACCGGTGAGGATAACTGCACCGATGAACTGCTGCTTCAGTATGATATAGGCCTGCGCGACGATATTTCCACAACGACTGAATATAAACAATTGGCGGAAATGTATTCAAATTTGTGCAGCGAGGCCTACCGCATATTTCAATCAGACGAGGAATATTTCGGCGCGGATGATGCACCGGCAGCAAACCTCGCTTATTTGAATAAACACCCGAACGAGGTTGTGACGGTTGATTCCGCGTTGTATTCGGCATTTGAGCTGATTCGAGATAACGGCAGCAGATATCCGTATCTTGCGCCCGTTTATACGGAATACAAAGGGCTCTTCTCCTGCGAAAACGACAGTGAGGCCGAGGAATTTGACCCGATGCTTAATTCGGAAGTACGCGGGTTTGTTGATGAAACGCTGACGTATGTAAATAATCCCGATGCAATCGACATTGAGCTCCTGGGTGAGAATAAACTTCGACTCAATGTTTCGGACGAATACGCCGACTTTGCATCCCAAAACGATATCGGAGAATATCTGGATTTCTTCTGGCTGAAAAATGCATTTATCGTTGATTACATTGCAGAACATTTGGCCGAAAACAGCTATATTCACGGAACAATAACGACGTATGACGGTTATACGCGGCATCTCGGCGGAGCGGGCATGGCCCTGTCAATGAATTTTTACGACGAGACCGACGGACGCGGAATCCCTGCGGCGCAGCTGGATTTTAAGACGGCGCGCAATGCTGTTTATTTCAGGAATTATGAAAATTCCGATATGGACACGATGCATTTTTACACCTATTCGAACGGTGAAGTCCGCAATCCGTTTGTTGATCCTAAGGACGGACTTTGTAAGGCGTCAAAAAGTGATCTGCTGATGTATTCGGACGAACTCGGTTGTGCGGAAATTGCGCTTGCGGCCTACGGATTGTATTCGTCGGATTCTTTTGACACCGAAGCGGTGCTTTCGACTGCAAAGCGCGGGGTGAATGCCCTTTACTGCGAGGGAACCGAGGTTTGCTTTACGGAGGCTGAGGCAACTCTTTCGCATTTGTACCAAAATGACGGACTCAGCTATTCAGCGAAACATGTTTCCTGATGGAATTCTAATCGGATTTCAACTGCAATACGAAATATACGGATTATCAAGGCTTGCCGCAAGGCAGGCCTTTTGATTATTGCCTGAAAGGAAACGGAGGAGATGAACGGGAAATGAAAAATGAAAAAAGCGCAGCGAACTGAATTCACTGCGCTGGTGACCGGTAGGGGAGTCGAACCCCTGCTGCCGCCGTGAGAGGGCGGTGTCCTAGGCCACTAGACGAACCGGCCAAACTTGATTGCGTTGCTTATTATACCAAAGCAATCAAGAAAATGCAACCCCGAAGAAGCTTGAAATGAAGATATATTTAACGAACCAAATCAAACACGGATTGAAAATTTCAGGCATGAAGCAGCCGTCGGAAAGTATTTCGCGGGAAATAACGTCCGAATCAGCGTTAGGAATATTTCCCGGGAAATCAGCTGCAGCGGGAGAAAGCGGACTTTTATCAGTCGAGCTCAAGATAAATATGCAAGTTCCGACTTAAAGCTCAATATGCTTTTTCACTGTTCAAATGCGGCAATTTATGGTATAATCAAGTCAAATACCGGTAAAAAACGCAGCTGAGATAAAAATATGCGGATCCGGCCGCCGCTCAGTGCTGCAGTTTTTGTCCGGCATGTTTCCGAAAGCGTAAGAATTTGATTCGGCTGCGCTTTAACTGCGGGAAATTCCCGCAGGCGGAAAAATCATTATACAAAGGAAGGTATGTTAATGGGCAACATTATTTCCGTGCTGTACATCCTTGCGTTTGCAGGCTGCGGCATACTCACTGCACGTCCGATTTTTGCATCGGATCGCCCGCTGAAGAGGATTCTGTTCGGATTAACTTTCGGACTTGTAATGCTTCTTTGGCTTCCGGTGTTGTTTGCGTTTATTCTCGATTTCACACTTGCTGCGCAGATTCTTGCGCTTGCCGCAGCGGTGGTCATTGCGGGCGTATCAACATTCTTTGCCGTTAAAAAGCAAAAAGACGGCAAAATCAAGTATAAAGCCGCTTCAAAGCGCGACCTTGTTCCGCTGCTGGTCACGATAGTGCCGTTGGTTGCAGTCGGCTGGATACTTCATGCGAATCACACGATAACAAATGCATCGGACGGTTCGCTGCACGTCGGGCAATGCACTTTCGGCGATTTGTGTATGCATTTAAGCTTTATCACAAGCATCAGTGTGCAAAAAACGTTCCCGCCGAATTATTCGCTTCTGCCGGGAACCCCGTTGGGCTATCCTTTCCTGTGCGACAGTGTCAGTTCGACTTTTTATACACTCGGAGCGTCGCTTCGAATTGCGGCAATGCTTCCCGCACTGTACGCTTTTCTTGTTGTTGTGCTGGGTGTGTATTGTTTCTTTGATGAATGGTTCAAAAACACACGCGTCTCCGTGCTTGCGACATATCTTTTCTTTATCGGCGGAGGCTTAGGGTTCGCTTACCTTTTCAACAACAAACAGCTGCTTGCGGGCGAGGGCATAAACCGTTGGCAGGAAATGCTTGAAGGTTTTTACAAAACACCCACCAATCTGCCTGCCGAGGGACTTCGCTGGGTCAATTCAATTGCTGATATGCTTATTCCGCAGCGTGCAACTTTGTTTGGCTGGGCGCTGCTTTTCCCCGCACTTCAGCTTTTGCACAGGGCGGTCATGCAGCGCGAATATAAATGCATAGTTCCGCTCGGTATCATTGCGGGATGCATGCCGCTTGTTCATACGCACAGTTTTCTTGCGATCGGAATTATTTCCGCGTTCCTTTTCGTTGCCGCTCTCGGAAAAATGCTGATGAGCGGTGTTTCCGAAAAACACGAAAAGCTTGCTGTCCGCAATCTCGGACTGTTCGTTTGCTCGGCAATTGTCGGTGCATTGCGAATGATGAATATTCGTGTTGTTACCGAAGGGTTGAATGACAGGTTCGCGATCATTGCGGGCACGCTGACTGTTGTTGTTTCCGTTGTTATGCTGGCTCTTGCTCTGCCCAAAAAGAACGCCAAAGGTGAACGGAAGGGATCCGATGACGGCCTTGAAACCGAGCTTGCGACGGAGCTTATGCCAATGTCCAAAGTCACCGAACGCAAATACGTATCAGCAGTCGGAATTGCATCGGCGGTTGGTCTTGCGATTTCATCAATGCTGCAGGAAAAAGCATCCGCGCTCGGTTTCGTGCTGCCGGTGTTTATGATTGCAGCAACGATTCTGCTCATTGTTTATAACGGCAAAAAGGCCGGAAGGAAGCCCGCTTCCGATGAGGTGAAGCATGTGCGTTGGTTTGCTCTGTTCGGCGTGATTGCGGTCGTGCTTGCCGCACCGCAGCTTTTCGGATTCACGTTTAAACAGTCCGTGAACAACGACTCGTTCCTGCGTTGGGGATTTAATTGGTGCAATGTCAGTGACAGCTGGCTTTGGTTCTATATCAAGAATCTCGGACTCATTTTCATTCTGATGCCTGTTGCGCTGCTTTCCGAAAAAAAGCAGAACAGACTGTTCTATTACGGAACACTCGTTATATGGCTGCTGTGCGAAGTGCTGATTTTCCAGCCCAACCCGTACGACAACAACAAGCTGCTTTTCGTTTGGTTCGCATTTACCTGCGGCATAGTTGCGAATTATCTCATAACAACATTTGCACGGCCCGTTACAAGACTGGAGCGCGGGAAACGCCGCGTGCTGCGCGGCAAAACCGCCGGTCGCTATTTGCTGCTTGCAATGATGCTTATTGCAATGCTGCTTTCCGGCAGCCTGACTTTGGTGCGCGAATATGTCTCGGGCGATCACATTGCATTCGCTGCGGATGCGGACGGGAAGAGGAGCCTGCAATACATTGAAAGCGGTTACGAGGTTGTGCCGGCGGCGCAGGTTGAGCTTGCGGAATGGATAAACACAAATACCGACGAACCCATTGCGGCGGATGCAACCTTCCTGACCGAAAGCAACCATAATAATGCAGTTGCAATGCTCACGGGACGCAACATTTTCTGCGGCTCGGGCTCGTTCCTTGAATACCACGGCGTTAACTATCGCCCGCGCAAAGAGCTTATAAAGCCCATGTATGAACAGCCCGAAACTTGCCTGCTTCGGTATGCGGCGGAATACGATATTGACTATGTGCTTGTGGGAACACGGGAGCGCGGAAGCTATGCGGTTGATACGGAATGGTTCGATGCAAATCTTCGGGTCGTGTACCGCAATGCACAGCTGACGGTCTACAAGATTGCGAAATAACAAGGCAAAGGTCCCGTGTTGAGCTTTTTCGATGCGGGATGAAAGGAAAACAATAAAAAGAAAACCGTGCGGCAGCGAAATGACTCAAGCCGCACGGTTTTTAAGTTCGGATTCTTTTAAATTCAGATTATTATACCTATGCTGCTCCGTTTCGGCATTGATGACGTGAGCAAAAAAAGTGCCGAAGGGGCAAAAGGGTTTTAAATCAATGCCCGTCAACCATTCTCAGGAAAAAGTAGATGCGTCCGCCGAGGTTGGATTCCCAATGCTGATCGGCGCAGGTAAGAACGGTCAGAAAACGATCGTTCGGAGTGACATGAACCGAATAATCAAGCTCGGTCCGCGCCTGCTGATAGGTTATCCATTCGGAAATCTGTTCGGAGGTCATGCTCTCCATGGTTTGCGGATAATTGCAGTTATAGTACTGGGAAGATTGCTCGGCAGAAGCGGGCTTTTCTTCGTACATTGCAAAAACTTCCCAAGTATGCGTTTCGCCGAAAAGGTTCAGCGTCCATAATCTGTTTTTGAATTCACCGTAAGTCGGTGCGTACTCATCCTGAATCTTGTGCAATTGATGCAGCATTATGCCCGCGCGGCGCAGATTATGGCCGGAAATCACCATGTTTTGCGAGGGATAGCCGTAATAAAGATAAATTGATCCGCGCGAGGATGAGTTGCCGCGTGCATCATGGTAATGATAATAAAAATTCGGACCGAACATCAAGGGTGCGTCAATATTCGTACCGTCAAGTTTGATATAGCCGACGGTATCGGCATTTGTTCGCTCCGCATTTGCGGTCTGTTCGGAATAGCGGAAACTTTTTGCGTATTGGTCGATTACGGTGTAATTCGAAAGATGACAGCGAAGCTGTTCGACATCTGCCGCATCAACGGAATTCGGCTTTGCGGCATCGCGCAGGATATTTGCCGCCTGAAGCTGAACGGGATCGAGCTGAACATTGCCGCTGAGGTAAGCGGAGAGAAGATCTGCATCGGCGGCGGTTATGCTTCCGTCCATGTTTATATCGCCGAGGATGACCGCTGTGCCGCAGTTTCCGTTTTCAAGCGTATATTCATCACCCGTACGAATTAACGGATCCGCATCCGGTGCAAGCCCGAGTACAAAACCGCCGTCCGCAAGATAAGGGCGCAGCCGCCATGAAGCGGTTTCACCTTCGCAAAAGTCGTTGCTTCCGAATGCGTGGACAGTGCCGTCATCCGACAGCACAAGTGCGTGCCCGAAAGCACAGGAAAAATCCACAACGTTTGCATCATCTTCCGTGAAGGCCTCGGATATGCGCCTTCCGTCCGTGTCGGCAAGTTCACAATCCGTATGCAGTCGTCCCGCATAGTCAACGTAGGCAAAACAATTATTGCCCGCAAAGGCATATTTGCAGTCCGCCGCACCAAAAAGCACCGAAGCTGAGGCATCTGCTGCATTGCTTGCGCAAAGATACAGTCCGCCTTCCGTCCGCGCGGCAAGATTGCTGCCGCATGCGGCAATTGCTGTCAGGCTGTGCCCGGAAAAGACAGAAAGCTCGGGCGAATTGCCGCGGAAATGAATCCTTCCGCTTGCTTCAACCGCAATGAAAAAATCGCTGCCCGCTGCGATAAGGCGGATATTATTCAAATCACCGGTGTTGAGCATTTCGCTGTAGAGCTGAGCTTCGGCATCGGATGCCGCTGCGGATTCGGTTCGCGCACCGATGGCAATGACTCTTCCGTCGCCGGAAAGTGCATACACAATGTCGCTGCTGCAGCAAACGGCGGTTATGTCGTTAAGCTTTGCCGATTCCTGTCGAAGCGCATCGCTTCCGGAACAGAGCAATCGGCCTTCTTTTGTCAGTCCGACGGTAAAGGAAGGCGCGGCGGCAATTGCCTTGACATCGCGCCAGTCATAGCAATAAGCCTGTCCGTTATTGTAACCGATATATGACATGAGCCCGACGGAGGACAGCCCGAACGA
>ENA-OPXM01000595-OPXM01000595.1-human-gut-metagenome-genome-assembly--contig:-NODE-595-length-20737-cov-4.657383_pt1 | contig 20737 bp, 17 predicted proteins | sample MGYA00241707_ERZ502035 | MGnify/ENA primary metagenome ERZ502035 (study PRJEB25962, sample SAMEA2043051) | human gut metagenome | biome: human gut; feature: human-associated habitat; material: faeces... | reverse complement strand
TTGGCACAATGGAAAGAAGAAGGCAAGTATGTTGGTAAGTTTGCTGCTCAGCACCACTTCTTCGGTTACGAAGGACGTTGCGCTGCTCCATCTAACTTCGATGCTGACTATTGCTACTCTTTGGGTTACACTGCATCTATGTTGATTGCTAACGGTAAGACTGGTTATATGTCATCAGTTCGTAACACTACTGCTCCGGCTGCTGAATGGATTGCAGGTGGTGTGCCTATCACAATGATGATGAACATGGAACGCCGTCACGGTGAAATGAAACCGGTTATCCAGAAAGCTCTGGTTAAGTTGGATGGTGCTCCGTTCAAGGCTTTCGCTGCTCAGCGTGAAACTTGGGCTAAGGAAACTGCTTATGTTTATCCGGGTCCGATCCAGTACTTTGGTCCTACTGAAGTTTGCGATCAGCCGACTAAGACTTTGCAGCTTGAACAAGCAAAATAATAATTGCTTATAAATAAAGAAATCTGTCATTGCCTTCTCTGCCTGTCTGTGACTGGCAGAGAGGTGCAGTGACTATTTTTTAATGTAACTGGATAGAACCTATGACAAAAGAACCGCCCATAATGGTGGTAAATAAGCCTCGCAAAACTACATCCCGTAAGCGCACGAGTTCTTCTTCATCGAATACGACTTCTTCTGGAGGACCGAAGAGAAGAACCAGACGCAGCAAGGATAAAAAGAAAATAGCACGTAAGTGGGAAGTTCCATCGTGGATATATTATATTCTGATGGGAGGAGCTGCTGCATTGCTGGTCATCGGGTTTTATTATTTCTTTATCCGTCCTTATGCATACAGATGGAAGCCTTGCTATGGTACAAAGGCATATGGCGTATGTCTTCCTTCGGGCTATCGGGTGCATGGGTTCGATATTTCTCACCATCAGGGTGAAATAAACTGGGCAGTGCTCAGCAAGACACAGTTTACTCCATTCCCTATCCGTTTTGTCTTTCTGAAAGCTTCGGAAGGTGGAGATTTCAGTGATACTACATTTGTCCATAACTTTGATCTGGCGCGCCAGTACGGGTTTATCCGTGGTGCTTATCATTTTTATAATCCAAAGACAGATGCTTCGCGGCAGGCTGATTTCTTTATCCGCTCGGTTCAGCTGGAGCCGGGAGATCTTCCTCCTGTGCTGGATATAGAAAAGCGAGGGGATGATGACGACCGTTTGCGGAAAGATTTGCTGGTATGGCTTCGTAAAATAGAACAGCATTATAAAGTGAAGCCTATTCTTTATACTTCGTATAAGTTTAAAACTCGTTATCTGAACGATTCTGTCTTCAATACTTATCCGTATTGGATTGCTCATTATTATGTTGATTCTGTAGAATATAAGGGCCAGTGGAGATTCTGGCAGCATACAGATGCCGGTACATTGCCGGGCATAAGGGAACAGGTGGACCTGAATGTGTTCAACGGAACACTGGAGGAACTGAAGCAGATGACAATTCCTGTGTCTGAAGAAGAAAACTAACTATTTTATTGATTGGATTTACGCTTGCGGAGCTCTTCGGCAAGACGGTACTGGATGGCTGCTTCCATTTCTTTTCCGGCTTGTGTAAGTGCATCGCCAAAGCATTCGTGTGCTCCGGCGTGTTGAGGCTTCAGGGTAGTAGCTTTGTCGAGGTCGGCAATAGCTCCTTCGGTATCTCCTGTATGAAGACGCAGTTTTCCGCGGTTATAAACGGTTTTAAATTCCATCGGGCGCAGACGTACAGCCTTGTCAAGACAGGCTTCAGCTTCATTTATACGGTCGGCATTAAACAGGGTGACTCCTTTACGTACCCATGCATCGGCGTAGTCAGGATACAGTTCGATGGCTTTATCGTAATTGGCAAGTGCCGCACGGGTGTCGTGCATGTGTGTGATGCACTCATTTCCCATCAGATAGTATTCTTTGGCGTATTTTTGAAGATTTTTCTGCTGTTCCTGCATCTGTTCTTTCAGTCGCTTGTTGTCTTCACGCAGCTTGTTGATGATGCCAAGCTTTTTCCGGATGAAACGCTGCTGGAGGGGCTTTTCTATATCGTAACGTGAATGGATAGCCTTAAAGAACTGATTGAGAAATTCTTCGAAGTCGCCTTTATCGAATGCTTTGACAGCAGCTACGTATTGTATGTCGGCCTGTGCTTGTTTCATGGCACGCTCGATGGCTTGTTCGTTGTTGAACCGTTGTGAAAAAGCTACGATTTCGGGGCGGACAAAGATATCTCCACAGGTTATTTCACGTTTCAGGCAGATGCCTTCCAGTGAAGTACAGCGACTTAAAGCGACATAGGTTTGTCCGCCGGCGAAAACTCCGCCGGTAAAATCGATGACTACCCGACTGAATGTGAGGCCCTGGCTTTTGTGTACGGTTATAGCCCAGGCAAGGCGGATAGGATATTGTGTAAATGTTCCCAGTTCTTCTTCCTCAATTTTCTTTTCTTCTTCATTATAGCGGTAGCGGATATTGCTCCAGCTTTCGCGATGAACGTCCAGTTCTTTTCCGTCTTCGGTAATGACATATATGATTCCGTCGGCATCGATACCGGAAATGGTTCCGATGGTTCCGTTTACCCAGCGCTTTTCGGAATCGTTCTTGATGAAAATAATTTGTGCGCCGGGTTTTATAGTCAGTTCCATAAGTGTAGGAAGACTGCTTTCGGGGAACTCGCCATGTATTTCTCCTTGCAGGGTGACGGCTTCGCCGGGAAGTTCGGCAAGGCGGCGTTCGTTGATGTAGTCTACGTTGTCTCGGCGGGTGGCAAGAGTGATGTACATGTCGTTTTCGCTTGCCTTTACCGGGGCGTTGTAACGTGTGTTCAGCAGTTGGAGGTCGGCTGCTCCGGCGGTGTTTGTGCGGATATGGTCGAGTACGTTGACGAAGACTTTGTCGGTCTGTCGGTATACTTTAGTCAGCTCGATGGCTACCAGCTCCATTTCGCGGAATACACGTGCAGAGAAGAAGTAGGGATTGGGGTAGAAGCGATTAATAATTTCTCGTTCATCGCTTTTCACTACCGGTTCCAGCTGGAAGGCATCTCCTACGAGCAGCAACTGTTTTCCGCCAAAGGGCTCACGCATGTTCTGTGAATATACACGTAGCACTTTGTCGATGAAATCGATGATATCGGCACGTACCATGGAAATCTCGTCGATGATTACCAGTTCGATATTCTTGATGAGTTTACGGTGGTCTGATGAATATTTCAGGAAACTGTGCAGTTTTCCTCCTTTCAGACTAAAGTTGGGATCGTCGGGCAGGAGGGGATAGAAAGGGAGCTTGAAAAAGCTGTGTAGGGTACTTCCTCCTGCATTGATGGCTGCAATACCTGTCGGGGCAAGTACCACAAATTTTTTCTTGGTAATCTGGCATACATGTTTCAGAAAGGTAGATTTACCGGTTCCGGCTTTTCCGGTCAGGAAAACCGACTGGCGGGTGTATTGTATCAGCTTTAAAGCATTTTGGAACTCTGCGTTGTCGGTATCTATCGGTGTATATGCCATAGGTGAAAACTTGATTTGCTGACAAAGATACATAAAAAAAGCGGTCGCATGTGCAACCGCTTAGTTGATTATTTACACGCCTCTCGGCATTTATCAGATTCTCTCTCAAAGCTGAAGCCTTTTTCAGCATTCAGCTTGTTTTTACTTGCTGATCTTATCGTTCAGCATTACGTAACCCCAGATCATTGGATCTGCATTTACGATCTTGTGAAAAATGTTTTTTACCTTTTTCATAATGTTATCCTTTCTTTTTTAGTTAAACATTAAATAATACCTGAAAACTTTACTTTTTAATTTTACGGCGAGCCTCACGGCCGGCTTTTTAATTCATCTTTTCAACCTTTAACCTTAAAAATTCAAATCTAGTTAAGTCTAGTCTTTTATTATTTCCTTTTGGTTTACACTGCAAATATACGAGTTATTTTAATAGAAAATATGTTTTATAGCATATATATTGCAAAAAGTGCCTCTTTTTTGACCTAAATCAAAAAAAGCCCTTCTTTTGTTACATAGGTGTGACGTGACTGAACATTTCTATCGGAGGGTATTGGACTTTTGGCGGAAAAAGTAATCGGGGCAGTCGATGAGGAGTGCATGTTCTTCGCATATATAATAAGGTGTATGATTGGTGTGTAGAAGGATATTAATGCTAAAAAGAGAAACAAAATAGGTTTTATTTATGCTTTTAAACAGATTTTTCACTATTTTTGCGCCTTCAAATTATTAAGCAAAATTAAAATTCGATGAAAAAAACATTCTTATTCGTTCTTTTGATGTGCTGTTTTGCAGGAGTGGCAAAGGCACAAAACATCCAGTTGCATTATGATTTAGGACGTGCTATGTACAATTCTCTGGAGGACCGTCCATGGGTTACTACTACAGTAGAAATGTTTAAAGCTGACAAGTGGGGTAGTACTTTCTTCTTTGTTGATATGGACTATACAGATAAGGGCGTGGCTTCTGCTTATTGGGAAATCAGCCGTGAACTGAAATTCTGGAAAGCTCCTGTATCTGCTCATATAGAATATAATGGTGGTTTGAATTATATTAACAATGCTTTTCTGGCCGGTCCGGCATACAACTGGAACAGTGCAGACTTTTCTCGTGTGTTTGGTGTGCAGGTAATGTATAAGTATATCCAGAAGAATGACGAACCACATAACTTCCAGGTGACTGGTACATGGACTATCAACTTCTGTCAGGGTAAGTATACTTTCAGCGGTTTTGCTGATTTCTGGCGTGAGAAACATTTTGATGTTCACGGTAACGAACATAATTACATCTTTATGACTGAGCCTCAGTTCTGGGTGAACCTGAATCAGTTCAAGCATGTAAATAAGGATTTGAATTTAAGTGTTGGTACAGAGTGGGAGATGAGTACGAATTTTGCTACTCGTAACGGATTCTATTATATCCCTACGCTGGCAATGAAGTGGACTTTCTAATAGATTTATCATAAAATTATAAATAGTATGCTGGAAAAATTGTTTGGCTTCGACCGGAAAGTAACACGTGTACGTACTGAGATACTGGCTGGTATCACAACTTTCCTGACGATGGCTTATATTCTTGCTGTTAATCCGAACATCCTGAGTGCTACGGGAATGGATAAAGGGGCGTTGTTTACTACCACTGTGATAGCGTCGGCCTTTACTACTTTGCTTATGGCTTTTTATGCCAAATTACCTTTCGGACTGGCTCCGGGTATGGGACTGAATGCCTTTTTTGCTTATACTGTTTGTTTGACACTGGGGTATTCATGGCAATTTGCACTGACTGCCGTTTTGCTGGAGGGTATTATCTTCATCTTGCTGACAGTTACCAACTTGCGTGAAAAGATCGTTGATGCCTTGCCGGCTACATTGAAAAATGCGATTGGTGCAGGTATTGGTCTGTTTATTGCTTTTCTGGGTTTACAGAATGCTGGTATCATTGTGAATAATGATGCGACTCTTATTTCGCTGGGAGATATAACTTCGGGTTCTGCTTTGCTGGGAATTATCGGCTTGCTGGTTACATCTATCTTGTTGGTGAAGCGTGTACGCGGAGCTTTGCTTTTTGGTATTTTGCTGACTACAATTATTGGTATTCCGATGGGATTGACACATATTGATGGTATTGTAAGTGCTCCTCCTTCTATTGAGCCGATTTTCTTTAAATTCCAATGGGAACATATATTTACTAAAGAAATGGTAATAGTAGTGTTTACTTTCTTGTTTGTAGATATGTTTGATACAATCGGTACACTGGTGGGAGTAACTACTAAGGCTGGTATGGTGACAAAAGAAGGAAAGATTCCTCACTTGAAACAAGCATTTTTGGTAGATGCTGTCGGTACAACGGTAGGTGCTATGTTGGGAACCAGTACAATTACTACTTTTGTGGAAAGTGCTTCAGGAGTAGGTGAGGGTGGACGTAGCGGTCTGACAGCTTTTGTTACAGCTGTTTGTTTCTTGCTTGCTTTGTTCCTTGCTCCTTTCTTCTTGGCTGTTCCGGGGGCTGCTACTGCTCCGGTACTGATTCTGGTAGGATTGATGATGATGTCTTCTATCAAGAAAGTTGATCTTACTGAGTATTCAGAGGCTATACCTGCATTTATATGTATTATCTTTATGCCTTTGGCTTATAGTATTTCTGATGGTATTGTTTTGGGAATGATAAGCTATGTGCTGATAAATTTATTGTGCGGAAATTATAAGAAACTAACTCCGGCTATGTATATTTTGTCGGTTATCTTTGTCTTTAAGTTCTTTATGTAGAATCTAGTTTCTCTCTGTTTTAAGGGAGAGGTAGCTTTGATAGATTAATATAAAAAGCATGTGAAATAAAAGTCTTCGGGCTTTGTTTCACATGCTTTTTTGATATGAAATGCAAAATTGTCTATTAACTTTCCATCATTACTTCTAAGGCAAACTTACCTCGGATACACTCAGTGAAACACTAGCTCTGTGTCTCGAACGGGTGTAATTTAATGGTATTATTGTTATTTGTTTTCGATAAACATATTGAATAAGCTGATTCTAAGTATTATTTTTATGGATAAGCTCCCTTATTAAAGTTGTTGTTTAATTTTATGTTTATCAATAAGTTATTGATGATTTGAAAAGTATTATCAGACAACATGTATTATTTTATGTTACTAGTCCCGATTCGGTCGGAGATGGATTTGAAAGAATTGTACCGAATCGGGACTATTTTTCTATTTTAAATGTGCAGTTCACCAGGAATAAATGTTTGCTTTATGCCAGATGTTGTTCAATGTATTGCATGATTTCCTGTGTTGAGTCAGGATGAAACCAGGCTATTTCTGTATCACGCTTAAACCATGTTACCTGTTTACGTGAATAGATGCGTGAGTTCTGTTTTATTTTTTCGATAGCGAAAGGTAACTCCCACTCTCCGTCGAAATATTTAAATAATTCTTTATATCCTACGGTATTCAGTGAATTCAGGTTGCGGTACGGATATACTTTTCGTGCTTCTTCCAGTAATCCTTCTTCCATCATCATGTCTACTCGACGGTTAATACGATCGTATAGTTCTTCCCTGTCGCGTTTTAATCCGATTTTTAATATGTTGAAAGGACGCTCCTTACATGTACGTGTACGGAAAGATGTATATGTTTTTCCTGTCATATAGCATATTTCAAGTGCATGTATTACGCGTTTGGGATTCTTCAAGTCAACAATATTGTAATATTCAGGATCAAGAAGCTTTAACTCTGCACATAAACGTTCCAATCCCTCCTGTTCGTAACGTTCCAGCATTAACTGACGTGTATCATTGTCTACGGTAGGAATGTCGTCAATACCTTTGCATACGGCATCGACATACATCATTGATCCTCCTGTAAGTACTACTACGCTTTTTTCTTGGAATAATTCATTAAGCTTTTTCAGTACTTCACTTTCGTATTGTGCCGCACTATAGTAATCTGTCAGTTGCAGAGTTCCTACAAAATAATGTGGAACACGTGCTAACTGGTCGGGGGTAGGGGCTGCCGTCCCTATTTTCAGGTCGGCATAAAGCTGTCGTGAATCAGCTGAAATAATAGAGGTATGATATGCTTCGGCAATAGATAGACTTAAATCTGTTTTACCTATACCTGTAGGACCTGTCAGTACAATGAGTGTTGGTTTATTCATATATTCTTTTAAAGCAACTAAAAAAGGAGGAATAATCTCGTATCCGTTATTTGTCTTTCGAGATTTTCCTCCTTTTCGCGTAGATGAAAATAACAATTACAATATCTGTTAATTAATATTTGTCTTCATCGTAAGGATTGCTTCCTCCTTCCATATCAAAGCCTTCCGGATCGAAGTCTTCCATATCGAAATCTTGGTCACCATAGAAGTTCTCATCTAAATCGAGAGCAGTGTTTGTATTCATTTGCTCATCAAAATCAATGGTTTGTTTAGGTGGATTTCCTTCTTTGCGTGAGCAAGTTGCATGTTGTAAATCCTTTCCTGTAATAATTTCGGAAAGTTCTATAAAGAAAACACGTTCAGCAAGCGGATCGAATACATAAAGTAATTTCTGTTTTTCGTCTTCCAACAGCTCACTTAATGGAGTTTCCTTCATAACGAAAGTATCTTCTTCAGAGCTTCCGTTACCCATATCTTCTAAAGTAATTTCAATTTCTTTTTCCCAGTCATCATCGCAGATGAAAAAAGAAGTCATCTGATCGTCTTTATAACCGGTACATTTTAATATAGCTTCGTGTAAATCGTAAAAAGAAGCTTCTGAGTCGATTTTTATCTCTCTCAAGAAATCATCGACTTCATCGGATATGATTCTGAATTTATATACCATTGTTCTTTACTGTTTAATATTCGTTGATGTTGTAAAGATATAAAATTTTCTTTATCGGATAATTCCTCTTTCCGAATTTTCAATAAAAGAAACGATATATTCAATTTCCGGAGTCATAGTAATCTCTTCACGAATTTGCTGCAAAGCATCACTAACATTTTTTCCGCTGTTGTAAATAATGCGATATGTATTATGGATGTTTTCAATTAATTCGTTTGAAAATCCTCTACGACGTAATCCGATAATGTTAATTCCGCTATATGCAATCGGTTCGCGACCGGCAATGATATAAGGAGGAATATCTTTACTGAAACGGCATCCTCCCTGAATCATAACATAACCTCCTACTCGGCAGAACTGATGCATCAAAACATTGGCACTGACAATTGCATTATCATCGATGATAACTTCGCCTGCCATTTTTGTAGAGTTTCCTATAATACATCCGCTTCCGACAATTGTATCGTGAGCAACATGTACTCCTTCCATCAGCAGATTATTGTTGCCTACTATTGTTTTTCCTTTTGCAGCTGTTCCTCTGTTTATTGTTACATTCTCACGGATGGTATTATTGTCACCGATTTCTGCGGTTGTTTCCTCTCCACGAAACTTTAAATCTTGTGGAATCGCTCCGATGACTGCTCCTGGGAAAATGCGATTATTATTTCCAATACGTGAACCATATAAAATGTTTACGTTGGGCATAATTATATTATTGTCGCCTATCACTACATTCTTGTCAATAAATACAAAGGGACCTATTTCGACATTTTCTCCTATTTTAGCTTCTGGATGTATGTATGCTAATGGGCTAATCATATTTTTTATAAGAAGTATTAAGTATTAAGAGTATAAATTGCAGGGATGAAGAATTCAGTCTAAATGTATTAGATAGAATTCTTCATCCTTGTTTATGTATCGTTTTTATTTGTTTTTCACTATTTGTGCCATGAATTCAGCTTCGCAGACAATTTTTTCGCCAACAAAGATATAGCCTTTCATAGTAGAAATTCCTCGGCGGATAGGTGCCATTAATTCTACACGGAATATTAACGTGTCACCCGGAACAACTTTCTGCCGGAACTTAACATTGTCTATTTTCAAGAAATAAGTAGAATATTTTTCCGGATCATCCAAAGAGTTCAATACCAGCAATCCTCCGACTTGTGCCATTGCTTCTATTTGAAGCACACCTGGCATGACCGGTTCGTTAGGGAAATGGCCAACGAAGAACGGTTCGTTGGATGTTACATTTTTTATACCAACGATATGGTTTGCTCCAATGGCAATAACTTTATCTACTAATTGGAATGGATAACGGTGAGGAAGTAATTCGCGAATGCGGTTTACATCCATGATTGGTGCTTCGTTGCAATTATATACAGGTGCTTGAATTTCATGCAAACGAATTTCCTTGCGTATCTGACGGGCAAACTTGTTATTGATTGTATGTCCCGGACGGGTAGCAATGATTCGTCCTTTAATAGGTTTTCCAATTAATGCCAAGTCACCAATAATATCAAGAAGCTTATGACGTGCAGGTTCGTTAGGCCATACTAATGGAATATGGTTGATATATCCCAATTGGCTTGCATCCATATGAGGTACTCCCATTACATCTGCCAGCTTATCGAAGTTCTCTTGTGTCATTTGCTTTTCGTAAATGACAATTGCATTATCCAGATCGCCTCCTTTGATCAGACCAGCATTAAGCAATGGTTCGATTTCTCGAACAAAAACAAAAGTACGTGCCGATGCTACTTCTGCTGGAAAATCTTCCATATTCTCTAAAGTAGCATATTGGTTGGTAAGTATTTTTGAGTCGTATGAAATTAGTGTATTGACACTAAATTTATCATCTGGAAGTACGGTAATGGATGAACCGGTAGCTTCATCACGGAACTCAATCTTAGACTTGATTATATAAAAATCTTTCGGCGCATTTTGTTCTTCAATGCCAACTCGTTTGATACATTCTACATATGCTTTGGCACTTCCGTCCAGAATTGGGAATTCCGGACCGTTAACCTGAATCAAGCAATTGTCTATGCCAGCTGCATAAAGTGCGGCCATGGCATGTTCTACGGTACTTACTTTTACCCCGTTTTTCACCAAGACTGTACCGCGGGTTGTATCAACTACATTTTCAGCTACTGCATCAATGATGGGCTGATCATCTAGATCTATTCGCTGAATTTTATACCCGTGATGTTCTGGGGCAGGATTGAATGTAACTGTCAGTTTGACTCCTGTGTGAAGTCCTTTGCCATTCAGTGAAAAGCTGCCTTTTAAAGTTTGTTGTTTCAACATGGGTTTATTTATTAAGTTGTTTTTTTAGTTCTTCAATTTCCTTTTGTAATCGGTTTAGTTCAGTGTACATCTCTGGGAGTTTCTTGAATATTGCAGATGAGCGAGCAAATTGCTTCGGTTCAATAGCTGGATATCCCATTAAAGTACTTCCAGATTTTGTGTTACCCGGTATTCCAGACTGTGCTCCAACGTTTACATGGTCACCTACTTTTATGTGTCCGGCAACTCCAACTTGTCCTCCGAACATACACCATTCTCCTATTTTTGCAGATCCGGCAACTCCAACTTGTGATGCCATCACGGTATGGCTGCCGACTTCTACATTATGTGCTAATTGGATTAAATTGTCGAGCTTTGCTCCTTTATGTACAACTGTTGCTCCCATCGTAGCACGGTCTACACATGTATTAGCTCCAATTTCTACATTATCTTCGATGATAGTGATACCTATTTGGGGGATTTTTTCATAACCTTCAGGTGATGGTGCAAAACCAAATCCGTCAGCTCCGATAACCGCCCCGGCATGTATAATGCAATTGTTCCCTACGCGACAGTCATGATATACTGTTACTTGAGGATATAAAATAGAGTTTTCTCCAACTCGGGCATGTGCTCCAACTGTTACTTGCGGATGTATATAGGTATTATCTCCAATTTCAGCTCCGTCTTCTATACAAGCAAAAGGACCTATATAAACATTCTGGCCAATTTTTGCACTAGGTGAAATTGAAGCCAATGGATCGATGCCAGTTTTTTTCGGTTTGCTCATTTCATATAAGTTCATCAGCTTTGCCAGACTTTCGTAGGCATTCTCTACTTTAATCAGAGTTGCTTTTACCTCATGTTCAGGTGTGAAATCTTTATTGACCAATACAATGGACGATTGAGTCTCATATATGAAATGCGTATATTTAGGATTTGATAAGAAAGATAATGCACCTGGGATACCTTCTTCTATTTTAGCAAAAGTGTGTACAGTGGCATTTTCATCTCCCACAATTGTTCCTTGGATATATTCTGCAATTTGCTTGGCTGAAAACTCCATAATTGATGTTTTTGTTCTTTTTTTACTTTAATAGTTTGAGTTTTGGAATGTCTTTAAAACTACATCCACGTTGTTAATTATGCAAATTACGTATTTTTTTTTTATATATCCGTGTAAAATGTAAATTATTTATCTGTATCCTATCGGAAAAGTGTTCTTTTTCTCTGATTTATAAAATAAAATACTGCCTTCCATGTATAAAAACGGAAGACAGTATTTTAGATTGATTTAACAAATTCTCCTGATTTAGTAGCAGGAAGTTATTCTTTGGGAAAGATCTTATTATAAGATAGCTTTCAGTAATTCACTCATTTGTTGCTGTACTTTATGAGCCTCTTCTCCTGCTACTTTTGCAAAGTTTTCAGTTTTATCTGCATAGATAATAGCTCGGCTGGAGTTGACAATCAGACCACATTCTTTGGTCATTCCGTACTTGCATACTTCTTCGAGTGAGCCTCCTTGTGCACCGATTCCCGGAACCAATAAAAAATGATTAGGAACAATCTTACGAATATCTTCGAACATACGTCCTTGAGTGGCTCCAACAACATACATCATGTTTTGATCATTAGCCCATTCTTGAGATTTACGAAGAACCTTTTCGAAAAGACGTTCACCTTCCGGATCGGCAGTCAACTGAAAATCGTGTGAACCTTTGTTGGATGTAAGTGCAAGCAAAATAACCCATTTACCTTCATAAGTGAGGAATGGAGTCACGCTGTCTTCTCCCATGTAAGGAGCTACAGTTACAGAATCAATGTTAAGCTCTTCGAAGAATGTGCGAGCATACATGGCAGAAGTATTACCTATATCTCCTCGTTTTGCATCAGCAATGATGAACTGGTCAGGATAATTTTTCTTAATGTATTCTACAGTCTTTTCGAATGCGATCCATCCTTTTACTCCCATACTTTCATAGAAAGCCAGATTGGGTTTATAAGCAATACAGTAAGGAGCTGTAGCATCAATAATAGCTTTGTTGAAAGAGAAAATAGGATCTTCCTCTTTTAACAGATGTTCTGGTATCTTTTTGATATCAGTGTCCAGTCCTACACACAAAAAAGATTTTTTGTTTTTAATGTTTTCGAATAATTGCTGTTTGTTCATATCTATAGGGTTTTAAATTATTTGCTGAATAAATAACCGTTTATACTCACTTGTGTATGTTTTTTGTTGTTTTCTGTGGTATTCTCAACCAAAAATTCGGTGAGGTAAAATATTTTTCTATTTGAGTTGCATTTCAATTCAGCCGGAGGCATTTCTCCATATTTATATTGGTTAAGCTTCTCAAGGGTCTGGTAGCTTATATACACAGTGTCGTTCTCTTGTTGTAACGGTATGGCCAATATTTGTTTTTCGCATTCGTCATTAGTTGAAACGTAGTATTGGTTCACGTATTGTAATTTATCATATCCGTCAGGGATGTTTATAAAAGCTTCTGAGGCTGACTTTCCAGAATAGGAAGTCGTACCTTGAGTCTCTCCTTCATTTTTGAACTCTGTACGGAGCATATATAATGAAACGTTTTCGTCAATCCATTGTGCTATGCTTTCTTTACCAAACCATTCGTAAAGATAAATAATTTTTTCGTTAATAGATTGTGCTTTTGCAGAAGAAAAATTTTTTAGCCATTGGGTGTACTCTTCATGAGAAAAAGGAAGTTTTTTCTGTTGAGTATTCTGAATCTCCTTATTAATTTCGTTTTGAATGGTTTTTTGTGTGATACTTGAGTAATTGACCGGTAGAATTGAAGTCAACAGAAAAATTATAGAAAAAGAAACAGGAATCCAATTGATTCTTTTGGCCTTAATCAAAATCAGAGTTATGCATACAAAGTAGCACCAGACGTTGAGTGTGATTAAATACAGGCGGTTGATTGTCACTCCATAATCATTAAATCGCCGGATAATGCCTATAGTCATTAAGCAAAGCAGAGGCAATACAAATGCAGGAAGCCAGCGGGCTATTAATTCATCCATGCGCTTGCCATGTGCCATTCGAGTTGGATATAATCCGAATTCAATGGCAATACATCCAGTCATTAATGCAATGACCAGCCATGAAACCCATCCGATCGGAAGTTCCCAACTGGCTAGAATACGTAGCGCATAAATGTAAAGTACAATCAGATATCCTCCCGTAAGAGGAAGGAATAAATAATGAATTACATTATTTAAGAATGAATGTAATAAAGGGGATGTGTTATGTTTCTCTTGTCTGGAAGGTAATAGTCCCAGGAATAATAACAGAGGCAAACATACATTACATATGATAACGATATATAAATAATATCGGGTATCAATGTCTATGTTGAATAGTTTATGCAATGACAATACCAAAAGACTGATTCCGCAGCTCATCACACATCCTATCAAATTGGCTGTAATGCATGATGTAATACTTGATACTGCGAAATTCCAGCTCGGTATATCATTTTTCTCTTTTAGAAAAGAGAGGAAAAAGATAGAAAGTCCTATGGCCAGCAGTCCTGCTCCATGAGCAATTCCTATTTCAGTGAAAGACTTCTCATAAGAATAGGAGTATAAATAAAATGCATCGGCTATCAGGAGTGCATGTGCTCCTGTTTGAATAATACTTTTCTTTATCAAACTTTTGATTTCCTCACACCATAAATGCAGGGAAAGAGAAAGTAAGGTTCCTACCGATAGGTAGTATCCTAGTATCCAGTAAAGTTTCTTGTTCTCTGGCTGATCAGCTGCTACTAAATAACAGAGATAACAGGTTAAAGATAAAATAAAGAATAAAGTAATGGGAAAACGCTTCAGATTAATCTGGAGCGCCCCATTGAAGGTCTGAATTGTTTTTTGTAACCAGTGCCTTAGCATTTTAGTGAAAAATCAGCTATTACAACTCACTTTCTTTCAATCGTTCTGCATTCTCTGCAACAATCAGATGGTCGATGCAATCTTGGATATCTCCATCCATGAAAGCTGCCAGATTGTATATCGTATAATTGATACGGTGATCGGTTATACGTCCTTGTGGATAATTGTATGTGCGGATTTTAGCAGAACGGTCTCCTGTGCTGACCATTGTTTTACGTTTAGATGCAATGTCGTCGATATACTTTTGATGCTCTTTATCATAGATGAAAGTGCGCAGACGTGATAAGGCACGTTCCTTATTCTTAGGCTGGTCGCGGGTTTCTGTACACTCGATAAGAATTTCCTCCACAACACCGGTATTAGGATTTTTCCAATTATAGCGTAAGCGGACTCCTGATTCTACCTTGTTTACATTCTGACCACCAGCACCGCCGCTTCGGAATGTATCCCATTTTATTTCGCCTTCATTGATTTCTACATCGAACGGCTCTGCTTCGGGTAGTACAGCTACAGAAGCGGCTGATGTATGAACACGTCCCTGAGTTTCAGTAGCCGGTACACGCTGTACACGATGTACTCCTGATTCATATTTAAGAGTTCCGTAAACTTTATCTCCTGTTACCGAACAAATAATTTCCTTAAAACCTCCGGCAGCTCCTTCGTTTGCACTAGATACTTCCAGTTTCCAGCCTTTCGATTCGCAATATTTTGAGTACATACGGAATAAGTCCCCTGCGAAAATAGCGGCTTCATCTCCTCCTGTACCACCTCGTATTTCCAGAATAGCATTGCGATCATCTTGCGGATCAGCTGGAACCAGCAGAAGCTTAATCTCTTCTTCCAGTTGTGGAAGACGAGCTTCGCAAGCAGCTGCTTCTTCGCGAGCCATTTCTTTCATTTCAGGATCGTTCTCAGCCATCATCATTTTAGCCTCTTCTAATCCGTTGAGGCACTGCAGATACTCCTTGCGTGCCTGCATAAGATCTCCCAGTTCTTTATATTCTTTCGTCAGCTTTACATATCGTTTCTGGTCAGATATAACGTTCGGGTCGGTAATCAGGGTTGATACCTCTTCGAAGCGAGCTACTAATCCATCCAATTTTTCTAATATGGTATTGTTTTCTGCCATATTCCAAAGAGTGTTAGTTTATTAATTCTCTAATATATAATGTTGTTATTTTGCAAAACAAAAGCTTACCATAGTCTGCCATAAAATAATTGTTCCTGAATGAAATAGTCATCGAATAGATATTTTTGTTAAGATGGCTATTGTAGAACTTTATTATTTATGACTATGGTAAGCTTTCTTATTAGTTAGTATTTGAATTCTCCAAATTCACTATGGATAATCAGCTCTTTATGATCGCTTTCTTCAATACGTCCGATTATCTGAGCATCGATGTTGAATGATTTGCTGATTTCGATAACCTGCTCAGCATGTTCCGGTGACAAATAAACTTCCAGACGGTGTCCCATATTGAATACCTTATACATTTCATCCCAGTCGGTTCCACTTTGTTCTTTGATAGTGCGGAACAATGGAGGTACAGGGAAGAGATTGTCTTTGATTACGCGACAATTGTCTCCAACGAAATGCAATACTTTAGTTTGTGCACCACCTGAGCAGTGAACCATACCATGAATTTGCGGACGAAGAGCATCCAGCAATTTTTTAACAACAGGCGCATAAGTACGGGTAGGAGAGAGAACCAGCTTTCCTGCATCCAGCGGAGAGCCTTCTACTGCATCTGTCAATTTCAAGTTGCCGCTGTAAACCAATTCTTCTGGAACTGCCTTGTCGTAGCTTTCCGGATACTTCTCTGCAAGGTATTTAGAGAAAACATCATGACGTGCACTTGTCAGGCCATTGCTACCCATACCGCCGTTATATTCTTTTTCATAAGTAGCCTGTCCGTACGAAGCCAGACCTACGATAACGTCTCCCGGACGGATATTTGCATTGTCAATTACATCAGCACGTTTCATGCGGCATGTCACTGTACTGTCGACAATAATAGTACGAACCAAGTCACCAACATCGGCAGTTTCACCTCCTGTTGCATAAACACCTACTCCCATTTCTCTCAATTCGGCAAGCAATTCGTCTGTTCCGTTGATGATAGCCGAAATCACTTCACCCGGAACCAGCAGTTTATTACGTCCGATAGTTGACGATACCAAGATATTGTCTACAGCTCCGACACACAACAAGTCGTCGATATTCATAATCAAGGCATCCTGTGCAATTCCTTTCCAAACAGACAAGTCACCAGTTTCTTTCCAGTATAAATAAGCCAAAGACGACTTAGTACCGGCTCCGTCAGCATGCATGATATTGCAATACTCCGGATCACCACCTAGAATATCAGGAATAATTTTACAAAAAGCCTTAGGGAAAATACCTTTGTCAATGTTTTTAATGGCGTTATGCACATCTTCTTTCGATGCGGAAACACCGCGCTGCATGTATCGTTGATTGCTCATGAGATATTATTTGTTTGTTTTTGTTCAATTGAATGTGCAAAAGTACGGATTATTTTGCTTATGTCCTATCGTTTTTCTTGTTTTGTTACGTAGCTTGTCGTGAATGGCTGATTCATTTCCAGAGGCTGGCTTTCATTTCCATACCTGTCTACAGCTGTAACTGCCCAATATATCCGTTCTTGCCATGGAACTTCGGGACAGAAGATATACTGCGTAGAGTCTGTTCTTATTTCAATCAGGTTTGATGCCTGTGTGATATCTATCGGATAAGTATTCGAAGCATATATACGATAATATACCGGAACCGAGGAATTATCGGTAGATGCTTTCCAGCTTAACTTTACTCCTTTATCCAACGGGATAAAGACGGGATTTGCCGGAACGGAAGGAGCTATGCTGTCTATCCATGTCATAGCAGGAATGGCAGCAGGTTGTGTGTAGAAATGCTCTTTCAGTTCATCGAACACTCCTTTTGTATTGTCAACCAAAAAACGATTGCGGAAGTAAGCCTGTCCGTCAAGTTTTATATTACGCAAAAAAGAGATTTGCCGTACCACTTCATCAAGCCGCCAGTTTTGTTCTTTGGGGTGGAGAAAATAAATACCTAACCCAGGGACAATCCATCGTCCGTTTTTATTTTCCTGCCAGTCGAGAGCAAACGGATAAAAATGATTTCCCTGAAAATACATCATCGGGAATAAAGCATCGTGTATTCCTTCTTTCAGCCATTGAAGTGCATCTTGGTAAACGACTTCATAGGCATTCCATCCCCTTGAGGGATAGCGTTTGGTATCGTTGTATTTTCCAACAGGAGAACTGCTTACCTTTACCCAGGGCTTTAGCGATTTTGTTTCTGTATAAATACGCCGCACAATGCGGGTGATATTATTTCTGCGCCATTGCTGTAAAGATTCTTTTTTGCCATATTTACGATACGTACTCTGGTCGGGAAAGTCTGATGCCCGTTCCGGGTATCGGATATAGTCGAGATGAATACCGTCTATATCGTAGCGGGAAACAATTTCGCGCACAATACTTGCAAGATAATTATCTGTTTGAGGGTTTCCCGGGTCCAGATACCATGTCCCTTTATATAGCTTGCAGATGGAGGGCTGTTTTCGTGTTACAGATTTTTTACCTAAAAGCTTAACCTGTCGGGTATTTCCTATAGGGATGGTTACAATCCATGCATGCAGTTCCATACCTCTGCGGTGACATTCTTCTATGGCAAATTTCAGTGGATCGTAGTTGGGGTTTCCTCCTTCGTGTCCGGTTAAGGATTCTGTAAACTGTTCTATGGCAGATGGATAAATGACATCTCCACGCAAACGGGTCTGAAACAATACGGTGTTGAAGTTTGCACGTTTCAGTGCATCGAGTGTCTTACATAATTCTTGTTTCTGAAGTTCGATAGTTTTGGCTGATGTTGCTTTATGCGAAGGCCAGTCCAGTCCGCCCAATGTGGTGAGCCAGGTTGCCCGTATTTCATATTTGGGTTGAGCATATCCGGACAGGGGAATAATGAACCCCAAAATAACAATGTAAATAGTTATAAGTCTGTTGTACATAATTTCGTTTTTTAGTTTTGCAAAGATAGCAATATGTTCTTTTAAATTATTACTTTTGCGCTCACTTAAATACTTTTTATTATGATAACTTTTAGTATAGCTTTAATTCTGTTAGTAGTCGGTTATTGGATTTACGGAGGTTATGTCAAGAAACTGTTTGCTCCCGACCCCAACCGTAAGACTCCGGCACTGACTATGACCGACGGGGTAGACTTTATACCTCTTCCTACATGGAAAATATTTATGATCCAGTTTTTGAATATTGCAGGTCTCGGACCAATTTTCGGTGCTATTATGGGAGCGCAGTTTGGTACAGCCTCTTATCTTTGGATTGTTTTCGGAACTATATTTGCAGGCGCGGTACATGATTTCCTGGCCGGAACTCTGTCACTTCGAAATTCAGGCGAAAGTCTGCCACAGATTATAGGACGATATTTGGGAAGCGGAACCCGAAAGGTAGCCTGTGTCTTTACAGTTCTGTTGATGATATTGGTTGGAGCTGTGTTTGTTTCAGCACCGGCGGACATACGGCGGCGATGGTGCCCGTCTATCTGTACGGGACAGGCGCCGAACGGATTAACGGCGTACTGGACAATACGGAGCTGGCCCTTCGGCTGGCAGGGACGCTCGGTTTGAGATAAGACGATGCGGAATTTCGTGCGGACTTCGCGAAATGTTGCGAGGGAGAATGGAGTAATTTAATTTATAGCGTATTAAATATAAAAATTATAAAGATGTTACCACTAATTTTCAAATAATTGTTATCTTTGTAACATCGAGTATTCGATGACATATTTTTGATGAAAGTGTATTAGTTTCAGCCTTGGTTCGAAATCTGGTAAATGCTATTTTGTTTATTCTGCTGTATATTAATAAGATAACAATTATAACGCCTTGCAAAAGAACCAGAATAGAAACAAAATCGGTATTTTAGGAGATTCTTTGGTTTTTACTTTACACTTGATTTCATCCCTTGCACTTGGTTGCACACAAAGTGTTTCTTAAAGCTACTTTCCCCGCTACTGACCTCTCTCATCAAGAATATCGATTGGTGATCTATAGCGAATTTTGCAGTTAAAAGAGAAAATAGGCAAATGTACATTTTAAGATTATACGTTCATTATAATCGGGGAATTCAAATGTACCGTTTTCCCAATTCAGATGTACAAAAAAGTGTAATTTTCGAAGGTATCAAAAAGCGTTTGAAGATCGTTTAACTACCGTTTAATCGGGGATGAATTAAGACGCCTTCAAACGCCTGATTCTTAGCCAAATTATTTACTGAATATTTTTGTACTTCGAATAATTATTCTTACTATTTGTATTGTAGAATGTCCGTCTTTTAAGCAGTCGGCATTTCGCTTTTTGTGATGTTCTTGAACATCATAATGTCGGTATATTTTGCCTGCTTGTTGATGGTAACGTTTATTTCGCGCCGTTGTGCACCGGCGAAGGGATTGGTGTCGAATTGTGTTCGCGTAAACCAGTCTATGAGTTCGATGATCTGCGACTTGTTCGAGGTAAAATAGATGTACGCATGTCCTTCGATCACTTTCAGCACGTCAAGATAGTCGGCCAGTTTCCAGTAGCATTTGTAGGTTTTTGTGTCGGTCGATAAATACGGCGGATCGACGAGAAACACGACATTCTCCGTGTCTTTGTATTGCGCGAATAGTTCTCGGTAATCGGCCTTTACGATTTCAACTCCGCCGAGATACCCGTCTGCGACATAGTCGGTCTGCTTGATGGAGTTGTATAGATTTTCCTTTCCCAGTTCATCGAACGAGCGCACATAGCGGCTCGAAAACAGCAATGATGCCGAAAGCGTGATGTAATCGACGAACCCGGTTTCTTCTTCTTTACGAATCTCTTCGAGAATACATACCCGCTGTTCTTGGGGGATTCGTTCCCCTTTTGAAATTCCCCCCCCCACCAAATTTCGGATTCTGGCGAGCAATGCATTGGTTCTTGGGATGTTTTCCAGCCGCAGATGGAAGTCGTCGAAGTCGTTATAGATGACTCGAGCGTCGGGGCGTTCCCGTTTGGCGACGTGCGACAGGAGGCCGCTTCCGCCGAACAGATCGACGAATGTAGCCGCATCGGGAAACTGGTATAAGGCTTTCCGGAACTCGCCGATAAAACGGCGTTTCTGCCCCTGGAACGGCAGGGG
>ENA-OPXM01000592-OPXM01000592.1-human-gut-metagenome-genome-assembly--contig:-NODE-592-length-20821-cov-3.168593_pt1 | contig 20821 bp, 25 predicted proteins | sample MGYA00241707_ERZ502035 | MGnify/ENA primary metagenome ERZ502035 (study PRJEB25962, sample SAMEA2043051) | human gut metagenome | biome: human gut; feature: human-associated habitat; material: faeces... | reverse complement strand
ATGAAGCCAGCAACATTTTCCCCAAGCACCCAACGGGGCCGCAGCTCGGTAATAATGCGGCACATTTCCGGCCACAGGTAGCGTTCATCCGCAAAGCCCTTCCGTTTTCCGGCGGTGGAGAAGGGCTGACAGGGAAAGCCGCCTGAGATAACGGTAACTGTTTCAAGTCCTGTTTTTTCAAAAAACGCCTCCTTCGTAAAAGTAGTAATATCCCGGAACCTGGGAACATCCGGCCATCGTGCGGAGAGGACGGAGTGCGGAAAATCCGCCCACTCACACTGGCAGACGGTTTCAAACCCGGCAGCCTCCGCCGCCAGGTCCAGACCGCCAATGCCGGAAAACAGGCTCACATGGGTCAGTTTATTCATAGTCCTTCGGCGCACGGAACGGTTCGATCTCACTTTCCAGCTCCGCAAGGACCGCCTCCATATCCGCCGTGACCGCCTTGCTTCTGGCAATCAGCCGGTTCATCACATCAAAGAAGGTTTCGCCCTCCTGTTTTTCTTCCGTATGCAAATAGCGGGGATCATTCATGTTCGTTTTCTCCTTTCCCGGTTTCACCAAGTTTTGTTGTCATAATGCTGTAAAGTTCATTGTCCTTCGGGAAGTCATCCACAAAAGGCAGGATCACATTGCCGAAGAAGATCAGCCCCTCGCCGGGGCCTGCGTTGCTGATATGCGCTGCCTGCTGGTTGGAGATATTCAGGCGCTCGCAGAGGATTTTCCTGTCTCCGCTGGCCTGGTTCAGAAGGTACACAAAATCGCTGTTTTCAAAGATATTCTCGATCTCCGGGGAGGAAAGCAGGTCCTTGATGTTCTGCGTAATTCCCGTGGGGATACCGCCCCATTTGCGAAAGCGTTTCCAAATCTCCACGCTCCAGGAACCAACCTCGCCCCGCAGCAGAAGGTGGAACTCGTCTACGAAGTACCAGGTGGATTTGCCCTGATTCCGGTTTTGGGAAACACGGTTCCATACCTGGTCCTGGATCACCAGCATACCCAGGCTTTTGAGCTGCTTTCCCAGCTCCTTGATATCGAAGCAGACAATGCGGTTGTTGATATCCACATTGGTACGGTGGTTAAAAACATTCAGGCTGCCATGCACATACAGTTCCAGTGCCGCCGCGATACGCTGCGCCTCCGGCTCCGGCTGCCGCTTGATCTCGTCATACAAATCTTCCAACAGCGGCATATTTTCCGGGCGGGGGTCTGCGATATATGGGCGGTACACGATCCGCACGGCACGGTCAATGACCGTTTTTTCCACTGGCTCCAGACCGTTCCGACCGCCTGCCGCCAGTTCGCAGAACGACAAGATAAAGTCAGATTTCAACGCCAGCGGGTTATCATCCTCGCTGTAATTGAGGTTGATATCCATAGGGTTCACATACTGCGTGCTGGTAGGCGAGATTTTGATGACCTGGCCTTCCAGACGGTTCACCAGCGGAAAATATTCCGCCTCCGGGTCGCAGATCAAGATATCGTCCTTTGTATTCAGGAACACACCCACGATGGAACGCTTTGCGGAAAAACTCTTGCCGCTGCCGGGCGTACCTAAGATCATGCCGTTGGGCGTTTTCAGCTTTTTGCGGTCAGCAAGAATCATGTTGCCGGAAGTGGCATTGAGCCCGTAGTAGAGGGCTTCACCGCCGTGGAAAATCTCCTGCGTGGTGAAGGGAACGAACACCGCCACCGCCGAAGTGGTAAGCCCGCGCTGTATCTTAATGCGGTTGACACCCAGGGGCAGAGCCGACACGAAGCCGTCCTCCTGCTGAAAGTCCAGCCGCACCAGGGAGCAGTTATATTTCTGTGCCACGCTTGCCGCACGGAGAAGGTCATTCTCCAGCTTTTGCTTGCTGTCCGCAAAGTTCACCACCAGGAAGGTCATCAGGAACATTCGCTCATTTCTGCTTTGCAGGTCACGGAGGATATTCTTTGCCTCGCCTGCGTAGGTGGCAAGGTCAGTGGGGATGATATCCATATCGAAACCTTCCCGCACCGCCTTTTTCTGCGCGTCGATCTTCATACTGTCAATGTCGGTGATCTTCCGCTTGACCGTTTTGATCGCCTCGTTCTGATCCATGCTGCGGATATGGAGGCTGACAAGCAGTCCGCTGTCCGTATCCAGCAGTTCAGTGAGCATACGGTCATCCATTTCCGGCGCGCTGATCTGCAGAAAGGACACGGCACAGAATTTATCCGCCATCGTGAACTTCCGTGCTTCACCGAAGCGGAAGGAAGATGGTGCGATAAAATCCTGAACCGACAGGCCGGAAGGGGCAAGCCAGCTCCATTCAAAGGCAAACCGTTCCCCGTCCGGGTGCAGGATGCCGTGGAGCATTTCCAGCCACTCCTTGCCGCCAAGCTCTTTTGCCAGAGCGCCCATGACCTTGAAATGGTTGAGGGCGTCCATGACGATCCGGGAAAATCGTGCCCGTGCGGTTTTGCTGTCCCGCGCTTCGATGGTGAGGGTCAGATATTTTGTCTTGATAAGACCGTTGTTGCCCCGTTCAAGCTGCTTGCGGAGCATTTGTGTGTAAAGCTCACGGATATGGTCGAAGTGATCTCCCTGCGCCGCGATCTCGATACGCTTCACAAAATCCTCCCGGTTCATGCGGCGGCTCACAAGGGAGAGCTGCATCCCGATAGAAGCGTCATGGGCGTTATACATATCGCAGAGGGCTTCAAAGATTGCCGTCTGGTCGTCAGGCTTTGCAAGCTGATAATTCACATCCTCGAACTCGATACACTTCGACCAGGTGTGGTCGTCCAGCTTGCACAGGCCGTCCGGGTACATCTGGCGGAACGGTAAAGTGTCCTGTGCGGAATGTACCTTGCCGTCGCCTCTGGCGGTTTCCAGGATACGGCTGATCTCACGCTTTTCTGCGGCGGTCAGCTTTACCGCAAGTTTTGCCGCCTGCCGTGCCTGCGGCTCTGGCTTTCGCTTTCTGAACAATGGCTTTCACCTCCTTTTCTGCCTGGGCCTGCCGCTCCAGGGCTGCGTAGAAATTGTTTGTCTGGTAAGGCCGCTCTTTCGTCCGCAGGAACATACAGCGGATGACCTGTCCGGCCACCACCTCCAGGGGTTGACCATGCCGCTCATACATGGCAAGCAGAAAGAACGGGAGCATGACGATAATCATGCAGAACGCGGCGGCACTGTTGCTGGCCGTGCGTCTGAGCAAAAAGAAAAGCGGTACTCCGATGAGTGCCGCCGCTCCGAAACATATAAGCTGCCGTTTGGTAAGCCCAAACAGCACTTTGGATTTTACTTTCGTCAAATCCTTTGGAATGGTTACATACGCCAATTTACCAAGCCTCCTTAATGCGCTCCGAACAGGCTCTTAGAGAGGCTGCCGGTCTTGAACAGGGCGAAGCACAGCAGAACCGTGTAGCCCATGCAGGCCCATATCGCGCCTGAGATATTTCCGTCCGTGGCGATACTCTGTACCAAAACAGAGTAGATTCCCACGCACACCATGATTAGAAATGCCTGGAACGCCAATGCAAACAGGGATTTCAAGTAGTTCTGTCCTGTATGGCTCCAATCCCGGTTTGTCATAGTGGCAAGCGGAATCGGTCCAACGGAAGTTGTCAAATACACCTCGATCATGCGGCCGTAGATGACAAGCATGATACAGATGGAAAGGGCGTTCATGGTAAGTCCCACGAAAAGGGACTGGAACCACAGCCCGAACAGTTCTCCCGTGCCCAGGGCTTCAAGCTGCGCCTCCATATCCGTGATGACGCTGCTGATATCAATGGAGGTATTTCCGATGATGACGCCTGCGCTGCTGTTCACAACGCTTTGCCCCACATCGAAGATACCCATGACGATATTCCATGTGTTCGTCACAATGAGAACGGCACAGAATGTCTTGAAAATCCACTTGAAGAACATCCAGGTATCTACATCGTGCAGATTGTTTTTCTCTGTCACAAGCTGGATCAGCTCATAACACATTACGAATGTCAGGATAACCCCGGCGATTGGAACGATCACCGTTTCAGAGAGGTTTCGGATCATAGAAAAGACGCCGCTGTTCCATGCCAGCGGCGTCTGTCCCACTTCACCGGCGATCTCGCCTACTTTGGTATTGACCGTATCGAACATGCCCGACAGGTTTCCCGTGATTCCCTCGATGAGCAGCCCTCGGAGCCATTCATCGAGTTTGTCGAGTATGCCGCCCATAAGCGATCACCGCCGGACGATCAACCGAACAGGCCGGAGAGCAGAGGTACAAGGGTGATGCCGATGAGGGCGACACCGCCGCCGGCCATCAACTGGTTTAAGCCTGAGAAATGTCCGTATCCCGTGGACGGCCTCATTGTGGAATACGATGATATTGCCTACGGCGAGAGCCTGGGCGCGACGGGCCATCATGAAAATCGCATAATGGCGCTCAAGTGGGCGGATGAGCTGTATGAAACCGAGTTCCTCGGCTTTGAGCTGGCCACCACCCGCACCTGCATGGTATCCATCACCGGAAAGTTCAAGGATGTGGTGATTGACGGCGCAACAGTTAATCGTGCCTATCTCCACAATCTCGACATTGTCGAGAGCTTTCAACTGGGGACCGGCGACAGGGTTCAGATCTATAAAGCAAACCAAATCATCCCGCAGCTTGCCGAAAACCTCACGCGAAGCGGAACGGCGGCGCTCCCCAGCGCCTGCCCTTGCTGCGGTGAACCCATCATCGTAAAGGAGACCACCGGCGGCACACGCTTTCTACATTGCGTGAACCCGGACTGTCCCGCGAAGCTGGTGGATAAGTTCGTGCATTTCTGTGAGCGGACCCGCATGAACATCGAGGGCTTGTCGGCAAAGACGCTGGAAAAGTTCATCGATAGGGGATGGATCAAAAGCTTCGGCGACCTATATGAGCTGGAACGATACCACGACGAAATCGTTAAAACGGAAGGGTTCGGAGAAAAATCGTATCAGCGACTGCAATCAAACATCGAAAAAAGCCGTGATTGCACTCTGAACCAGTTTATTGCGGGGTGTGGCATCCATACCGTAGGCCGAACCGCCGGACGTGTCATAAGCCGTCACTTCGGCGGGGATTGGGAAGCGTTCGAGCAAGCCATCAAGGACGGATTCGACTTCACACAGCTTCCGGACTTCGGCCCCGCCATGCATGAAAACATCTATTCCTGGTATTCCGACGCGAGAGTTGAAAAGCTATGGCGTCCGGCGATACAACATCTTAATTTCAGAAAGGAAATGACTACTATGGCAAACACGAGCAACCCCTTCTACGGTAAAACAGTCGTAGCGACCGGAAAGCTTGAAAACTACACCCGAGACGGCATTCAGACCCGGCTACTACAGCTTGGCGCAAAACCCGCAAGCGCCGTAAGCAAGGCTACTGATTTTTTGATTGTCGGCGAGAACGCCGGATCTAAGCTGGCCAAAGCGCAGCAGCTCGGCGTGGCTACGCTTACCGAGCAGCAGTTTGAATCCATGCTGGCGTGACCAGCGCTAATAAAAAAGGGAGGAAACATCATGTCAGAAAGCAACGCAATCGCAACCATCAACAGTATGGAGGGTTTTCAGCGTCTTGCACAATTCAGCACTTCTGCCGCCGCCAAGGAGCTTGCCGGGTTCAATATGCGCTTTGACCGTGTCAAAGTGCCTTCCGGCGGAGGTTTGACATTCATGCTTCAGGAGCCGGATGCCAATGGTAACACCGATTTCCGTGAGATCAACGCCGTTATCCTGACGCATCACCCCATGCAAAGCTACTTTCAAGGCAAGTATACCGGCGGCAATGCCCGTCCGGAATGCAGCAGCATGGACGGCAGTTTCGGTGTTGGCTCACCCGGAGGAAACTGCGCGAGATGCTATCTCAATCAGTTCGGCACTGCGGAGAACAACAGCAAGGCCTGCAAGCGCAAGCACAGGATCTATATTCTAAAGGAAGGTGAGATTTTTCCAATCATTCTCGACCTCCCTACGCTTTCTGTAGAAGGCTTTGGAAAATACCTGCGCAGGCTCTTGACCGTTGGCAAAGACCCGGGTGCTATCGTGACGCGGTTTGCGCTTAGAAAGGCGGCCAATAAGGGCGGAATGGACTATTCACAGGTGACCTTTACAGAAGGGCGTGACCTTTTGCCCGAGGAGCTTACCGCCGTGCGCAGGCTTGCCGCTCAGGTACAGGCGTACAGTTCTTCCGTTGATTACGATGCCGACGAGCCGGACACTGTGAGCGGGGATGTCATACCCGATTACGATCCAGAAACCGGTGAACTTCTGACGCCTGCCGTGCAGGGCTTCTGATTTTACCATCAACCCATTTGCAGCCGGGCGCCTTTGGGCCTCCGGCTCTTCTTTTAGGAGCTTGTTTATGTTAAAGGATAAAGGTTTATTTCTCAAAGCGGAGACGCAAACTGCGCTTTGGCTTCCATGGGACACGGTTGGCCAGCTTATCGGCGATAAGTTGGAAAAGCTTTTGCAAATGACATTTCACGTTCGAGCGGAATACCGCGATGCGGACTACCGGTATTGCGAGTTTGGGATGAATTACATTGATATTTTTACGCAGGAACGGCCGTCTATGGCTATTGACGCTATAGAGGATGAACGGTAGGAGATGATGGGCTGCGGCGGTGCGCGAGACGGCAGCGGTTTACCTGTCAATTCACTTGGCATGGAAGTTTCAAAGAAGATACTCTTGCTGGCACTTGGTGTTGATAATGTGTGTATTATTTTTCTGTCTACAGATAGCGGCACGGTTTATATATACACCGTTTCGGATATAACGATTTATGAGAATACGGCGGATTTGAGCCTGCCCGTCATGGACGGGAAAACGTTTGTGTTGGTGACCTGCTATCCGTTTAGATATAGCGGTCATGCGCCGGGGAAATGCGTAGTAACGGCGCGGCGCATTGGCAGAAAGCAAGTAATCGCCGCTTTGCACCTTTGCGACTTCGCCTGCGAATGATTATAGTGTTATATATAAGGTATTTTGAAAGGAAGATTTCAATGTTGTCTTTTGAAAACGTACTTGATTGTTTTGCACTGGCTATTCAGACAGGAATCTGCGAAGTATTGCTAACTCGCCACGGATATGTGGTAATGGAGTGGGACGAGGAAGAACGCGAATGGTTCAACGTAACTCATTGCGATACTCCCGCGGCATTGCGTGAAGCAATTCTTTCGGCGTATGAAGGATATCTTCAACTCTCGCTCATCACGGATTGCCACAACCCCACCGAAGAAGAAATACGCACGATACAAAAAAGGAGCGCTGATTTGCGGCTCCTTTGCAATGCACATGGCAAAATGACGGTTATCTGACGCCGGCTTGATCCTTTTCGTGCAGCGCTTCCAGTACGCTCAATATGAAATGCAGGGACGCTTCATCAGATACGTCCAACAGGCGGTCTACCTCTTTGCGAGTATCTGTGCGCGCGCTTTCGTTTTTGCTGAAAACAACGCCGTCCAAGGATATATTCAAGATTTTGGTAATCTCGAACAGTATTTCAATCGATGGCTTACGATGGCCGCTTTCGATATGCTTCACGTGCGTTGGAGATACCTCCAGCTTTTCCGCCAGCTCTTCTTGCGTAATTTTTTTGTTTTTGCGCCCTTTACGGATATCTTCCCGCAGCAGCGCCAGTTCCTTTTCACACTTCATATTCATGCTCCTATATTTATTAGCTTAGCGTACCCATATCTGATTGAAAATAAGCTTAGAGTATTTTAAAATATCTCTTATAGCTAACCATTCATGGTGCATTAAGCTATTCATAAGAGAATATGCTAAATGATGAAAGGGAGGTTTATTCCATGAGAACACCAACTGGTTTCAGTAAATGTGCAGACGGAGCACTGAACAATAATGCTTTCCAAATGTCAGAACATGAGGCTGAGAAAACCTATCAGCGTTCGCCCATTTCAGCCAGAGAGATTCTAGACAGAGCACAGCAAAAATACGCTTTTACGGAAGCGCAACTCAAGGAACTTGAGGAGATTATAAAGGAGCAGGAAAAATTTTGAATCTGCCCGTCATATTTGCTCATGCAAAATTGTCTATCTTTATAGTGGGAGGATGAGTATATATGACCTGTATGGCAGCACCAGAACAGACATGCATTGTAAAAGTTATACTTGAACATGAGGAAGCCTTCAATTTACGGCAGCATAGGCGCAATGAAACTATGCTAAAGAAGCGCATACTTGATTTCATCCATCAGCTACGTCAAAGAGGGTTCAGGCATTTCATCATATTTATAAACACTACCGTAGACTTCTGGCTTGCGGAACTTTTATACTTCATGAATAGGGGCGATAGAAAAGCTGCTTTCTCCTATTCGCTCTATCTTACGCCGGCAGATGCGGAGAACATGAGCGAATGGGCCGTGGAAGAATACTATTTTGATGAGATTATTCGTAATGCCGCAAAGATTCATTGGTGTCGCGGCCATTGGTATATGCCGGATTCTCCGCTGATGTTGTTGGACCTGACATGCCATTCGACCTCAAACAGGTATTGCCGCTGAGCATAACATATTCTTTTGTAGGTTACATGGCGGCATGGTATTATAATCATAAAATGTAGGGCGGAGATAGTTACTTGGGGATTCGTTATGGATGTGCATGAACTGATCAGAGTTTTTTTGAAAGAAGAAAATCGGAAGGAACTTTCGCTGTATGCCTATATGTTGATGGGAAACAAAAACGACGCTTTGGATTTACTAAGTGATCTGTTGATCGAAATCTATGAAAATCCAAAGATGCAGGATGCGATAGATCCTATCCCTTACTTCAAAACCGTGTTGCACAATAGGGCATGCAACATTAAGAAAAGGAACAGCCGGATGATTCCGCATGCCCCGGACATGCTGTCGGGAACAGAGCCAAAGCTATATGACGATACGGAGCGGGAGCACGAGGACATGCGCGCGCGGCAGGAGTGGCTAAACAGACTTCTGATATCATATTCACCTGAAATCGCCGATGCGTTTCTCAGATGCTATATGGATGGCTACTCGGTAAAGGAGCTTGCTGCGGAACTCAACATGAGCGAAAATGCGTTGTCTCAACAATTTTGTCGTATGCGAAAGAAAATGAAGCACGACTACGCTGGGGTGTTAGAAATGATGTTGTTTGTGTTAATGAGACTTTAATTGCGAAAAAGAGGTGCGGTTAAAAATGATTAGGAAAAAAGCAAATGTGCTTTCCGTTGGAGAAGAGTTTACACTCTCCCGTGCTGAAGCGGAACGAAGGTTAAAAATAGAAGGGTATCCAAGCTTGGAGCAAATCATCCAGCGTACTAAAGCAAAGGCGGATTGGCCTGACGAGCGCTGGGATGAAATACGGCGTATTGCAGCCGCAGCCGAAAAGCCGGATGCGTTGGTTGTCAATCGCAAAACAGTCTTTGCGCATATACGGCATTGTAACAGATGGGTTGCAGCGGCGAGTTCGTTGATATTTGTACTTGCTGTACTGCTTATCTTCATACCCGAAAGTAGAGCTTTTGCTATTCAGGTATATCATTCTGTAGTGCGACTATTTGATAATAGGATGGAAATTCAGCAGCCTATACAAACTCATACGTCACGCGAGTATGACAGCCAGATTGCGGACAATTTTGCCTCCGAGTTGGAGGAAGAGCACCCCCAGAAGCAGGAAATGCAAATGTTTGCCAGCTTGCAGGAGTTTGAAAAAGCAACCGGACATATACCATATCGTCTGAATGCCTCCGACGTTGCTTATGAGACATCGAAATACCAGAAAAACCGGCGAAACGAGGAGTGGCTGTTTTCATACTATCTGTATAAAGGAAGTGAAATCGTTACTACTCAGCTATGGAATCCGGCAAACAGTATAGAAAGCTATACCGATGTGAGTTTTTCCGAATATGACATCGGTAACGATAGCACTGTGTATTATACAATAGATAAGTACGACCATAGTAAGTACGGAATACTTCAATTAGATGACTCAATACTTACCATTCATGCCACTGTAGCTATTTCGGTAGATGAGTTCCTTGAATTGTTTAGTAAGTAGTAAAACCAAAGGCCCTCGAATTGTTCGAAGGCCTTTGTAATTAGCGGATTACTCTTTATCCAATGTTATAAGTCGTTACGCTTCCGTCGGACTTTGTTTCCCCTCTATAATAAGCGTACAATTTATAAGTTCCTTTTGACAGGGTAACGACCGCTTCAGCTTCAAAATAATTGCCATATCCACCATCCGAATCTGAGGTAATGTAAATCTCATTTCCGTTAACGACCTTGTACAATGTGAAACCAACGGACAACTGTTCTGGCAGCCCTACGCTGGCAATCGCGTATGGGTTATATTTATTCGTGGTTCCCGCTACCTTTGGCATACCGCTGGAAAACGTGACTATCGCGCAAGGCGTTATTCTGTTGTCCTGTAATGCCAGCGCCGGTGCGAAACAAGCAAAGCAGACTACCGCAATAAGGCAGAGCGAAATAATTGTTTTCTTTTTCATTTGTTTTGTCCTTTCTCATTCTGAAATAATTGGGTCTTTTCTTACCCTTTACCTATAAGACAATTAACCGCTCCAAAATCTGACGCAAAAAAGAAAAATTTTTATTTTTTTTATTTTCGCTAAAATCGTCATAATCCGTTGCCACAAACTGTCTTATATGTAGAGAATAAAATAATTTGGTCGTATTATCCGAGAAGGAGGGATGCTTATGATTGTCCATATATGAAAAAACCCCTGCATATTGTGAGCGGGTGGCTCACATCGCCGAAAAGGCGATGCCAATTTGCAAGGGTATGGCTAAATTGTATCTTATGTTCCACGAAAAAACAACTACGGTATTTGAAAGGAGAAAAAATATGAAGAAGATTCTTTCCTTCGTCCTCGTTTTTGCCATGATAATGGCAGTCACGTCTACGGCATTTGCGGCTACCGGAAATTTTACAGACAAGGAGATCTTCGGCGGAAGCTCTCAGGATGTCTTTACCGGTGCCCGCAGCAGAACAAATAATGTCATTGTAAAAGTGACTAAGACAGTTGGTTTAAAATCCGGTTTTAGGTTCAGGGGTTATGATCATAGCACTGGTAGCACCTGTACCGGCTTGTCAGACGCCTATCCTGTTTCTGGTGACTGGGTTGCAAGTTACACATCACTTCCTAACAATGTTAGGGTTAAAATGAGCATTGCTTCTACCGATCCTGATGTGAGCATGAAATGGAGTGGGAGCATCACCGTCTAAATCTTGTACTATGAGTGTAGTCTTTAGCTTATTTCACTTGCAGCTGCATCTCTAATAGAGATGCAGCTCTACCCTTTGCATGGTAATAAAAATCAACCCTGCTAATGGCGTTTGAAAGGAATGATACTATGCTGCATAAGGTGGCAAAAAACATGATTTTAGTATTTCTAATACTTATCAACGGAATGATTATGTTGTCATGCAGCCAAGATAAGGTAAAATTTGAAAATGTAGAAGTTGAAATAAAAGGCAATCATTGTATTGGGACTTTTGATATACCCTATCTTTTTAAGGTTACATTTGATGCTGATATTGATCTGCCTGTTTTGCCGGAGTATCGTTCTATTCCGGTTAGGAAAGTATCACTTACAATAGGAGAAATAAAACGTCTGATTAGTATATGTAGTGACAGCAATTCCGTGGATTTGTTTGGGCAATGGGACTTATCTAAGCAAGAACTCATGGCTATGCTTAAACAGGCGGAACCTTACATGGGCACGGAGAAGGTTTCTCCAGATTATATTGCGTGGCTGAAAAACTCCATTGATTCTGCTTCCGAAATTCCTATTCGCCGTCAAATAAACTTGAACGATATTCCAAGTGGAATACCCGTTATCGTGTATGGCAAAGATAATAGTAATAACCCTCCTTCATTACTATATTTTGTGATAGATGGAGATTTCCTTTTCTGGTATCAAAGAAAAGAATTTATAGAAATTATACCTGAGAGCATGACAGCGAAACATCAATATGATCCAAATTATGAGACTGAAGAACAGTTTATAAGAAAAAAACCGGATGCCCCTTCGATTTCACAAGATAATGCATACGCCATTGCTATTAAATATCTTGACGCCATAGGAGCGGATCTAAATTTATATTCTGTGGAGAAGTGCAGTTTCCTTAGTAATTCAGCTGTCGACAAGGAAACTGGGTGGATGTTTGTATTTGCACGCAAGATATTTTCCATTCAAACAAGATATGAGGATGGCTGGACATATATCAACCCCAAATATAAACCGGTGTATGTTGCACCTTGGGCAACTGAAATTGTAAAAATTGCCGTAGATAGTAAAGGGCTTTGTAGCTTGATGTGGCAGGGAGCATCCAAGATTGAGACAGATACCGCGCAAACAGTATCATTGTTACCTGTTGAGGAAGTACCATCCATCGTTGCAGATACTCTTTATAGAATATATGGGGAGCATCTAAATGAAAATGGCATAGGCTTTGCCTTTGAGGTAACTGACATGAAGCTGGGTATGAGCTTGGTTTCGTCAGACGGCAAGGAGAGTGGAGCAAGATTAATACCTTCGTGGTATATATATTATCATAAACGCTGGTGTGATGCTGAGGAATATATGGTGCCCAATAAGCTCATACTAAGCGCAATAGATGGGAGTTATATAGAACCACGAATTACCACAAATGATATACGATAAGGCAGTGGGTATTTACAAAAAAATTACAATGATGAATTCCACAAGATAGACGGCGTAAACAGTCTCTATGTTATAATAAAGCCACTCATATACTGTGCGGAGGTGTACGAATGGCAAAAAATCGAATTCTGGTCGTGGAGGATGACCCAGACATATCCGAAATCATCACCCTTAACCTCCAGTACTCCGAATACGAGTATATGGCTCTGGATGACGGGTTGAAAACCATAGAGTACCTGCAAAAGGATCACGCTTTTGATTTGACAATTTTGGATATAATGCTACCCGGAGCCGACGGCTTCACACTCATGGAATATATGTGCAGGTATAACATCCCGATGCTTTGCCTGACCGCTAAGGCCGACGTGCCCTCAAAGATCAGAGGACTGAGGAATGGAGCGGAGGATTACATGGTAAAGCCTTTCGAGGTGCTGGAGCTGCTGGTTAGAATAGAAAAGATACTGGAACGTACTGGGAGGCTGAACAAAATCATAAGGTATCGGGATATAGAGATAAACACCAGCACCCGCACAGTCAGACTGCGTGGCGACGCCGTTGTATTGCAGCCCATTGAATATGATCTTCTTATAACTCTCATACGCCATAAGAACTGTACCCTGTCACGGGAAAGCTTGCTTTCTGACGTATGGGGTTTTGAATATATGGGTACTACCCGCACGGTGGATACTCACATTTCCGCCCTTCGCCGCAAGTTGGGGTTGGGCGATGCCATAGCCTCTATCCCAAAGGTAGGCTATCGTTTGGAGGGGGATTGATAGATGAAGTTGCGCACAAAACTGACGCTGATAACAACACTGATCGTTATAGTTTCCATCAATATTAGTACTATCCTTATCGCTAACTTTGCAAAGCAAAACATAACGCAAACTGTTGTTGAGACGGGGATAAGTAATTTTGAAACGTTCTACAACAGCTTCCTGATAAAAGAACGCCAAAATGAGTTGGATAAGCACTCCGCGTCTACACAAAGCTACCTACGATACATGTTTTATGAAATCCCCGGTCACGGCGAATATATTTTGCAACAGAATGACAATGTAATCAGCAACAACACAGGAATAGACGGCCCAAAGGTATTAAATGCCGTCAACAGCACAAAAGTTGATGTTCCCGGGCTTGAAACGCCATTGCACCATGCGTCATATCAGATAAATAAAGAGCATTACTTCACAGCTTCCACAGATATACTTATTGGCGGCGAAAACTATACCCTCTGCCTCGTTCACAATGTGACGGACACCATGGACAGCATAAGCCGGCTTACCGCAGAATGCGCAATCGCCGGCGCAGCCATCATCATTTTAGCGGCAACGCTTGTATTATTGCTCACCAAGCGATCCTTGAAGCCGATAGAAGCCCTTGAGCTAGGTGCGATGCAAATTGCCGAAGGCAGCTACGAAAAACGCATTGCCGTTGAGGGACATGACGAGATAGCGGCCCTTGCGGAACGCTTTAACCGCATGGCAGAGGCCATTTCGGGAAAGATAGGCGAGCTCAACGAGAGGGCGGAGCGGCAAAGGATGTTTATAAGCGGCCTCTCCCACGAAATGAAAACTCCCGTAACATCCATCATGGCAAGAGCGGAAACTCTACTTCTGCGCGATATCTCCGATATTGACAGAAAACACTCATTAGAGCGGATCTACGATCAATGCGCATGGCTCGAACGGTTTTCAGGCAAACTGATGTCATTTACCATGCTTGAAAGCAGCGTTGAAAAAAAGCCGGAAAGCGTGGTGGAACTGTTTTACTTGGTGAGAGAAACAGTATCCGCATCTCTTAAAGAAAAGGGCATATCTCTCATCAGCGATTGCAGGATAAATACGCTGCCCATGGATATGGATTTAATGCGCTCAGCTCTTGTCAACCTAATCGAAAACTCCAGACGGGCTAGCAACGCCGTTTCCGTCATAGAACTGTTGGCCTATGATAACCTGATTGAGGTTAAGGATCACGGCAGCGGTATACCGCAAGCTGATGTTGCGCGCGTGACGGAACCATTTTACATGGTTGACAAATCCCGCAGCAAAAAAAATGGAGGCATAGGGCTTGGCCTGGCGTTAGTTAAACGTATAGTGGAAACCCACGGTATAACGATGGAAATCAGCAGCAAGATAAATACGGGAACATCTGTTAAACTGATATGGGACAATATTGACAACTAAATTACATTTTCCTGACAACTTTGCCCCTTGTATATGCAACAATAGTTATAGCATAAGGAAAGGATAAAGCTAAAATGAAGAAAACAGCAGCTGTAATAGCGGCAGTAGCTACTATTGTATTACTCTTTGGCGGGTGCCAGCCAACGCCAACAGAGGAATATACCATGAAAAAAGATACTGAACGAATGTTAGATCAGGCAGGTATTACGGAAGATGGGACGGCGATATCTGACATTGGCATCCCCAATGGGAAATATGTCTACGAAGCTGCCGATACAAGCGGACGGCTGCATATAAAGGCAGATGCCAAAATAATAGTACCGGCGGTGGAAAAACTTCCCGTGGCACGGGTAAGTAGGGGACGATTTACAATCCGGGATTTGGAAAATCTCAGCCACATTCTTGGTGTGGGCGGAATTCCCGTTTCCCAAGACACGTCCTTCCCTAAAGAGTATTATTTGCCACAGCTCAATCAACTAATGGAGATGCGCCAAAATGGAAAGCTGGATAAATACTCCTCTGTGGAGGAATTGGATAAAGCCATAAGAGAACTCATGGAAAAGGTAGCGCAAGCACCGGAAGTTGCCCGGGCAACAGAGCATGATCTGTCCTTTACATCTATGGAAGGCGGGGGAGAAACAGCAAGTCTTCGCTGGATACGGAATAACGCCGTGTTGGCCTCTTTATCCGTAGTCAACAATGAGCAGGGAGCCGGGGGCAATGCCGAATATATAAGGGATGTGACCCTAAGGGCGGAGTTTTCAACGCTTACAGCCCAGGGCCTTTCAGTAACGCTTAACTATGAGCAGATCCGTAACCCGAATTTTAAAAAACCTGCTATCAGCGAGACGGATGCGATGAACATAGCGCAAGCGGCGATAGACGGACTGGATCTTAAAGACTTTGTGTGCACAGGCAAGCGCATGGCTGCATTGTACAACTCAACTATTGCCGCTGAAGATGGCGAACGCCAGGGATTATACGAATTCATGTTTACCCGCAGTGTCAACGGAACAGCTATCACTTATACAAACGAGGACATGGCGGCCGATCCTGGCCGAATCGACGTTGCCGCCAAACCCTGGTTGTATGAAAAAATCCGTATTTTTATCGACGATGAAGGAATATTCGCCCTTGTTTGGAATGCGCCTCATGTACTGGAGGAGGTAGAGTATAAGGCTGTTTCTCTTCTGCCATTTGAAAAGATAAGGGGCATATTTGAAAGCATGATTATGGTAAAAAATAAACAGGTAGAGGATGGGACGCTTCTGCGTGATAAAAATATTACAGTAACCGCGGTGCGCCTTGGTCTTATGCGCATCATTGAAAAGGATAACAATGATACCGCCTATCTTGTGCCTGTTTGGGACTTTTTCGGCACATACGACAGCGATGGTGGAACGCTGGTTATAGGCGAAGATGGCTATGAGTCCCTTTTGACCATAAACGCCGTGGATGGAAGCGTGATAGACCGCACCCTAGGCTACTAAATATGAAAGGAAAATCGTCTATGAAAAGAACAATCATCTCTCTTTTATTCTGTGCTGTTATGTTGCTAAGCGCCGCATGCGGGAAGGGGGCGGTTTTCCCAGTTCCGGTCTCACCGGAACCAGAGACGGAAGTAGTTATGCCCGATCAGGCCGGTGTATCCGTTCCAACACCTGCTTCGGTCGGTGGTTGGGATACAAACAGCAGGCTACTCTCTGAAATGAATCCAGCGCCTTCTGAAAAAATCGAGAGCCCATCGCACGTTGCTGATGAGTTCGCTTATGAGAAGCTGAAGATAATATGGGATGCGGACGTGACTGTGCCGGAGATTGGGGCGTATGCCGTCATGAGGGTACAAAAACGCGAACTTTCAAAAGACGAGCTGCTTTCCGTGATTGAAGGCCTAACAGGCACGACAAATGATATTTACACCTCATGGACAATGAACCGGAGCGAAGTGCAGGCTATGTTGGAGGAAGCGGCTCCCTATGAAGGGACGGAACGACTACCCAAGGAGTATCTCAAAAACCTGAAAAACCTGCTGAAAAATGCCCCGGAGCGCAATGAAAATATCTTGGCAGACCAAAATAAATTGGTTACATATTCTTCCCTGTATGTCCCGGTAAGCGGCGGAACCGCAGCTCAATTCGTTCTTTCAGACGGATTCCTCTATTATGTGAGGGATATACACACGGAGGCATATCCGCAATGGGATATGATGGAAAGCCAGTTTGACTCCAGCTATGAGACGAAAAGCCATTTTGAGTGGAAGAAGCCGGGAGAACCAGAACTGCCAAAGGAAGCGGCTCTGGCGGTAGCGGAAGAATACCTCAGGGAAATGGGTATGGAACTTGTCGTAAAGGAAGCGGCTCCTTGCAGTGTTTTGCATAATAATGTGGATAAACATACCGGATGGGCATTTACATTTACCCGTGAAGTGGCCGGACTACGTTTCTTGGATGAGAGGTTTAGTTCATACAGCGTAGGAAATGGGGATTCTGCGCCCAAGTATATGTCTGGTTGGGGGCCGGAAATCGCCACGATTATAGTGGATAAGGCGGGAATAGCAAAATTGAAGGTTACGGGACTTTCTACAAACGCGCAAACGGTTATGGAATCGGTGACGCTGCTGGCCTTTGACGGACTAAAAGGCGTGATTTCCGATACCCTGAACCGGCAGTATAGCCATTCCGAGCTGGCTTATGACATAAAGGTGACTTCTATTTCCTTGGGTACGAGCCTCATATCCGAAAGGAATGCGCCAGATATAGGCTACTATATCCCCTCTTGGTTCGTTACGTACAGCTTAAGTGGTATGGAAAATGCCCACCGGACGATTATATTTGCTGCTGCGGACGGCAGCTATATTGAGCCTAGAGCTTGCTATGAAGATGTATAGTAGTATTTGCCGAGAAAAATAACTATACTCTATCAGGTCAGCATCTCTTGTAATCAGCGGGCATGAGTACACGGGAAAACCTCAATGCCTGCTTCCCTATTACCCAAAATCGCGGAAAGGAGAGAGCGAACCCATGAAACGAGCCATTTGCGCCGGCCTGCGGCAGGCCATATTCAGCCGTGGGTTTATCATCAGTACAGTTGGAACCGCCCTCATCCTCCTTCTTTCCTCGGTTCAGGGCATATTATCCGCCTTCCGCTCGGCGGAGCTGCTTTCCCCCGGCTTCCACAGCGACCTTATCATGGGCGCGCTGTCCTCCGATGCCATGGCGCTGGCCCTGCCCATACTCGCCGCGCTGCCGTATACCGCGTCCTTCATTGACGATGTTAAGAGCGGCTTCATAAAGGAATACCTGCCCCGCACCACCGTGCCGCGGTATATCGCGGGGAAGGCGTGGGCTGCGCCGTTTCCGGAGGGCTGGTGCTGGCGCTTGGCATATTGGCGGCATACGGCTTTGCCGCGCTCATGTTCCTGCCCATGGAAGCCTACCCTAAGGCAGGAGAAACCGTACCGAATTACTTTGGCAACCTAATGGAGACTGCGCTCATGTTCTTTGCCTCGGGGGCCTTCTGGTCGCTGACGGGCATGACCTTCGCCGCGCTTACCGACAGCAAATACATGGCCTACGCCTCGCCCTTCGTGCTGTTCTATCTGCTCATAATCCTGTATGAGCGGTACTTCGATAAGCTCTTCGTGCTGTACCCGCGGGAGTGGCTCAACCCGTCCCCAAGGTGGGTGTTCGGTAAAATAGGGGTGGCTGTGCTGCTGACAGAGTTCAGCCTGCTGATGGCGCTGGCCTTTGCATTCGCCGCGAAAAGGAGGCTGGAGAGGATATGAAGCCAAAGCAGATCTTCGCCGTGACCCAGTATAACTTCCGCCGCTGGTACAAAAACCCAAGAATAGCAATCACCTTCTGCCTTGCGTTCGTGCTGTGCTTCCTGCTGTCGGACAAGGCGGTGAAGTTCGCCAAGGAATACGAAACCACCATGCAGCTCGTGGAGGCATTTGTGTGGACGTTCGGGGACAGCAACTCAATACTTCTTTCCTCGCTGCTATTGCTTCTGCTCTTTGCGGATATGCCCTTTATCAGCCCCGCCACGCCCTTTTACCTCATGCGCATAGACCGCAAAACCTGGCTAATGGGGCAGGCGGCGTATATCGCCTTGGCAACGCTTATCTACCTTGCGTTTATACTGATCTCCACCTCCCTGGTCTGTATGCGGCAGAGCTTTGTGGGGGATATGTGGAGCGAGACCGCCGCAATCCTCGGCTACTCCGGCGCGGGGCAAAAGGTCGCCCTGCCTGCGCTTGTGAAAACGCTTGAAATGAGCCGCCCGTATGAGTGCATGGCGACCATATTCCTGCTGATGCTGCTTTACACCCTGCTGATGGTATTTGTCATGCTGCTGTTTAACCTTAAAAAAGGCCAGCTTGCGGGTATAGCCGCCGTGTTCGCGTTCAGCCTGTTCGGGTTTTTACTCAACCCCCAGACCATAAAGGCTATATTCAAACTGCCGGATGAGCTTATGTACAAGGCGAACGTTGCCGTGGGCTGGCTTTCGCCGCTGAATCAGGCAACGTATCACATGCACAACTTCGGCTACGACCTGCTGCCAAGGCTATGGCAGACGTATCTTATATTCGCAATGCTCATCGCCCTGTGCTTTTTCCTTTCCCTTCGGGCGGTGCGGAATTACAACTTTAACTTTGGCGGTACTGAAGCATGAACATTATTTCGGTCAAAAACCTATCCAAGGACTTCGGGCAGGAGCGGGTATTAAAAAGCGTCACCCGCGATTTTGAAAAGGGAAGGATACACGGCATAGTGGGCAACAACGGCTCCGGCAAAACCGTGCTTATGAAGTGTATATGCGGCTTTCTGATACCAACGGAGGGAGAAGTCATAGTCAACGGCAAGCGGGTGGGCAAAGACGTGGACTTCCCGCCCGGCCTCGGCCTGATAATCGAAACGCCGGGGTTTTTGCCCAATATGACCGGCGTGAAGAACCTTGAGATATTGGCTTCGCTGAATAAAAAGATAGGGCTTGAGGAGATAGCCGCCGCAATCCGCCGCGTGGGGCTCGACCCGCTTATGAAAAAGCCCGTCGGCAAGTATTCCCTCGGCATGCGCCAGAGGTTGGGCATAGCCCAGGCCATAATGGAGGACCCCACGCTGCTCATTTTAGACGAACCGCTCAACGGCCTTGACAAGCATGGCGTTCGGGAGATGCGGCAGCTCATAAAGGGGCTGAAGGAGCAGGGCAAGACCATACTGCTTGCCAGCCATAATCAGGGGGATATAGACGAGCTTTGCGACACCGTGTGCGAGATGGACGCGGGAGTTATGACCATGATACGGGAGGAAAGTATATGAACCGACTATTCGCGGCGCTGATGGCAATATTGCTGCTTGCGCTGCCCATCGCCGCTTTTGCTGAGGGAACGGAAACGCCGCCCGCGGAGACACAAGCGCCTGTAACTACGCCCAATCCTACACTTGAACCCACGCCGGAGCCTACCCCGGTGGCGGACAAGCTGATAATAGACAGCTGGAGCCTGTACGACGGCAGACTCAATCTCACTCAGCAGGTCGTTGACGAGGTCAAACGCTTCTTCCCCAGAAAGGTCTATTCCTCGGTCATTCCGCGAAATGTCAGACTCTCCGAGGCTCCGAGCTTCGGTCAGCCGGTCATGTACTATGACAGAAGCTCAAAGGGAACGAGCGCATATAACGACTTTGCGGACGAGTTCCTGAGAATGAACGGAAAGAAAAGCAACTGAGCCGAAAGGGGAAATATAAATGGCAGCAAAAAAAGGCGGACTCGGCCGCGGGCTTGACGCTCTGTTTGCCGACAACTCCATTGAAGAGATAGCCTCGACCAGCGCGGTCAAGCTCAAGATAATGGATATCGAGCCCAACCGCGACCAGCCGAGAAAAATATTTGACGAGGATGCGCTCGCCGAGCTTGCGGACAGCATAGCGAAACACGGCGTCATTCAGCCGCTTCTCGTGCGCCCGATGCCGGACGGCAGC
>ENA-OPXM01000574-OPXM01000574.1-human-gut-metagenome-genome-assembly--contig:-NODE-574-length-21375-cov-2.117355_pt1 | contig 21375 bp, 23 predicted proteins | sample MGYA00241707_ERZ502035 | MGnify/ENA primary metagenome ERZ502035 (study PRJEB25962, sample SAMEA2043051) | human gut metagenome | biome: human gut; feature: human-associated habitat; material: faeces... | reverse complement strand
CGCTGAGGCACTTATCGAGGCTGCCCTGTACTCAAGAGAGCAGTTCAAGGGATCCGGTACACCAGATTACTACTGCACACCACATGCACTCAACGTAATGCTCCTTGCAAGAGATCTGAATGGTAGAAGAATCTACAGTTCAAAGGCTGATCTTGCAGCAGCACTCAACGTAAACGAGATCCATACCGTAGAGCAGTTTGAGGGACTCACAAGAGTTGATGATAAGTCTAAGAAGCATAAGCTCCTTGGCATCTTTGTAAATCTTACAGATTACACATTTGGTGCTACAAAGGGCGGCGAGGTTACAAAGTTTGATGATTTCGATATTGACTTCAACAGATACAAGTACCTGCTTGAGACACGTATATCAGGAGCCCTCACAAAGCCATACTCAGCTATCGCTCTCGAGGAGCCAGTAGCCTAAGTCGATGAAAGGAGAATACAGAAATGGATAAGATTTTCATGAATTCCACAGATACAAATGTAGCCGCACGAAAAGTTTATACAAAGGCGGCTGACACATTTGCATATGCAGATGCAGACTGTACTGAGAAGATCAATGCAACAGATCTTCAGGACGCATTCATCAAGGGAATGGTTATTGTTTTCCTTGTATGCGAAAGCTGATAGGAAAGTAGGTGGTTAAGATGTTCAAGTGGCTGGTTAAGAAGAAAGGATGTGCAAAACACATGAATAACAAGTTAGAAGTAATCGGCATTGATCATGGCTGGTCAATGATGAAAACAATCTCTCAGGTATTTGTCACAGGTGTAAAGGAGATTACAACAACTCCGGCACTTTTCGGCGATGTACTTGAGTATGAAGGAAAGTTCTATAAGGTTGGAACTGTGAGGCAGGAAGTAAAGGATACAAAGGTCGAAGATGACAGCTTTTATCTTCTCACTCTTGCAGCAGTTGCTAAGGAACTTAAAAGAAGAGGTCTTGAAGAGGCAAAAGTATTCCTTGCTGTAGGACTTCCACTTACAAGATTTGGAGCTGAGAAGAATGATTTTATCAAGTACCTGACAAAGAATAAGCGTGTAAGCTTCAAATATGAGAATGAGCCGTATCATATTGAAATTGATGATGTGGCAGTATTTCCTCAGTGCTATGCAGCAGTAGTGGACAAGATTCCTACAATGGCAAAGAAAACGCTGATAGTAGATATCGGTAGCTGGACAATCGACATTATGCCGGTAATCAACAAGTCACCGGATGAATCAAAGTGTGTGACGATTCCAAAAGGTCTTATTACCTGTATGCGTTCTATCAATGAGCAGTGTGTAAGACAGCTTAACGGAGAGGTAGACGAGTCAGAGATACAGAACATCATGCGATATGGCAGGTCAGATATTGATGATGAATACTTTGCCATTATCAAGGCAGAGATAGAGGATTTTGTTGATAAGGTATATAACTCAATCCGTGAGTTTGGGTATAACTTAAAGACTACACCGATTGTATTTGTCGGAGGCGGGGCAGTTGTGATGAAGAATTTTGGTAGTCATGATGCTAAGAACATTTCCTATAACCTTGATGTAAAGGCAAATGCAAGAGGATATGAGCAGCTTGCCACAATGGGACTTAAAAGCACTAAGCGATTATCATAAGGAGGCAGATGATGGGAAGAAGACTTGAATATGAAGTAAAAACTTCTGTCCGCCTCAACATGAGCAATCCTCAGCATGTGAAAATCAATGATGTGATTCAGAACCTTGATCCGAAGATTTTCAAATCTAAGAACCAGTTCATCATAGATGCGATTCAGTTTTACATTGATAATTATGGAAAAGAAACCTTTGTTATCAAGAAGAAGGAAAAAGAGAGGGCTGAATATATCCGGTCAGAAGATATTGAGGATATTAAGGAAGAAGTCATTGAAGTAGCAACCAATGAGGCTAGGAAAGAGGTCATAAGGCTGTTAGGCGGAGTGATATCCGGGATGAATGTTGGTCAGCCGGTAATAATGCAGGCAGCCAATAGTGAAGCACAAGAACCTACAGAAGATGTTATGGACGATGCAGATGTTGCAGGACTTGCAATGGGATGGATGTCGAAAGGAGACTGATTATTATGAGAAGAGTTATGGGAGCCGTAGGAACAGTAATTTTAGAGATACTCAAGTGGATATTAAGGATAATTCTTGGAGCGTTGAAGCTGGTCTTAGGACTTGCCAGAATAATTCTTCTTCTATTCGCTATGGTGGCAAGGATATTTCTTTCATTCGTAAGAATGGGCACATTCTGAGAGGAGGTGAGCGTATGCAGGTAAAGGGTTTATTCTTAAATTATAAGAAAAACAGAAGACTTATGCAGTATTTCTTTAAAATAAGAGAGCTGGTATAATGAAAGGAGTTTAAGATGCACAGAATACGGGACAGTCCTATGTGTCCCGTGCATTACAGATAAATAGTTCACCGCAAGGGTGGATGGCACGGAACACAAAGCCCGTCCCTCTTGCGGAGAAGGGATGGGTGATTACTATGAAGAAGATAAGTATTATCTTATTATCCGCAGTACTGGTCTTTTCAATGGCTGCCTGTAATGGTGGTAAGGAAAAGGCTGATAATCAGACAGAGAAACAGACGGAAAGCGTAAAGCCAACTGAAGAAGTAGCAATGGCAACGGAAGCTGTCACAGAGGTCACAACCGAAGCTGGAAGTGATGAGACAGAGAAAGATATTGCCGAGGCTAAAGATTCAGAAGAGAAGACTGATAAAGAAGATAACCGATCCGCAGATAATAAAACTGCTTCAAAGCAGGAAGAAAAGTCAGAGCAGAATGACGAGCCGGAACAGAAAGCTCCTGCAAGTGGTAATAAGGAAGCTGGAGGAAATCAGAGTAATGCAGGTAATGGTGGTCAGACTACAGACAGTCCGAAAGACAATGTGAGCAATCCACAGCCTGCATCCGTGGCATACAGTCCACAGAATGTTGTGTCACTTGCAACAGCAAAGTGTCAGGCAGGAGGGATGATTACCACACAGCAGAATTTACAGAATCATTTGAATGACGGTAGTATCACGCAGGAAGAGTACAATGAGTATTATCCTTACGATGGTATGGAAGGCTCTTATTATAGTGTGTTTGTAGAGACAGACCTCAACAAAGCAAGTACCATTGATGGACAGCGGTTATCATCTGAGGATGCAATCGCAGAATATATTGCAAGTATGTTACTTTTGGAAACAGATTCGGTATTCTACATCAGTTATGATGGAGTTTACACGACAGGCGGCACAGACTATTATGAGTTTCGATGTCACAGATAAATAAAAACGAATAGAAGCAGAAGGAAGAAAGATGTAAGCCATAAACTTATGTCTTTCTTTTTTTATGCGTAAATTAAGGAGGAAAGAGCACATGAAACAGAAACTAAAGCGTTTTATGGCAGGATTTATGGCTATGCTCACACTGGTTGGAACACTCTTTACGAATGGAACAACAGCATTTGCAGCCAGTCCGCAGGCAAATATTGCGTTCTGGAATGCATCAGTCAAAAATTCCGGAGAAGTAAGTGAGCTAAAGCCCGGATTTAATCATGGCAAGATTCTGTATTCAATTCTTGACGGAAATTCGGCATATTGTATGAATTTCGGATTAAGAGCAGATGGCGGTCAGCTTATGAACAGCTACGATGATGCGAGCACATCAATGTCAGCACAGCAGAGAAAACTTTTAAGTTACTGCCTTTATTATGGGTTTAACAGTACACAAAAGGCGGCACCAAGCAACAGCCAGTGTGATGAGTATATCGCAACTCAGGCAATGGTATGGGTTATTGTAGCAGATATCTTTGGAACCGGAAGTGGTGATTCGGCAGCGAGAAAGCTCTGCAACACAGCACCAAGTCCTGATTCTTCATACAGCTATTATGAGAGACTCAGGGACAATATCAGCAGCTCCTACAATGCAACACTTCCAAGTTTTGCATCACGCAGAACCAGTGAGGCACCAACTTATGAGTTGAAGTGGAATGAGGGAAGTCAGAGATTTGAAACAACATTATCTGACAGCAATGGTGTTTTATCGGATTTTGATTTTGGCATCAGCGGATATTCTGTTGATAAGAATGGCAACAGTATTACAATCTCTTCAACGAGCGTGAATACTACAGCTACAACAGGAACATTCACATCCAATGCTGGCAAGGTTGAGACAACATCAAGCTGTGTATTCTGGCTTACAGGAAAGAGCGGATATCAGGAGTTTATTTCTGAAAGACCGACAGCAGATCCTATCAAAGCATATATCAAGGTCAAGACAGAGAACATCGGATATGGTGAGCTTACAAAGACAGATGAGTCAAGCGGAGTGAAGCTTTCCGGTGCAGTTTATGGAATCTATTCTGACAGCGGATGCACAAACAGAGTACAGACCATGACAACAGATGGAAACGGATATGCAAAGTCAGCTGCACTTGTTGCAGGCACTTATTATGTAAAAGAGATTACCGCTCCAAAGGGATATGTCCTTTCCGGTAAGGTTCATACACTTACTGTAAAAGCAGGACAGACAACGGGAATCTCTGCAACAGATAAAGAGCAGCTTGGAGCAATCACAATCTATAAAGAGGGTGAGGTGCTTAGCTCATGGAATGGAAGCAATTTCACCTATGAGAAAAAGAAGCTTTCCGGAGCAGCATTCAAGGTGACTGCCGGAGCAGATATCTACAAGGCAGATGGTACAAAGGTGTATAGTGCTGGCGATGTTGTGGCAGAAAGCCTTACAACAGGAACTGACGGACAGGTGGTATTATCTGACCTTCATCTTGGAACTTATGTGGTTACTGAGATTAAGAGCATTGACGGATATACAATCAATACCACACCTCAGACAGTAGCAGTTGAGTATAAGCACCAGACTGTGACAGTCCAGTATGAATCAACTACGATTGAGAATACAAGACAGAAAGCGGAAGTATCTGTCGTAAAGAAGGACTCTGACACAGAGAATCCTCTTGATGGCGGCAAGTACACACTTTATGCCGGAAATGACATCAAAAACTATGCCGGACAGGTTATTGTGACAAAGGGTACAGCTCTTGAGACAGTAACTACAGGTGAGGACGGAAAGGCAAGCTACAGCGCGGATCTGCCAATCTCTAACGGATATTATGTATCAGAGACACAGGCACCATATGCGTATATCAGAAACAGTAAAGATGTTTACAGCTTCAATTTCAATGTATTACCTGAAACACAGGCAAAGGCATCATTCAGTCATACATTTGTGAATGACAGAACGACAGCAAAGATTCATATCTACAAGGTAGACAAGGAATCAGGCAAGGCAGTTGCCCAGGGAGATGCAAGCCTTGAAGGTGCAGTTTATGGTCTTTATGCAAGGGAAGACATTGTTCATCCGGATGGAAGAACCGGAACAATCCATAAGAAAGACAGCCTGATCACATCCCTGACAACGGATAAGAATGGCGAAGCTTCTGTATCGGATCTCTATCTTGGAAAGTATTATCTGAAAGAGCTTAGTGCTCCGGTGGGATACGTACTGGATCCGACAGAACATGAGGTGGACTGTACTTACGAAGGTGCTACTGTTCCGACAGTAGAAAGAACTTCTGTATGTAAAGAAACTGTCATCAAACAGCCATTTCAGATCATCAAGGCAGCAAACAATGGAAAGACCGATGCAGATCTTCTGCAGGGAGTCGGTTTTTCGGCATGGCTTGTCAGTGATCTGAAAGTAAAAGCAGATGGAAGTTATGATTTTGATTCAGCCAGACCAGTTGTACTGACTGCAGATGGTCAGACAGAAATGTTTACCGATGAAAAAGGATATGCAAGATCGATTCCGCTTCCATATGGAACTTATGTGGTAAGAGAAACCACAAGCAAACACAACTATGCACCGGTTGATGATTTTATAGTGAAGATCACAGAGAATCATCCGGATACACCGCAGACATGGCGAGTGCTGTTGGATAAAGAATTCAAAGCAAAATTAAAGATCATCAAAAAGGATGCAGAAACACAGAAATCTGTACTCCTGGCCAATACTGAGTTCAAGGTATACGACCTGGATAACCAGAAATATGTGGAACAGACAACATCCTATCCGAAGCCAACGGTACACAAATCCTATTTCACAAATGAGGAAGGATACCTGGTACTGCCAAAGAATCTGAAACCTGGTAACTACAGGATTGAGGAAGTGACGGCACCCGATGGGTACACAATATCCAAAAACTATGTGACAGTTGCAGTTGATACAGATACTGCTTATCTGACCGATCCTGTCACAGGAGATGCAGTCATTGATGTGGAATATACCAATGCCCCGGTCAAAGGTCAGTTAAAGATCTATAAACAGGGTGAAGTGTTAAAGGGATTTGATAAGGACTTCCAGTATGAAATGGCTGGACTTGCAGGTGCTGAATTTGAAGTCTATGCGGCAGAGGATATTTATACTGCCGATCATCAGGTAGATGCAGATGGACAGAGAACTCTGTATTTTGCAAAGGATGCACTGGTAGCAACCGTCACAACGGATGCAGATGGTTATGCAACCGTAAAGAATCTTCCACTTGGCAGGTACTATGTTAAAGAGAAGAATGCACCGGACACTCATGTGTTAAATACCGTGCCGGAAAATGTCGAATTTGCTTATGCGGATCAGGATACTGCAGTGATCGAGAAAGAAATCTCTGTCACAGATGAACGACAGAAAGTGTCGATTACTGTCGAAAAACAGGATGCTGAGACAGGCAATACAGTAGCCGGAGCAGTGTTCGGTATTTACAATGCAAAAGACATTCAGACGAAAGATGGAAAAGTGATCGTTAAAGCAGATACTCTTTTACAGGAAATGACTTCTGATGAAAAAGGTCAGGCAGCATGTACACTGGATCTTCCACTTGGAAGCTATTATGTAAAAGAACTGAAAGCACCAGATGGATTCGTATCTTCGGATGAAGTACTGAGATTTGATGCTTCTTATCAGGGGCAGGATGTACAGACAGTAACATTAAAATCCGTAAAGAAGAACCAGCCGACAACTGTTGAGATCACAAAATCAGATGCAACAACCGGTGTAGAACTGGATGGAGCTTATCTGAAAGTAACGGATAAAGATGGAAATGTGGTAGACAGCTGGACATCTTCCAAAGATGCACCGCATGTGATCAAATATCTGAAAGTGGGTGAGACTTATACCCTACATGAAGAGTTTGCACCGCATGGTTATCTGGTAGCCAATGATGTGACATTCACAGTCAAAGATACCGGAGAGGTTCAGAAAGTGGAAATGAAGGACGAGGTACCGGTTGGTGAACTCATCATCAACAAAAAGGGAGAATTCCTGGATTCTGTTACACTGGCCGATAAGGTCAAAGGTGTGGTGGAACACATTTTCAACTATGTAACCGGAAAGCTGACAGATGTTACGTTTGAAGTCTATGCTGAGGAAGACATTAAGGCTGCCGATGGCGTCAGTGACGATTACTATAAAAAGGATGAACTGATTGCAACGATCAAGACAGATGAAACCGGTATTGCAAAACTGGAAAATCTTCCACTTGGTAAATACTATGTGAAAGAAACAGGAACTGCTTACGGTCATGTACTGGATGGTGAGATCCGTCATGTAGATCTGACTTACGTGGATCAGAATACACCAGTTGTAGTCTATGACAAAGACTGGCAGAACAACCGCCAGAGAGTAGAAGTCAGTGTACTTAAGAAGGAAAAAGATTCTGACCGTACACTGGAAGGCGCTATCTTTGGATTATTTGCCAAAGAAGACATTAAGTCTGAGACAACTGGTAAAGTCCTGATCGAAGCCGATGAGATCATTGAACTGAAATCTACGGATGAAGAAGGAAAGATCACATTTGTTGCAGATCTTCCAATAGGAGCAACTTACTATGTAAAAGAGCTCTATGCACCGGACGGATTCGTAACCAACGATGAAGTAAAGGAATTTACCTTTGAGTATGCAGGTGAGGATCAGCCGACAGTCACTTATGATTTTACCTTTGATAATCAGCCAACCGTCGTTGAATTTACCAAATCCAGTCTGACAACCGGAAAAGAACTTCCAGGATGTAAGCTGAAAGTGGTAGATGCTGATGGAAATATCGTGGATGAATGGACTTCCGGTAAAGAAGCACATGTGATCCGTGAGCTGACTGTCGGAAAAGAATACACACTGGTTGAAACAAAACCTGCTGATGGTTACGTGACAGCTGAAAGCGTGAAGTTCACGATCAAAGATACTGCCGATGTGCAGAAAGTTGAGATGAAGGATGATGTAACGAAGGTGAAAATCTCCAAACAGGATATCGCCGGAAAAGAACTTCCGGGAGCGAAACTCACAATCCTTGATCAGGATGGAAAAGTTGTGGAAAGCTGGACCAGTACAGAGAAAGCACATTACATCGAAATGCTTCCGATCGGAAAATACACTCTCCGTGAAGAAACGGCACCGGATGGCTATCTGGTTGCAAAAGATGTGGAATTCGAAGTAAAGGATACCGGTGAAGTACAGCATGTAACCATGGTGGATGAGGAAAAACCGGCAGAAAAGACACCGGAAGGTGGAAAACCTGTCAGTGATTCACCAAAGACTGGGGATAACACCAATCTGTGGCTGTGGTTTATGCTTCTCGGCATTGGTGCGACTGGTACAGGAGCCCTTGCATTTATGAGAAAAAAGAAACACTAATCAAATAAGAATGAGCGTTCATGGAAACCGAAAGGAATCTGTGGACGCTTTTTTAGATGGGAGAAACCATGAGAAATATCATTATTTTTGTTGCTCTTCTGGGAGCAGCGGCAATATTTACAGTTTTGTATTGTCTCATTGCTGCCGGAAGTCAGGCAGAGAAAAAACTGACAGAAATCATGAGAAAAGAGGAAGAACGGAATGAAGACAAATAAAGATCTAATTATAGAACCAAATGCAGCTATTGAGGGAAGAAAGTACAGCGAAGAAAAGCCATGGTCCTGTAAGTACTGTTACTGGTGGGGAGGCAAAAAGAAAGGCTGTAACTTGAAGCAGTGCCATTATCTGCTTCCTGAAAAGAAAAAAGCGGTAAAAACAACACCATGTGGTGGCTGTCCGTATGGAAAACATGTTCCATGCATCGGATATTGTATTGCCCGTCTTCATTCTGAAATGAAAGGAAAGAAAGGACGTGGGTAATTGCAGGAAGAAGTAAATCAGAAAGTGATCAGCCTGAGCATCCAGGGAGTCAAGATCACTGCCAGTGTGCTAAAAGCAGCCCTTCGGAAGTTCCTGGAAATGGACAACCGGAGGAAACAGAAAGCAACGCAGGTGAAAATGGCTGAAAAGACCGGACGGGCCCAGGAGAAAGGAAGGGAAAAAGCCCGAAAAAAGATTGAAAAGAAAAAGCCACATGGAAAGCAGACCATCAAGCAGCTGAATGCACAGGGAGTACAGCTTTCCAACATAAAGATCACAGATGAAAATATCAAATCCTTTGACCGTGTGGCAAGAAAGTACGGGATTGATTACAGCCTGAAAAAAGAAGTCGGTGCGGATCCACCAAAATATCTGGTCTTCTTTAAGGCTAAAGATGTGGATGTGATGACAGCGGCTTTCCGGGAATATGCCGGAGTAGAACTGAAAAAGAAACAGGTGAAGAAACCATCTGTCAGAAAGAAACTGCAGAAATCTGTAGAAAGAAAAGCAAAGCACCGCCAGCGTGTGAAGCAGAGACAAAAATCCAGAGGTCAGGAACGATGATGCGGGAGAAATTACAGAAGGTCCAGATCAAACGGCTGGTGATCTTAAATCTCCCATATTTCTTTATCTTCTATGTAGCAGATAAAGGATCCTGGCTGTACCGGCATTGCCTGGGAGAAAGCATGGTCCAGAGACTTGGCGTGATGTTAGTCAATTTTCGACTGGCATTTTTAAGCTGGCTGCCAAGTATCGCTTTGCAGGACCTTACAGTAGGTGTTCTGGTTGCAAGTGCATTAAAGCTGGTGGTCTACTATCGTTCTAAAAACGCAAAGAAGTTCCGGCAGGGTGTGGAGTATGGATCTGCAAGATGGGGAAATAGAAAAGATATCGAACCCTTCATGGATCCGGTCTTTGAAAACAATGTCATCCTCACAGAAACGGAACGTCTGACCATGAACAGCCGGCCAAAAGCCCCAAAGTATGCCAGAAATAAGAATGTGATTGTCATCGGTGGTTCCGGATCCGGTAAGACAAGATTCTATGTGAAACCCAATCTTATGCAGATGACGGATCACGTGTCCTATGTGGTCACTGATCCGAAGGGAACGATCATCGTTGAATGCGGGAAGATGCTGGTAAATGGAGGATACCGGATCAAGGTATTAAATACGATCAACTTTAAAAAGTCCATGCATTACAATCCGTTCCATTATATCCGGAGTGAAAAAGACATCTTAAAGCTGGTCAATACCATTATCGCAAATACCAAGGGTGAGGGCGAAAAATCAACTGAAGATTTCTGGGTCAAGGCCGAGCGTCTTTTGTATTCTGCACTGATCGGATACATCTGGTATGAGGCACCAGAGGAAGAACAGAACTTTTCTACTTTGCTGGAATTTATCAATGCCAGTGAGACCAGGGAGGATGATGAAGAATTTAAAAATGCAGTGGATGAATTGTTTGAAGAACTGGAAGCAGAAAATCCGGAACACTTTGCAGTAAGGCAATATCGCAAGTACAAGCTTGCAGCCGGTGTAGTAAGTTTGAAGAGACTTCTTAATCAATCAAATTTAAAGAGTTGGAGCTCCAAAATGATTAAAAAGTCTCTTGAGGCTTATTTTTTTACCTTAAAGAACAAAATTGTATTTTGTAAAAAACAATTTCAAAACATGTCCGTATTTTGTTTCGTCAGTACAGAGATTGTGTAAGGAACTTTAAAAAGATGACACGAAATCAAAAAAGATGCAGTAAGGGGGCTGTAAAAAGACCTCTGAGCATTTCGTTTAGTGTAAGAATCTTTTTTACTTCTTACACGAACCTTGAAAACGAAACAGTCTGCCCGTAGTGATACCAGAACTGAATAGGCATTCAGCGTGTCTTTTCTGGTTAATACGTCCCGGAAACATCAGAACCCGGTACAGGAACGGATATGGGATGAGAACAGGCAATTAATAAACAAAGGAAGGAGGACATCTGACTATGACAGAGAAACAGGGATTCATGACAGCGTTGTATGAACGTCTTAGTCGTGATGATGAATTAAACGGGGAATCCAACAGTATTTCAAACCAGAAGAAACTGCTGGAACAATATGCAAAAGAACATGGATTTACCAATCTTGTTCATTTTACTGATGATGGTATCTCCGGTACAAGATTTGATCGTCCAGGCTTTCTTGCCATGATGAAAGAAGTAGAGTCGGGGAAAGTCGGAACGATTCTGATTAAAGATATGAGCCGAATGGGAAGAGATTATCTGAAAGTCGGACAATATATGGAATTGCTGCGACAGAAGAATGTCCGCCTGATTGCAGTCAACGAGAATGTAGACAGCTTCCGGGAGGACGATGATTTTACTCCATTCCGAAATATCATGAATGAATGGTATGCAAGGGATACCAGTAAAAAGATAAAATCAACTTTCAAGGCGAAAGGAAAATCCGGCAAGCATGTGGCAAGTACAACACCGTATGGATATCTGAAAGACAAGGATGATCCGAATGTATGGATTGTTGATGAAGAAGCAGCTGTAGTTGTACGGAGAATCTTTCACATGACAATGGACGGGTACGGACCATATCAGATTGCCAAGGCACTGAAAGAGGATAAGGTTGAGATACCAGCGGTTCATATGGCAAAGAAAGATGCCGGATTATGGAAAGGCAGAGTAGAAGAAATCAAAGATCCTTATGGCTGGGGCTCTTCTACTGTTGCAGGTATTCTGAAGAAAAGAGAGTATCTTGGTCATACAGTGAACTTCAAGACCAGAAAACATTTCAAGGATAAGAAAAGCCATTATGTATCTGAGGATAACTGGACGGTGTTTGAGAACACGCAGGAAGCAATCATAGATCAGGAAACTTTTGACAATGTGCAGAGAATCCGAAGCAATGTGAGAAGGTATCCAGATGGATGGGGAGAAGCCCACCCCTTGACAGGTCTGATGTATTGTGCAGACTGTGGTTCCAAAATGTATGTTCATCGGGTAAATAATGGCAAGCGAGTTCCACAATATACCTGTTCTGCATATTCTAAAGTTCCGGTTGGAACACTCTGCCAGACACAGCACAGAATTAATGCAGATGTGGTTATGGAGCTGATTAAGGAACTTTTAAAGGCTGTTGCGGAGTATTCACAGTTGAATCGTGAAGAATTTTTGGAGACAGTAAAAAAAGCACAGACTTCACAGCAGTCCAGTGAGATCACAAGATTGAAAAGCAGATTGGCAGAAGCAAAAAAACGTGTGCAGGAACTGGAAAAACTGATCTGCAGAATTTATGAGGACAATATTCTTGGCAAGCTGCCAGATGAACGCTATGCGATTCTTGACGGACAGTATTCTAAAGAACAGAAAGATTTGTCGGCAGAAATTGCAGATATGGAAGCTGAATTATCAGGCTATGAAGAAGGTCGCAGATCAGCGGAGAAGTTTATTGCTCTGGTTGATAAATACCAAAATTTTGAGGAATTGACCACTTACATGCTGAATGAATTTGTAGAAAAGATTGTGGTTCATGAGCGTGACCGAAAAGGAAGCATTGAGACAACTCAGGAAGTGGAAATCTATTTTAACTTCATTGGGAAATATTTACCTCCACATTTCGGTGAGGTGGAAATGACACCAGAGGAAATTGAAGAAATGAAGAAGCGGGAAGCCAGAAAAGACAGGCTTCATCAGAATTACTTGAAAAGGAAAGCAAATGGCAAGCAGCAAGAATACTATGAACGGACAAAGGCAAAAAAGAAAGCTGAGATGGATGCAAAAAAAGAGGAAATCCGTCAGGAAGATATTGCAAAGGGTGTGTTCGTGCCGGTATCACTGCTTCCACCAGCAGAACCGAAGAAAGGAGTTGCATCAGCATGAGCGAATTAGAAAGAATCATTCACGATAACAGTAATGGTCTGGATTATATCCTTGTCGGGGAAATCTATCTGCCACTGATCGCAGTACCCGAAGAGAAAAGAGAGATTGGTTTTTATGGAAGTCTTCACAGAAACTATCTGAAAGATTACAAGAGTGGCTTGTATTCCTATCTGACATTGAGTGGTAAGCTCTGGACGTATCTCGCAGATCTGAATGAGCAGTGTTTGGAACGCAGGGATTTCCTCATGGAACAGATTATGGAGCAGGAAGGCATTACGAAAGAATTGAAAAGCAGAGATCAGATGGAATGGGTTCGCCGGGCAAACAATGCAAGAAGCCGGGTAGATGAAATTATTTTAAATGAACTGGTGTATGTGTAGGAGGGACTTATGAGATACCGGATTGAATACGCAGACGGAAGATGTTGTAATTTTGCAAACAGCAGAAAAGATTTACTGGACTGGCTGAAACTTTTGAAAGATGAAAAAATCGTTGATATCCGAAAGATTTACAAAAGCGGTGTGACAGATTCTGTGATAGACAGCTATCGTAGTTATCTGAAACAGTGAAAGGGGTGGACAGTCATGGTTGTTGTAAGAATTATTGTGAAAATCGTATTACTGCCAGTGCGTATATGCCTGACAATGATACAACTGGTGGTTATGTTCTTCACATGGCTGTCGGCAACGGTATTTCATATCCTGTCGGGGATCATCTGCATTACAGCAGTTTTAGGGTATGGATTCGGACAGGAGACAGGCACAGAAGCGGTCAGGATGCTTGTGGCAGGTTTTATACTTTATATCCTGCCTGTGCTTTCTGGCTGGGCAGTGGTGTGGCTGGAAACATTCAAAATCAGATTGATGGAGTAGACCACTGGAGAAAGGAATAGGATTCTTAAATGAAGATTACAAAAGAGATTGAAGAATTTATCAACCTGACCATAACGGAACATATGGGAAAAGAGTATGCAGACTGGAAACTGAGCCAGCTGTCTGTGACAGAACCAGATGAAGTTGAGGAAGAATATAAAAAAGTGATCGCAACACTTCCACAGGAACAGGAAGAGACCATTACAAAATATTGCGACCAGATATTTAACAGTGGAGCAGAGACAGAAGAATTTTTCTACCGGTTGGGACTGAGGGACGGAATGAAACTTAGGAAGACTGTTAAAATGGTTCTGAAGCAATTATCAGAATGATACATACAGGAATTATCTGAAAAGTGAATGAGTAAAGGAAAGGGCATTAACCGTAAAAAGTTAGTGCCCTTTGTTTTACCCATTTTTATATTTTCACAAAATCCGATGCAGAGGATTTTTGAAAAACAGACGGAACGGAGATCATGCTGAAGGGACAGCGGCAGGAGTTACGTTTTGTCTGCTGGGAGTACAGAGGGCTGGAAGTCCTTTGTGCCCAGATTGCAAAGAGCGGCAGCATCTTGCTGGGGTTAAGGGGCAAAGCCCTTAGCAGGTTAAGGGCGGCAGCCATTGCCCAGTGATATGGCGTTTCGCCATATGGTACTGGGTACTGTCTGTAACGGGGACAGAGACTTTTGGCAGCTTCGCTGCAATCCCCTCCGGGGAAACAACTTGAAAAAAGGAGAGATGTGAATTGAAAGGCACAAGGCATAACGGCAGATCTGGGAAAGACGGTGTTTACAATCCGCTTCACAATGACCGGAGATTTGACCCGGAACACAGTGAGCATATTGACAATGAACGTGTCCGTCAGAACATTTACTGGGACTGCTATCAGGGATATACCACAATGGCAGACCGGGGAAAAGAGGATAATTTTTCTTTTAACCAGATTGAGATGGCATACTATGTGGATCATTACAGCGATTATGTGATTAACCAGAATAAACGTCATGAGAAAGCAAGACACCCCGACAGATGTAAAGGGGTGGAAGATGTTCTGAAAAATAAAAAGACCTGTCCGGAAGAAAGTATCTATCAGCTTGGGACGATAGATGAACACGCTTCTGTGGAAACGCTGGTTTTGGTTTTTGATGAATTCAAGAAAGAGTTCGATGAGCGGTTTGGTTCTAATGTGCATATCATTGACTGGTCACTGCACATGGACGAAGCGACTCCGCATATTCATGAGCGTCATGTATTCGATGCTACGAACCGGTATGGGGAGATTGAACCGAAACAGGAAGCGGCACTGGAAGAACTTGGCTTTGAACTTCCGAATCCGGAAAAGAAAAGATCAAAGACAAATAACCGTAAGGTTGTTTTTGATTCTGCCTGCCGGACAATGTTCCTGGATATCTGTAAACGTCATGGACTGGAAATTGACGAAGAACCGTCCTATGGAGGAAGGCAGTATCTGGAGAAACAGGACTATATCCGAATGAAGCAGAAAGAAGAGATTGCGGTTCAGCAGGAAATGCTCAATCAGCAGAGGGATAAGGTCAATGCGAATCATCTGGAACTTGCAAGGCAGTCAAACCATGTCAGGGCAAATGAAAAGGTTATCCAGTCACAGAAAGAAAAAATAGAACAGCAGGAAAAAGAATTTAAAGAAAATTTCATTTCCAATTCTGACCGGATTCTAAGTCAGGGCGAGCTGATTGAAGAACAGAGAGAGGAACTGCAACAGCTTACTCTCCGTATTGAAGATGTGGAAAACTTGCTTGACGAAGTATCCAGTGAAGCCTATGACAAGGCTGTGGATAAAGTCGCAGAGGAAACAATGCGGGCTACCAGAAAAGATGACATTCGTCTTGCGGAAGATTCTAAGAGATGGATTCAAAGTCCGGAACGTAAGGCATCACGAAAAGAAAAGGAATATGCGATAAACAGGCTGGACGGTCTGATTAAAAAAATCGAATATGCGATGGAAAAAGCTGTTGTGAGGGTTGTCCGTCAGTTAAAACAGCCAGAGAAGAAAAAAGCCGTTGTTGAAGAAATCAAAAAAGAAGTGAAGCCGTCAATCAGAGAAAAACTTGCATTGAACGTAGCAAAGATTCAAAGAGAAGAGGCAGAGAGAAAACAACTGAATAAAGGAAGATCACATTCCAGTGATCTGGAACTATAAGGGCATTTTGTTGATTCCGTAAGGACAGGACAAAGTGCTTTTTTGTTTTTTGTGAAAACTTGCTTCCCAGATTTGGGAAGCAGATTTAAGAAAGTGAGGAAACGAATTGGGATTATTTGATGAAGTAAAACAGAATGTGACCGTCCGGCAGGCTGCGGAGAGGTATGGGTTAAAGCCCAACAGGAGCGGACTGATCCGCTGCATTTTCCATAATGACAAATCACCCAGCATGAAAGTTGACCGGAGATATTATTGTTTCGGGTGTGGCTGTACAGGAGATGCCATTGATTTTACGGCACAACTGTTTGACATTGGATTGAAAGATGCAGCCATGAAGCTGGCAGATGATTTTGGGATTCCTTATTCCGGCAGGGACAGGGGATCACCGCAGAACAGGAGAAGCGTTTCAGCAAAAAAGCCAGAGCCGACACCAGAAGAACTTTGGCAGAAAAAACATCTGAGATGCCTGAGAGCCTATCTGGATTATCGGAGCCTGCTTCTGAAATGGAAAGAACAGTATGCACCAAAAACATGGACAGAAGAATGGCATGAAAAGTTTATGACTGCTCTCAGGGAGTTGTCAGTTGTTGAGTATTATCTGGATATCCTGCTCTTTGGGGACAGGGCAGATAAGGAAGCACTTGTAAAAGAAAAATGGAAGGAGGTGGAGCGGATTGAGCAATGCGAAAGAGAAGATAAAGGAGATCGCTACAAAAGAACAGAAAGATGCCATGAAAGAAATGCTCCAGATGGTAGATAAAAGCAAAGTCGATGAAGTGAAACAGATGCTGGAATATACACAGAAAGGAACTGCGAAAGCAACGGTTGGAAATTATATGGTTGTGCTGAGAAATGATCCGCTTGTGCGTGAGAGTATGAAATACAACAAGCTGACAGGCAGGATTGATATTGTAAAAAAACTCTGGTGGAATGAGGAAGTCTGCAAGCTGGATGATGATGGCAGGACTTATTTCTACTATTTCTTTGAATGCTATTACAAACTCACAAGTGAAAAATGTATGGATAAGGCACTCCGTATAGAAGCCAACAGCCGGGCATACCACCCGATCTGTGAGTATCTGGAACAACTGGAGTGGGACGGGCAGGAGAGAATCCGTTATGTTCTGCAACGGTATATGGGGGCAGATGCTTCGGATTTTGTCTATGAGGTTGTGAAGCACTTCCTGATGGAAGCATTAAGCAGAATCTACCGTCCCGGTTGTAAAGCAGATGAAATGCTTTGTCTGGTAGGTCAGCAGGGAGCCGGAAAATCCACATTTTTCCGTTTTCTTGCATTGAACGATGACTGGTTTTCTGATGATCTGAAGCAGTTGAATGACAGTAAGATATACGAGCATCTCCGGGGACACTGGATTATGGAAATGTCGGAGATGATTGCTGCAATCAGTGCAAAGAGCAATGAGGAAATCAAGTCATTCCTGACCAGACAGAAAGACACTTACCGGAACCCTTATGATAAATATGAGGAAGACCGGAAGCGTCAGTGTATCTTTGCAGGTTCAACGAACACAAGGCAGTTCATTCCTTTTGACCGTACTGGGGCAAGACGGTTCCTGCCGATTGCCATAGACAGCAGTAAGGCAGAGAAGCATATCCTCGATGATGAAAAAGAAGCCAGATCCTATTTTGACCAGTTGTGGGCAGAAGCAATGGAAATCTACTGGTCAACGGAGAATAAGAGCAGCCTGTTGAAGTTCTCAAAGGAAATGGAGCAGGAGATCAGTGAATACCGAAAACAGTTCACACAGGAAGATACGATGGCAGGAATGATACAAGGCTGGCTGGACACTTATAAAGGTAGTCATGTATGTTCCGTCCAGATCTGGAAAGAAGCCTTTGACCATTTTGACCGGGAGCCGAAAAAATTCGAGACAAATGAGATCTGTTCCATTATGGATACGCAGATCGCTGGCTGGAAGAGAGCCGGAGTCCACAGATTTTCAAAGGAGGGATATGGCAGACAGAGAAGCTGGATCAGGGAAGGAGCAGAAGAAGAGGGTGGCAACGAACCGGATAAAGATGGATTTACAAAGCTGACGAAAGCAGAACAGTTGGAGCTGCCATTTGATCTGCCCGACAGAGAGAAAGGCTGATTTTGATGCCGAAAGGCTACTGATTACCCGGAAATTTACTGCTTGTTGACATTTTTGTTGACACCAAAATCCTTTGTATTTACCGGTGTTTCAGCTACTTTTTAACAGGTGTCAACGAGAACATTCAAAAAACTTTTCAATAGTATTTTGGAAAACAGAAATAACTACCCGAAAAAAGTTTCAAACCCCATGTTGACACTTGCGTTGTCAGCGTGCCGATAAACTCCCGGCAGGGACAGAAGCAAACCTCTCTCTGTCGGGCACAGGAAAGAAAGGAAATAGATGATTATGGAAAAAATGATGAATAAAAAAACAGAAGGAAACACATTTACAAAGAAAATCGGGCAGACAGTATATGTTGTCCGCTATCATTTCAATGAAGATGCAAAGGAAACCATGCAAGAAAAGATTAACCGGATGCTGGTTACAGAAGCAAGCCGAAAGGCAATGCAATAGATGGGGGCAGAGACAATTGGAATTGAGATATGTTTGAGAATGTGATATGATTTGAGCAACAAATCGGAATTTGTGAGGAAAAGGTGAATGAAAAGGCGAATGGAGCAAAAAAGTAAAAATGCGATTTCAATCATAGGTGGTGCAGATGGTCCTACAAGCATTTTTATAGCAGGACATTCAAAAAAGCAACCATTAAAGATTAGAATCAAAAATAGCATATATAGATATAAGAGAAAAAAAGTAGAGAAGACAATAGTTGCAAATTCGCATTCTCTTTCTGAAACAGTGCAGTATGCAAAAGATAAATACGAATTGACAGAAACTGCTCCCACTGATAGAGAATATATTGAACAAATAAAATGTCTAAAAGAGAGTTTGATTTTGCAGTATGAACCAGAACTTTTGGGTGAAATGAAGGATATTCCGGTACCGGATTTTTCTAATGAAGCATCCGCCAAAGAGTATTTGGGTAAAATAAAGACTCGAAGTGAAATGATTGCTGAAATGCCCGATAGTATAATTCCTATGGATTTTCATTTGTATAAAATAAGAATCGATGATGATTTTCTTGAAATGGAGATAGATTATACTTGGAATATATTTGGAATGTCTTATTCAGGAAATAAGGCGGTAATGAAAAAATTTAAGAAAATATCCAGAGATTTATATAGTTATTATGGTGTTACTGAGGAAGATATTAAAAATAAGACAAAAAGATATTCGTCACTGGTAACGAACTTGAGTTCATAAATTCCGATTTTTGAAACTGAAAAATATTATATTCACTGTTGAAATAAAAGGTAGAGAATTAAGGAGAATTATATTGAGAACATACGAGAATAAAGATGAACTTAAGAACGAGATAAATAAAAGTTTTGCAAAATACATTTCTGAATTTGATATTATTCCGGAATCATTAAAAGATAAGAGAGTTGAGGGAGTTGACAGAACTCCAGCAGAAAATCTTGCTTACCAGGTTGGCTGGACAACTCTTGTTCTTAAATGGGAATCAGACGAAAGAAAGGGTCTTCATGTCAAGACTCCTTCGGATGATTTTAAGTGGAATCAGCTTGGCGAATTATACCAATGGTTCACAGATACATATGCGCATCTGTCGTTGCAGGAGTTGAAAGATATGCTGAAAGAGAATATTAATTCGATTTATGAAATGATTGACTCATTAAGCGACGAAGAGTTATTCGAGCCACATATGAGAAAGTGGGCCGATGAAGCAACCAAAACAGCGGTCTGGGAAGTATACAAGTTTATACATATTAACACGGTTGCTCCGTTCGGAACATTTAGAACTAAGATTAGAAAATGGAAAAAGATAGCACTATAACTCGGAATTTATGGAGAAAAACATGCAAGGTGAAAGAAAAACGTTGACACAGCTATCTGTGCCAATATGTCTAGAAACTTTATTTTATATGCTTTCAGGTATGGTTGATACATTGATGTTATCATCAGTAAGCGACCAGGCTGTTGGGGCTGTCGGAACAGCAAATACATATATAGGTGTTTTTATTATCATGTTCGGGGTAATATCATCCGGTATGGTAGCAGTTATGTCACAGAATATCGGGGCTGGAAGACCTGGAATTGCATATCAGGCGAGACAGCTTGGACTTGTATTTAATGCACTGACAGGTATCTTGATGTCTGTTGTTCTTGCTGTCTTTTCAGGAGGGATACTGAGGGCAGTAAGTATTGCTCCTGCTTTGCTTGAATCGGCTGAAACATATCTTAAAATTGTTGGAGGTGCAAGTTTTTTAAATGCGCTTATTCCTATTTTTTCCAGCTATTTAAGAGTATTTGGATATACAAAACATTCCTTGATAGGGACAGTTGTCGGTAATGTAATTAATATTATACTGAATTCAGTATTCCTGTTTGTGTTTCACTGGGGAGTCATGGGAGTTGCTACTGCAACAGTTATTTCAAAAGTTGTGAATCTTATTATTGTAGCAGCAATGGGGGCTGTACTTATAAAAGCAAAGCAGAGCCCTGAACGTGCACAGCCACGAAGGATACTTGCACAGATTGTTAAGATTGGGTTTCCTTCTGCATTTGAGACAGCACTTTATAATGTGGCAATGACATTTATAGTGCGTTTTATGAACCAGATGGATACGGATGGAATGAATGTTACAGCTCGTTCGTATGCTATGCAGATAGCCAATTTCTCATATTGTGTGGGGGCGGCACTTGCACAGGCAAATGCTATTATGACTGGCTGGAGAATCGGGGCAAAGAAGTATGAGGAATGTGACAGGGGTACAAGGAAAGCTGTGATATATGGTCTTGTAACAGCAACGTGCTTTTCTGTGACATTTGCAATGACTGGACGTTTTATCGTTCATATATTTACGGATGATACACAGATGATTGAGCTTGTAGTAAAATTGTTGATAGTAGATATATTCCTTGAATTTGGAAGAGTGACAAATCTTGTATATGGACAGGCATTAAAAACAAGTGGAGATGCTATTTTCCCTGTTATAATGGGTGCAATATTTATGTATCTGTTTGCAGTTGGTGGAACATATTTTCTTGGAATACATATGGGGCTGCTTGCGGTAGGGGCATATATTGCCATGGCAGGTGACGAGTGTGCGAGAGCAGTTGGAATGGTGCTTAGATGGAAGAGTGGAAAATGGAAAAGTAAGAGTCTTGTATAACCTTAGGAGAGATTATGTACTTTGAATTAAAGGAAAATAAACCACA
>ENA-OPXM01000564-OPXM01000564.1-human-gut-metagenome-genome-assembly--contig:-NODE-564-length-21636-cov-2.969788_pt1 | contig 21636 bp, 15 predicted proteins | sample MGYA00241707_ERZ502035 | MGnify/ENA primary metagenome ERZ502035 (study PRJEB25962, sample SAMEA2043051) | human gut metagenome | biome: human gut; feature: human-associated habitat; material: faeces... | reverse complement strand
GGTAGCCGATCTCCGATCGTTGAATTTTGTCTTGCTCCAGCAACTTCCACTGGGCGTCGTTACCGGCACTGTACAGAGCCAAAATCTCATCTGAATAGGGCAGGGCGTAGTGGCGCATGGTTTCCTCCAGTGCCACTTGTTCCGCTTGCTGAAAGCTGAACAGCGTATCGTCTAAATCTAAAAAAATCGTGGTGATCATAGCGAGCTCCTTTGGCTCCAGTATAGCACAGCTGCCGCAGGGTGTGCAAGTCCCAAAAAACGGACGGCAGCTTGTATGCAGGCGCATTTTATGGTATGCTTTTTGCCAAGGAGGTAGAGGAATGGATGCAATCAATTTGATTTTATTTGCGGTGCTTTTTGTGCTGCAGGTGGCGATCCTCATTTTGCTGCTGCGCCGCCGCAGTGGGGATGCAGGGCACCAAACGGAGCTGCTGGCGCGGCAGCTGCAAGCCCAGGACAATGAGCGCCGTGCCCAAATAGAGCGGTTGGAAGCGGCAGTGCAGACTCTGCGGGAGGATAACTACCGTCAGCAGGTGAAGCTGCTGGAGCTGGTCCAGAACCAAAGCGACAGCCAAACCCGGCGGTTGGGTGCCTTTATGGCCGAGATGCAAAAGAGCAATGAGCAAAAGCTGGACCAAATGCGTCAAACGGTGGACGAAAAACTGACCGGCACCTTGAACACCCGGCTGAATGCCTCGTTCCAGACTGTGTCCCAGCAGCTGGAGAGCGTGTACAAGAGCCTGGGCGAAATGCAAAAGCTGTCCTCCGGGGTAACGGAAAGCGTCAACGGGTTGAATCGGGTGCTTACCAATGTAAAGAGCCGAGGCACCTGGGCGGAGGTGCAGCTGGGCAATATTTTGGACCAGACGGTGCCGGGTATGTATGATACCAATGTGGCCACCAATCCCAAGTATAACGGTCGCGTAGAGTTTGCGGTGCGGATCCCGGCGGCAGACGGCAGCGGGCACGCCTGGCTGCCCATTGATTCCAAATTTCCTATGGAGGATTATGCACGCTTGACCGCAGCGGCTCAGGCCGGGGATCGACAAGGCATGGAAAGTGCCCAAAAGGCGCTGGAGCAGCGGGTGCGTGATGAGGCCAAGCTGGTGCGTCAGTACATTTCTGCCCCGGAGACCACACCCTTTGCGGTGCTGTATTTGGCCACCGAGGGGCTGTATGCGCAGATCTTGGGCAGCCGCAGCGGACTGGCGGAGAAGCTGCAGCAGCAGGGTATTTTGCTGGCTGGGCCCACCACGGTGACAGCGCTGCTTAATGCACTGGCGATGGGCTTTCGCACCCTGGCCATCAACCGCAAAGCCACGGAGGTGTGGCAGGTGCTGGGCGCTGCTAAAATGCAGTATGAGAAGTTCGGCGACCTGCTGCAAAAGGCACGCAAAAAGGTGGATGAGGCCGGCAAGGTGCTGGACGAGGCGGATCACCGTAATGACATCATTCAAAAGCACCTGCGCCGGGTGGAGACCCTGGACGACCCGACGGCAGCGGAAGCGGTACCGGAATTATTTGACTGAACAAACCCGATAAAAAGGGCGCCTGCTTACAGCAGACGCCCTTTTGCTTTACGCATACGCTTTGATAATTTCCCGTATCATACGAACATTGTCCTTGGTGTGCAGGGCGTTTGGAGCCTTGTATTCCAGCAAACAGCAGGGAATGTTCAGCTTTTTGTGTACCCAACCGATGGCGTAGCCTTCGTTTGCGGCATAGACGCCGTCTTTCATTTTCTTTAAGTGCAGGGTGCGATTGACGATTTGGCACAGCTTTTTGGTGCCTAAGGTTTCGTTAAGCCAGCCGTGGGCATTGATGTACACATGGGGCTTGCTGCGGAGAATAAAGTCTCGCAGGGCACGGGTCTCTTTGCCCTTAAACGGACCAAAATCCCGGTTTATATCAATATGCGCGGCGGTGCAGCGCCCAAAGGCATTCTTGCCGGAACGTTGTGCGTTTTTGCCGGCAATGGCACCGTCCGGATTGGCGCAGGGTACAATAACCAATCGGTAATTGCCCAATTCCTCCGGGTGGGAAGCAAAGTGGGCTATCAAGTGGTTGGCAATGGTAGTCAGACGCTGCCCGTCTCTGGCATAATCGTCCTCAAAGCCGTGGATGGCAAAGTCAATAAACAGCGTCTTTTTGTACTTGCCGTTTGCCGGGGTGATGATATAGCCTTCCAAATTGCGATTTTGTACGGATTTGCCATAAACCACTTGGGTCACATGGTTGTGGTCTAAGGCCAACTGTGCGGCATTTGCATTCAGCGGCAGCGCCTTGTTTTGTACGCGAACGGTAATCTGTGCCGTAACACCATTATAGGTGCGTACGGTCAGTTGGGTTTTGCCGTTGGCTTTGCCGGTAATGTAGCCTTGCCGAGTGACTGTGGCAATGGCAGAATCCCGGGTTTTGTATGTAACGGTGTAGGCTGCGGTGCCACGGGCAAATTGCAGCTTTATCTTATGGTTGTTGGCACCCTTTTGGATAATCACATCGCCGCCTTTAATGGCTAATTTGGTGGGAGCGGCCTTAACCGTAACGGTACAAGCGGCGGTTTGGCGTCCGTAACGCACGGTCACTTTGGCTGTACCGATTTTCTTGGCGGTAACCACGCCGGATTTGCTAACGGCCAGTACGCTTGTGTCTGCTGAGCGATAGGTGCAGTCGGTAGGGTGGATACGAGAATTATTGAATTGAATACAAGCGGCTTTTTCGCCTAAGCCCAGCGCAACGGTGGTGCGCTTTAATGTTAGATTTTCTGCAGCATAGGCTGTGCAGGTGTTGCTGAGCAAAAACATCAGCAGCAATAGTGCTGCCGCTATGGAAGTGCGGTGCTTCATAACAGAATCTCCTTTTTTCTGATTTGGCAGCGACCCGGGTGCCACTACTGTAACAGTGTATCATTTCTTGCAAAGTGTGACAAGTTGTTTGCGTTTTTTGCCGTATTTTGATATTTGCGTTTATACGCTGCGGTTTTGTGTACGGCAAAGTGCTGCAAAATTGTGCCGCAAATGCAAAAAAATTTGTTTTTGCGTTTATTGCGCCGCTTTAGACTTTGTGGTAAAATAAAGCCGAGGTATTTGATTATGGAGCAACTTTGGAAACAGAATTTGCGGCAGATTGAGCCGTATGTGCCCGGGGAGCAAAGCAGCGACCCGGATCGGATCAAGCTCAATGCCAATGAGAACCCGTATCCACCGGCCCCCGGCGTGGAGGCGGTGCTGCGCAGTTACGACCCGGCAGCGCTGTGCCTGTACCCGGACGCCAACGCCCGGCTGCTCAAGGCGTCCATTGCCCGCCACTACGGCGTGGCGCCGGAGCAGGTATTTGTGGGCAACGGCTCGGACGATGTGCTGGCACTGGCCTTTCAGTCCTTTTTTAACAGCGACAAGCCCATTGCCTTTCCGGATATTACTTACAGCTTTTACCCGGTGTGGTGCCGGCTGTTTCACATTCCTTTTGTGACCTACCCGCTGACGGCGGATTTTCGCATGGATCCGGCGGATTACGCGGCACCTAACGGTGGCGTGGTGCTACCCAATCCCAATGCTCCCACCTCTATCGGTGAGGACCTGCCCTTTGTGCAGGCGCTCTTGGAGGGCAATCGGGATGCTGTGGTGATTATTGATGAGGCCTATGCGGACTTTGGCGGCGTCAGCGCCGTGCCGCTGCTGGCGGACTATCCCAATTTGCTGGTGTGCGGCACATTTTCAAAATCCCGCTCTCTGGCCGGACTGCGGCTGGGCTTTGCCATCGGCAGCGCAGAGCTGATCAGTGTGTTGGAAGCAGTGAAGAATTCCTACAACAGCTACACGGTGGACAATTTGTCTCTGCTGTGCGGTGCGGCTGCTATGGATGATGAGGCGTATTTTGCCAAGACCACGGCGGCGGTGATAACCACCCGGGAGCGGGTGCGCCGGGCGCTGGAGCAGATGGGCTTTTCCGTATTGCCCTCCCGCACCAACTTCCTTTTTGCAACGAAGGATGGCGCGTCTATGCGGGAACTGTTCCTCTATTTGAAGCAAAGACATATTTACATTCGCTATTTTGACCTGCCGCGGATTGACAATTATGTGCGTATTACCATCGGTACCGACGCACAGATGGACGCATTTTTGCAGGGAACGGAGGCTTTTTTGCGTGGAGAATAAAAAAGTTGCGCTGATCTTCTTGTATTTTATCGGTGCCATTCAGCTGGTGGCCGGTGTGTACACCCAGCTGGTGGGGTTGTTTCATTGGGACTTTATGTCCCTGTTTCCTGTGGTGGAGATGGGCACCCAGCAGATCTTGTATTTGAATTTGCTGGCGGTGTTCTTGGTGACCACGCTGATCCATATTGTGGTGGCGGCACTGGTCAATGACGGCAGCTACGGCCCACTTGATGTGCTGCGGGCTTGCCCGCCGCTGACCGTCGTGGTGCCGCTGGTGCTCTTTGGCATTTCCATTTATACCACTCTGGGCGCTACCTCGGCGGGAGAGCGGGTGTTCTGCCTGGCTGTGTCCGCTTTGTATATTCTTGCCTGCTATATTAGCGTGGGCTGCATTGCCGCTGTGCGAGATATGGAAGATTAAACAAGAAAACAGACAGAAAAGGACCTCTGTGTGCCAAACACAGAGGTCCTTTTTTATGCTTTATTTACCGAGAAAGAGTACCAACAGCAGTGCCACTACGGCAATACCGCCTAAGGCGGCAAAAATTTTAACTGCTCGGGAAATGGCGTCGTACACATTGGTGGGCATGATTTGGAAAAAAGCAAAATGCAGCGGCTCTTGCAGCTTTTTGCCTACCAAGTCCCGGTAGCGCAGATCTTGGGTGGACAGGCTGCCGTCTCGGTGCAGCGCAATGGTGCGCACGCCTCGATCCAGTCCCGGGCCGTATACATGGAACCCGGCACCCTGGGTGTAGCCCACATCAATGCCGCGAATATCACCGTGGAAGGCGTTGTTGTGGTCGTGGCCGAAGTACAGACCCTTCACTTCGCCCTTTTCGCAGAAGGCGTCAAACTCGCCGCTGTTTTCCTGCGGATCGGCGGGGGATTCTTTCATAAAGCCCTCTTTGTCTACCCGCTTTCTGTTCAGCACAAACCACTCCTTGGCGTGGGTGCGGAAGCCCTGTACCGCGCCTTTGGTGGACTTTTTCACCTGCGTGAGCAGGTCAAACACCTCACACACGGGAATGTGCTGAATGACAACGGATGGAATGGTGTGGCCGTATTGTTTTTCATAACTGTCGCGTACGCCCCGATACCAGTCAATCTGGTTTTGGTGCACATGGTCGTAGCCCACTTTCAGGCTGGAATGGCTGTCGATCAGATAAAGCAGATAGCCGGGCCGGTCGCCGTCGGCGATCTCCAGCACGCAGTTGCCCACACCGTCCACGCCGGGGGTATCCTCCCCGATAAAACCGGGGATCTCTTTGTAGATTTCAAACTGGGCACGGTTGTCCAGCCCCACCTGCCGATCGTGATTGCCAAAGCAGATGGCAAAGGGCAGATGCCGCTCCACCACCGGGGCGGTCAGCTCTTTCAGCACCCGGCGCACCTGGTTTACATCACCGTGGAACCCGCGCCCCCAGATCTGGTCACCGCTGTATACCACCAGGTCCGGCTCCTCTCGATCCAAGGCGGCGCTGATCAGCGCCAAGGTGTCCGGGCTGACCTTGCGGCCCTCTTGCGTATCTGCAATTTGCAGGATCTTAAAGGTGTCGTTCTTGAATGTCAACTTCATATTTATTCTCCGTTCTCAGGAATTTTGCCTTTTTTCTAATTTTAACACAAGAAAGCCTTGACGGCAACGCTTTTTCAAATTATAATATGAAGTGCTGTTACGGCAAGTACATCCGCCCGTGGCGAAGCTGGATATCGCAGCAGATTCCGATTCTGAAGGCCGGGGGTTCGAATCCCTCCGGGCGGACCATAAACGCGGCAAGCGTCTTTACGATGCTTGCCGCGTTTTATTTTTTTGCCACTTGCCGGCGCGTGTATCGGAAAAAGCGCACTGTAACAGAACCGATAGGTGGACGGCTTTGTGAACAGGCGGTTTGATTCTTTTCCATTATATATAAGAGAGTTCTTGATTTCATCCGGAAGCTATGTTATACTGAGTATGAACGAACGGTCAGTAAAGTTAGAAACGAATAACTAGAAATTTTGAAACAACTGACCGGGTGCCGTTCTTGCCGATTTTGCCCCCATTTTTGAATTTTGAACGGAGGTAAGAAGATGAAAACAGGAAAAAAACGACTCACAGGTACACTTTTGGCGCTTTGTGCCGCTTTGTTGGTACTTTGCATCGTGCTTGCCATAGGATGGAGCAAGACGGCAAAAGCCGACGCAGTATTGCCGGAGGTGCGGAACAACGGCACGGCGGTTCAGTGGAAATACAGAGATGAACCCGATTGGCGCGACCTTGTGGCGCTTACCGAGCTGCGGGGCGCTGCCGGAGAAAACGGCAGGGACGGAGCCAACGGCTCTAACGGTGCCGACGGTAAGAACGGAATAAACGGTACGAACGGCAAAGATGGTATGAACGGCGTTGACGGCAGGGACGGAGCCAACGGCGAGAATGGCACCGACGGTAAGAACGGAATAAACGGTGCGAACGGCAAAGACGGCATTAACGGCATTGACGGTACAGACGGGCAAAACGGTATCGACGGAAAAGACGGCACAGACGGGCAAAACGGTATCGACGGTACAGACGGCGTCGACGGCAAGGACGGCGTGAACGCCAAAAATATAGAAGTGCAGCGAGCCGAATCCTACATACAGTGGCGTTATGAGGGCGGCGAGTGGCAAAATCTTGTGGCGATCGCCGATATAGAGGGCCCTGCCGGGCAGAACGGAACGGACGGTGCAAACGGAAAAACGCCGGAATTTCGCGTAAGCGAAAATATCCTGCAATGGCGCTATGTCGGTGATGAAATATGGCTGAACCTGTACGACCTTACCGCATTAAAAGGTGCGGATGGCAGAGACGGCGTTGACGGCAAGGACGGCACCAACGGGCAAAACGGCAGGGACGGCAAAGACGGTAAAACACCTTTTATCGGCGAAAACGGCAACTGGTGGATCGGAGACATCGACACCGGCATCAAGGCGGCAGGTACCGACGGAAAAGACGGCGTTGACGGCGACAAGGGCGAAAAGGGCGACCCCGGCGAAAAAGGCGACAAGGGCGATAAGGGCGACAAGGGTGACAAAGGCGATAAGGGCGACCCCGGTCAGAACGGCGGAAGCTTCGGGTACTTTGCAGCAAACGGCAGAGTATACAGTTGGGGAACACCGCTTCCGTTCAATGTAAAAAAAGAAAGCGGAGATTTGATCTCCTATGACGCATCAAGCAAAACAATCATCCTTTCAAAAGGTCACACATACAGTATGGTGTTCAGCGGAACGGTTATGATCAGCGCTAACGGTAACTACAAGTTGTGCGGTGCATCACTCATTGACGGATATAACAGTTCTGAAATGATGCTTGAGACGCGAACCTATGTGAGTATGATAAATGACGGCCAAAGTGCAAGACTTGGTATGTCGTATAACACGATATACCGTGCCGAAGCGGATATTGCTTTGACATTTCAATATACAAATATGCTCTTCCAGAATACCAATTTTACCGACAGTCAGTACAACATAACCATTATTGCTCTTGACTGAGCCGACCTATATGGAAACGGAGGTAGCAAGAAATGAAAAAACGAATACTCAGTATCCTGCTCGCCCTATGTATGCTGTTCTGCCTTGTGCCGACTACGGCGTTTGCCGAGGGTGAGACAAGCAGGAAAGTCGAAACGGAACAAGAGCTTGTCGATGCGCTGGCGGACAGCAGCGCAGACATCATCACGCTGAAAAATGACATTGCAATCGGCACGACCCTGACCGTCCTCCGCAAGGTCACCCTCGATCTCAACGGCTATGTTCTGAAAATGACCGGTAGCGGCAGCGTTATTATCCTCGATAATAAGAGCGGCATCACCGGCGACCTGACCCTTATCGACAGCAATCCCACGGCGGAGCACAAATTCAAGGTTAACGGCGCAGAACCTTGGGTGCTGGACAACAGCGGTACAGAGACCGTCTATGGTGGCATCATCACAGGCGGCACGGGCAGCCGGATCTTCTTCTCCAACGGGGTGGAAGGCGGCGGCGTGATCATCGGCAGCGGTGCACTCACCATGAACGGCGGCAATATCGTCGGCTGCATAGCCAATGAAGGCGGTGGCCTGTTCCTCTCAGACGGTTCGTTCACCATGAACGCCGGCAGCATTGTCGGCTGCTCAACACCGGACAGATTAACGACCGGAGAGGCCTTTCACGGCGGCATATACGCTTTTGGTCCGATGGCGAACAGAGATACAACCGGCGTGATCACGTTGACCGGCGGCCTGATCAAAAACAACGGCAGATACGCTATCAATGCTGCGTATCATACCACAATTTACGCCAACGGCGGCGAGGTATACGGTGGGGTTTACCTAAATCAGTCAAGTAAGATCACCTGTCTTGCAGAAGATAACGGTATTACCGCCTTCAAAGGCAAGACGGTGATCGGCGGAACTTCCAGTGTATATCCAAGCCATGTTGACTGGGGCCTCTTCTACGGCGGTCTGGATATTTACGGCAATACGACCGGCGTCATCGTGACTTACAAGGACGGCGACAGTGAATACGCAAAGCAGGTTCTGCCCTCCGGCACTCTCGCGACGCGTCCCGATGCTCCCGCCGCCACACCGGGCTATACCTTCGGTGGCTGGAACAAGGCCGACGGCACGGCGTGGGATTATGCAAGCGATAAAGTCACCGATAACATAACATTGTATGCAAAATGGGCAGCGAACACCTACACAATAACCTTTGATACTGTAGGCGGCAGCGAAATTGCCCCGATTACGCAGGACTACGGCACGGTAATTACCGCACCTGAAGCCCCGACAAGAGAAGGATATACCTTTATCGGCTGGGATAAGGAAATTCCCACGACTATGCCCACTGAAAATATGACTGTCACCGCGCAGTGGGAAATCAATCAATACACAATTACCTTTGATACCAACGGCGGCAGCGAGATTGCTCCGATTACGCAGGACTACGGCACGGCAATTACCGTCCCTGCCGACCCGACAAGAGAGGGCTACACCTTTATGGGTTGGGATCAGGGAAATTCCCACAACCATGCCTGCCGAAAATATAACGCTCAAAGCACGGTGGAAAGACATTGAAAAGCCCACGGGCGAAATTGTCATAGGCACCAACAAATGGCAGAAATTCCTGAATAAAATCACCTTCGGCCTGTTCTTTAAGGATACGCAGGAAGTAACAATAAACGCCACCGACAACAGCGGAACCGTGTTTGTCTCGTATTTGGTGACCGATCAGGATCTTTCCGAAGAGGAACTGAAATCCCTCGTATTTAGCGGATATGAGGAGCCGTTTCGCATAGACCGAAACGGGGAATACATTGTTTATGCAATGCTTGTTGACACGAACCTGAATATAACATACCTTCGTTCCGACCGCGTAACAGTTGACAATGTTCAGCCGGTCATCGGCGGCATAGAAAACGGCAAGACCTATTGTGAAGCACAGACGGTCACCATTGACGAAAAGTATTTGGACACCGTCACCGTAAACGGCACAGAGGTCACGCTTGACGAAAACGGCAGCTTTATTCTTTCTGCGGCAGACGGTGAGCAGAAGATTGTTGCTACCGACAAGGCCGGCAACACCGCCGAAATGACCGTAACGGTCAACGACGGGCATACCGGCGGCACAGCCACCTGCACCGAAAAGGCGGTTTGCGAAATCTGCGGAAAGGCTTACGGTGACCTGGATGGGAATCATCACGCCAACCTTAAGCATATCCCCGCAAAGGCGGCGACAAAGACTGCCGAGGGCAATATCGAGTATTGGTACTGTGAAGACTGCGACAAGTATTTTGCCGATGCTGCGGCTACCAAAGAAATCAAGCAGGCAGATACCGTAACGGCCAAACTGTCAGGCGCTGCCAAATCGCCCCAAACCGGTGGGGACAGCGGCGTTGTGGCCGTATTGCTGCTAAGCGGCGGTGCGTTCATCTGCTTGGTATCCCGCAGGAAAAAGCGCACCCACACCGTGTAAACCACACAAATCATTGCAGAAAAAGAGCAGGCATTATGTCTGCTCTTTTTAACACGCGGCAGGAAAGTCCTTTGCGCTCTTTACAGAGAACGATGGGTATGGTAAAATGCAGGGGAGGTGAGCAAAATGTATGAACCCAGCGAAACACGCTACGAGACAATGCCCTATAACCGGTGCGGCAAAAGCGGTCTGCGACTGCCGGCGCTGTCTGTGGGACTGTGGCAGAACTTTGGCGTGAACAACGATTACGATACCATGAAAGAGATCATTCTAACGGCCTTTGACCATGGGGTGACCCATTTTGATCTGGCTAATAATTACGGGCCGGAGCCGGGGCGGGCAGAGATCAACTTTGGCCGCATATTCAAGGAAAATCTGCGCCCTTACCGGGATCAGCTGATCATCAGCACCAAGGCCGGGTATGAGATGTGGCCGGGCCCCTACGGTGGTCGGGGCGGCAGCCGCAAGTACCTGACTGCTTCCCTGGACCAGAGCTTGCAGCGGATGGGGCTGGAGTATGTGGATATTTTTTACCACCACTGCATGACCCCGGACACGCCGCTGAAGGAGACGGCTCTGTGCCTGGCGGATCTGGTGCGCCGGGGCAAGACTCTGTATGTGGGTATGAGCAATTATGACGGCAAGACCATGCACCGTATGTACCACAAGTGCGATGATGTGCAAGTGCCCTTTGTCATCAACCAAAATCGCTATTCCATCTTTGACCGCACGGTGGAGAAAAACAAACTGCTGAAAGAAGCCCGGGACAAGGGCAAGGGCGTGATCTGCTTTTCGCCGCTGGCCCAGGGGCAACTGTCGGATAAATACGCCAAAGGCATCCCGGAGGGCGCCCGCCTGTTTGGCAACGATAAGCTGCAAGCCCATGTGGGTTATGACGGGCACCGTGCCCAGCAGATTGAAAAACTCTATCAGCTGGCAAAAGACCGGGGCGAGACCCTTTCTCAGCTGGCAATCCAGTGGCTGTGGCAGCAAAAGGGGGTCACCTCCGTGCTGGTGGGCGTGCACTCCAAGGCGCAACTGCTGGAGAATTTGGCTGCGCTGGAACAGCCTCCCCTTAGCGAGGCGGACCTGATCCGTATTGACTCTTACAGCAAATAACAGCACTTTATACAGAATAAGTAAAACAAAAGGAACGCGGCTGGCAGTCGGGTTCCTTTTCGTTTGACAGTGCCGGCGGAATATGCTACCCTTTTACCAAGAACGGCGGGCGGCGGCCCGTGATTTGGAGAGAAAAGAATGCCCTATATGCAAATGACAGAGGAGCAGTTCAAGGTTCCTGTGCTGAAAAATGTGATCTATGCCCTGCGCCTGGTGTGGCAGACGGACAAGCGCCTACTCATCGGCTATCTGTTGCAAGAGGGGCTGTATGCGGTGTTTTCCCGCTATTTGCAGAATATTTTGTTCTTAAAGATCCTGCTGGATGTGATCACCGGCAGCGGCGACTTTCGCACTTATGTGGGGGAGTTGGCGGCGTTTGCCCTTTTGGCGCTGGTGGTGAAGGTGGCCCAGTGGGAGGGTATGCGCATGGAGAAGTGCGCTACCAAGCGGGTGCTGAAGTTGCTGAACGACCGGATCTTTGAAAAGGCGCTGTCTGTGGATGTGGCCTGTTATGAGAACCCGGAATTCTACGACAAATATCAGCGGGCAACCATGGTGACCACCAATAGCTTTTTTGACCTGATCTGCTTTGATTTTTCTGCCTTTGTGGCGGATGTGGTGGCGCTGGTGTGCGTGATGGCCACCGTGGCGGCGGTGCACCCGCTGTATCTGCTGTTTTTGGTGCCGGTGTTCTTTGTGTTCGCCGTAGAGGTGTATAAGAGCAAGTGCGTCTATCGGCGGGATATGTCCATGACCGCCAACAAACGAATGCAAGCCTATGTGCAGCGCACGGTGTACCTGCGAGAGTACGCCAAGGATATGCGCACCTCCAATATTTTTGCCGTGATGGTTCGGCGTATGGAGGCGGCCACCAAGGCCAATGTGCGCATTTTGAGAGACTACGGCGTGCGGCTGTTTTTGTACAGCGTAGTCAGCAGCCTGCTTGGTGAGCTGCTGCCGGTGCTGGGCACTTATGCCTTTGCCTGCCACAGCTTTGTGCAGGGCAGCGGGCTGACCGTGTCCGGCTTTAGCGTGGTGGCCTCCGGCATTAACGCGGTGCGGGAGTCTACCCTGGACACCACCGAGTGCTTTGACGAAATGACCTTGATGGCGTTGTATTTTCAGAATTTGCGGGAGTTTTTGGACTATCAGCCCCAGGTGGTATCCGGTCCTCTGCCGGTGCCGCCGTTGGAGACGCTGGAATTTTGCCATGTGGACTTTACCTACCCGGGCACCGATCGACAGGTGCTTCACGATGTGAACTTTACCCTGCGGCAGGGCGAGACCCTGGCGGTGGTGGGCATTAACGGCGCCGGTAAATCCACGCTGGTCAAGCTGCTGCTGCGGTTTTACGACCCTACGGTTGGCCAAATTCTCTATAACGGCAAGCCGTTGCCGGAATATGACCTGGAGCAGCTGCGGGCTGCCTTTGGCACCGTGTTCCAGGATTATAAAAACTTTGCCCTGTCCGTCAACGAGAATGTGATCGGCCACGCTTGTACCCCGGCGGAAAAAGCTCTGGCAGAGCAGGCACTGCGCCACAGCGGTGTGTGGGACAAAATTGCCTCACTGCCCCGGGGAGCGGACACGGTGCTGACCCGAGAGTTTGACGAGGCGGGCACCGGTCTGTCCGGCGGCGAAAATCAAAAGGTGTCTACCGCCCGGCTGTTTGCCCGGGACTTCCAGATCGCCGTGCTAGACGAGCCAAGCTCCGCCCTGGATCCGGTGGCAGAGTATAAAATGTATGAGAATTTGCTGCAAGTGACAGAGAACAAGACGGTGATCTTTATCTCGCACCGGCTGTCCAGCGCGGTGCTCAGCGACCGCATTTTGGTGCTGGCCGACGGCCGGGTGCAGGAGAGCGGCTCCCACCGGCAGCTGATGGAGCGAAACGGACTGTATGCGGATATGTTCCGCCTGCAAGCCTCCGGTTACAAGCAGGAAGGGGGTGCCGCCGGTGCGCAAGCCTAAGCATGCGGGAGAGCACTCCATGTTCTCCAATTTATTCTACTTTTTGCGGCTGCTGTTTGCAGCCTCCCCGGCGCTGGTGATCGGCGAACTGGCATGGGGCGTGCTGACGGTGCTGCCCGGCCAACTGGTCAGCGTGCTGGGGGTTAAGTATGTGATCGACATTGTCACCTCCGGTCGGGACTTAAAACGGCTGTACGCCGTGGTGGCCGGGGTGGTGGCGCTGCTTGCGCTGTGCCGGCTGGCGTCCTATTTGTATCGGGAGTTCTTTTGGAATGTGCAAAGGGAGAAAGCCTATTACCGGCTGAACCGGCGGCTGTATGCCAAGGCGGCGGAGCTGGACCTGGCGTCTTATGATGACCCGGAATTTTACAACCGCTTTATTCTGACCATTGAGTCCTCCGGCGACAACATCCAAAACCTGCTGGGCCTGGTGCGCCGGTACTTTGGCAACTTGATCTCGCTGCTTGCCATTTCCTCTGTGCTGCTGACCATTGACCCGCTGTGTTTGGTGATTATTTTGGCGTCTATTTTGCTGTTTTTGCCCCTAAGCAAGGCCATTAGCAACTTGCAGGTGCAACGCCAGGTGGAGAACACCCGCTATCATCGGCGGGCAGACTACTTCCAGCGGCTGTTTTACTTGCAGGATTACGCCAAAGAGGTGCGTATGAACGGCATTGCGCCTCTGCTGATGGAGCGCTACGACCAAGCGGCGGAGGATGTGATCGCCTGTCAAAAGAAATATTATGGCAAGATCACCCGCCGCTATCTGCTCCAGGAGACCGGCGTGCAGGTGCTGGGCTTTATGTTTGTACTGCCCATGTATTTGGGCTACCTGGTGCTGGTGCGCCACCAGATCAGCCCCGGGGATTTTGTGGCCAGCTTTAACGGCGCCTATGCCATCGCCATGAGCCTGAATTTCCTCACCGTGTGGGGCGTTGCCCAGTTTGACGAGCGGGCCAAGCTGATCGAGAAGTACCGTGCCTTTCTCCACGCCGAACCCACCATTCGGGACGGAGCGCAGGCGGCGCCCAAGCGTCGGTCCGGCGAGATCAAGCTGGAACACCTGACCTTTACTTATCCCGGTGGGGCGGCGCCTGTTTTGCAGGATATTAACCTGACGATTCACCCGGGGGAGAAGATCGCCCTGGTAGGTTACAACGGCGCCGGCAAGACCACCTTGACCAATTTGCTGCTGCGGCTGTATGAGCCCTCCGGTGGGCGGATCCTGATTGGTGGGCAAGACATTCGGGACTGCACCCTGCAAAGCCATCGGGATCGGTTTGCGGCGGTGTTCCAGGACTTCCAGCTGTTTGCCTGTCGGGTAGGGGAGAATGTGGCGCTCAGTCCGCAGTTTGACTCGGAGCGGGTGCGCCGCGCGCTGGACCACAGCGGCTTTCAGCGACCTTTGCCCCGGGGCGTGGACACCCAGCTGCTGCGGGAGTTTGACGATGACGGACTGATGCTTTCCGGCGGCGAGAGCCAAAAGGTGGCGGTGGCGCGGGCATTCTACAAGGACTGCCCCTTTGTGATTCTGGATGAGCCCTCTGCTAACTTGGACCCGGTGGCGGAATACCAGCTGAACCGGGCTATGCTGGAGGCTGCCCGGGACAAGACGGTGATCTTTATTTCTCACCGGTTGTCCACCACGGTGCAGGCAGATAAGATTTATGTGATGGAGCAGGGACGGATCATAGAGAGCGGCTCGCACAGTGAACTGATGGCGGCAGACGGCACCTATGCTTATATGTTCCGCCTGCAAGCGGAGAAGTATAAGAATGCCAAAAGTGAATAACGATAAAAAAGCGAACGATTTTTATATCGTTCGCTTTTGTGTTGCTAAAAGATGTTGCCCACCGTTACCTTGCTGTTGTCGTAGATCTCTGCCAGTTCCGTTTGGCACTGGCGAATGGTAGGGCGCAGATCATCGCTTTCGTCCCCAGCCAAGGGTTGCAGGGTGCCCAGGGTTACCCCCGCCTCTTGTAAAGCACGGTGCTCCATGAGCACGCACAGGGTGGGGTAGCGGGCAGTCCAAATGTTTTGCAGTTGGCGGGCCTTGCGTTCTGCCTCCGGGTAATTCTCTTCTGCGGCGGCTGCGTCCATGCTTTGCAGTAGGGTCTCCATATTCTCAAAGGTGGTCTTGACCGTGTGCTGTTCAAAGATACACAGTCCTGCAACCAGCAGCAAAAACAAAATGGCAAACCAAGTGCGCTTCACTTTTTTCTCTCCTTTTTTACGGCAAAGACGGTGCCGCTGTCATCTATGGTCACCACCAGCTGTTCACCGGGGCGTAGGCTCTCCTTTTGCAGTGCCTTGGCAATGGCTGCTGTGTCCAGCACTTGGTCGCCGAAATATTCCGGCACAATGTGACCGTCGGTGACTACGGGTATGGGAAAGCCGTTGTCCGGCGTCGGTACGCCCAACTGTTTTGGGGTCACCGGGTTTTCCTCCGTACGCAGCCGCACGGACAGGCTGCCGTTGGTCTCTACCACCGCTTCCTCCACGGTGGACAGATCAAATACATCCTTTTGGCGCAGGGCGTCTATCAAATCGTCTACGGTAAAGCGCAGGCGACGCATTTGCTTTTGATCCGGTTTGCCGTGGCGTATGAGAAAGATGGGTCGCCCTTGCAGCAGGTTTCGCAGCCGCAGGCTTTTCATGGACGCCACGGAGGCGAGAATTTCCAGACTTACCAGTAGCAGCATGGGCAAAAAGGCGTTGGCCAGGGGCATGGTGTTGTCTTGTAGGGGAATGGAGGCAATCTGGCTTACCAATATGGTAATGACCAGCTCGTGTGGGTTCAGCTCGCCGATCTGGCGCTTGCCCATGATCCGCATAGCCAGAATGACGGTAAAGTAGATCAGCAGTGCGCGAATAAGAGTTACTGTCATTTCAATCACCGGTTGTATTTTGTGAATAAATCCCCCGGTTATGCCAAAATTAGTACGGGTGATAGAAATTGGAAAACCTTAGGCGCCAATATAACGATAATGTACAGAAATTTAAGGCGGACTTTGCGGACTGCTCGGATTTTTTACTCAAGGAGGCGGAAACCGGCGGCCGCAAGTGTTTTTTTGCTGTGATGGACGGATTGGTGGATTCTTTGCAGCTGGGGCAGATGATTATGGGACCGGTGCTGGGAGCGCAGGTGGAGGCCCGCACGCCTGACGAGCAGTTCCGCCAGCTGATGCGCACCTGCGTGCAGTCGGTAGAGCTGAAAGAGGCAGAGACCTTTGAGGATGCTTACTATTATTTGATGAGCGGTTTTTGCGTGTTTGTGTTGGACGGCTGTCCCCGGGCTATGGTCATGGGTATTCAGGGTTGGACCAAACGCAGTACCGACGAGCCGGAGAGCGAAAGCAATGTGCGCGGAGCCAAAGAGTGCTTTGTGGAGTCTGTGAACGACAACAAGGCGCTGCTGCGCAAGCGCATGAAAACCCATCACTTAAAGCTGCGCCAAATCCAGCTGGGCACCGCCGCCCCGACCCCGGTGGTACTGGCTTTTTTGGATGACCGTGCCGCGGCGGAATTGGTGCATGCGGTGGAGCAGCGGCTAAAGGACGCGCATTTGAACACGGTGGCGGATTACGGCGAACTGGTGCCCTTTTTAGACACAAATATGCGTTCCTTTTTCTCTGCCGTAGGCACCACGGAGCGCCCGGATGTGTTGGTGTCCAAGCTTTATGAGGGCCGGGTGGCGGTACTGGTGGAGGGCACGCCCTTTGTGCTTTATGTGCCGTATCTTTTCAGCGATAATTTTCAGTCTTTGGATGATTACGATTATCCGCCGTTCTTCGGCGGATTTGTGCGGCTGCTGAAGTATTTTAGCTTTGGTATTTCCGTATTTTTGCCCGGGGTGTATGTGGCACTGGGCACTTTTCATCAAGAACTGATTCCCACCAACTTGCTGTTTACCATTGCGTCGGCAGAGTTTCGCACCCCGCTGTCCCTGATGAATGAGGCCATTATGACCCTGATCTTTTATGAAATCATGCGGGAGGCGGGGCTGCGGTTGCCCAAGGTCGTCGGCCACGCGGTGTCTATCATCGGCGCCATTGTCATCGGTGAGGCCACCGTGTCTGCCGGGCTGATCGGTGCGCCTATGTTGGTGATTATCGCCATTACCGCCATTGCCTCTTATGTGGCGTTTCCGCTGTATGACAGCGTGTCGGTGCTGCGGCTCTTGTTTATCCTGGCCGGGGGACTCACCGGACTTTACGGTCTGATGCTGGGCATGGCGGCGCTGTTTGTGAATATTTGCAGTCTCAGCCCCTACGGCGTGCCGTACGCCGCCCCCATCGCGCCGCTAAATGTGCGCTCTCTGGGCGATGTGTTTTATCGGGAAAGTTGGACCAAGCTGGCCCGCCGGCGGGTGCGGGTACAGGATCTGCGGGGTGCGCATATTGACCAGTGTGAATAACAGCAAAATTTCTCCGTTCAGTCTGTTTGCCATGCTGTATATCAGCCGCCTGGTGGTGAGCCTGACCCATGTGCAGTCTATTATGGCAGGTAAGCTGTCTACCCAAATGCTGATGAGCGTGGGGGTAGCGCTGGTGCTTTCCCTGTTGTTTGCGGTGCCTGCGCTTCTTTGTGTGCAGCGGGACTGCTCACCGTTGGCGCACAGAACGCTGGGCACTCTTTATGCCTGTAATTTTATCTTCTTGGCGGGGATCAATGTGAGCCGCTTTGCCTACTTCGCCTCTGCCCGGTTGAATCCGGAGACCAAAAGTTGGGGATTTGCCTTGCTGATTCTTCTATTTGCGGTGTATGGGGCGTTGGTTGGGCTGCAAGGACTGTCTCGTTTTTCCGGCTTCGCCTTTTGCCTGATTGTGCTTGTGGTAGCGGTGGTGCTTGGCTTTAATGTGCAGCACTTCCAATGGTTCAGCCTGTTTTCGCCAGGCAGCAACACCGTGGGTGAAGTGGTACAAAACGGCGTGGTGCTGTCTGCCAATACGGCAGAGATTACGATCTTTTTGGTGCTGGCAGACCGGGTAGTCATCGGCGGACGTCGTTTTGGTGCCTTTTATGGCGCTATGGGGTGTTCGTACCTGACTACGAGCCTGCTGTTTCTCTTTGCCATCGGCGTGATGGGGGACGCGGCCGGGTTACAGGCGTTTCCGGTTTATACCCTCTCTCAGCTGGCAGGCAGCGGCTCAATGGTGCGTATGGACGCGCTGTACACCGGCTTTTGGATCTTTGCCATCTTTATTAAGGCGGCACTGCTGATTTATTGTGCGGCAGTGACCCTGCCGGGCAGTGGTGGGCACAAGGGCAAGTGCCTGGGCGCCGGTTTGGCGGCCTTTGCCGTTAGTTGTGCGCTGGAACGGTTGATGACTGTGGGTCAGCACTCGCCGTTGATCACAGTGGTGCCCTTCGTAGTGTTTTCCTCTCTCATTCCCCTGGTTTGGCTACTGGGGCACAGAAAGGCGCGTGGTACAAATGAGACGAACCATTAAGCTGTTTCTTTGCTTTTTGCTGGTGGCGGCTACGCTGTGCGGCTGCTCCGGGCGGCGTACCTTGAGCAATTTGGCGGTGGTGGAGGGCATGAGCATTGACCGGGCGGCAAACGGGGTGTCCGTCTCGGTGCAGACCCTGAATATGACCAAGAGCGGCAACGGCTCGGAGGCCCTGTCCGGCAATATTACCATTAATACCGCAGAGAGCGGCACCGGTATTTCCCAGGCGCTGTCTAAGCTGTCTAAGGACTTGTCCCGCAATTTGTTTTTGGGACAAAACAAGATTACGGTGTTCAGCAGCAGCGTGGCACGGCACGGGGTGGGCGACAATATGGATTACTTTGTGCGCAGTGCCGCAAGTCGGCCGGATGTGCTGCTGTGTGTGGCAGACGGTAATGCCAAGGCGCTGCTGCAGAGTAAGGAAGATGACGCTTTGGTGCCCAGCGCAAATATGGTGCACCTGCTGCAGAATGGGCAGGATAGCGGTATGGGCGCGGTGGTGTCCGTTAATGACGCGCTGCGCCGCTTTGCCAGTCCTACCTCGGATATTTATTTGCCGCTGTTAAAGAGAGTGGGCACACATACGGCTTTTGTAGGGTTGGCGCTGTTTGATGGGGGCAAGATGACCGCCACGGCGAACATGACAGATACTTTTGGAATTCTTCTGATGAATGGCAAGATCAAAAGCGGGCTGCTAACCCTGCAAAATGACAAGTTGGGGCATATCGGGGTGGAACTGGTATCCTGCAAGGTGAGGACGAAGAGCGCCATAGAGAACGGCCGCTCGGTGTTCCGGGTAACGGTGCAGGCACAGCTGATGCTGGACGAAGTGCAAAAGGGCTATATCAGTACCATAGATAATCGCTCCATTGCCGTCATAGAGCGCCTGGCGGAGCAAAAGCTGGTGGACCTGTGCACCGGAGCTTACGCCTGCTTGCAGGCCGCCGGATGCGACGGCGTGCAGGTTGGGGCGCAGCTGGCCATGTCAGACCCGGCGGGGTATGCAGCGGTTAAAGCGGACTGGAACCGTGCGTTCTCCGCTTCTGTGATCCAGGCTGTCTGCCACTGCCGGATTACGAAAATTAACGATAATTCCATCAGAGAATAGGCGCCGTCAGCACCGCAGAGTGGAGCAGGCTTACCAGATCACTGCTGCCTTGGGTGTGAAATGCGGCGAACATGGGCACCCCGAATGTGAGCAAAAACAGCAGAGCAAACAGGATCAATACTTTTTTCAAAGTGGATCTCTCCTTTCAGATAACTTGACATTTGTCTATTATAATTGTATAATGATTGTTCTAAATGTATGTTTGAAAGGAGCGATTTTGTGGCTTCCAATTATATTTCGCCTATCTCCATGGACGCACTGTCCAACTTGTGCCAGGAGCTGGGGAAGAATAACTATATCAATGCCCACGATTTTGAACGCTATCAGGTAAAGCGGGGCCTGCGCAACAGCGACGGCACCGGCGTGATGGCCGGATTGACCCGTATTTGCTCGGTAGAGGGCTATTATATTTTGGACGGCGAGCGGATTCCTACGGACGGCAAGTTGTCTTACCGTGGTTATGACATTCGTGATTTGGTGGACAACTGCATTGCCGAGGACCGCTTTGGCTATGAGGAAGTGGTGTGGCTGCTGCTGTTTGGCAATCTGCCCACTGCCAATCAGCTGTATTCTCTCCGCGAGGTGCTGTCTGAGTGCCGGGCACTGCCGGACGAATTTGTGGAAGATGTGATTATGAAGCATGCTTCCAAGGATATTATGAACAAGATGGCGCGCTGCATTTTGTCCCTTTACTCTTTTGATGAGAACCCGGACGATACCTCCATTCCCAACGTGCTGCGTCAGTCCTTGCAGCTGATCGCGCAGACTCCCACCATTATGAACAGCGCCTATCAGATCAAGCGCCGTACATTCTACAACAAGACCATGTTTCTGCACCCGATCAACAAGGAGCAGACCATGGCGGAGTATATCTTAAATCAGCTGCGGGTGGACAAGACATTTACCCGCGAAGAGGCCAAGCTGCTGGATATTTGCTTAATGCTCCATGCGGACCACGGCGGCGGTAACAACTCTACCTTCTCTACCCGTGTGCTTACCTCCAGCGGTACAGATACGTATTCGGCCATTACGGCCGGTTTCGGCTCCCTGAAAGGTCCTCGCCACGGCGGCGCCAACATTCGGGTGACGCACATGATGGAGGACATTATTGCCCATGTGGCAGACCCCACCAAGCCGGAGCAGGTGAAAGATTACCTGGTTAAAATCCTGAATAAAGAAGCCGGTGACGGCTCCGGTTTGATCTACGGTATGGGTCACGCAGTCTATACCAAATCAGATCCTCGCGCGGTGATCTTAAAATCCAATGCCCGCAAGCTGGCTTATGAGGCCGGATTTGAAAAAGAGTTTAAAACCTTGGAGAATGTGGAGAAGCTGACCCCGGAGGTGTTTGCCGAGGTAAAGGGCGACGACAAGGAGATGTGCGCCAACGTAGATCTGTACTCCGGTTTGGTTTACAAGGTGCTGAAGATCCCGGAGGATCTGTTTACCCCGCTGTTTGCCACCGCCCGTATTGCCGGTTGGTGCGCCCATCGGCTGGAGGAACTGATTTCCGGCGGCCGAATTATGCGTCCGGCATACAAGAGCGTGTCCCACGCCAGAACGTACATTGCCCCGGCGGACCGAGAGGTTCAGGGCTGATTTTGAACGAAAGAGGAGCGAAAAAGTGCGTACCAGACCCCAACTGATCCCTTGGATTCTGACTTTTGCGATCACCGGGGCGGCGGTGGTATTGCGCTTTGTTCAGCTCCTCCTTTTTACGGACAGCAGTACCGGGCGGGTCACGGCTGCCGGTGCGCCGTTGTCTTACGGGCTGTATGCTTTGCTGCTGTGTGCCGGTGTGTGTTGCACTGTGTGTGCCCTGCACCAAAGCCATACGGCAGTGGCGGTGGCTGCAAAC
>ENA-OPXM01000554-OPXM01000554.1-human-gut-metagenome-genome-assembly--contig:-NODE-554-length-21874-cov-1.748843_pt1 | contig 21874 bp, 14 predicted proteins | sample MGYA00241707_ERZ502035 | MGnify/ENA primary metagenome ERZ502035 (study PRJEB25962, sample SAMEA2043051) | human gut metagenome | biome: human gut; feature: human-associated habitat; material: faeces... | reverse complement strand
GAGTTCCGCCGGAAGATATACTTCACGCCGGTTTCAATCGTATGCAATTTGCCGATCGGTGTCGTATAATCCACCTGAAAGGTCTGTTCCATAGTATTCGTCTTACCATCCGAATGGTAATTGTACAACTTCAGATTTTCTATCAGTTCATCTTTTCTTTCATCCGGAAGAATATCGAGATAAGTGCTATAAGAATCACTCGTCTGAGGTTGTGTGTTCACCTTATAAGAAAGCGTAATCATCCGTTGTTTGTTCTTCTTGGAAGTACGCTGATAATCAACGTTTCCATTTATGGAGAATCACGAACTTTTTCCATGATTGTCCGTCCGGTAGCTATAAGCAACATCCTCGTAATTTGCTCCGTACATCACGGTACTACCGTCGCTGTTACTCTTATTACTGCTGCCATACATCCCGAAAGCCACCGTCAGCAACCGTAACGTATCAATCTCGTAACTCGCCTCAAGATTCCCGTACTGGAAATTCCCCTTTGACTTGGAACTGCTGCCGGACTCAAGATATTTCTCCGTATCCGACTCAAAGTTCTCACGATAACTGTCCGAATAGCCGCGCGGGCTGTTATTATAATTAAAGTTATAATTGGCGGAAAGAGTTAGTTTCCCCTGTTTCACCATTGCATAAGCACCGGTACCTGCCCCGTTATTGTTCGCGCTTCCACGGAAAGTAGCCGTATATCCTTCAAATCCGCTGCCCACTGTCACGATATTCAGGATACCGCCCACTCCTTCCGCATCATATTTAGCTCCCGGTGAAGTGATAACCTCAATATATTTAATCGAATTGGCAGGCATACTTTTCAACACTTCCTTCGGGTTATTGCTCATCATGTTATTGGGTTTTCCGTTCACGTGTACCTTGAAACTGCTGCTTCCGTTCACCTGTATATTATCTTCCCCGTCCACCGTCACCAAAGGAACTTTACGCAACATTTCCAATATACTGTTGGACTTGGAATCGGGATCATCCTCAATATTATACTCTATCTTATCGACATCTACCTTTACCAGAGGCTTTTGTGCCACGACTTCCACCCCTTTCAGCTCATTGTTGGCTTCCGCCGAGAGCATTGTCCCCAAATCAACCACCTTAGTTGACGATTTCAACGTAAATTCCTTCACCACAGGCGCTTTACCTATCGAAGAAATACTGATTACATAATCTCCTGCCGGCACATTCAGCTTCTCCTGAAATTTACCGTTCGCACCGGTCACCGCCATTTTCAGCGCTTTCTCCGGAGCACTTTTCTTTGTAATTCTGATTGTAGCATACGGTTCCCCTTCCTGCGTCAAAGAATCCAGAAGCACACCTTTGATTGTATAAGAAGGAGCCACGGATTTTTGCGCCCACCCCGCCACAGATGCAGTGAACACGAATAGTAATAGTAGCAACAGTCTGTGTTTCATAACTAGAATGATTTAGTTCTTATTTTATTAGACGTGCAACATTTCGGAATGTTGCAAATTTGGGGGATAAAAGTAGGTGGTTTCCCAACAGTTACGAAACATTCGGAGTTAAGAAAGTAAAAAGAATAGATAAAAAATATTATACGCTCTATTTATTTCAGCCCCGTCCAATGCTTCACGCCTGACAACAACTGCTTCAAATTGTTCCATAATCTATCTACCCAACTGATATGAAAAGGCTTTTCGTATTTCATAAGCACCTTCGCACAGTCCTGCATCCGTTCGCCTTGTCTTCTCATGGCTATCTGTATCTCATTCATTCGAGCGATTTTTTCCCTCTGCAACAGCAGTTCCTTATCCTGAGCACCTATAATTTCGGCATACAAAAGACAAATCTTTGTTTTTTGCATACACAGTTCTTCTAATGTATCAATATATTCCGCCATAACCCGATCCTTACCTCGACGCAAAAAATCGTCCATACCTTCTTCGTCAACTGCAGGCGGTTCCTTAGTGTACGCTACCGGAAATCTATTCATTTCTATCCAAAGCCAGATCACCTCTTCGTTAATCCCATACTTAAACGCTGCTTTTTCTATGCTAATCCATTTCGGCATAATGCTCTTTTTTAATGTGTTCCACAATAAAAAGTAAATGTTATTTTGTTTATGTGGGACAACACGCATCCACGTTTTTTGCATTTCGGACGAGTAAGGAGTGGTTAGGTTAGACTTTTCTGGGGTAATGTATAACCGCCCGGATACAAAAAAGACGTGAATGCTGTTGTACCATTATCTTTACCCTAGGCCTAGCGAACCTTTTCACGAGACAATGATAACAACAGACATCCACGCCAATCGTTTATATATAACACATCTCCTAACGGATATGTTGATACAAGCCGTTCACGTGGAATATCTGTTGTATCATCTCTCCGTGAATAGAAACTGCTAGATTTCGGGTAAGAGAGATAATACGTCATATTCCATTTAAAATAATAACCGCTTTCCACCGTTTCATCACGCCGATGAGCAGAAAGCGTATGACAAAGATATATGTTTATTTTGAAATACAGTAGAAATATGGAAATAAATACAAGAAATTCCGTATATTCCAACTACTCTCTACAAAGGGAAAAATGCAAATTCTCTTTCAACCTATCACCACCCTTCTGAAACCCTTTACAGATCGTACTTACAGAACGGTGATAGGTTGTCAGTAACCTATCACCTTACCTATCACCTATCACCGCCCAATTTGATAAACGCCTCTTGTAAACAAGAGTACCACTCAGAGGTAACCTCCGTTTCATGCCTTGTTACAATTTGTTTCAAGGCGAAGAAACTTTAGTTTCAAGCTGCCGGAACTAAAGTTTCAAGCTATTGAAACCTGAGTTTCAAGGTGCAGAAACTAGAGTTTCTCACCGATGAAACCGATCGTTTCCCCGTATGGAACAGGCAGCAAAAAGGCATATAAAACTTAACCAAGCTTTAGTGATAAATAAATACGAAAGAGTTTGCCCGACCGGATTATAAAGCCTACCTTTATCAGCCTTTAATAAAAAAGGAATAAATAATAAACACACTTGACATGAAACTTACTTTGATGCGGGACAACAGCGGGACATTAACCATGCGAACGCTAGATATTACCCTACAAATAGAAGCGATGAAGCATGAAACGAAAGCCCGCCCGATCAGTAATCTACGGACAAGCATACGTCACGCATCACCGGACTGCAAACTAGAAGAAGCGCAAAAACTGACGAAAGTCACCCCTGCCGCCAACTTCCGCAAAACAACCAACGGGACACAAATGACCGCATACAACGGCATCGTGCAAATAGAAGTAAACCACCTGGCAAACAGGACGGAAGTAAACCGTGTGAAACAGGAAGCAGCAGAACTCACCCAAACCCTCGCAGCCTTCATGGGTTCCAGCGGACACTCCGTAAAAATATGGCTGCGTTTCACACGCCCGGACAAATCACTACCCAAAAGCCGGGAAGAAGCGGAAATATTCCAAGCTCACGCTTACAGAAAAGCCGTCGGCTTGTGTCAACCGGCACTCTCCTATGCCATCGAACTTAAAAAACCGACATTGAATCAATTCTGCCGGCAAACCTACGATCCGGAACTTTATTACAATCCCGACTCTACCGTCATTTATATGCGCCAACCATTAGAAATGCCGTCGGACACCACCTACAAAGAAACCGTGCAAGCGGAAAACTCCCCATTCAAACGGCTGATTCCGGGATACGACAGTTTCGACACCTTATCCGCCCTTTTCGAGGTCGCCCTGAATAAGGCTTACCGTTCATTAAGCGAACTTCATCCCAACGTACATCTCCATTCGGACGATGACCTCAAGCCTCTCTTAGTGCAACTTGCGGAAAACTGCTTTCAGTCAGGCATACCGGAAGAGGAAACCGCCCGTTGGGCCATTGCACACTTCTACACCCAAAAGAAGGAATTCCTGATCCGCCAAACCGTACAAAATGTATACCTGAACGCCAAAGGTTTCGGAAAAAAGTCCCCCTTATCAGCCGAACAGGAACTGGAACTCCGGACAGAAGAATTTATGCAACGCCGATACGAGTTTCGTTACAACACGATGACAACCGTCACCGAATATCGCGAACGAAACACGTTCTGTTTTTGCTTCCGTCCGGTCACCAACCGCACGCGCAACAGCATCGCCATGAACGCACGACTCGAAGGACTCAACCTTTGGGACAGGGATGTTGCCCGTTATCTGGACTCCGACCGTATTCCGGTTTTCAACCCTATCGAAGATTTCCTTTTCAGCGTGGATATCCGTTGGGACGGTCGCGACCGCATCCGCGAGCTTGCTTCCCGTGTTCCTTGCAACAACATCCACTGGCCTGATCTGTTTTATCGCTGGTTCCTGAATATGGTGGCTCATTGGCGCCACACTGACCGCAACTACGCAAATTGCACGGTACCGTTGTTAGTCGGTCCGCAAGCTTACCGGAAATCCACTTTCTGCCGGAATCTGCTACCGACCGAATTGCAACCCTACTACACCGACCGCATTGACTTCAGCAACAAAAGGGATGCCGAACTATCTCTCAACCGTTTCGCACTCATCAACATGGACGAGTTCGACCAAAACAGGGAGAGTCAACAGGCTTTCCTGAAACATATCATTCAAAAACCGGTAGTCAATACCCGCCGTCCTCACGGTGTAGCAACACAGGAGTTACGCCGCTATGCCTCATTCATCGGCACAAGCAATCACAAGGATTTACTGACCGACACTTCCGGCAGCCGACGTTATATCGTCATCGCCGTAACCGGTCCGATCGATTGTTCTCCTATCGACTATGAACAACTTTACGCGCAAGCCATACACGATATTTACAAAGGCGAACGTTATTGGTTCGATGCCGAAGATGAAAAGGTTATGACCGAAAGCAATCAGGAGTTTCAAGTGATCCCCATTGCAGAGCAATTATTCCACCAATATTTCCGGGCTGCCCGAGAAGATGAGGAAGAATACGAGTTACTTCTCGCCATCGAGATACTGGAACAGGTGCAACATGATAGTAGAATCCGCGTTTCCAATTGCAACATTATCCAGTTTGGAAGAATATTGCAGAGGAATCAAGTGCCTTCCATACACGCCAAGCGCGGCAATGTCTATAAAGTTGTCCGAATCAAGCCGAAAAGAGCATAAATATACAATTATCGGTACGGTGACAGGTGAAGGATACGGTGATAGGTTAACGACAACCTATCACCGTTCTGTAAGTACGTTCTGTAAAGGGTTTCAGAAGGGTGGTGATAGGTTGAAAGAGGAATTGGAAAAATCAATAGGAATTGCGAACAGTGCCCAACAGTCACTATTCTTCAGCAATAACCCAGTCTCCGATAGTTCTTGTCGTACTGTCGAAGTTGACTCCTATCTTTACAACACTTCGATGATCCGGCTGATAAGGTATAGCATATCCTTTACTGTTTATTTGTTCCAACGCTTCTTCCGGTGTACCATCTACCTTGAACTCAAAGACATAAATAGCATCATGTAATTTTACAACTACGTCAGCCCGTCCGATAGCACTTTTTACTTCCACATCCACGTATTGGCCCATCAAGCGGAATAAAAGATAGAAGATAGTCTGATAATGTTTTTCCTGCTTATTCTCCAGATCATTGGGAATCGAAGCGAAGAAAGCCCTTATTCTCTCCAGACATTCAACCAGTTTTCCGGCACGCAAGTCTTTGATAAAAGAAACCACATAAAACGTATTTTCACGTGCCGGCAAATGTACGTAGGCGGGCATAAGAGACTCGATAAATCCTTTCCGCACTTCTTTGTTGGGATAAGCCAAAGTATAAAGTTGGAATTCCGAATCGTAGCCCTTGATAGTAAGATAGCCACTTTGATAAAGCACAGGGAGAGGATCAGTGATAACACTTGTAGGAGCATCAAACTGTTCGGCAGTAGCCGTAGTTCCATCCAATTCTCGGATATCGAAATTACTCTGCTGCAATATGTTTATCAAGAAAGTAGGTGTTCCGGTAGAAAACCAGAAATTCTCATAGCTCTTTTGAGCAAATGCATTAAACAAACTAAATGGATTATAAACGTCTTCACACTTTTTGCTAAAATGATACCCGTCATACTGCTGTTTCAAGTGCAAACAGGCCTCCTCATAGGTTTCGCCATTAGCCTGTGCCATCATCTCAATATCTGCTTTCAGTTGCGTACGTAATTCCTGCTCGGTAATACCACAAATTGCGCTATAATCATCCCGCATGCTGATATTCTGCAAATTATTCAGTTCACTGAAAATACTCATTTGACTGAATTTGCTGATTCCCGTCAAGAAAAGGAAACGAAGATATTCTCCTTGTGCCTTTAAAGGACTAAAGAATTTCCGCATTTCTTCACGTAATTCATTTTGCAGTTCCGGCAAATGGTTACTGTCTAATAAAGGTGCATCATATTCGTCAATAAGCACTACTACCTGCAAACCGGTTTGCTGGTATGCTCTTTTTATTATCCCAGAAAAACGGGCTGCATAGCCCTCCTCTTCCGGAGCGTTCCCATAAATTCGCTCCCACTCACAAAGTTGAAGATTCAAACGTTCGTTCAGATCAGCCATAGTGGTATATTTCGTCATGCTGAAATCTATGTGCAGCACCGGATAGACATTCCATTCTTTCTCCAAACGTTCCATTGCCAATCCTTGGAACAAGTCTTTTCTTCCCCGAAAATAAGCGTCCAAAGTGGAAACCAGCAAACTTTTCCCGAAGCGGCGGGGACGACTTAAAAAATAAACCTTATTGGTATTAGCCAACCGATATATCAACTCCGTCTTGTCAACGTATACGTTGTTATTATTACGCAAGTCTTCAAAATTCTGTATCCCTATCGGGTATATTCTAAAAGTATTATTCATAATGCCTATCCTCTCTAAAATGAAATATAGACAAATATAGGTATTAAAAGACAAACATCAAACAGTACTATACATTTTCTCAAATCTTATCGGCATTTACAACCATAAGACAGAAAGGACACCCGACTATTATCTCATAACAATACCCGAACCATTGCTATTATTTTACATAAGCACACATTTATATTCCTACAGAGTTGTAAAAAGCAGTTGTTCTTTTTAGTATTATTACAAACCTTCCTATTTATTTTTTTATTTTTTATTAACCCCTACATACTGTTACACTCCTTAACAGTATCAACTTGTAAAGCTGTAACTCAAATTTAACCTTATTGTAACACAAAAATAGTGGCACAAAGCTTTGTTAGTTTCGTAAAATAAAATATCTTTGTTTGCTAATTACTTAAATCGAAACGTATGATAACAAACAATTCACAAGAAATATTAACTATTTATTTAAAAACGCTAATGAAAAATCTAACTTTTCTCAAACTGTTCGTTACGACGATGTTTGTAATGGCTACAGCATTATTTGCAGGTTGCGTTGACGATAACGACGACACTGAAGCTCCACGTTTGGAGGTTTCTCCAAAAACGTTAGTATTTGATACCGACGGAACCCCGGTAGAGGGAAGTCAATCTTATTTTGAAATTTCAGCAAACCGCCACTGGACAGCAACTGTACTGGACGATAAAACCTGGGTGACACTTTCCAAAATGGAAGGTGACGGTTCTGACAAAGTTCAGGTAAGTATCCCCGAAGGTATTACAGACGAAGCGAAAGTCCTGATTCAGATTTCTAACAAGGTAGGAGTGCTGATGAAAGAGGAAGTTACGATTAGAAGCGGAAACATTGTTCCTGCTGTTGTTATTTACAATGAGACATTCGGAACAGGAGATGTTAGTAGTAATCCTGATGTTGCAGATTATAATGATTGGAATAAAACAGGAGAAGGAGTAGTAGATGTTACTTATTTAGGAGAAGGAGTTAGCATCCGCAACACAGGTAAAAGTAACATAGACGCATACGAAGGAGCTTCCGGACCAAATGTTGCTCTTTTCACAAAAACAGGCATCTTCCAAATTAGTAAAATAAGACTTACTACTGACCAAACAAATCTTAAACTGACATTTGGAGGTAATTACTCTTACAAGCCTGAAGGGGGAGAATGGGATAATACTTTTAATATAGAAAAGTTTAAAGTTGCTTTAAGTTCCAATGGAACAGAATGGGTTCCACTTGCATATACCAAGAATAATGGAGATGCTAATAATCCATATTGGATCCTCGCAACTGCCAACTTTACTTTAAAGCAAGAAATCAACAACATATATATTAAGTTTACAGCATCATCAGAAAGTTCTTCTTTCCGTCTTGATGATATCACTCTATCCACCGGCAATGGCGGACAAGAAATTGATTTAGGAAATACTGATCCTGCTGTTTCTACTGCCGAAGCAACTCAAGTAAATGGCACATCTGCAACTCTTGGCGGTTCAGTCGTTAACATGGACGTTGCTTCTGCAACAGAAGTCGGTGTACAATATACAGAATACACCGGAGATGTTACAAATATTGATTGGGCAAATGTAGCTAAAACAAAAGCTCAAGAAAAAGTTTCTCCTTGGACAGTAGCAGTAACAGGACTCACAAGTGGAAGCCAATATGCAGTTCGTGCATACGCAACAACTTCAACCGGAGATATTTACGGTTCTGTAGAAACCTTCACTGCTAGTGCTCCGGAAGCTATAAGCATTGCAGATCTGGTTACAAAGATAAAAGCAACGACAGAAGTAACTCCTATTGATAATGACTATATAATTCAAGGTATTATCTGTGGCGACCCAGAAGCACAAAACTGCTCATATGGTACATTATACGTAATGACCAAAGGTGCTCCTACCGCCGGCAATGCACTTACTCTTTACAATACGACTATCAAGCCTGAGACTTATTCTCTCGGTGATGAGATAAAAGTTACACTGCGCAAAGAGAGTGCGAAAATGCAAGTATATAACAGTGCTCCACAAATCAGTGGCTTCGATGCTGCAGAAGTTGAAAAGATATCTTCCGGCAATAATGTTCAGCCTGTTACTATTACCGTAGATAAACTTCTAGACTTTGCTTGTATGCCTGTAAAAATAGAAAATGTAACTATTGAAACGGCAGGCATTTGGAAAACAGAGGTCGATAAGGCTTCGACTCATACTTTCAAGGCTAACGGAAGTGATTTAACTGTATATATAAATAAAGGTGCAAGTAGCTTTAATAATGTAGCATATATAGCTAAAGAAAACGGTTCACTTACAGGTATAGCTGCTGCCTATAAAACTAGTGCACAACTTCTACCTCGTAATTTGGAAGATGTTAAAGAGTTCGAAGCAACAGGACCGACAATAACGTCAGTCGCTCCAAGTCAAGTTAACTTTCCTTCAACAGGTGGAGAAGAAACGTTAATTATTAGTACCTCAAATCAAGGAAGTAGCACTCTTCAACTCAGTCCTTTAGGTGAGGGTATATCTGCAGAAGTTATAGACAATAACACTGTCAAAGTTAAAGCTGAAGCTAATACAAGTACCAATGAAATAAAAAAAGATTTAGTAATATCATTGAGTGGTGGAAATTCTGTAACGGTACCTATAAAAGTAGCAGCAATTGGTGGAAGTAATGGCTATAAACTAATTGAGACCGTAGCGGACCTATCAGAAGGAAAATATTTCATGGCAGGATATGCAGAAATAAGTAACAATAAAACAGATCTTAAACCTTACACCTATCAAATTTGGCAAGGTACTCTCTCGGGTAGCGACTTAGTGACAGTTGCATATCAATATCAAGGAGATGAACTTATAGCAAAAGATGCATCACAAGTTGCTGCCGAAATGGAACTTGTAAAAATTGATGGTAAAGCTGACACATACTATATAAAAATAGGGGACCAGTATTTATATAACCCAACTAAAGCTACCAATCGTAAACTAAAATTAAAAGACACTGCTGACGAATCTGTTGAATGGAAATTTGAAGATAAAAACAACGGTGGAGTCACAGCGTCCAACAACGAAGTTTACTTAGTGACAGCGGATGCTGACTCTAAATTTATTCGTTCATATAAATCCTCAAGCATAAGTTCATTGAAAGGAATTTTCTTTTTCAAGAAGAAATAATACAGTTATCTAAAATCTCAACTAACTATTAATTAGACATTAATAGTTAGTTGAAGTTTTCAATACTAGAACAAAGATGACATCACCTCCCAAATACTACGCAGCAGCAATAAAGTCCGTATTCTTTACGGTGCTGATACTGTGTGCATTTGCGTGTAGCAATAACGACGACCCGGTATCCCCGACCGAAGACGGAGAAGCATATTGGAAAATATCTTCGACCGTGAAATCAGTTTCCGGATCATCAGCAATCATTCTATCCGGTAAAACCGGTACGGAATGGCACGCAGAAGTGACCGAAGGAACAGAATGGTGTTCTTTCAGTAGTAAAGATTATAATATAACGACCAAAAGTGGACAGATAGCAGATGGACTTAATGTACTATACGTATATTATAAGACCAATTCTGGAAAAACTCAACGAAGAGCACAACTAACGTTGCGTTTTGCAGAGAATGCTCAAAAGACTTTTGATCTGGTACAGCTAGCAGAATCCCAAGAGAATCTGCCGGCGTTTAACTCATGGGCTGAGCTACCTACTAAAGTAGAAAACACTAATTATCAATATGTTACTCACTATGGGCTCTTAAACAATCAAACAATTCGTAACTATTCGATTTGTTTCGATAAAACTAAGAAAGCCGCTTTATGGGTAGCATATCCGATACATGACGCCTACTTAAGAAAGAATGTAGAACGTACCAATCGTTGGGCTTTTGACCCTATTGTTCCTCAAAGTTTCCAGGCAAATTGTGTAGAGCATTCTTATAAAGGTAGTTATGACCGTGGTCATCAGATAGCATCTGCCGACCGCGTGTGTACAGATGAAATGAATGCGCAGACATTCTATATGTCGAATATGACACCACAGCTTGGTTCCCTGAACCAACAGATGTGGGCGACTCTTGAAGGAAAAGTCCGCAGTTACAGTTGTAGTGATACATTGTATGTAGTGACCGGAGCTTATTTCGGCCCCGGAGCAACTACAACCACAGACGGCGTAGGTAGTTCCGTACCCGTTCCTACAAACTATTTCAAAGTACTGCTACGCACAAAAAGCGGTTCTACGAATAAAAAGGTGCAGGATTGCTCACCCAACGAATTAATATCTATTGGTTTCTGGGTAGAACAAAAAGGCTATGGAAATTCTATACCGAAAAGTATTTGCACAACAGTAGCTGATATTGAAGAAAAAACAGGTTTTACATTCTTCCCCAAAGTAGATAGTTCTGTGAAGCAACAGATGGATCTCGCTCAATGGGGAATAAAATGAGATACAAGCTTATGAAGAAACAATTATTTTGCACCATATTCTTTGTACTGCTGATTTCCGTTTGTTTTGGTCAGAAACCATACAAAGTGGTATTCTATAATCTCGAAAACTTCTTCGATACGATCAATGATCCCGAAGTTAAAGATGACGAGTTTACCCCCGAAGGACCCAAAAAATGGAATACAGCCAAGTATAATAAAAAGCTTGGCAATATCGAACGAGTATTGTTCGGTATGGCAGCTATCGACAAAGAGTATCCAATCGTTATCGGGGTATCGGAAGTAGAAAACCGGAACGTACTGGAAGACATTGTAGCTACCCCCAAGCTGGCACCGGGTAATTATCGGATCTCACATTTCGATTCACCCGAAGCCCGTGGAGTAGACGTAGCTTTCCTCTACCGTCCGGATGTATTCAAATTGGAAGGGCAATATCCTGTAAAGACCGTCATTCCTTCATTGCCGGACTTCAAGACTCGCGATATCCTGACTATGTGGGGAACCATAGAAGACGAACCGTTCTTCTTTATGGTAGCTCACTGGCCCTCTCGCCTGGGAGGAAAAGATGTTTCAGAGTTCAAACGTATTGCGGTTGGACGCCAGATGCGCAGCATCGCAGACTCTGTACTGCAGGCCAACCCGGCAACTAAAATAGTGATGATGGGTGACTTCAATGATGATCCGACAGACAAAAGTATAGCCGAAGGGTTAGGAGCCAAATTAAAAATGAAAGATTTGTCTGCCGGTGATTTATACGCCCCGTATGCCGATATGCTGAAAGCCGGTTACGGTACATTAGCTTACGGTGATGCGTGGAACATATTTGATAATATTGTTATATCTGAAAATCTTGCCAAAGGATCTACCGGAAAACTGAAAATACAAAAAGCTCCCGGATCAAAATTCTACGGCAATATCTTCAAACAACATTATATGATACAAAAAGAGGGACAATACAAGGGGTATCCACTACGTACCTATGTCGGAAATAATTTCCAAGGTGGATTCAGCGACCATTTCCCTGTATATATCTATATAAGCAAATAAAACTGAAATACTTATGAAAATAAAGAGTTTTCTAATCATGGTATTATCTTTGATTTCGCTGACTGTCGCTGCACAGAACGGCGGAATCAAGGGTAAAGTCGTATCACGTGCCACGCGTACGGCTATTGACGGTGTGAAAGTCACTTTAACACCGGGCAACGTCACAACGACAACTGACGAAAAAGGTAACTTCATATTTGAGAATTTGAATAAAGGTGAATATTCACTGGCTTTTGAAGCGGCAGAATATGAGCCATTGTCCATTGCGGTCCGGGTAGACAAACTGATAAGGGACATTAACAATGTAGTGTTAGTACCCGACAATCAATCTCCTACTGTGGACGATGCTATTTTTGCAGAATTTGATACGGAGACTTTGGACGATGCCCAATCATTGCCTTCATCACTGTCGGCATCCAAAGATGTATTCAACAACATCGCTTCCTACAAATTCAGCGAGATGCGTTTCAACCTTCGCGGATACGACTCACGCTATACTGATGTATACTTGAACGGTATCCTGTTCAATGATGCACTGACCGGATATTCTCCTTGGTCATTATGGAGCGGGTTAAACGACGCTACCCGTAATCAGGAAGTTACTTCAGGATTGAATATGGGAGAAATGGGTATTGGTAGCCTCGGCGGTACAACCAACATCAATACGCGTCCTTCACAAATGCGTAAAGGATTCCGTGCCAGTCTTGTAAATGGCAACTCAACATACCGTTTCCGTGGTATGGTGACGTATGCCTCAGGACTGCAAGATAATGGTTGGTCATACGCCTTCTCCGTTTCAACCCGACAGGGAGGTAACTCTTACGCTCGTGGTGTATATTACAATGCATTCGGATATTTCGCTGCCGTAGAAAAACAATTCAACGACCAACACCGTTTGGCTTTGAGCGTATTAGGTGCTCCGACAGAAAGAGGTACTCAACAAGCTGCCACTCAGGAAGTGTATGATCTAGTCGGAAACAACTATTACAACCCGAACTGGGGTTGGCAAAGCGGTAAACGCCGTAATGCACGTGTACGTAATTATCACGAGCCTATCGCTGTATTGAATTACACTTATGACATCAACGACCGTTCACAACTGAACGTGGCTACTTCCGTACGTTTCGGAGAGAACGGTTATTCGGCACTTACCTGGTATGCCGGTCCCGACCCACGCCCCGACTATTACAGATATTTGCCCAGCTACTCTAACGGGACTACTTACGGTGCCTGGTTAGATGAAGCATGGCGTGCCAATACGGATAATATCCGGCACATTAATTGGGGACAACTGTATGACATCAACCGTAATCAGGAAGAAAATGCAACGTATGGTCCGGGACACCGTTCTATCAATATGATAGAAGAACGCCATACCGACCAGTTGGACTGGAACTTCTATACACAGTTCTCTCATACGTTCCGCAATAATTCCAGAATAAATGGAGGAGTAAATTTACGCCGTAACCGTACGGAGTATTATAGCGAAGTGAAGGACCTGCTCGGTGGCGATTACTGGGTAGACATCGACAAATTTGCCGAACGTGACATGGGCGGATTAAATCCGATTCCTTATCAGAACGACATGGAATATTATGAAAAATACGGTCATGCACGCGCTGCCAAAAAAGGAGATAAATACGGATATGATTACTACGGAAATGTACTCAACGCACGCGCATGGGCTCAGTATGAAATGAGTTTCGGCAAACTGGGTGTCAACCTGGGCGGCGAGATCGGTCATGCTTCTTTATGGCGTCACGGGTTATGGAAGAAAGGTTTGTTCCTGGATGACTCTCAAGGCGACTCTAAGAAACTTAATTATCTGACTTATAAATTAAAAGCCAACTTCAGCTATAAATTCTCGGCAGCGCACTCTATCGAGGCTAATATCATGTATATGCAAGATTCGCCGGAATTTCAGTCCGCATTTGTATCACCGCGTACACGTAACGCCGTTACTCCAGGACTTTCCGCAGAAAAAGTATTCGGTGTAGACGGTTCCTATAATTTCCGTTTAGGAGAACTTAGGGCACGTGTATCCGGCTATTATACCAAGTTTATGAATCAGAACAAGGTTCTTTCTTACTATGACGACGTAGAAGCCACTTTCTCCAACTTTGCGATGAGCGGCATTGACAAACGTCATTTTGGTGTGGAGGTTGCTGCTTCTATTCCGCTCGACGCCGGATTCTATCTGAACGGTGCACTTAGCTGGGGACAATATACATACGATTCGAATCCCAACTACGTTCAGATACAGGATAATAGTGGTGAGATCAAAAACGAAGGTAAGGTATACTGGAAAAACTTCCGCGTAGAAAGTACTCCGCAGAAAGCAATGAATATCGGTTTGTCTTATCGTGGTCCCAAGAATATCTATGCTTCACTGGATTTGAATTATTACAGCAATATGTACATATCCATGAGTCCGCTGTATCGTACAGATGCGGTATTGACTCCGGGTATGACAAAAGAAGATGTTGCAGAACTCCGTAGCCAAGAGAAATTCAACTCTGCCTATGTAGTAAATGCCAGCATTGGTAAGAACTGGTTTATCAAGCGCCAGTACACTCTTGGATTCAGCCTGGAAATGAAGAATCTTCTCAACGACCAGGACATCAAGACCGGTGGTTACGAACAGGTTCGTTTGTTGAAGAACAAAGATACAAGTTACCAAACTTATCAGCCATTTGACTCCAAATATTTCTATATGTTTGGTTCGACTTACTATCTGAATCTTTATTTCCGCTTCTAATCTGTAACGAATAAAAATGAGAACTATGAGCAAATTATTAAAAATATGTATGGTTGTAGCTGCTGTACTCAGTTTTACCGGTTGCTACAATGACTTTGATGATCCTGCACCGGCTAAAGTCTGGACAGAGGCAGATTTCAACAAAGACCAAATCATTACAATCAAACAGTTGAAAGATATATATTATGCCAAATATGCTCCGGGATCAACTGCCGGACTTGGCAAATATGTAGAAATCACAGAGGATTATGTAATCCGTGGTAAAGTAATATCAAGCGACCAGGCCGGGAACGTTTATAAATCTCTTTATATCTATGACGAGACTTCCCAATCCGGCATCGAACTAAAGCTAATGGTCAGCAACTATGTGTATTATCACATGGGACAGACTATTTATGTGAAGACCAAAGGAATGGCTCTCGGCAACTACCGGTATATGATTAGTCTCGGTATGCCGCCTACGGAAGCGGATATTGAGAAAAACTATGCAAACCGCAATCTGGAAAACCAACTGTTGATAAACGAACATATCTGCCCGGGTGCTATGGGAGAACTGACGGAGAATGATGTTTTAGTTATTACTCCAAGCAACTATGAAACAGTACTCAACGACGATGCGCTGGGACGCCTGGTTCGTTTCGAAGGATTAACCTATAAAGAAGGTACATCCGGTAACAACTTCTATCCTTCCTATCTGGAGGCTATTTATGAGAATGGTAAAACCGAGGCTACATACACTAGCAAGTCTTATATATCCGAAGGATTAACACCCACGTATGCATATAGCTATAATAACCAACGTTATTATGGTTCGGCATGGTTCTCTTATGGCGGTACAACCACCGAAGATAAGGGTAACTACATTGTACGTGTAAGCGGATATTCAAACTTCGCCCTACAACCATTGCCCGAAGCCGGTGCAACGGGAGATATAACAGCCATTTATACAAAATACTCTTCCAGTTCAGGCGGTTTCATCACTTACCAGTTACTGGTGAACAGTTTTAATGACATTAATTTCTAAGTATAAGATACACATTAAACCCAAAAGGAGAAAACGATCATTGTTTTCTCCTTTTTTCATTTTATTATTCCGTACTACCGTAAGTATCTTTCTTAAAGATAGAAGAACAGCAACAACACAAAATTACAGGCAATCACTACCCCGAATCCCCCTAAAATCCAGGGACGGAGCTTGCTTCCCTTCCCGGCGAAGAACAAAGCATAGAACATATTCACCATTATATTACTGATGATAGCCTGCATACTGCAAGCAGTAATAATCAGTGCGGCAACGCTACCGGTATTTTGCAACAAGTTCAAGATAAAAGGAGTAATATCACTAAAGCCGGATACAAAAGAAAGCAGATTCAATCCACCTGTACCTGCATAGACTAACGTATAATGAGTCAGCACAGTAAAGATTACAAATAATACGGCAAAGATTAGGGCAACCTTAAATTCCAGCGGGTTACTGCTATCATCGTCTTCCGGTTCGGCATCCGAATCTTTAGGACGTTTCTGCCGGGAATGAATAAACCACCCTACAGCCGCAGCTATCACCGACATAATCAGCAAGTACGGATAAATAGACTGGAAAATCTCCCGGCTAAAAATCAGTATCAGTATCATAAAACGCAGGAACATCATACTGACAGCAAACAGCATGGCGGCAACATAGTCGGTAGCTTCCTGCTCCGACGCATATTCGGGTGCTTCCTGGGCGGATACTTTCCGACTTTTGCGCGCCAGTACGGATATGGTGGCAGTGCTGCTGTACAACCCGCCTACAATGCCGGATACCAGAATACCGGACTCACGGAATACATATCTTTTCAGCAGATAAGACAGATACGAGATGCCGGATACCACAACCGTTGCCAGCCAAATGGAATAAGGAGTAAGATTGATATCAGGAATCAGGTTCTTGTTCGGCAACATAGGCAATATGATACCACTGATAGCAAGGAATTTCGCCAGCGTAATCATTTCATCATTCTTCATACGCTGAGCAAATTCGGTAAACGTATGTTTCAGTTCGGTCAAAAGAAGCACCGTCACAATCACCATGACGTAAAACCAGGAAGGTTGAGTGGCTACGATAGGAGCCATGCAATAGGTTATCAACGCAATAATAATGGTAGTAACACCAAAAACATGAAACTGAGACTGCTTGACGTAATAGTTCAGCCCCAACAACAATCCCAACACTGCACCACCTCCCATAAACAGACGCATATCGGTAGGGTCGAGTATATAGAGCAGATACCCCAAGATTCCGATAAAAGTAAATGTACGGTCGGTCCCGAAAAGGGTAGTTTCACCCTCACGCTTCAAACTGATTCGGCGCTGCGAAAGCCCGATTAGTAAAGAAAACAAGGTCACCAGAACGAAAGTGACCAATTCCCGCGGCAGATAGTTGTACAACTGTTCCATATCCATACATTGCTCTTTTAGAATAGGAACAAATATACGGTTTATTTGTTAACGTTCACCACGTTTTATACGGTTTTTTCATTAGTTGGGAGTTGTAGTAACGCACATCTCCGGTCACTTCCTTACCGATGAAGTCCGGTTTCACAAAAGATTCCTCTTCGACTTCCGCCACGACAAGTCCTTCATTCTCACCATAAAACTCGTCAACTTCGAATACATGCTTACCGCTTCGTACCAAGTAACGGGTCTTATCAATGATACCAGGTTCACAAAGTTTCATCAGTTCTTCCGCTTCCGCCAAAGGAAGCTCCTTCTCCCATTCATAACGGCTGGTTCCGGAAGCATTGGAAGCTCCTTTAATGGTAAGATACCCCTTATCGTCACGGATACGGACCCGTACAGTCCTCCCACGAGCACTGCTGATATACCCTTGTACAATCCGGCTATGCGAGGTTGCCAGAGATTTAAACTCACCGGAGACTAAAAACTTTCGTTCTATTTCTTGTGCCATGGCACAAAAGTAATGAAATTCCTTAAAATCTCGTCATAAACTCAATGACGATTTTATCCCGTTCCGACTCTTTAGGGATTTCTTGTAGAAGTACTTCTCGAAGTTCAGACGGAGATCGGCAATAAAAGCCTTGGAGAGACTAAGCGTAATCCCGCCTGTCACACGGTGACGGGCATAGTCATTTATAATCAACGTTTTTGTTGTCCCGTCAATCGTACCATTGCTATGGTCCGTCATCATATCATAACGGGCCAGGAAAGATATTTTATTAAAAACCTTCTTCAGCGGCAAGTCATAATTGACAAAACTGTTAACTGCATGAACATCTTTAAACGCATTATGCCCATACATTTTATACAGGTATTCCGCCTCAATATGGAAACGATTGTTCTGATAATAGATACCGGCATCATACATATTGATTCGTACATCTTCCGGTTTTATCATTTGAGTGCTAAGTGTCACATTCCAGTTCTTGCCAGGCAGTAACTGCGCCTTTATAGAATAATTCAGTGTTTTGTGCCATTCTTTCTGGTTTGTCAAACCGGAACCGTTGAACAGTCCACCTTCCAGAATAAACGGGAAATCTCCTTTATGCCTATAGGCAGAAGTAAGTCCGACATCACGCACATTACCCACCTGCTTGGCAATAAATGAACGGTTAGCGAAATACTGTTGGTGCGGTGAACGGTGTGCATCTATCGTGAAAGGAACACGCATCTGCCCAATTGTAAAATTCAGGTCTTTCACCGGAAAGACACGTGCGTACGCATCAAGCATTTTGATAGAGCCTTCATCGGAAAGGTCGATTTCTGCCTTATAAGCAACCAGCGGATGTACATTTCCCGAAACACTGAAACGGGCATTGCGTACCTCAAAACGGCTTTCGCCTGTTTCTGTCTGATATTCATATTTACCCCGGATCGTTCCGTGGATTTCCGGCAGATAATCCTTTATCTCCATTGTCTGCTTATCCAGTTTCTTGCCATCTCCGGCATCATCCTTGGCCTGTCCAAAGGCTGCTGTCGTTAGCAAAAGTGTAACGACGGTTGTTGTAATTCTACTCATTTCAGTTGTTTGCTACTATATTCGCGGCAAAAGTACAACTGTGAAGATACACCGGAATGACAAACCGGCTACGGAAGAATTACAGAAAAGTTACATTAATATTACAGGGGTTACAAAAGCGTTACAAAACAAGAATTCACCACAGATCACATGATTTTCACCGTCCGGGCAGACCTTCTTTTCGTGCCCCTTGTGCAATCTATGTAATCTGTAGTGAATCAATCAACCGAAAAAGGAGAATGCAACCAACATTACCAATGCCAAAATAATTAATGAGACGAACACTATTTTGACTACCTTTTGGGCTTGTTGTTCTTCCTTCTTACTAATCGCTGTTTTTTTCTTAGCCTTACCCATAATAGTTAGTTTTAAAGTTCAACACTAACAAAGTAAGAACAAATCTTTTAACTTTCCAAAAATAACACTTGCTAATTTTGTTTTTTATGATTCCTGCGAAGAAAACTCCATCAGGTAAGCCTTGATAAAGCCATCGATCTTACCGTCCATTACTCCGTTCACATCCGAAGTCTGATAGTTGGTACGATGATCCTTTACACGGCGGTCATCAAATACATAGCTTCGGATTTGCGACCCCCATTCAATCTTCATCTTACCGGCTTCCACCTTTGCCTGTTCCGCCATACGATGCTGCAATTCCTTATCATACAAGATAGAGCGCAACTGACGCATTGCATTCTCGCGGTTCTTCGGCTGGTCACGAGTCTCGGTATTCTCGATAAGGATTTCCTCTTCTTCTCCCGTATAAGGGTCTTTGTACTGATAGCGCAGACGAACGCCGGATTCCACCTTATTGACGTTCTGACCACCGGCACCACCGCTTCGGAATGTATCCCATGAAATGCAGGCGGGCAAGATATTCACTTCGATACTGTCGTCCACCAGCGGAGTGACGAACACGGAAGCAAACGAAGTCATGCGTTTTCCCTGCGCATTGTACGGAGAAACACGTACCAGGCGGTGAACGCCGTTCTCTCCTTTCAGATAACCGTAAGCAAAATCTCCTTCAATATTGATGGTACAGGTTTTGATTCCTGCCTCATCCCCTTCCTGAAGGTTGGCGATAGTAGCCTTATAACCGTTCGTTTCGGCATAGCGCAGATACATACGCATCAGCATTGATGCCCAGTCCTGACTTTCTGTACCACCTGCACCGGAGTTGATTTTCAACACACATGCCATCTGGTCGGCCTCATCACGCAGCATATTCTTGAGTTCGAGTGCTTCTACCGCTTCACTGGCTTTCGCATAAGCCGCGTCCACATCTCCCTCGGTCACTAATTCTTCTTTATAAAAATCAAATGACAGTTCCAGTTCATCTGCCAGCGTCTTGACTTCGTTATAGTCATCAATCCACTTTTGCAGGTCTTTCACCAGTTTCATCTGGGCTTCTGCCTTCTTCTGGTCATCCCAGAATCCCGGTGCCTGAGTTCTTAATTGTTCTTCTTCGACTTGAATTTTCTTCCCGTCGATGTCAAAGATACCTCCTCAGCGCATCAGTGCGCTCTTTCACGTCTTTAAGTTGTTCAATAGTAATCATGTGATTTACAATTTTATCATTTACAATTTACAAATTTCTATTTTCGGTGCAAAGGTAAGAAAAATTCCGCTACCTTTGTTTCTGTCACTAAAATGTTGTCACATTATGAACAAACTACTGAAACTTTCATGCTTATCACTTTTCCTCGCATTAGTGATCTGCAGTTGTAGCTCACCACAGAAGTATAGCTACGAGACAGTGCCTAATGACCCGCTAAAAGCCCGCATCTACACACTGGACAACGGATTAAAAGTTTATCTCACAGTTAACAAGGAGACCCCGCGCATTCAGACATTCATTGCCGTACGGGTGGGCGGAAAGAACGACCCGGCAGAAACGACCGGACTTGCACACTATTTTGAGCACTTGATGTTCAAGGGTACGGACAAATACGGCACACAGGATTATGCCACAGAAAAGCCGCTATTGGACCAGATAGAACAACAGTTTGAGATATACCGCAAAACAACGGATGAAGCGGAACGCAAGGCAATCTACCACACCATCGACAGCCTTTCTTACGAAGCGTCCAAATACGCTATTCCTAACGAATATGACAAACTGATGGCTGCTATCGGCTCTACCGGCAGCAATGCCTATACGTGGTATGACCAAACTGTCTATCAGGAAGATATCCCTTCCAATCAGATAGAAAACTGGGCTAAGATTCAGGCAGACCGCTTCGAGAATAACGTCATACGCGGTTTCCACACAGAGCTGGAAGCAGTGTACGAAGAAAAAAACATGTCTCTCACCCGGGATAACAGTAAAGTACAGGAGGCTATCTTCTCCTCACTCTTCCCCAAACATCCTTACGGCACACAGACCGTACTGGGAACGCAAGAGAACCTGAAGAACCCTTCTATCACCAATATCAAGAACTACTATAAACAATGGTATGTTCCCAACAACATGGCAATCTGTATGTCAGGAGATTTGGACCCGGATGAAACAATTGCCATGATCGACAAGTATTTCGGTAGCTTAAAGCCTAATCCGAAACTTCCGAAACTGGACTTGCCGAAAGAAGATCCTATCACAGCACCCATCGTGAAAGAAGTGTTAGGTCCGGATGCCGAAAGCGTAGCATTGGCATGGAGATTCCCCGGTGCATCCAGCAAAGACTTTGAAATCCTGCAAGTTGTCTCACAGGTATTGTACAACGGGCAGGCAGGACTCATCGACCTGAATCTGAACCAGC
>ENA-OPXM01000548-OPXM01000548.1-human-gut-metagenome-genome-assembly--contig:-NODE-548-length-22068-cov-3.241085_pt1 | contig 22068 bp, 19 predicted proteins | sample MGYA00241707_ERZ502035 | MGnify/ENA primary metagenome ERZ502035 (study PRJEB25962, sample SAMEA2043051) | human gut metagenome | biome: human gut; feature: human-associated habitat; material: faeces... | reverse complement strand
GCAGGTCGGTGCACAGTGTACCGTCCGCGTTCCGCCGGATGGCCGACGGCTTCTTGCCCAGAAAGACCCGCGTCTCCATGGGCTCCCGCAGGGGGTCGATGGGCGGGTTCGTCACCTGTGAGGCGTTGATGAGGATACGGTCCCAATACACCGGCAGGGGCTGGGGGTTGCCCATGGAGCTCAGCAGCACGCCGCCGGTGGACGCCTGCTTGTATATCTCCTTAATGGTGGCGCAGGACCAGTTTGCGTTTTCACGCAGGCAGTTGTCGCTTTTTACGATCTTAATGGCGTGAGTGGGACAGAAGGACACACAGCGCTGACAGTTGACACACTTGCTCTCGTCGCTGACCATGACCTTCCCATCCGCGTTATAGGTGTGCACGCCGCTGGCGCACTGGGATTCGCAGATGCGGCAGCGGGTGCACCGTGCGTCGTTTCGTACCACTTCAAATTCCGGTATGATGTAGTCAAGAGCCATCAATAGGCACCTTCTTTCACTTTCACGATAAACGGCTCGCCGCCCATGGGCGCATACAGGTTCTCCGCATCCGGGGCCATGACCCGTATGGCGGCCTCCTCGCTGGCGATAAATACCTTGTCGTCCTTCTCAGCCGTTACCATGGAGCGCAGCTTCAGTCGGTCGTTCAGCGCCATTAGTCCGCCGTTGAACCCAAGAATGATGGAGAATGGTCCGGTGATGAGCAGGCTGGGGTATATGGTCCGCAGATAGGTCAGCTGCCGTGCCGCGGCCGGCTCTCTGGTGCGTATGGTACTCCAGAAGGGCGCCGCGATCACCGACGCCATTTCCTCCAGCGTCCGCCGCAGCAGATAGTCGGCGATGTAGGTGATGACCTCCGTATCTGTCTGCAGATTGCATTTGTAGCCATACATCTCAATACAGCGCCGATTGGCGTCGTAGGAGGATATCTCTCCGTTGTGGACGATGGACCAGTCCAGCAGGGAAAAGGGGTGCGCGCCGCCCCACCAGCCGGGGGTATTGGTGGGATAGCGCCCATGGGCCGTCCAGCTGTATCCCTCATATTCCTCCAGCCGGTAGAAGCGTCCCACATCCTCGGGATATCCTACGGCCTTGAAGGTCCCCATGTTCTTTCCACTGGAGAATACGTATGCACCTTTCAGCTTGGTGTTGATATCCATCACGGTCCGTGCCACAAATTCCTTTTCGTCTAATTGTAGCCGTGCCAGCACCGAATTAAGGGGCCGCACAAAGTACCGCCAGATGTGGGGAATGTCCGTTATCTCCGGGATGATGCGGATGGGGATCAGCTCCGCGTCTACGAGCTCAAAGCCCTCCTTCAGCATAGCTTCGCACTCCCGCCGGGTGGTGTTATCGTCAAAAAAGATGTGGAAGGCGTATTCCTCCCGGTGCTCCGGGTAGATGCCGTAGGCGGCGAAGCCGCCTCCCAGACCGTTGGACCGATCATGCATGGGGACCATGCTCCTGATGATGTCCTCACCGGTCATGCGCCGCCCCTCCCGGGAAATGACCGCCGAAATGGCGCACCCGGATGGGATACGTACCTGTCCCTCCAGCTTCATAGTTTCTCACCCTTTCTTTATGTGCTTCCGTATTGTTCCGGCCGTTCTGCGGCGTGATCCGCCGTAAAGCAGCCCCGGAAAGCAAAAAACGCCCATCCGGCAGGGACAAATGTCCTGCTCGGATGAACGCCTTTGCTCATCATGGTTCGGCATTATAGCATCAGATGTGCATAAAGTCAATGAATAAAACGCCAAAAATTGTGTAAAAAGCTGATTGACAAATCCGTCACAACCGCCTATAATTTCGCACATCAAAGGCAAAGGCGTCTTGAAGCTGCGGGCTTCCTGACGCCTTTTTCTATTTTCCAAATCTACAAAAGATCGGGGTGGAACACATGAAAACCGTATCGGACATTTTCGGCACACTGGTATTTGACGACCGACAGATGAAAGCACGCCTTCCCCATGACGTCTATATTTCCCTGAAGAAGACCATTGACGAGGGCGGAAGCCTGGACAACCAGGTAGCGAATGTGGTGGCGGATGCCATGAAGGATTGGGCCATTGAGAAGGGTGCCACCCATTACACCCACTGGTTCCAGCCTATGACCGGCGTTACCGCCGAAAAACACGACAGCTTCATCACCCGCGACGGCAAAGACGGCGTGGTCATGGAGCTCAGCGCCAAAGAACTGAGCAAGGGCGAGGCGGACGCCTCATCTTTCCCCTCCGGCGGTCTCCGCGCCACGTTTGAGGCCCGCGGCTACACTGCATGGGACCCCACATCTTACGCCTTCGTCAAGGACGAGACACTGTATATCCCCACCATTTTCTGTTCGTACAGTGGGCAGACGCTGGACAAAAAAACACCTCTGCTGCGCTCTATGCGTGTGCTGGACAGGGAGTGCATCCGTATCCTGCGGCTGTTCGGCAACACCGAGGCGCAGCATGTCACGCCGCAGGTAGGCCCTGAGCAGGAGTACTTCCTGATCGACGAGAAGGTATACCGCCAGCGCGAGGATCTGAAGCTGTGCGGCCGCACGCTGTTCGGCGCCCGTCCCTCCAAGGGCCAGGAGCTGGACGACCACTACTATGGCGCTATCAAGCCCCGGGTGGCGGCATTCATGCGGGAGCTGGATCAGGAGCTGTGGAAGCTGGGCGTGCTTGCTAAGACGGAGCACAACGAGGTGGCTCCCGCCCAGCACGAGGTGGCCCAGGTGTATTCCGATGCCAACAGCACCTGCGACCACAACCAGCTGACCATGGAGTTTCTGAAGAAGGTGGCCGACCGCCACGGTCTGGTGTGCCTGCTGCACGAGAAGCCCTTTGCCGGCATCAACGGCAGCGGCAAGCATGACAACTGGTCCCTGGCCACGGACACCGGCGAGAATCTGCTCAAGCCCGGCAAGACCCCCAGCCAGAACGCCCAGTTCCTGCTGTTCCTGGCGGCGTTTATCAAGGGCGTGGACGAGTATCAGGATATGCTGCGCTGCTGCGTGTCCTACCCCGGCAACGACCACCGGCTGGGCGGCAACGAGGCCCCTCCGGCCATCATCTCCGTGTTCCTGGGCGATGAGCTGACGGCCATCCTGGATTCCATCATCAACGGCCAGGCGTATGTGGATAAGGCCAAGCGGAAGCTGGAGATCGGCGTGGACACCCTGCCGGAGATTCCCCAGGACACCACGGACCGCAACCGCACCTCACCCCTGGCCTTCACCGGCAACAAGTTCGAGTTCCGTATGCTGGGCTCCTCCCAGTCCATCGCCAGCCCCAACGTGGTGCTCAACACCATCATGGCCCAGGAGCTGGAGGAGTTCGCGGACATTCTGGAGCAGTCCAACGACTTCCGGGCGGACCTGCAGAACCTGCTGCATGACACCTTCAAGGCCCACCAGCGTATCATCTTCGACGGCAACGGCTACGGCGAGGACTGGGTCCGGGAGGCCCAGCGCCGGGGCCTCAGCAACCTGCGGGACACCGTGGACTGCATGCCCGCCTATATCGATCCCAAGAACATCCGCCTGTTCTCCGGCCACAACATCCTCAGCGAGACGGAGATGCGGGCCCGGTACGAGATTCACCTGGAGAATTACTGCAAGGTCACGTCCATCGAGGCGGCTACCCTGCGGGATATGGTCATGCGGGGCATTCTCCCGGCGGTGAACCGCTACACGGCGGACCTGACCCAGGCCATCCTGCACAAGCGGGAGCTGGTGGTCCCCTGCCGGGTGGAGGAGGACCTGCTGTCCAAGCTCTCCGGCCTGACCGCCAGCCTGTACGACACCATGACGGCCATGGAGCAGGCTATGGACCAGGCCCCCGACGCCGAGGGCGGCATCGAGGCCGCCCGGTACTACCGGGAGGAGATCGGCCGCCGCATGGAGGAGGCCCGCCAGTCCATCGACCGGCTGGAATCCCTGACCGCCGCGGAATACTGGCCCTACCCCACCTACGCCGACATCCTGTTCTCTGTGTAAAATCAATCAACCAGCCCCGGGGGCCTCCCATTCAGGAGGCCCCCGTTTTTTCTGCCCGCAGTTTATAATTAATTTAAAAAGCATTAATGTTCCTCTAATATTTCCGCCGTAAGATAGCACCAGAACGAAGGGGAACGACACCCCGGAACACAGAATATCAAGGAGGAACAACTTATGAAAAAGACCATCCGTAATCATATCGACACCATCACCACCTGCCGCCTGGCTGAGGGCCTGATCTTGGAGCGCCGGGTCACCGAGAACGGCATCGACCTGCGGGTGATGCTCCAGCGCCCCCTGGAGGAGTACGACGGTCTGAAGACCGCCGCCGAGGCTGCCTACATCGAGCAGTACCTGGTGGAGAAGTACCGGGGCGTGGCGGATGTTGCCACCATTCTCCAGCTGGCCTCTTGAAAAACCGGCCAAAATCTGTTGCGCTGATACCGAGACCCGGCGACGCCGCCTATCCCATCCTGCGGGCGGCGCCGCCATGCTTTATAAAAGAGGAGGGATCCCCCTATGCGCCTTCTGTTTGCCGAGGATCAGCCCCAGCTGCGCCGCTCCGTCACCAAGGCCCTGACCGCCGCCGGATACAGCGTGGACGCCGCCGCCGATGGGGCCCAGGCCCTGGACGATCTGGACGGGGTGGACTACGACGCCATTGTCCTGGACGTGATGATGCCCCGGGTGGACGGCCTGACGGTGCTGCGGACCCTGCGCAGCCGGGGCGATGACACGCCGGTGCTGCTGCTGACGGCCCGGGACGCCATCGACCACCGGGTGGAGGGCCTGGACGCCGGGGCCGACGACTATCTGGTGAAGCCCTTCGCCATGGAGGAGCTGCTGGCCCGGCTGCGGGTGCTGACCCGCCGCAAGGGCAGCGGCCGCACCAATGTGTTCACCCTGGCGGAGTTGACCGTGGATACTGCCGCCCGCAGCGCCGTCCGGGCCGGGACGCCGCTGACCCTGTCCGCCCGGGAATACGCCCTGCTGGAGTATCTGATCCGCAACAAGGGCATCATCCTCTCCCGGGAGCAGATTGAAAACAACCTCTGGAACTATGACTACGCCGGTGGTACCAATGTGGTGGACGTATACATCAGCTATCTGCGCAAAAAGCTGGACGGCGGCCACGAGAAAAAGCTGCTGCACACGGTCCGGGGCATGGGCTGGGTGCTGAAGGAGGACGTATGAGACATATCTCCGTCAAGGTCCGCATGACCATTTGGTTCACCGTGGTGATGGTGGTCATTTCCTCCCTGATGCTGGTGTTCGTGATGCTCATGAACCGCAATCAGGTCACAAAGCCCCCGGCGGCCCAGGTGGTGTCCGTGGTGACCCGCAACGCCGACCGGCTGGAGGTGGAGCACGGCGTCCTGGACCTCAGCGATGTGGACCTGTTCCGCCACGGGGTGTATACCCAGGTGTTCGACGAGGAGGGCCAGCTGCTGGCAGGCTCCGCCCCTACGGAGTTGACGAAGCAGCTGCCGCTGGCCGAGGGAGACGTCCGCCAGGCCCAGGGCAGCGACGGCCTGTACGACGTGTATGACGTCTCCATCCCCGCCGCCGGAGTCTGGGTCCGGGGCACCATCTCCCACAACGCCCGGGGCGGCGTGATGGAGGTCATCGTGCCTCTGGCCTGGTCCCTGCTTCCGGCGCTGATCGTGGTGTCGGCCCTGGGGGGCTTTCTGATCGCCTGGCTGTCCTTCCGCCCTATGGAGAAGGTTATTTCCACGGCGGAGGCCATCTCCGACGGCGGCGACCTGTCCCGCCGCATCGGCTTGCCCAAGGGCCGCAGCGAGATATCCCGTCTGGCCGCCGCCTTCGACGGTATGTGCGACCGGCTGGAGCGGTCCTTCGAGGCGGAGCGTCAATTTACCTCCGACGCCTCCCACGAGCTGCGGACGCCGGTGGCGGTGATCCTGGCTGAGTGCGACAGTCTGGACCACGGCCAGCCCACGGAGGAGGACTATCGCCAGTCCGTGGACGTGATCCGCCGCCAGGGGCAGCAGATGTCCCGTCTCATCGGCCAGCTGCTGCACATCACCCGGCTGGAGCAGGGCACACAGAAGCTCCAGCTGGAAACGGCGGACCTGAGCCAGCTGGTGGAGGTCCTCTGCGAGGAGCAGGCCCATCTGGCCCCGGAGGGCACCACGCTGGCGGTGCATACCCAGCCGGACCTGCTGGTAAACGGGGACGTGACCCGGCTGTCCCGGCTGCTGACGAACCTGATCTCCAACGCCTATCGCTATGGGAAGCCCAACGGCCATGTGTGGGTGGATCTGCGCCGGGAGGGCCAATGGGCCGTGCTGTCCGTCCGGGACGACGGCAGCGGCATCGCCCCGGAGGACCGGGAGCGCATCTTCCAGCGCTTTTACCAGGTGGACGCCGCCCGGGGCAAGGACGGCAGCGGCCTGGGCCTGTTCATGGTGCAGCAGGCGGCCCGGCTCCACGGCGGCTCCGTCACCGTGGACAGCCGGATAGGGGAGGGGAGCACCTTCATCGTCCGTCTGCCGCTGGCAGAATAAAACAAAACGCCGGACCCCATCGGGGCCCGGCGTTTGTGCGTATTCAGATGCTTTCGTTTACCTTCCGGGCAAATTCCGCCGCCAAGCGGGCCTTTTCCGGGTCCATGAACACCGTGTCATAGCCCCGGTGCCGCTGGGCCAGCATACCCAGCAGCCGCAGACGGGAGTGCTTGCAGTAACGCTGCATCCCGGCCTCCCAAAGGTCCGCGCCCTTTTCCACGGGATAGCCGCAGGTGGCGATCAGGGCCACGGGCTTGCCCTCCCACAGGGACGGCCCCTTCTCCCGACCGTAATACTTGTTCATTCCGTATACCAGCCGGTCCAGGACCGCCTTCATGGGCGGGGTGCAGTACCAGGAGTAGATGGGCGTGGCCAGCACCAGCAGGTCGCAGGCCAGCACGCTGTCGAAAATCTCCTGCATGTCGTCTTCCTGGGGGCAGCCGAACACCGTCCAATCCTGCTGGCACACCCGGCAGGCCCGGCAGGGCCGGACCTCCAGGTCATACAGCCAGACCGTCCGGCAGGACCAGCCCAGCTTTTCCAGCTCCGCCGCAAAGGGCGCCGTCAGCGCGGCGGTGTTGCCCTGCTTCCGGGGACTGGCCAGCAGGATACAGGCCTTTTTCATGTCCCTTAGCCCGGAGGCCAGGTCATATCCCGGCCGGACAGCACATGGAAGTGCAGGTGATGCACACTCTGACCGGCCTGCTCACCGATGTTGGACACCTCGCGGTAGCTCTCCAGCCCCTGCTCTCGGCACAGCCGGGCGATGACCTCGAAGATGTGGGCCACCACGGCGCTGTTGCCGCCGTTTACCTCCGCCACGGAGCCGATGTGCTCCTTGGGGATCACCAGGAAGTGCGTGGGGGCCTGAGGTGCGATGTCGTAAAAGGCGTAGCACAGCTCGTCTTCATACAGCTTGTTGGAGGGGATATCCCCGCCGACAATTTTGCAGAACAGGCAGTTGTCGTCTCGCATAGTCATGCTCCTTTCGTTATTTCCACTCTCCCGGCTTCAGGAGAGCTTTTCCGACACAAAATCGTCCACGGAAGCCAGGGCGTCGTCCACCTTCAGCAATTCGGTGCCGCCGCCCATAGCGGAATCTGGCTTGCCTCCGCCCTTGCCGCCGCACACGGCGGACACGGCCCGGACCAGGTCGCCGGCCTTGATGCCCCGGGCCACGGCCTCCTTGCCGCACACGGCCAGGAAGGATACCTTTTCGCCGTTGATGCTGGCGATGACCGCCACAACGCTGGGGTCCTTATCCCGCAGGAAGTCGCCCATGGTGCGCATGGCGGCGGTGTCCATGCCGGTGCGGGTGGTGGTGATCACGTGCAGGCCCTTCACGGTTTTGGCGGAGGCCAGGAACTGCTTGGCCTCGCCCAGGGACGCCTCGGCCTTCAGCTTATCCAGTGCCTGGCGCAGCTGCTTCATTTCGCTGGCCTGCTGCTCCATGCGCTCCAACAGGGAGGCGGGTGCGGTTTTCAGGAACTGGGCCGCCTTGTGCAGAACGCCCTGGCTGCGCTCCATGCCCTGCAGGCTCAGCTTGCCGCAGGTGGCCTCGATCCGGCGCACGCCGGAGGCCACGCTGGTCTCGGACTTCACCCGGAAGGGGCCGGCCTTGGCGGTGTTGTCCACATGGGTGCCGCCGCAGAACTCGATGGACACATCGCCCATCTCCACCACCCGGACGGTGTCGCCGTACTTTTCGCCGAACATGGCCACGGCGCCCTTTTTCTTGGCCTCCTCGATGGGCAGGACCTCCGTCACCACGGGATAGCCCTCCAGAATGGCGTCATTGACCAGCTCCTCCACCTGATGCAGCTCCTCCGGGGTGATGGCCTCGAAGTGAGTGAAGTCGAAGCGCAGACGGTCCGGCTCCACCAGGGAGCCCGCCTGGTGCACATGCTCGCCCAGCACCTTCTTCAGGGCCGCATCCAGCAGGTGGGTGGTGCTGTGGGCCCGGCGGATGGCCTTGCGGCGCTCGGTATCAATGGCGGCGTGGACGGTGTCGCCCACATGGAGGGTGCCCTCCGTCAGGCGGCCATAGTGCATGAATTTACCGCCCTTGTTCTTCTGCACGTCCGTCACGGTGAACAGCATGCCCGGGGCGCTGATGGTGCCGTGGTCGGCCACCTGGCCGCCCATCTCCGCATAGAAGGGAGACTTGTCCAGCACCACCACGGCGTCGGACCCGGCGGGGATCTCGCCCCGCAGCTCGTCCTCGGCCACCAGAGCCACCACCGTGGCGTCGAGCTCATCGTGGTCATAGCCCACGAACTCCGTGGCCGGGATGTCCTTGCCGAACTCCACACCGGCCCAGCCCAGGTCGCCCAGGGCCTTCCGGGCCTCCCGGGCCCGCTGCTTCTGCTCCTGCATCAGCTGGCGGAAGCTCTCCTCGTCCACAGTCATGCCCTGCTCGGCCACCATTTCCGCCGTCAGGTCGATGGGGAAGCCGAAGGTATCATACAGCCGGAAGGCGTCGGCGCCGGAAAACACCTTCTCGCCCTTGGCCTGGTGCTCCGCCAGCAGGTCGGAGAAAATCTTCATGCCGCCGTCGATGGTGCGGCCGAAATTCTCCTCCTCGGTGCGGATGACCTTGGTGATATACGTCTGCTTTTCCCGCAGATCGGGATACTGTCCCTGGTTTTCATGGATCACGGTATCCACCACCTGATACAGGAAGGGATCGTTGACGCCCAGCAGCTTGCCGTGGCGGGCGGCCCGGCGCAGCAGACGCCGCAGCACATAGCCCCGGCCCTCGTTGGAGGGCAGGATGCCGTCGCAGATCATAAACGTGGCGGAGCGGATGTGGTCGGTGATGACCCGCAGGGACACATCCCGCTTCTCCGTCTCGCCGTAGTGGGCCCCGGTGAGCTCAGACACCTTGTGGGTGATGTTCATCACGGTGTCCACGTCGAACAGGCTCTCCACATTCTGGCACACGCAGGCCAGGCGCTCCAACCCCATACCGGTGTCGATGTTCTTCTGCTTCAGCTCGGTATAGTTGCCGTGGCCGTCGTTGTCGAACTGGGAGAACACGTTGTTCCAGATCTCGATATACCGGTCGCAGTCGCAGCCCACGGTGCACCCGGGCTTGCCGCAGCCGAACTCCGGCCCGCGGTCATAATAGATCTCGGAGCAGGGGCCGCAGGGGCCGGAGCCGTGCTCCCAGAAGTTGTCCTCCTTGCCGAAGCGGAAGATCCGCTCCTTGGGGATGCCGATCTCCTTGTTCCAGATGTCGAAGGCCTCGTCGTCGTCCAGATAGATGGAGGGATACAGCCGGTCGGCCTCCAGGCCCACCCACTGGGGGCTGGTCAGAAATTCCCAGCTCCAGGCAATGGCCTCATGCTTGAAATAGTCGCCGAAGGAGAAGTTGCCCAGCATCTCAAAGTAGGTGCCGTGACGGGCGGTTTTGCCCACGTTGTCGATATCGCCGGTGCGGATGCACTTCTGACAGGTGCACACCCGGTGGCAGGGCGGCTCCTCCTCGCCCTTGAACCAGGGCTTCATGGGGGTCATACCGGCGTTGATCAGCAGGATGGACTTGTCGTTCTGGGGTACCAGGGAAAAGCTGGGCAGACGCAGGTGGCCTTTGGTTTCAAAGAACTTCAGGAACATTTCCCGCAGCTCGTTCAGGCCGTGATAGGGATGGGACATGGTTCATTACTCCTTTATCTCAAATTGTTTTTATTGATTATCTTTCGTGGGGCACAGGGCGGCGATCTCCTCCTCTAGGGCCCGGTAAAACTGCGCGATGTGCCATCCGTCCGCCAAGGCGTGGTGGGCCTGGATGGATACAGACAGCTGGGTCATGCCACAGCGCTTGAACAGCTGCCCCCAGCTGATCCGGACGTTGCTGTCCGCCGGAGTGCAGGCCGGGTGGGTCAGGGACGTGTAGTTCAGCCACGGCAGGCAGGAGGCAAAGATGCTGGGGCTTTCCGCCCGGCGGTCCGTTTCGATGGTGCCGCCCTGCCGGGCCGCCGCCTGCTGCACGCGTCCCATGGCGATGTAGTCCTCATAGGGCACCTGGGCCGACTCCATCCGGCAATAGGCATAGCTGCCGTCTGGCTTCATCTCGGTGAAGGATACCGGGCACTCGTCATACTCTACCACCTGGCCGTCCTCAATGCGCCGCCGCAGCTCCGGCACCCGGTTCACCGCCCGGTGAATGACATACAGCATGGTCAGGAAGATAGGCTTGTGCTCCGCCCGCAGCCGCAGCTCCAGGGCCGTCACATCCAGCTGCACCGTTACCCCGGCATAGGGGAAAGCGTAGCCGCTGAACAGCTGAAACTGCTCCCGCCGGGGGTCCTTCTCCATATCAATTATACGCCGCTCCATAATCGCCTCCTGATAAACAAAAACGCCCCGCCCCACATAGGGGCGAAGCGATGCTTCACGGTACCACCCTAATTAACGGCCGCAGCCGTCGTCTCAGTCATCCGGTAACGGGGATGGGGCGTGCGGCTCGTCGCCGCCGGCTCGGAGACGGCCCTCTGCCCTGTGACCCGGCGGGCTCACACCCTTTCCCGCCTCGCTTGCGGCGCACTCCGCGGCAGATTCTTCTCGTCATTGCCTTTGACGTTCTGTATTTTACCACAGATCTGGCCGTTGTCAAGGGTTCCGCCCGCTTCCGGTCACAATTTTTTCACAATTTGCGCCCCAAAGCCGCACTTGACGCTGGGACGGGTCTATTGTATAATGGGTTGATTTAATGTGCGGAGGTATACCCATTATGTGGATCGCGGATGGCTGGAAGGATTATGAGCTGCTGGACTGCGGCGGCGGAGAAAAGCTGGAGCGCTGGGGCGACCAGATTCTGGTGCGGCCGGACCCCCAGGCCATCTGGGAGTCGGACCGGAAGAACCGGGGCTGGCGCACGGCCAACGCCCGCTACAGCCGCTCCAGCACCGGCGGCGGCCACTGGGACAAAAACAAGCTGCCGGAGAACTGGCCCATCGCCTATAAAAACCTCCGCTTCCAGGTCAAGCCCATGAACTTCAAGCACACCGGGCTTTTCCCGGAGCAGGCCGCAAACTGGGATTTCGCCATGGAGCAGATTCGCCGGGCGGGCCGCCCCATCCGGGTGCTGAACCTGTTCGCCTACACCGGCGGAGCCACGGTGGCCTGCGCCGCCGCCGGGGCCAGCGTCTGCCATGTGGACGCCGCCAAGGGCATGGTGGCCTGGGCCAAGGAAAACGCCCGGATCTCCGGGTTGGAGGAGGCGCCTATCCGCTGGATCGTGGACGACTGCGCCAAGTTCGTGGAGCGTGAGATTCGCCGGGGCAAGACCTACGACGCCATCATCATGGACCCCCCCAGCTATGGCCGGGGACCCGGCGGTGAGGTGTGGAAGCTGGAGGAGAATCTCTATCCCTTCGTGAAGCTCTGCGCCCGGGTCCTGTCCGACAAGCCCCTGTTTGTGATCCTGAACTCCTACACCACGGGCCTGGCCCCGTCGGTGCTGGGCTACATCCTGCAGATGCTGGTGGGCCGCCGCTTCGGCGGACACGTCACCTGGGACGAGCTGGGCCTGCCATGCACGGATTCCGGCATGGCGCTGCCCTGCGGGGCCACCGGCCGCTGGATGAGCAAATAAAATTTCGCAGAAAAGAGACAAAGCAATGCAGCCAATGATTCAGACCGACGCCCTCTCCTTCTCCTACCCGGTGGAGGAGGGCCAGCGCCGGACCACCGCCCTGGACAATGTGACCCTGTCCATCGAAAAGGGCAGCTTTGTGGTGGTGCTGGGCCACAACGGCTCCGGCAAATCCACCCTGGCCAAGCATATGAACGCCGTGCTGCTGCCCTCCGGCGGCGCGGTGTATGTGGAGGGCATGGACACGAAAAAGGAGGAGCTCCTGCTGGAGATCCGCCGCCGGGTGGGCATGGTGTTCCAGAACCCGGATAACCAGATCGTGGCCAACGTGGTGGAGGAGGATGTTGCCTTCGCCCCGGAGAATCTGGGGGTCCCCACGGCGGAGATCCGCCGCCGGGTGGACGACGCCCTGGCGGCGGTGGGCATGACGGAGTTCATCCGGCGGACAGAAGCAGCGGGTGGCCATCGCCGGCGTCATCGCCATGGAGCCGGAGTGCATCGTCCTGGACGAGGCCACGGCCATGCTGGACCCCTCCGGCCGCCGGGAGGTGCTGGACACCGTTCACCGGCTGAACCGGGAGCGGGGCATCACGGTGGTGCACATCACCCACCATATGTCCGAGGCGGAGGACGCCGACCGGGTCATCGTGATGAACGACGGCGTGGTGGCCATGGACGGCGCGCCCCGGGAAATTTTCTCCCGGGTGGAGGAGCTGCAGGCCCTGGGCCTGGCGGCCCCGGACACGGTGGAGCTGCTGCGGCGGCTGAACCGGCACGGCATGGATCTGCCCTTGACGGCGATTACGGTTGACGAGTGTGCCCGCGCCATATTCCAGGCGCTCCATGGCGCGGAAGGGAAGTAAGCAGAGTTGGAACCGATCATTCGTATAGAACACCTGACCCACACCTACAGCGCCGGGACTCCGTTCCAGCGCAGCGCGGTGGAGGATGTCAGCCTCGATATCATGCCCGGCGAGTTCCTGGGCATCATTGGCCACACCGGCTCCGGCAAGTCTACCCTGATCCAGCACCTCAACGGACTGCTGCGCCCCACCCAGGGCCGCGTCCTGCTGAACGGGAAGGACATCTGGGCCGAGCCCAAGAAAATCCGACAGGTCCGCTTCCAAGTGGGCCTGGTGTTCCAGTACCCGGAGTACCAGCTGTTTGAGGAAACGGTGTACAAGGACATTGCCTACGGTCCCGGCAACATGGGCCTGGACCGGGACGAGATCGACCGCCGGGTCCGGGAATCCGCCGCCCTGGTGGGCCTGACGGAGGACCAGCTGGAAAAGTCCCCCTTTGAGCTGTCCGGCGGACAGAAGCGCCGGGTGGCCATCGCCGGGGTCATCGCCATGGAGCCCAAGGTCCTGATCCTGGACGAGCCCACGGCAGGGCTGGACCCCCGGGGCCGGGAGGCCATTCTGGCCCAGATCCGGGCCTATCACCGCAAGCGGGGCACCACCGTTATCCTGGTGAGCCACAGCATGGAGGAGATCGCCTGCAACGTGGACCGCATCCTGGTGCTGCGGGGCAGTCATGTGTATATGGACGGCACGCCCCGCCAGGTATTCCGGCGGGCCTCAGACCTGGAGGAGGTGGGCCTGGACGTGCCCCAGGCCACCAAGATCGCCCTGGCCCTGCGCCGCATGGGCCTGAACATTGACACCGCGGTCTACACCGTGGACGAGCTGGAGCAGGCCCTGCTCTCCATAAGAGGGGAGGCGGGCGTATGCTGAGAGATATCACCCTGGGCCAGTTTTTCCCGGGCAATACCTTCATCCACCGGCTGGACCCCCGCACCAAGCTCCTGGCGGTGATCCTGTACATTGTGGCCCTGTTCAACGCCCAGGGGGTGGTGACCTACGCCATCGTGACGGCGCTGCTGGCCCTGTGCATCATCGTCTCCCGGGTGCCCTTCCGGTCCCTGACCCGGGGCCTGAAGCCCATCTGGGTCATCGTGGCCTTCACGGCCATTATGAACCTGTTCTTCACCAGCGGCACCCCCCTGGGCGCCGGCTGGCTGCTGAGCCATATCTCCCAGGAGGGTCTGCGCTCCGCCATCTTCATGGTGCTGCGGATCGTGATGCTCATCATGGGCACCTTCCTGCTGACCTACACCACCAGCCCCATCTCCCTGACGGACGGACTGGAGAGCCTGCTGTCCCCCCTGAAGAAGCTGCGTCTGCCCGTCCACGAGCTGGCCATGATGATGTCCATCGCCCTGCGCTTTATCCCCACCCTCATCGAGGAGACGGACAAGATCATGTCTGCCCAGAAGGCCCGGGGCGCGGACTTTGAATCCGGCAATATCTTCCAGCGGGCCAAGGCCCTGGTGCCTATCCTGGTGCCCCTGTTCATCAGCGCCTTCCGCCGGGCCGACGAGCTGGCCACGGCCATGGAGTGCCGCTGCTACCACGGCGGCGAAGGCCGCACCGCCCTTCATGTGCTGCACTTCCGCCCGGCGGACCTGTGGGTCCTGGCGGGGTTTGCGGCCCTGACGGCGGGGGTCATCGCCCTGGGGCGGCTGGGAATCTGAAAGAGGTACGCTATGCGCAACATCGCACTGATCCTGATGTACAACGGCACCGCCTACCATGGGTGGCAGGTGCAGAAAACCGAGGTCACCGTGGCCCAGACCCTGGAGCGGGGTCTGTCCATGGTGTGCGGCGAGCCCATCAAGTGCACCGGCTGCGGCCGCACCGACGCCGGGGTCCACGCCGAGCACTATGTGGCCAATTTCCGCACCAATTCCCGTATTCCCGTGGACCGGCTGCCCTTCGCCGTCAACACCCACATTCCCGAGGACATCGTGGTGAAGGCGGCCTATGAGGTGGCGGAGGATTTCAACGCCATCGGCTCCTGCATCCGCAAGGAGTATACCTATCGCATTTACAATTCCCGGGTAAAGAACCCGTTTTACGTAAACAGGGCGTATTTTTACCCCAAGCGCCTGGACGAGGAGGTCATGGACCGGGCGGCTCGGATGTTCGAGGGGACCCACGATTTTGCCGCCGTGCGCAGCGTGGGCACCAACGTCCGCAGCACCGTCCGCACCATCCACTACTGCCGGGTCCGGCGGCAGGGGGAACTTTTGGAATTGAAGGTCTGCGCCAACGGCTTTTTGTATAATATGGTACGGGCCATCACCGGCACGGTGCTCTACGCGGCGGAGGGGAAGCTGACGCCGGAGGAGATCCCTGTGATCCTGGACAGCGGCAACCGTACCCTGGCCGGGCCCACCGCCCCGCCGGGAGGTCTGTACCTGACAAGGGTGTGGTATGAAGATGAAAGACTCAATGGACCGGATGGAATTTGACCAGGGCAACCTCCAGGAGGAGGCGCCCCGCCGGGTGCAGCGCCGGAAGCGGCCGGAGCTGAAGCCCATATGGTTTGCGGCGGTGGCCGTGGTGCTGCTGGCGGTGGTGCTCATCGCCGCCCTGACGGATACCACCGCCTTCGACGGGCTGCGCCGCAGCGTGACCTATGCCCGGGCCAAAAAGGACGAGACCGGCTGCGCCCAGCTGTACCACTACGCCGCCGACCGCACCAGCTGCTTTGCCTCTCTGGACGGCAGCCTGGCCATCGTCACCAACAGCCAGCTGCTGGTGATGCAGGAGGACGGCCAGGTGGTCTGCAACGAGACTGTAAAGTGGACCTCCTGTACAGTGACCGGAACCGGCAGCCTGGCCGCCGCCTACGACATCGGCGGCAGCGACGTGTATGTCCTCAATGCCCAGGGCCTGGTCCGCAAAATCACCTGCGGCGGCGAGATTCTGTCCGTTACCCTGACCCGGGAGGGCCGCCTGGCGGTGACCCTCAACGAGCGGGGCTACAAGGCCGCTGTGGAGGTCTACGACGAGGACGGTGTAAAGGGATTTGCCTTTCATTCTGCCGACAGCTTTCTGATGACCTCCTCCGTGTCCCGGAACGGCAAGGAGATGGCTGCCGTCACCATGGGCCAGTCCCAGGGCTCCTTCGCCAGCAGCATCGTCCTGTATAAGCTGGACCGGCAGGAGGCCTACGCCACCTGCGACCTGGCCGGCGTGGCGGTGTATGACCTGGGGCTGGTAGGGAAGCGCTACTGCGCCGTGGCGGAGGACAGCCTGCATTTCATCGACCAGAAGGGCCGGGCCGCCGCGTCCTACAGCTATGACGGCGGCGTTCTGCGCCGGTGCAGCCTGGGCGGCGACGGCTATGCCGCCGTGCTGCTGGGCCGTTACAAGGTGGGCAGCCAGCTGCGCCTGGTGACGGTGAACAGCGACGGCAAGGAGCTGGGGTCCCTGGACCTGGACGGCGATGTGCTGAGCATGTCCGCCTGCGGCCGGTATGTGGCGGTGCTGTTTGCCGACCGGCTGGTGATCTACAACAAAAACCTCAAGGAATACGCCACCCTGCAGGGCGTCAGCAGCGCCGGTGATGTGCTGATGCGCAGCGACGGCTCTGCGGTGCTGGCGGGCTCTGCCGCCGCCAGCGTGTTCCTGCCCTGACCCCGAAAGGAGAGTGTCCATGTCCGTATTTGCCGATATCCTGGTGCTGGCGGCCCTGATCGCCGCCGCCTGGCTGGGAGCCAAGCGGGGCCTGCTGAAAAGTCTGGCGGGCCTGCTGATCGTCGTGGTGGCCCTGCTGGGGGCCTCCTGGGCCGCCGACCACCTGACGGAGCCTGTGGCCCAGTGGATCGAGCCCCGGGTGACCCAGCGGGTGGAACAGAAAATTGAGGAGAGCCACGCCGCCGACGCGGGCCAGATGCTCCAGGCTCTCAGCTTCCGGGGCGACAGCCTCCAGAAGCTGCTGGACACCGTTTCGCAGCGGGTGCAGGAAACAGGGGAGAGCCTGATCCGGGCGGTGAGCCTCAGCGTGGCCCGCTCCGTGGCCAGCACGGCGGTGTATGTGGTGGTGTTCCTGATTCTGCTGGTGCTGCTGTGGCTTTTGATGAAGCCGCTGAATGCCATTGTCACCAGGCTTCCCCTGATCAGCACCGTCAACGGTCTGGGGGGCGCGGCCCTGGGCCTTGTGTGCGGCGGCCTTACGCTGTTTGTGGCCGTGTGGGCCATGCAGCGCTTCGGCTGGCTTCTGACCCCTGAACTGATTGACAGCACCACACTGCTGAAATTCTTTGCAACCCAGACGCCGCTGGGCCTTCTGGCGGCGCTGTGAACAATTTACCCAGATAACGGAGGGAAACCATGCAACCGACTCTTTGTTCCAAATGTAAGAAAAATGTGGCCGTGGTCTTTATTTCCCGGCAGAATGAAAAGGGCGAGATGGTCAACGAGGGCCTGTGCCTGAAATGCGCCGCCCAGCTGGGCCTGCCCCAGGTGGAGGAGATGATGAAGCGAATGGGCATCTCTCCGGAGGACCTGGAGAACATCAACAACGAGATGATGCAGGCCTTCGGCGGGGCCGAGGAGCTCAGCGACATGCCTGCCCCCCAGGATGAGGACGACGAGGACGACGGCGAAAGCGGCAAGACCGCCACCTTCCCCTTCCTGAACCGCCTGTTCGGCGGCAGCAATCCCCCGGCGGAGAAGTCCGACGCCCCCTCCGGCCGGGAGGAGGCCCCCAAGGGCCGCAAGGCCGATAAAAAGCACAAGTACCTGGACAGCTACTGCATCAATCTCAGCCAGCGGGCCCGGGACGGCAAGCTGGACGCGGTCATCGGCCGGGAGGAGGAGATTCAGCGGGTGGTGCAGATTCTGAACCGCCGCCAGAAGAACAACCCCTGCCTCATCGGCGAGCCCGGCGTGGGCAAAACCGCCATTGCCGAGGGGCTGGCCCAGCGCATCGCCGCCGGGGACGTGCCCTTCAAGCTGCGGGATAAGCAGGTGTACCTGCTGGACCTGACGGCGCTGGTGGCGGGCACCCAGTTCCGGGGCCAGTTTGAAAGCCGCATGAAGGGCCTCATCGAGGAGATCCGCAAGCTGGGCAACATCATCCTGGTGATTGACGAGGTCCACAACATCGTGGGCGCCGGCGACGCCGAGGGCAGCATGAACGCCGCCAATATCCTCAAGCCCGCCCTGTCCCGGGGCGAGATTCAGGTCATCGGCGCCACCACCTTCAACGAATACCGCAAGCACATCGAAAAGGACACCGCCCTGGAGCGCCGCTTCCAGCCGGTGACCGTCAACGAGCCCAGCCTGGAGGATACCCTGAAAATTCTCCAGGGCATCGCCCATTATTATGAAAATTACCACGGCGTCTCCATCCCCCAGGGGGTGCTGCGCCAGGCGGTGGCGCTGTCCGAGCGGTACATCACCGACCGCTTCCTGCCGGACAAGGCCATCGACCTGATCGACGAGGCCTGCTCCGATATGAACCTTCACGACCCGGATATCAACCGCCGCATGGAGGTCAAGCGGGACCTGGAGAACGTCACCTTCGAGCGGGAGAACCTCATGTCCGCCCAGCCGGCGGAGGGTCAGGAGTTCACCCAGGAGGAGCTGGACGCCCGCTATGCCCGCATTGCCCAGCTCCGAAGCCAGGAGCTGCGGCTGCAGCAGGAGCTTTCCGCCCTGGAGGCCAAGGGTATGCCCCAGCTGACCATGGACAACATCGCCCGGGTCATCGAAATGTGGACCAAGATCCCCGCCAGCAAGATCAAGGAAGAGGAGTTCAAGCGCCTGTCCCAGCTGGAGGACCGGCTGAAGCAGCATATCGTGGGCCAGGACGAGGCGGTTTCCGCCGTGTCCGCCGCCATCCGCCGCAGCCGCGTGTGCATCTCCCCCAAGCATAAGCCCGTCAGCTTCATTTTCGTGGGCAGCACCGGCGTTGGAAAGACGGAGCTGGTGAAGCAGCTGGCCGCCGACCTGTTCAACACCCCGGATTCCCTGATCCGGCTGGATATGTCCGAGTTCATGGAGAAGCACTCTGTTTCCCGCCTGGTGGGCTCTCCTCCGGGCTATGTGGGCTATGACGAGGCGGGCCAGCTGACGGAGAAGATCCGCCGCAAGCCCTATTCCGTCGTTCTGTTTGACGAGATCGAGAAGGCCCACCCGGACGTGCTGAACATCCTGCTGCAGATTCTGGACGACGGCGAGATCACCGACGCCCATGGCCGCAAGGTGAACTTTGAGAACACCGTCATCGTCATGACCTCCAACGCCGGGTCCGACAAGGCCGCCGGGTCCGTGGGCTTCGGCCGCAGCGCCGATGACCAGGGCCGGGAGCGCACCATGAAGGCTCTGCGGGAATTTCTGCGTCCGGAATTTATCAACCGCGTGGACGAGATCGTCTATTTCCACCAGCTGACGGAGGAGAATTTTGCCGCCATCGCCCGGATCATGCTGGATGAGCTGCGGGATTCCCTGCGGGAGAAGGGGTATACCTTCACCTATGACGACGCGCTGGTTTCCCACCTGGTGCACTCCTCCTATTCCGCCGCCTACGGTGCCCGGAATCTGCGCCGCTGCATCCAAAAGGAGCTGGAGGACCCCATGGCGGTTCAGATCATCGACAGCTTCGAGCACCCCATCACCCAGCTGCGGGCCACGGCAGAGGACGGCAAGGTGCGGCTGGATACGCTGTAAGGAGGGCGGTTTCATGCTGTTTCGCAAAGATATCGAGCCCCGCTGCGCCTACTGCGCCCAGGGGGTCCGCATCAACGAGACCCAGGTGGCCTGCGTGAAAAAGGGCATTGTGGCGGCGGAGAATCACTGCTTCCGCTTCCGGTATGACCCCCTGAAGCGGGTTCCGCCCCGTCCGGCCCAGCTTTCCACCAACGGGCTGAAAGAGGAAGATTTCAGCCTGTAAAACCCAAAAATCAGAGAGAAAAGGGGTAAAACCATGACGCCGAAAACCGTTTGGGCCGTATATTTCAGCGGCACCGGAACCACGGAGCGCACGGTAACGCACATTGCCGGGGAGCTTGCCCGGCTGCTGGCGGCGCCCTGCCGCAGTCTGGACTTCACCCGGCCCCAGGTCCGGCAGCAGGAGCTGAATTTCTGCCAATCGGACCTGGTGGTGCTGGGAACGCCGGTATACGCCGGGCGGGTGCCCAATGTGCTGCTGCCGTTCCTGCGGGAAAAGGTCCGGGGCGGGGGAGCGCTGGCGGTGCCGGTGGTGCTGTTCGGCAACCGGAACTATGACGACGCCCTCATAGAGCTGCGGGACATCCTCCAGCAGGACGGCTTCCGCTGCGTGGCGGCCGGAGCCTTCGTGGGGGAGCACAGCTTTTCCCGCACCCTGGGGGCGGGCCGCCCGGACGATGGGGACATGGCGGGACAAGCCGCTTTTGCCCGGGAAATCTGCGAGAAATTGGCGGGACAAGCCGGGACAGAAATGGCCCCCGTATCGGTCCGGGGCGAAACGCCCATCCGCCCCTATTACACCCCCCGGGACCGCCACGGAAACCCCATCAACATCCTGAAGGTGAAGCCGAAAACGGACCCGGACAGGTGCGGCGGCTGCGGCCTGTGCGCGGAGCTGTGTCCCATGGGCTCCATCGACCCGGCGGACGTGTCCCAGGTCAGGGGCATCTGCATCAAGTGCTGCGCCTGCGTCAAAAAATGCCCCTCCGGGGCCAAGTACTTCGACGACCCGGGGTATCTGTTCCACCAGCATGAGCTGGAGGACGTCTATACCCGCCGGGCGGAAAACGAGTGGTTTGTGTAATCGAATCAGGCAGCCCCCTGCTTTCACTTTCGGAAAGCAGGGGGCTGCACATGATGTTGCCCCTCTTTGGGCAATCGGACTCTTTACGTCCGGGGAAATCCATGTTACCATGGGAAAAAACGAAGGGAGGCAGTACGGATGGAGCAGCCAAGGATTTTCCGCTATGACACGGTGGACTCCACCAACACCGTGTGCAAGAGCCTGGCGGCCCAGGGCGCGCCCAGCGGCACGGCGGTGATCGCCCGGCGGACGGCACCGCCGTCATCGCGGCGCGGCAGACGGCGGGCCGGGGCCGCATGGGCCGGAGCTTCGAATCGCCGGGGGGGCTGGGCCTGTACCTCTCGGTGCTGTGGCGGCCGGAGGGGACGCCGGAGGACCTGCTGCCCCTGACCCCCATGGCGGCGGTCTCCGCCGCCGGGGCCATCCGACGCGTCACCGGCGCACCGGTGCGGATCAAATGGCCCAACGACCTGGTGCTGGAGGGGCGGAAACTGGCGGGCATTCTGACGGAGGCGTCGCTGTCCGGCAGGGGAGTGGACTATGTGGTCATCGGCATCGGCGTCAACCTGCGGCAGCGGCCCGATGACTTTTCGCCGGAGGTGGCCCGGATCGCCACGTCCCTGGAGGCCCAGAGCTATCCCGCGGACCGGGCCGCCCTGGAAACGGCCCTGGCGGAGGCTCTGTGCCAGGCCTTCGGACACTTGCACACCCCGGAGGTCTACGCCGCCGACTATCGCCGCCTGTGCCTGAACCTGGGGCAGACGCTGCGCATCCCGGACACCGGGGAGACGGTGACGGCCCTGGACATCGACCGGCAGTACGGCCTTGTGGTGCGCCGCCGGGACGGCACGGTGGACACGCTGCGCTGCGGTGAGGTCTCCGTGCGGGGCCTGTACGGCTATGTATAACAGATGACGGATCGGCGCATCTCCCCTGTGGGAGGTGCGCTTTTTCTGTGGTTTTGTACAAGCATCCCGTTGGGCACATTTGTCATTCTGCACAAATTGTTAAAATTGTGACGGATTACTGTTGACAGATTCGCCATCTGTGTGTATAATGGAGCAACATATCAAAGAAATTTGTCCACGTCTTGTCCGCGCAGACAGCAGACAAAGGACAAATCTTCCGGGATATGCACCGTCTGCGCAGTAAGAGTATGAGGGAGGAAGAAATGGACTATTCCAACTTATTTGTCGTGCTGATGGGCCTGGGAACGGTGTTTGCGGGACTTCTGTGCATCATTCTGCTGGTTTCGCTGATGAGCTGGGTGTGCACGCGCACTGCCGGCGCTCAGACGCCGCCCAAGGCTGCGGTTCCCGCCGCCCCGGCGGCTGCGGAGGCCGTAAGCCCC
>ENA-OPXM01000536-OPXM01000536.1-human-gut-metagenome-genome-assembly--contig:-NODE-536-length-22562-cov-1.804905_pt1 | contig 22562 bp, 19 predicted proteins | sample MGYA00241707_ERZ502035 | MGnify/ENA primary metagenome ERZ502035 (study PRJEB25962, sample SAMEA2043051) | human gut metagenome | biome: human gut; feature: human-associated habitat; material: faeces... | reverse complement strand
GTCACGGCAACAAATATATTGTGACCGCTCCGGGTTGGAGAATGAAGTTCAAGGACTTCCGTGATGTGAACAATGATTATGGCAGAAAGCTTGAGCTTGTGACATTTGATGAGGGCACAGGTCTTGAAGCTGTGTCCCACTATCAGTTTTACACCGGCACGTCTGTTGTACGCTGTTGGACTACCCTTACAAACAAGGGCAGCGAGGTACAGACCATTGAATATATGTCCTCCTTTGCGCTGACGGGCGTAGAAAAAGAGGGGCTTAAAAAGCCTGAGGACAAGATGAAGATATGGGTATGCCACAACTCATGGCAGCGTGAATTGCAGTGGCAGGACTACACTCTTGAACAGGTGGGGCTTGCGTCCTCTGCAAAGCCTACGGAACAGCGTTCATCAAAGGTATTTGCCTGCACAAACGTTGGAAACTGGTCGGCAAAGGAATACATACCAATGGGTGTGCTTGAAAACACAGAAGCAGGCTCGGTGCTGTTTTGGCAGATAGAGCAAAACGGCTCTTGGCACTGGGAGCTTTCGGACGTGGGAGGACACTTCTACTTACAGCTTTCTGGTCCGTCGGAGATAGAGTCCCACTGGTATAAAAACCTTGCACCTAACGAGAGCATAGAAAGCGTGAAATGTGCAGTAGGCTCGGTGACAGGAAGCTTTGACAAAGCTATGGGCGAGCTGACGAAATACCGCAGAAAAATACGCCGTCGCAACAAAGACAATCAGAGGCTTGCGGTAATATTCAACGACTACATGAACTGTCTGTGGGGCGACCCAACGGCTGAAAAGGAGTTTCCCCTTGTGGACGCTGCGGCAGAGGCAGGCTGTGAATATTTCTGCATTGACGCAGGCTGGTATGCTGACGGTTTTTGGTGGGACGAGGTCGGCGAATGGAAAGAGAGCAGAAAGCGTTTTCCTAACGGCGTAAAGGAAGTTGCCGACTATATCCGCAAAAAGGGCATGATACCTGGACTTTGGCTTGAGATAGAGGTCATGGGAATAAAGTGTCCGCTTGTGGACAGCGTTTGCGATGGCAGTTGGTTCTTCACACGTCACGGCAAGAGAGTCTATGACAGAAGCCGTTATCAGCTTGATTTCAGGAATCCTAAAGTCCGTGCTCACGCTGACGAGGTAATAGACAGGCTCGTTTCTGAATACGGCATAGGCTACATAAAAATGGATTACAACATAGAACCTGGCATAGGCACTGAGCAGAACTGCGACAGCGTTGGCGAAGGTCTGTGGGGTCATGAAAAGGCTTACCTTGAATGGCTTGACGGCGTTTTTGCTCGTCACCCTGACCTTATTATAGAAAACTGCTCCAGCGGTGGACTTAGAATGGACTATGCGATGCTTTCAAGATACTCCATTCAGTCCACATCAGATCAGGACGATTACAAAAAATATTGCACCATTGCGGCGAACTCCCCTACTGCCCTTTGCCCTGAGCAATCGGCTATCTGGGCTTATCCTATCACATCAGGTGACAGAGAAGAAGTTGTTTTCAACATGATAAATGCAATGCTTCTGCGTATCCACCAGAGCGGTCACCTTGGCAACATCGACCCTGAACGCAAGGCGCTTGTCAAGGAAGCTATCAGCGTTTACAAGAAGATAAGGGCGGACATAAAGGAAGCAGTGCCGTTTTGGAGCTTGGGGCTGTCCAAATTTTCGGACGACTGGGTATCTCTCGGTCTGAGGAACGGCAACAAGGCTTATCTTGCCGTATGGAGGAGAGAGGGCAAGAGTGACACCTGCGCTTTGCCTATCGACTTCCTCAAGGGTGTTGACGCAAGGGTGAAGTGCATTTATCCTGATTTCAGCGAAACCCCTGTGGAGTTTTCAAAGGCGACAGGCAATGTTTCCGTTAAGTTTGACAGACCTTATATGGCTAGACTTTTTGAGATAGAGTGGTAAAAAAAGTTACCTGCCAATAAGGGTAACTTTTCCCCACACCGCACCTTTTGATTTGTCCGATTTTACGGACAGTTGCTCGCCTGTGGGAGATATTATCGCCGATATTCCGCAGTTTCCTGCACGGAGGACATATCTTCTGTTCTCAACGGCTCGCATTATGCAGTGGCGGTAATGCTGTTCACGGGCGGAGCTTTTGCCAAACCATGAATCGTTGGTGGAAACGCAAATTATCTGTGCGCCCTGCTCTTTCTGTCGGCTCACAAGGCTTGGGAAAATGGACTCTATGCAGATAACAGAGCCTATGGTCATGCCGTCTGAGGCGATGGGCTTGGTGTGTCTTTCGTCTGCACATTCGCTCATAGTGTCAAGGTGGAAAATGCCTGCAAAAGGTGTCTTTTCACCGAAAGGCACAAGCACTTGTTTCAGGTAGGGCGAAGACGCAATGCCGTTTTTATCATAGGCGAAAAGGGCGTTGTAATCCTTGCCGTTTTCAAGATAGAACGAACCTGTCACAAGGGTACACCCACGGGTGGCGGCAAAGTCTGATATAAGGGAAAATTCTTTTAGCTGTTCGTCATAGTCTTTCGACACGGCAGTTTCAGGAAGCAGAACAAGGTCAGTACCCCACCGCCAACAGCTTTCCATTATAGAAAGATAGGAGCGTGCTGAGTCAAGGGCTTTACGGTGTGATTTTTCCCTGCCCTCCAGACTATCCTGTGCGCAGATAACGTCTATCTGAGGGTAGATGTTATCAAGCTTTTTGTCGAGGTTTATGGAATAAAGTCCGTAGCTTAAATTTGCCCCTTGCAAAAGCAGTGCAAAGGCGGTGTAGGCAAAACGCTTTTTGCTAGTATATATCTCCCCATGCAGACCATTGAGCAGGAAAATTATAAAGCTTGTAAGGCGGCAGCTTATGAGCGTGGCGGATTGCAAAAGCAGTGGCGAACTTGTTACAGCTAGCCATGCCGCAGACCAGGGAAACGCCAAAATCGGAACTTTCTCTTGAAGCCACTCTCCTGCTGTCAAAAGCAGGCAGAGCAAAACTATCTCAGACAAACGGTGTTTGAGATGCGGTCGCAGGGGCAGAAAAAGGCTCAGTGGAAGATACATAAGGATACACTCCCACAAGGTCAGACCTAACCACGCTAAAGTAGCAAGAGGTATAGAGGCAAAGGACGGCAGAGGACATATTTTCCATATGGTGAGCATAAAAGTGAGCTGAAAAAGATAATATGGTACAAAAAAGCACAGAAAATCAAGCCTGAAAGCCTTTTTTTCATGGCAGACTGACAGGCAATGCACCATTGGCGCAAATATAAAAAAAGCAAGCCACGGCAAATTCAAGATAGATTGCATAAGTGCGCTCACTATACCCGTGAGGGCGAGGAACGCTCTCCGTGAGATTTTGGGGTCAATTATTTTCGAGATATTCATGTAAATATTATGACCCGAAAGTCGCACATAATTCACAAAACTATAAAGGGAGGCAGTAAATTGGAGATCTTTATTCCGCAGTTTGTCAGGACGGCTCTTGACAGGCTGAATGAGTGCGGCTACGAGGGATATATAGTCGGTGGCTGTGTAAGAGATAGTTTGCTTGGCAAAAAGCCTCATGATTACGATGTCTGCACAAACTGCACCCCTGACAAAATGCTTGAAGTTTTCGCAAATTTCCGCACTATTGAAACCGGGCTGAAGCATGGCACGCTCACTGTTTTGATAGAGGGCGAGCCGGTGGAGATAACCTGTTATCGCAGTGACGGAGAGTATATAGGGCATAGAAAGCCTGCTCAGGTGACATTTGAAAGCTCGCTGGAGGAGGACTTAAAACGTCGTGACTTTACCGTGAACGCTATGGCATACTCACCAAAAGACGGGCTTATTGACCTTTACGGTGGACAAGGCGACCTTGAAAAGGGCATTATAAAATGCGTTGGCGAGCCTGAAAAGCGTTTTGACGAGGACGCTTTGAGGATATTAAGAGGGCTGAGATTTTCTTCATGCCTTGGGTTTGAGATCGAGGAAAAGACCTCAAAGGCTATACTTGGACAACGTGAGCTTTTAGAAAGCATTTCTGCCGAACGCATTACGGCGGAGCTTAAAAAGCTTCTCTGTGGAAAGGGTACAAGGAAGATATTGCTTGACTATCGTGAGGTCATAGCGGTGTTCATACCTGAGCTTCGGGAAAGCTTTGATTTCAGGCAGAACAATCCCCACCATTTTCTTGATGTTTACGGTCACATTTGTTTGAGCGTTGAGAACGTCAGACCACAGTGGCAGATGAGGCTTACTATGCTTCTTCACGATATCGGCAAGCCGAGAATGCACACGGTAGATGAAAACGGTATCTCTCACTTTAAAAAGCACCAGTTCCAGGGGGCTTACATGGCGGAGAAGATATTAAAAAGGCTCAGGATAGACAACGCTTCGGCGAAATATATTTATGAGCTTATATGGGAGCATGACAACAGGATACCGGCCACGAAAAAATCGGTGCGGAGATTTATGGCTCAGCATGACTTTGACTTTGTTATGGATTATCTGGAGGTGCGCAGGGCTGACACATATGCCCAGTCGGACTACAAACGGCAGGAAAAGCTTGCAGAACTTGACCATATCGCAGAGCTTGCAATGGAGATAAAAGAGGACAACGAGTGTATCCACATTTGCGACCTTGACATAAACGGCAAGGATCTTTTACAAATGGGCTTTGGCGGAAAGGATATCGGCATCGGGCTGGAGCTTGCATTGAACGGTGTTATAGACGAAAAGGTGGAAAACAAAAAAGAGGAGCTGAAAGGCTACATTGAAAGCAACTTCAAAAGGCAGGATAAAGATAATACTTAAAGGGTCGGCACTTGTGCTGTGGTGCGTGGTGATATTCATGTTCTCGGCAAACAATGCTGACGAGTCAAACAAGCAATCAAATGCGGTGTTTAACACAGTGATAGAATTTGTCAACCCTGTATATGACAGCCTTGACACTACAGCGCAGGCGGAATACAAGGACACCGCCACGTTCATCATAAGAAAGCTTGCGCATTTCAGCGAATACGCCTTGCTTGGAATACTGGCGTTCATAAATCTTGCTATGGTGAAAAAGCTTGGATACAGAGGGCTTTTTGCGGCAGTTTTTTCTTGCATCTACGCTTCAAGCGATGAGATACATCAGCTTTTCGTGCCGGGGCGTGCAGGGCAGGTGGGTGATGTTCTTATCGACACAAGCGGTGCAGTGGCAGGAATTTTACTTGCCATACTAATACGAAAAATATGGCTCAAAAGCCGTGAGAAAAAATCGTGATAACAAAAAAATATCCGTGGGGGCATTTCGCTCTCACGGATATTTTATTCTAGCAAAACCTATTGCAAATCATATCGTGACCCATTGGTATCGCCTCATTCAAAGCCTAGGCTTTACTTAAATCACTTTATCTCAAGTCTTTTGGTTTCAGGCTTTACATCCTGCATCTTTGGCAGGTCAAGGGTCAGGATACCATTCTTGTACTCTGCGGCGATATTGTTGGTATCAATGCCCGTAAGGTCAAAGCTTCTCTGATAAGAACCGTATGTCCTCTCACGGCGGATATACTTGTCTTTCTTATCCTCTGTCTCTGCCTTATGCTCAGCGGTAAGAACAAGATCGTTGCCTGAGATGTCAAGCTTGATATCGTCTTTATCAAAGCCCGGAAGCTCTGCTTCCATTACATATTTGTCGCCCTCGTCCTTGATATCGGTCTTGAAGCTCTGGAGTGCATTTTCTCCAAAGAAATCATTCTCAAAATCATGGAATGCGTTAAACAGGTCGTAGCTCTTTCTTTCAAATGGTGTAAGTCCAAACATATAAATTCCTCCTTGATGTGTTATATCTTAATTTATCTTGTAAGCTTTATCATTTATTCTGCTCTTCCATTGGTATCATTTCCTTTCTTCATTGTCTTTATGATACCCCTGCTATATGTTCATTGTGTGAAGATATTGTGAACATTAGCTGAATTTTAGCGCTCTCATTATGCGAGTGCTAGCATGTCAGTTTTATGAGTGCTAAAGCAATGTCATGACATGATATGATAATCAGCGGGCGAACGCTGTTCGCCCCTACTGCGTCAACGCCTATCACTGCTTATCGAAGCGGTCTTTAAGAAGCTTCAAGGCTTTCTTTTCTATCCTTGAAACATAGGAACGTGAGATACCAAGGCGTTTTGCGACTTCTCTCTGCGGCAGCTGCGGCTGACCGAAAAGTCCATAGCGCAGAGTGACTATCTGTCTTTCACGCTCATCAAGAGAGCTTTCAATATAGCGGTAGAGCTGTTCACTGCGAATGGAAAGCTCTATTTTGTCGGCAACGTCCTCTCCGTCTGCGATTATGTCGATAAGGCAAAGCTGATTGCCGTCCTTATCGGAGTCAACAGGCTCGTCAAAGTGGATATCGTTGGCAGACTTTTTTTGGGAGCGGAAGTGCATTAGTATCTCGTTCGCTATCCTCACCTAATGTCGTATTTTCATCAGAGCTTGTCTTTGCCCGCTTTCTGTGGGCTTTTTTATAGTCTGCGAGTTCGTCCTTTATATCCTGAAGTTCTACTGTTTTGTTACCAACAAAGAATAATTTTACATTTTCGCCGTCCCATTCAGCGTGTTCTATAACTTGCCGCACAGCGTATCGTTTGTCCTCAAAGGTGCTTTGGGTATCTAAGGCTGCTGAAAATTCAGCTAGGCGAGTTGCAAGATCTTTGAAATTAGCAAATGCTTGCTCGCTTTGTGCGACAACTTCTTCAAGCTTGATTATTTTTGAGCTGATCTCTTTGTTGCTGTTTTCAAGCTTTCGGTATTGCTCATTAGCGTCATCGGACATTTCAGGCGACATTTTACTTCCGTTATTGGCAATAAAATTTATAAGGTTCTTTTGTTTTTGTTTATTGTCGCTAAGCCTTTTTTTCATCTGCTCCAGTTCTTTAAGTACAGGCTGTTCATCGCTTTCAAAATTGCCCTGTACCTCTTTCAGCTGCTTTGCCAATTCAGATTTATCCGATGTCAGAACTTTGATTTGCTCCCAGACAAGATCATCGAGGAAGTTGCCGTTTATGCGTTTTACATTGCATCTTTGTCGATTTGAGTTAAGCATCATCTTACACGCATACGCAAAGTTTCTTTCTCCTCGTTCATTATAAGTTTTTGCCACACGAGGGTACATTATAGAACCGCATTTGCATCTGAGCAATCCAGAAAGCAATGCACAATGGCTGCGTGGGCGATTGTAGTTCTTATCCTTATTTTTATCCAGAATATTTTGAACACTTACCCAGTCTGCTCCATCTATAACACCTTCATGTTCGCCAATAGCTACAATCCATTCATTGTAAGGTTTAACTTTATGGCTGGTATTCTTCTCTTGCTTGGTTTTATTATAAACCATCATTCCTTTAGTTCCGTCAAATTCGGTGTCTTCTGCGTATATTGTCGAGCCTTTATTCTCAAAAAATTTAAGGACAGCCTTAGCATATACGGGATTACTTAGAATAACCTTTATTGCAAAACGTGTGTACTCATTACCCATTTTCGTTTTGATATTATCATTAAGTAGGGTTGCCTGAACAGCCGTAAGGGATTCTGTTTTGAGATAAAGCTTATAAATTCTCTTGATTAGTTCCATTTCTTCGGGTACTATCTCGAGTTTTCGGGCGTAGTGCACTTTGCCCTCTTTATTAGTACTGCCGAAGGTTTCAACGCTTTTGTAACCCGTTGGAGTTGTGCCGCCGAGCCACCGACCTTTCTGTGCTAGCTCGGTCATATTATCAATAATACGTTCAGCAATTATATTTCGCTCCAGTTCGGCAAACACGGCTACAAGCTGTATCATTGCCTTATCCATAGGGCTGTTAGTTCCGTTGAGACCATCGCTGACGGAGATAAAGCGAATATTGTGCTTTTCTAAGTTGTTGAATGTATTTGTAAAATCTGACACAGATCGGCTTATTCTATCGAGCTTATAGCATATTACGCATTGGATTTTGTTATCCTCACACATATCCATCATCTCTTTAAACTGAGGTCTGTCGGTATTGCCGCCAGAATAGCCCTCGTCCTCGAATATGATAATATCTTCCTCATCGACGTTCATACTGCTAAGATGAAGTTTACAGCGGTCGATCTGCTGATTTATACTTTCGCCTTTTGCTGTAAACTTCGATTTACGGGCATATATGGCGTACTTTCGATTATCGCAGCCAGTATTGCTTGTACTCATATGAGGTTCTCCTTTTTATTTTATTGGGTATCATACAGCATACCACAATAAATGGTGTAAGTCAATAAACAATAGTCAAGTATCGAGAAAATTAATACTTGACTATTATTATCATATGTATAGTTGGGTGGTTACATTAATATAAGATGTTATTACAAGAGTTGAGCTTTAATTTAAATTCTCAGAACATTTTTCAGGTTCGTCAGAACTGCCCCATTTGATTTCCCTTTTGAAACCCTCCCAGTAACCTTCATTATCCCAGTCATCCCAGTGTTTGTTCTTTAGCTCATTAAAACGATCGTCATTGGGCTTAATGCTGGTAACAATAAGCTCATATGTGACACCAAACTCCCTGTCAACTATTTCATTTTCGTTATTCGGAAATTTAGCTCTTTTATATGGTATAAGAATATAATACAATTTTTCCTTTTTTCCTTTATCTTTGAAAAGTTCTCTAAGCTCATTTTGCAATACTTCATCTCCAGCTTTAAGTTCTTGTGGAGAAATATTGATTACTTTTATACTTTTATCTTTATCATTGCTAACACTTCTACTTACTCGATTTCTTACAAAATAGATAAAATCAGCTTTGCTGTTGACAACAGTTTTAATAAGATTTTTGTGGTCTTCAAGAGTAAATTCTGTATTATAACCTTCACCGTCAATGTAAGGAGGATCATAAATAACAAGAGAGTTCTCCGAAAAAGCTCTTCTCCTTACCCCTATGAGCTCCTTGTAATTGTTACTCTTCAAGTAAGTATTTTTCTGATTCAAAAAAAGTGAATATTCATATATATGTCTGGCAGCATTGAGAAGAGTGTCTGTTTTTGCATTACTATTGAAATCTGTCATTTTATTTATTACGCTAAGTGCATTAATATAAAAATAATAAGTGGCATAAGCTAATGAGCTATCGTTCTTGTTCTTATTATTGTTATTACTATCATATAATTCTTTTATCTTTGTAAAAGTATCCTTAGAAACATCAAGTGTTAGTATATTTGTTATAAGCCCAAATGGTTGATTCTTTACAACTTCCATCAAGTTGTAGAGTCCTTTTTGCGGCAAAGCTTGAGCCTCATCTATGCCTTGTGTTTTCTGCATATCGATCTTTGCAGCAACGTCGTCATATACATTGACATAAAGCTTATCTCCATATTTTTGAACTCTTGTGGAAATTCCAAGAGCACCAGCAAAGACATCGGTTATTCTTTCATATTTATTATCTCTTACGAGTGCCCTAATTGTATCTCTCATAATAGGGTTGAACTTATTTCCATGCAGCTTGATAGCTGGTATAGTTAGTTCATTCGATGACTTATAATGTGAGATAACGAACATAAGGCACAAATTAGCTATTTTCGATCTATCATTAGTCAGAACTATTATTTTCAGTAACTGATCTATGTCGTAAGGAATATTAACTGATACAGTTACTTTCTTCTCGATATCGTTTATGTGCCTTTTGATCCAAGGTTTACCACACAGCTTATTGTAGGCAGAAGCATATGCATCTTCAGGACTTTGACCTGTATTTTTGTAATAGAGTGGTGAGCATTCGTTGTAAAAATCACATAAGAAAAATACAAATGCCCGAATAATTATAGTTCCTTGGCGTTCTTCGCCTAACAGTTTACAAACCCTTTCAAGTAACACTTTACTTACTATAACCTTTCTAGATCCTACTTTCATCATCTTGCCCTCCAAGTATATTAATCTTGAGGGTATAGACGTATCTCATTTTTCATATACAAATCTCGATGTATACCCTCAGAAAGGTATAGATCGATCTCGATATACAAGAAATTTATCTGAGAAATAATTTATTTGATTTCAAGCTATAATCTCATCTGGAACAGCAAATAGTAGTAACTCGCAAGAAAAAAACAACAAAACCCGAAAAATATCGTCATTTTCAGGTTTTGTTGTTTTTTTGTCAGTATTAATTTTATCTCGATAATTTTTCATCGATAAGACGTGAAAAAATCGAGAACAGTAGTTAAATGAACAATAAAAAGTTGCCCAGTTGAAGCAAGGAGTGGTCAGTATAAAAGAATAATATCCAATTAACGGTACAGCGATTTCAAGATTTATGGTGGCAATCAATGTATTTTAGACATAATATTGGGTAAGATCAAGCTATGTGAACCTCAGATTTCGTTATAGCAATTAATGTATATTCGCTATAATATTGACATTATGCACTGCAAAGAATTACGATTTTATGGTACCAGTTAATGTATATTTATCGTTATTATGCCACAAGAATATTTGAATTTATGGTAGATTTGGCTTATAATTCAAGAAAATACTTGGCACAGTTATTAAAGCTACATTTTCCTAAAGAACATTGTATATTTGCTAGTTTTGGCTTGAAATTATAAGAGATTGGGGACTACACGTTCGAGATATTGGGAGACTTTTTAGCCTATCCTACAAAGCAATAACCCATAAATAAACATCGCAGCTACCCGATTTTTTTATTTAGAACAAAAAATATGGCTAGAAAAATAAAAGTTTTAAGATTTTATCTGCGTACGTTCAGCTGGCAGTATCTTATACAGAAATCGAACAGCTTATATGCACTCGACCGACAGACGAAAGGGCAAGAAAAAAGCCACCACGATCAGACAATCGTAGTGGCGAACAAGATTTGGTTATGGGTAGTATAGGTTAAGAGCAAGGTAAAATCGCTTAGGAAAAGCTGGATTTTCCTATAAGATTACAGCTAAGTTAAAATATAACACTACAAGACCAAGTTCTATAATGCGGATCAGAGAAGAAGGTGCATACTAGGATATGACACTTGGAATAACTGATTCAAGTATGTCAGCTAACTCCAGTATCACATCAAGGGGTGGTTGGGTGGGATAAGAAAAGACCTACTCCTTAGCCAAGCCTGACAGGTACGCAGCTAAGAGTTTCTTATCACTAGCAGAAAGCCTATCGTACTTGCTGAGTATATCAGCTTGTTCATCAGAGAGCTTGACAACGTGGGAGACAGGCTGATCTAGGGTATCGTCTTTGAAGAAGTCCGACATAGATACGCCGAGACCATTACAGAGTTTCATTAGGGTACTTACAGTTGGCATTGTATTTCTTATGAAGATATTATTCAGACTTGAGTATGGTATATCAGACTCTTTGGCTAGCTTATAAATGCTCCAGTTATAGTCAGTGAGGTACTTGCGAAGTTTTACGAGTATCCAGTTTTCATTAATCATTTGGGTATCTCTCCTGTCAGTTTCTTTAACTTTGCTTTATATTATTATTTTAAAGAAACAAGATAAATAATTGAAGATGTAAATATGAGTTGTATATTTCAAATAAAATTACTCATATGAGAAATTAATTATTAAGAAACTGTTGACTTTAAGTAAGAAAAATGTTATAATAAAGATCAAGGAAAATTTTTCTGAGAAATGTGGAACTTTTTCTGCACCTCGATTGTCTATATATACAGAGAGCAAGAGGTGGTCAGATGAATGAAGAAGTTCTCTGCAAGATCTTTGGGAAACTCGCTGATGGGTATCAGCTGACCCAAGATCAGCAAAAGGCATTGTTTAGGAAAATCATTGAAGATGGGAGTAGTTTAGAAAATGAAGGAAGAAGTGGATTACACCGAAGCGGTGGAGAAAGCGAAGCAAGGTGATCAGCAGGCTAAAGAAGTGCTGTACACAGAAACTTGTCAGCATATGTTTTTCCTTGCTAAGAGCATCGTCAAAAGTGACGAGGAAGCAATGGATATTATCCACGACAGCTACATATGTGTATTTCAGAAATTAGACAATATAAAGAACTTATCCGGTTTTAAGTCTTATCTGAGAACAACAGTAGTAAACAGATGTAAGAATTATCTTAGTAAGAAAAAACCTTTATATCTGTCAGATATGACAGAGGACGGCGAGGATTTCGAGCTTGAGGACATTGACGGCGAGATACCTGACGAGCTGCTTGAAAACAAGGACGTTATCGAATGTGTACGCAGGGTAGTTGAAAGCCTGCCTGAGGAGCAGCGTATGTGTGTGATACTCAGGTATTACGATGAAATGAGTTTGCAGGAGATAGCAGACACGCTTGAAGTTTCTTTGGGTACTGTGAAAAGCAGGCTCAGCAGAGCGTCTAAGAAAATGCGTGACGAGATAGAACGCCTTGAGAAAGAAGAGAACAAGAAGTTCAGATGTATCATTCCGTTCTTCTGGCTCAGAGCTGGTCTTGAGGGTATGGAGAATGAAACTGACGTGCCTAAGGCACTTGACGTTAAAGTATTTGGAAAATCTATTAGAAGAGGGGTATCAAAAATGGCGAGAAACATTATTGTTGCGGCAGCAGCTTTGGCGATAGCAGGAGGGGTATTTCTTACCGCTTGCGGAAATGACGAGGGTAAGAAAGACACAACAAGCAGCCTTGCGGACACAAGTTCGGTATCTTCCGCAGCTGAGGAAAGCAGTTCTGAGGCTGAGGTGAAAGAGCCTAAGGTGTTTGAATGTGAGCTTGAGGCAGGCAGCGAAATGACCGCAGCTGAACTTGCTGCAAAGCTGAGCAGTGATAAGATCGACACAGCTGCATTTGCCAGCGGCGAAGAAAAGATAGCACTTGACAAGTTGGGCGTACAGAGCATTTCACTTAACATCAAGCTTGCCACAGGAGAGGAAGAACTCTGGAACATCACAGTAACGGTAGTAGACAGTGAGAAGCCTGAATTTTCGGGTATCAAGGATAAGTATGAAATAACGGAGGGTGACAAGCTCCCTGATTTCAAGAAAGGGGTATCGGTGAAGGACAATTATGATGCGAGTGTGGAGTTCACCGCTGAGCTTGACGGCAAGGCAAAGAAGTCCGACTATAAGGCAGGCGAATACACTATCACCTACAAGGCTAAGGACAGCAGTGGAAACGAAGTGACAGCCACTTCAAAGCTCATCATCAAGGAAAAGCCAGAGGAAGAGAAGAAGGACGATGAGAAGTCGGAGGAGACCTCTGACAACAATAACAATGGCAATTCAGATAACAACGGTGGAGGTAGCTCCAACAATAACGGTGGGGGCAACTCTAACAATGGTGGCAACGGCGGAGGCAGCTCCAATAACAATAATGGCGGAGGCAACGGCAACGGAGGCTCTCAGAATAACGCCGGAGGCTCTGGCAATAATGATGGTAACTCAGGTTCTGGTGGTGGCGGTAAGGTCTGGACATGGGATGATGATGACGGTCATCACAGGGGTACAATAGATGATGGTACGACTCCAGGCGGAAATACTGAAGGAACAGGTACTAGACAGTACGGTGACCCGTTTGGTTGGGGCTATGATTATTGGTATGTTGTATATCCTAACGGTGAAATAACCACCCTTTAATCTACCCATGAGTTAGTCATATCTACTCCAGTTTAGATATATTGAAATTGAGAGCGATTTCTTTCAGAGAGTTCGCTCTCTTTTCTTTAAAGAGAGGATTTGAAAGTATGATAAGTTACGATAAGAAAATGAGACATCTGGCAGCATCATCATCAGCAGAAGTAGTAACCTTTGACATACAGCTCAGGGGTAGAATAAATGTAGTTAGAGGTGCAGCCGCAACAGGTAAGACATATATGTGCAATCTGATAAGAAACGGAAATCCTCATCCAGATGTAGTAGTATTTGAAAGAGGTGTAGACTCAGTAAGTGATTTGACTCCCCTCTCAGATAAATTGATTATAATAGATAGAGCTGATATGTTGAGTGGTGAAGTAGTTGAGCACATATCTCAAGACCTTGACAACACCTACTTAATAATGGCACGAGTACCGTTAGGTTTGGGTATTACACCTCTTCTTTGATACAAAATTAGCAGATAAACAGCATCAAATCAAGTCCTGTTGGCGAAAACTCTTGCACCATTGGATTTTAGCAATATGGGGTATCAAGGGAGTGCATTTATCGCCGCAGACCGATTTTAGGGTGGTTTTCAGCAGCTATTTTGCATTATTAGCCGCCCTGCAAAATCCGGGTAGATTTTCGGGTGAGATTTATTCGTAATTTTGGAGATTTGAATTGCATCTAAACTAAAAAATTCACTATCTATGGGTACTACTAAATAAAAAGAGCACGGCTTGACGGCATTTTTCCTGCGGTCTGGCTGTGCTTTTTTCCTTTTGCCGCCACAGCCGCACACGGCGGCGTACACGGCTTTTGCTCCGCTGCTTGGGTATGTTTACCCTACGGCATTGCTGCAGCTCGACACGGCGGCACTCAGCGGCTTACGGCGTGGGTGGGGGTATCTTGCGACCGTTTGGGACAGTAGATCGTCTGCAAGCAACAACGAAATCAGTTAATCTTTTATCGTTTTAAGCAAAACTTTTTGCAGCCAAGCCAAGTGGAAATTTGCAAGCTGTTTCGCCATTAGCCAAGACCTGTTTGCGATAAACGCTAAATGCCACTTTTGCAAATAAAAGAGCTGAGATTGATGAAAATACAGATCAAATTTCCGATCAAGAAATTTTAAAAATATTTTGATATTAATTTTGAAGATGCTAAGCTGCGATTATATTAGTAGCTCCAGAGTGAACGGATGCGTTGAATTTAAAATCAATAACCTGAAATTCACGGCTGTCCGCTCTGGATTCTCTGGGGCAAAATTTTATAGGGAGGCGATTAATATGCCTGTGAAACAAAGGTCGATTTTTGCAGAGTGCTTAACCCTGCTCAAAGACATTAATTACGACAAAAAGTTAGCCTTGCAGACAAGGCAAGCAGGGTACTTTACCCAAGAGCGAGTCATTGCCGCAAATAAGCTTTGGCAGTATATAAGCAGCTGCAAGTGGTGTCAGAGCAAGAGAGCGAGAGATCTCGTTAATGTGGCGAGAATGTCTGACTCTCAGGCGGCAACGGTGCTGAGTATTTCACCTAGCACCGTAAGAAGTCTGCGTAGCTATGCCAGCAGAAAGATCTATTCAATTATTGGCAAGGACTGCATTGCTGTTATCCGCAACGGAAATTCCAATGATCTTTTCAAGCTGTGCTGCAAACTCCATTACCATCTTTACGGGTACGAGACAGCCAGCAACTGGATACCTGAAAAGGTTATGGAGATGTTTCTGAAGAACGGGAGAACATCTACTCAGGTGTACAACCTGAGTCAATGCCTGCGTGAACTTGAGTTTCTCGCAAGGTACGATCTTGTGCGAATGTCGCTAAAGTGTTCAAGGGTCAATCCCGACAAGCTCACGTTTCTGCTAGAGATCCTGTCGGGTACTTCCACCAAGGGCAGCGGCTACACAAAGGAAGATGTGGTAAATCTCATTTTCCGACTTCAGAACAAACACTTCGGCAAGAAGCAAGTCTGAAAAACTATACATTTACGAACCACAAAGAAAACGTCCGCAAAGTCTGTGTTTTTGACTTTGCGGACGTTCGTATATAAAGTGAACTTTTACGAACAGGAGGACAATTTTTATGGTGTTTGGGTATGCGAGGGTATCAACTAAGCAGCAGAATGAGGACAGGCAGCTTGCCGCCTTGAAAGAGTACGGCGTTGCCGATAACTGCATTTACATTGATAAGGAGTCGGGAAAAAATCTACAGCGTGAACAGTATCAGATTTTGAGGAATGCTATTCTCCGTGAGGGCGATACGTTGGTAATCAAAGAACTGGATCGCCTGTCGAGAAATAAATCTGACATAAAAGCCGAGCTTGAATACTATCAGCAAATGAAAATTAAGGTAGTAATACTTGATATTCCCACCACTAAAATAACATACGAAAATGAAAATAAATGGGTAGGCGATATGATAACCGCCGTGCTGATCGAGGTGCTTTCCAGTATGGCAGAGCAGGAGCGGCTAAAGATCAGAAAGCGGCAAGCAGAGGGTATCGCCATTGCCAAAAAGCAAGGCAAAAAATTTGGCAGACCTAAGGTAAACAAACCTTCCAACTGGAATAGTGTGATAATTGCTCTTGATCGGGGTGAGATAACGGCTGTTGAGGCGATGAAAAAGCTGAGATTAAAGAAGACATCGTTCTATAAGCTTAAGAACGCCGATAAAAACGCTGAGATGAAATAATAAATCGAGATGAAAAGTGTACAACGAGATGAAACCTGAGATGAAATATTTCTGGTGTACGAAATCGGCAGAAGTATGCATATCGGACGAGCTTTTCGTATAAATATGTTTATAGGAGAGGTAATCTAAATGAGAATTGTTGTACACGAACCAGAAACTGAGTCGGGAGTTCTTGAGCTGCAAAAGCGTGTCACAGACCTACACGGACACATCATCAAGAATTACATAACGAGAAATGTTCCCGAAGCAAAGAAACGTGAAGATGTTTTGCAGGCAGTAATTTCAGCATTACAGACCAATGTCACCTCAGTCTAAATAGCTTTTTATTTTGAGGTAGTTTTCTTGGGTCATATTGGCTTTATTGTACTCCCATTGTTTAAGGGTCGAGTGACCCACGTTCAATAATTCAGCCATCTTAAGCTGCGTAAGCGATAATCGTTTACGCAGCTTTTTTATTTGTTTGCCTTGATCGTTATATAAGAATTTGTTATAATCGTCCAGCAAGTCGCAAACGTCCACCTTATATAATTTTGCAAGTAAGATGATCTTATCGATAGGATATACACTTAATACGTTCTCCTCATATCTTATATAGGTTGTTCTGTCAACATTAATGTAATCGGCAATTTCGCTTTGCAGATAGCCGTTTTTACAGCGGTAAAATTTAAGCTTGTCCGAAACCGTTTCTGGGCTTTCAGAACTCTGCATCTTATGCACATAGTCAACATTCTTGTGCTTAGGAAAAGGGTTATGAATAGAGATGGTGTGAATGTATACAGGAGTGAACAGGGGTATTTTGTCATTTGAATAAAAGACGAAGAAGTTGTTGCTGAATGCCTTATAAATTCGCCAATGCCGCCCAGATGGACTATCCTTTGCAACATCGTGATAAAAATACGACTTTATGTTAGTGTTGCGTTCTCCACGCACCTGCTCCCATAGGTGGCGAAGCGACAGCCTTTCTTGTGGTCAAATGTTGACACAGCTTTTATTAGACCGATAGTGCCGATAGAGATAAGATCCTCCTGATCTGTGGAATTTGAATAATACTTTTTTATAATGTGTGCCACAAGACGGAGATTGTGTTCGATAAGCTTATCCTTTGCCGCCTTGTCACCCTGCGCCATTCTCTCAAAACACTCACGCTCCTCCTTCGCTGAAAGCGGTTTTGGAAACACGCTGCGGCTGTCAAAATGCAGTGCGAAAAATAGAAAATTCCCCGTAAGCAGTTCAAACAGTGCTGAAAACATATTTGTCCCTCCTTATATAAAGTATCGCTCATACGCTTTTTAATCATATGATTTTTAGGGATTGTACTATTCTGATTTTGACATAAGGTCGCAAAATGTTTCTGATTTGTTAAATTTGCTGAAATATTGATCGTCTTGTTTGCTAAAATCACGAATATTGTTAACGTTTTGTAAACAGACGGCATTTTACTTTTATCATTAATCAAAGGGTGATATAATTATATCAGATAGGTATGTTTTTTGGGGGTGAGCGCTCATGACAAGCATAAAAGGACGATCGGTATTCGGAAGCATTGCAAGAGGAAAGCTGACCTTTTATCATCGTGACGAATTTATCATCAACAAGATAAAAGTGTCCGACCCTGAACTTGAATACAAAAAATATGTCAAGGCTAAAAACGCTGCTCTTGTGGAGCTTGGGGAGCTTTATGACCGTGCAAGGTTAAGCGTTGGGGAAGGCGACGCTCAAATATTTGTGATACACCAAATGCTTATCACCGACGAGCAATACGACAGCAGTATTCGCACAAAGATACTTGACGAGCATTTCAATGCCGATTATGCAGTCGCAAGCACTTCAAGAAGCTTTGCGGAGATGCTGGCACAAATGGACAGCGAATATATGCAAAGCAGAGCAGCTGACGTCAAGGACGTTTCAAACAGACTTTTAAGACACATATTAAACTGCGCCGAGCTGGTAAAGCAGGAGATGGACGACCATACCCCTTATATCCCCATCCCCGAGGACGTGCGGAACTTCTATAAGATGTATCGTCCCTCCCCGCTGGTGCGCGCCTATTGTCTGGAGGAGAAGCTGGGCACCCCGGCACATATCTACTACAAATTCGAGGGCAACAACACCTCCGGCAGTCACAAGCTGAACTCCGCCATCGCCCAGGCCTACTACGCCAAGGAGCAGGGTCTGACCGGCGTGACCACGGAGACCGGTGCCGGCCAGTGGGGCACGGCGCTGAGCATGGCCTGCGCCTATCTGGGGCTGGACTGCCATGTGTTCATGGTGAAGTGCTCCTATGAGCAGAAGCCCTTCCGCCGCGAGGTCATGCGGACCTACGGCGCGGACGTGACCCCCTCTCCCTCCCTGACCACCGAGGTAGGCCGCAAGATCCTGGCGGAATTCCCCGACACCACCGGCTCTCTGGGCTGCGCCATCAGTGAGGCCGTGGAGTGCGCCGCTTCCACGCCCAACACCCGCTATGTGCTGGGCAGTGTGCTCAACCAGGTGCTGCTGCACCAGTCCGTCATCGGTCTGGAGACGAAGGCGGCGCTGGATAAATACGGCATCAAGCCGGACATCATTATCGGCTGCGCCGGCGGCGGCTCCAATCTGGGCGGCCTGATCTCCCCCTTCGTGGGCCAGATGCTCCGGGGCGAGGCCAATTACCGCATCATCGCCGTGGAGCCCGCCTCCTGCCCCAGCCTGACCCGGGGCGTGTTCAAGTATGACTTCTGCGACACCGGCATGATCTGCCCCATGGCCAAGATGTACACCCTGGGCAACGGCTTTATCCCCTCCGCCAACCACGCCGGCGGCCTGCGGTATCACGGCATGAGCAGCGTCGTCAGCCAGCTGTACCACGACGGCATGCTGGAAGCTCGCAGCGTGGAGCAGACCGCCGTGTTCGAGGCGGCGGAGTTCTTCGCCCGGTGCGAGGGCATCCTGCCCGCACCGGAGAGCAGCCACGCCATCCGGGTGGCCATCGACGAGGCGGTGAAGTGCAAGGAGAGCGGCGAGGCCAAGAACATCGTCATCGGGCTGACCGGCACCGGCTACTTCGACATGGTGGCCTACGGCAAGTACAACGATGGCGAGATGCGCGACGTCATCCCCACGGACGAGGAGTTCATGATCGCTTCCGACGTCGAGCGCATCGTCAACGGCAAGTAATTGCAAGAGGGGAGGGGCTGGACGACCGAGCGCCGTTCGGCCCCTCTTTTGTGCTCGTTGGGCGATATGCCTGATAGCTATTTATCAAGGTGTGATAACTTCTTATTAACATGCGGCCGCCTTAAGGGGTCTGCGCCGACCGTATCGCACTGCAAAGGAGTCTCATGAACGTACTTGTTGTCAACGCCGGTAGCTCAAGCCTTAAATATCAGCTTTTGGATACCGATACCCGCGAGGTTTTCGCCAAGGGCAACTGCGAGCGTATCGGTTCGGACATGGGCATCTTTGGCCACTCCGAGAACGGTGGCGCCAAGCAAACCGAGGAGGTTCCCTTCCCGGATCACCGTTCGGCTATCGCGCGTGTGCTCGAGGAGCTCGAGAAGACCGACTTTACGATCGATGGCATTGGCCATCGCATTGTTCAAGGCGGTTGGCACTTTAAGGATTCCGCGGTCGTCGACGACGAGGTCATGGCTAAGATTCTCGAGGTGGCCCCGCTCGCCCCGCTGCACAATTATGGCGAGGCCGCAGCAATCGAGTATTGCCGTGAGAAGTATCCGGAGCTGCCCAACGTGGCCGTCTTCGACACCTCGTTTCACATGACCATGCCCGAGGTTGCCTACACCTACGCCCTGCCCAAGGACGTGTGCGACAAGTACCACGTGCGCAAGTACGGCGCCCACGGTACGAGCCACCGCTACGAGTGGATGATGGCCAAGGAGATCCTGGGCTCGCGCTGCCACCGCCTGCTCTCGTGCCATTTGGGCAACGGCGCCTCGCTTGCCGCCATCGAGGACGGTGTATGCCGTGACACCACGATGGGGCTCACGCCGCTTGACGGCCTGATGATGGGAACCCGCTGCGGCTCTATCGACCCGGCTACCGTGTGCTACCTGCAGCGCGAGGGCGGCTACAGCTACCAGGAAGTCGACGACATGATGAACAAGCAGTCCGGCCTGATGGGCATCTCCGGCCTGTCCTCCGACATGCGCGATATCGACAAGGCGGCGGATGAGGGCAACGACCGCGCGGCGCTGGCGCGTGACATGCTGCACTACGGCATCAAGAAGTACATCGGCTCCTATGCGGCGGCGATGGGCGGCGTGGACATTATCGTGTTCACGGCGGGCATCGGCGAAAACGGCCCGGAACTGCGCGAATCCGTCATGAAGGACATGGAGTGGATGGGCGCGAAGCTGGACGTGGAGAAGAACAAGGTGCGTGGCAAGGAAGCCGTCATCTCCACTGACGACTCCAAGGTGACGATCTGCGTCATCCCCACGAACGAGGAAATCATGATTGCGCGCGACACCAAGGAACTGGTCGAGGGCGCGAACAAGTAAGTTTCAGTCAGACGAGGGCTTTTTTCGCGGGGGCGCGCAACTTTTTTCGGGGAAAAGACGCTTTTTTCCGCGAAAAGGTGTTGACAAAACCCGCGAAAAAACCTATAATATGAAATGGTCTAATTTGAGGTGGTGAGCATTTGAAGCTGGATGTACTTCATGCCCTGCGTGATCCGGGAACGGCTTACGCATTCGCTGTGGAGCAGACCATTGCCCCGCAGGATGTGAGCGGCGAAGAGGTCACGTTTGACCCCGTGCAGCTCTCCGGGCATCTGACTGCCAATGAAGATGGCAGTGTTGTGGTAGAAGGAAGTCTGACGACAACCGCTCATGCCCATTGTGCCAAATGCCTGTCTCCTGCGTCCTGCCCCGTTACGGGGAATTTCCGGGAAACGTTCCTGCATGGGGGCGACCCGGAGGATGATGAGATTTTCGCGTATGAAGGCGCACAGCTTGATTTTGCGAAACTCACCCTGACGCATGTGCTGCTCAACCTGCCGATGCGCTTCCTGTGCAAGGAAGATTGCAGGGGATTTGAGGAGTACGAGGAGGTCAACCAACACAAGCATTGCCGGGACGATGCGAATGTACAGCGTCCTTTTGCGGCATTGCAGCAGTTGCTGGCTGAAAAGTCCGACAACAAAGAATAATTCGGTCAGCAATTTGGCTGCCAATAACGAGGAGGTGTAACCATGGCTCTTCCGAAGGGAAAAATCTCTAAGGCTCGCAAGCACAGCCGTCGTGCGAACTGGAAGCTCACCGTGCCCGGCATCGTTGAGTGCCCCCAGTGCCATCAGATGAAGCTGGCTCACCGCGTGTGCAAGCACTGCGGTTTCTACAAGGGCGTGCAGGTCGTTGCGGTCAACGAGGAAAAGAACGCCTAATTGGTATCCGGGGGCAAATGAGGGAAGGAATGCAGCAGCAGGGTCATCCTGTTCTGCCTGATTTCCTACATTCCCCGCAATTCCATATGCTCGCAACGTGATGAGGAGTACCCTGATTTTGCTGGCTCAGAGAGGGTGGTTCACCGGCTGAGAGGCCGCTCGCACAGCCGTCAGGGGAAGGTCGCTTCACAGAGCGTTCGGTGAGGATGATGCAGGATTTTTTTCCGCATGGAAAGTAGCCGAATGCGGTTCGCACCCGTGACCGTGCGCTTGAGGCAGTGTTTGCGCTGCGAAGCAAGGTGGTACCACGGAAACAGCTCCGTCCTTCGGGATGGGGCTGTTTTTGCGTTTTGGCAATCATTTCACGCGGAAAGGACACCCGTATGAACTACTTCCAGCAGATCGCGGAGCGCTTGCTCCAGCCGGGCACATTCCTGCTCGTGCTGGGCGCAATCCTCGTCTATACGTCCGGCATCGTCGCCCGAAAGCTGTTTTCGGGCAGCGAAAAGGCCAATATCATTACCAAAATCGTCGGCTGCGTCGTCGCACTTGTCGGCGCAATTCTCATTTTTGCATGATACTCTTTCCAGATTCACCTGTGCTAACTGTAAATCGTATATAGGAGGTCATTCACATGGAAATGGAGAAAACATTCAATCCCCAAGCCGTGGAAAGCGAAATCTACCGCGACTGGGAATCCTCCGGCGCGTTTGAGGCGCACCGCGTGGAAGGCAAGAAGCCCTTCACCATTGTCATGCCGCCGCCCAACATCACCGGGCAGCTGCATATGGGCCACGCGCTGGACTGCACCCTGCAGGACATCCTGACCCGCTTCAAGCGGATGCAGGGCTACGAGGCACTGTGGCTGCCCGGCAGCGACCACGCCGGCATCGCCACCCAGATCAAGGTGGAGGAGGAGCTCCGGGTGAAGGAGGGCCTGACCCGCTATGACCTGGGCCGGGAGAAAT
>ENA-OPXM01000525-OPXM01000525.1-human-gut-metagenome-genome-assembly--contig:-NODE-525-length-22864-cov-2.349774_pt1 | contig 22864 bp, 20 predicted proteins | sample MGYA00241707_ERZ502035 | MGnify/ENA primary metagenome ERZ502035 (study PRJEB25962, sample SAMEA2043051) | human gut metagenome | biome: human gut; feature: human-associated habitat; material: faeces... | reverse complement strand
TCCGCAACACATCGACCATGCGGCTACGCAAAGGTCCACCGGACCTTTGCTCCCAAATCAAAGATTTGGAGCCTTGTGCCGCATCGTCTCACGCGGCATTCGTACATACCGCCCTGGCAGATTAAACTTTCTCTGCACTGCTCTCGGTGGTATGCGGTTATTTCCGCAACACATCGACCATGCGGCTACGCAAAGGTCCACCGGACCTTTGCTCCCAAATCAAAGATTTGGAGCCTTGTGCCGCATCATCTCACGCGGCATTAGTACATGCCGCCCTGAGATGCTGCGGCCATCGCAGCAGCATTTGCAGCGTCAGCCTGCGGATCCTTAATGTCAGTTACCAGACTTTCGGTAGTCAGTACCATGGAAGCCACGGAAGCAGCGTTCTGGATCGCAGAACGGGTCACCTTTGCCGGATCCACGATGCCGGCCTCAATCATATCGCCATAGGTGTTGGTGGCAAAGTTAAAGCCGTAACCGGCCTTGCCGGAAGCCATGATCTTGTCTACAATCACACTACCCTCCAGGCCTGCGTTTGCAGCGATCTGGCGCACCGGCTCCTCCAGTGCCTTCAGCACGATCTTAACGCCGGTCTTAAAATCTGCGTCATCGGTATCCAGCAGCTTCTCCACAGCGGGAATCGTGTTGATCAGTGCCACACCGCCGCCGGCAACGATGCCCTCTTCCACAGCAGCCTTAGTAGCAGCCAGGGCATCCTCAATGCGCAGCTTTTTCTCTTTCATCTCTGTCTCGGTAGCAGCACCCACCTTAACAACGGCTACACCGCCGGCCATCTTTGCCAGGCGCTCTTGCAGCTTCTCCCGATCAAAGTCAGAGGTAGAAGCCTCAATGGCAGTGCGGATCTGACCCACACGCGCTTTAATATCTTCACTGTTGCCGGCGCCGTCTACGATAATGGTGTTCTCCTTGGTCACCTTCACCTGACGGGCAGTACCCAGCATCTGCATAGTAGCGTCCTTCAGTTCCAGACCCAGGTCGGAAGTAATCACCTGGCCGCCGGTCAGCACGGCAATATCCTGAAGCATATCCTTGCGGCGATCGCCAAAGCCCGGAGCCTTTACGCATACACAAGTAAAGGTGCCGCGCAGCTTGTTCAGCAGAATGGTCTGCAAGGCCTCGCCCTCAACATCCTCTGCAATGATTACCAGCTTCTGGCCGTTCTTCAGCACAGCCTCCAACAGGGGCAGAATATCCTGTACAGTGCTGATCTTCTTATCGGTAATGAGAATCTTAGCGTCGTCCAACACAGCTTCCATCTTATCGGTATCGGTCACCATATAAGGAGAAATGTAGCCACGATCGAACTGCATACCTTCAACCACCTCGCAAGTGGTCTCTGCGGTCTTGGACTCTTCTACGGTGATCACGCCGTCGGCAGATACCTTTTCCATGGCCTCAGCGATCAGCTTGCCAACCGTCTCGTCTGCAGCAGACACGGTAGCCACACGGGCAATATCATCGCTGCCGCTAACAGCCTTGCTCTCTTTTTGGATGCCGGCCACAGCAGCGTCCACAGCGGCCTTAATGCCGTTCTTCACAACCATGGGATTGGCACCGGCAGCCACATTCTTCATGCCCTCGCGCACCAGCGCCTGAGCCAGCAGCGTAGCAGTGGTGGTGCCGTCACCGGCATCGTCATTGGTCTTGGAAGAAACTTCCTTCACCAGCTGGGCGCCCATATTTTCAAAAGGCTCCTCCAGCTCGATCTCCTTGGCAATGGTCACGCCGTCGTTGGTGATCAGCGGTGCGCCATACTTCTTATCCAGTACCACATTGCGGCCCTTAGGACCAAGGGTAATCTTAACGGTATTGGCCAGCTTGTCAATACCGGTCTGCAACGCCTTGCGAGCATCCTCGCCATAAATAATATCTTTTGCCATAACGGAACTCCTCCTTACTCAACTACAGCCAAAATGTCTTTGACCTCGGAAATGGTGTACTCCTGACCGTCCACCTTAATCTGGGTGCCGCTGTACTTGCCGATAATCACCTTATCGCCAACAGCAACAGTCATGGGGTGTTTGTCAGTGCCGGGACCAACGGCAACAACTTCGGACACCTCGGGCTTCTCCTGTGCGGAAGCTGCCAGAATAATGCCGGAAGCGGTGGTTTCCTCAGCCTCACAGGCTTTTAGCAGAACACGGTCTGCAAGCGGTTTAATAGTCATAACTTTTCACCTCGTCAAAAGTATTCGTTTTGTGTTAGCACTCTTCACTTCCGAGTGCTAATACTTATTTTAGCAAGTTTTTTCCATTTGTCAATAGGATTTCAAAATTCTTCATAAAAAATACGATAATCCATAATCTAGTCGTCAAAAAGCAACAAAAAATACGCACCGTCGGCAAAAACCGACAGTGCGCAAAAGAAGCATTATCGTGCGTCCAGCACCGGCAATCCGGAGGTGGTGATCTCCTGCATGGTAACGGACTCACGGGCGTCATTCTGGTACTTTTCCTGATAATAATTCTCCCGGTGGAAGTCCAGGCCGCCGTTTTGGTCGTAGTCCAAGATGGTACAGCCGCGCTGGGTACCCTGCTTGTAAATACCCACATAAGCCAGGTAGTCAATAGAGTAGCCGTAGGTCAAGTTGATCCCTTTGTAATTCAGGGAGAAGTTGTTGTAATGATCATGGCCGCAGAAGGTGCTGTCCGTGCTACCCAGCTCCTGCATCGTCTCAAACAGCTGATCCGGGTGGATGCCGCAGTACACCACTTTGCCGCTCTCACCGGGCAAGCCGTAACGGTACTTCACATTCTTCGTATCTTTATAATCATTCTCCACATACTCGGTCCAGGCCAAGCGGTACTCCTCCATGGGGAAATGGAAAAAGACGGAAGTGGGCACCACTTTTTCCAGTTCTGCATAGGACTTCTGCTTGGCAGCCGGCAGAGCCTTGGCTGCGTCTTGGTTCCGTTTTGCCAGATCCAGCACCACATTCTTGTACCAATTGATCTGATTCTCGTGGATATTATCGTACAGCCAACGAATACCCAAAACATCGCCGTCAATATAAGAGTGACTGTCCAGCGTAATTAAAGAGCGTGTGATCACGCCGTCACTGTTGACAATGTTGATGACCTGGTTGCCCACGCCGTCCACATCTTCCGGACCGGGCTGCAGCAGGCAGTGCTTGTATTGTTCGCTGCGGTAAAAGTCCGTCAGTTGCTCGCGCGTGTAATAGCTGTACGCCTCTGTATCATGGTTACCGTAAGCCAAAGTCCAATACACGCCCAGCGTTTCCATCAGCTCTGCAAAAATCTTGGCACCGGACTTGTTATTGAAAGTGCCTGCCTGGAACGGCACCGGGTAAGAAATGTCGCCGGTGACTACCACGAAGTCCGGCTTTTCTACCCGAATCATTGTAGCTACGGTATTGATAGCCATAGCGTCCTTTTTAATAGACATCCAGCCGCCGCCGATATGTACATCCGTCAGCTGCATCACTTTCAGTCCCTTGTCACTTTTAATGTTCACATAGCCGTTGTCCTCTACGCTGTATTCCAGCTGGGCGCAACCGGCAGAACCGTAGTTGTGGGCCTTGTTGATGTTAGACTGAACACCGATGACGGAGATCATGGTAGTGATCCCCACAAACAGCGCCAAAATTACTAAAAAGCCGATAAAAATTTTCAGTGCGATCTTCCTGCGCTTCTTTTTGGTCAGCACCTTTTCCAATCTTTGCTCTTCTGTCAAAAGAGCCCCTTTTTTGTTAGACATTTGTTACTCCCCCGTTTTTGTTTTGTTCTATTTGGACAGTAGATGTGCCGGGGCTGATTGCCGCCGTAAAATCCGCACCCATTTCTGTCCGCAAAAGCGCACGCAGCCCCTCTTGTAACTGCGCCACTGCTTCTACCGTCATTTGATCCGTGGTAATATCTGCCGTAAAGGCCAGGTGCCGTCCGTAGCGGTGGCACTGCACATTGGCTACACCGGTCACCCCCGGTTGTGCCGTAAGCAATGCCTGGGCACGGTCGCAATTCTCCGTCTCTCGCTTGCCCAAAATACAGGAAAAGGAGGAAACACAGGACTTAGCGCCGCTGATCAGCAACACCACGCTGATGGCAATACCGAAGTAGCCGTCCACCGGCACCCCCGCAACTCGGGTCAGGGTAAAGGAGATCAGGGTGGACAAGGTGATAAAGAAGTCCAGCACGCTGTCCGTAAACAGCCCTTTCAGCACCGGCGACGGATGGCGCCGATCCTTAAACTTATAGTACGCGCCCAGCAGCAGCTTTACCACCGCCGTCACCGCAATAATCACCGCATAGCGAACCGAAAACCACACCGGCGCCGGGTACAGGGTTCGCTCCAAGGACACATAGCCGAAGCCAAAGCCGGTGCCCACGATCACCACGGCAGTGATAAAACCGGTGAGATCCTCCGCCCGACCTAACCCGAACGGGTACTTAGGCGAAGTGCGCACGGAAAGCCAAAAGCCCACCAGCGCGATGATACATACCACGCTGTCCAGCGCGTTATTCAGCGAGTCTACATAAATAGAAATGCTGTTGGTGGAAATACCCACATACAGCTTCACCATAAACAGGCACAGGTTGACGCAGATGCCGAAGACAGCCGCCCGCATCCGTGCCTTTGTTTCCATCATCTGTTACATACTCCCCCTCTTTGCAGCGACTTACGCTTTTTCAATCAGCGCCACAGCGTGGGCTGCCATACCCGCGCCGGTGCCGGTAAAGCCCAGTCCCTCCTCGGTGGTGGCCTTTACGCTGACCTGCGTTATATCCAACCGGCAGGCATCGGCAATGTTGCCCCGCATTTCATCTATATACGGCGCCAGCTTTGGCCGCTGCGCCAAAAGCGTAGCGTCGATGTTCTCAATTTGATAACCCCGGTCGGCCAGTACCCGAACCACTTCTTCCAGCAATTTCAGGCTGTCCGCCCCCTTCCAGCGGTCATCTGTATCCGGAAACAAGTGGCCAATGTCACCCAGCGCCGCCGCGCCCAGCAGGGCGTCAGAGATGGCGTGAAGCAACACATCCGCATCGCTGTGCCCCAGCAGGCCCTTTTCAAACGGAATGGTCACACCGCCTAAGATCAGCGGGCGACCCTCCACCAGTTTATGTACATCGTAGCCGTGGCCGATACGCATTACTCTGCCTCCCTTGCTTTTAAGATCGCCTCTGCCATGGGCAGATCCTCCGGGGTGGTGATCTTCATATTGGTATACTCGCCGATCACAACGGACACCGGCACGCCCAAGTTCTCCATCAGCTTGCAATCGTCGGTAAAATCCCCGCCCTGGGCCTTGGCTTTCTCCATGGCCTGCTTGTACAGGTCAAAGCGAAAAATCTGGGGTGTTTGAATGGCGATCAGTTGGGAACGATCCGGAGTGTCCGTAATCTCATAGTCATCATTGATCACCTTAATCGTGTCTTTTACAAATACGCCGGTGGCCGCCGCGCCGGTCTCCTCCGCCCGATGCAGGGTGTCTAAAATCTCGTCCCGGGTCACCAGGGGTCGGGCACCGTCGTGGATCAGCAGCAGATCGCAGTCGTCAATGGTGTCTACTGCATTTTGCACACTCTCTTGGCGAGTCTTGCCGCCAAAGACAAAACTCACTTTCTCCTGAGGCAGCAGGGCGGACATAGCGTCCACATCCGCAGGGCGACAAACCACCAGCACCTCGTCCACCTGGGGCAGATCCGCAAAGGCGGCCACCGTGCGGGCAATCACCGGCGTGCCGCACAGGGGCAGCAGCACCTTGTTCTTTGCACTTTGCATACGGCTGCCAGAACCGGCAGCCACGATCACAGCCACATTAGCCAAGTTGAATCATCCTCTCCGTCTCCTCCCGGGTGGGGGTCACAAAAATTGTTTTATAATCTGTATAGATCACCCGGCCGGGCTTGGCACCGGCAGGTTTCTTTACAAATTTGACGCGGGTATAGTCCACAGGTACATTGGAGGACGCGCGAGCCTTGCTGTTGTAGGCAGCCAGCACCGCAGCGTCATGGAGTGCCGACTCCGACGGTGTCTGCCCGGCAGTGACCAGCACCACATGACAGCCGGGCGTGTCCTGGGTATGGAACCAGTAGTCCTCTCCTGCTGCCGTCTTTAAGGTCAGCTTGTCGTTCATCACATTGTTACGACCTACTAAAATGCGAAAGCCGTCCGCCGTTTGATATTCCAACGGCTTCAGTGCCTTGGCCGGCTTCTCCTTGCCCCGATGGCGCAAATAGCCCCCGGCGGTCAGTTCAGCCCGAATGGCAGAAATCTCCGCATCGGTAGAGGAACGACTCAGGGCGTCCAGCACACTGTCCAAATACGCCGCTTCCGCCTCTGCCTGCGCAATAAAGCCGGTAAGCTTTTGCTCCGCCACCTGCTTTTTGCGATAGTCTTTATAATACTTTTGGGCGTTCGCCGAGGGGCTCAGCGCCGGGTCTGCCGGAATACGCACCATCGTACCCGGTTCATAATAATTCTCTAAATCATAAAAGGGCGCGCCCTTCTCCAGCGCATATTGGTTGGAGGTAATCAGGTCGCCGTAAATACGGTACTTGTCCTTGTCCGCACAGTCCAGCAGTTCCTGCCGCCGATTCTCCGCCTTGCGCACTGCCCGCTCCTGCAGGGTGGTCAGGTGGTGAAACAGATCGGCGCTGCGGCTCTTGATCCGCGCCAGCCGCACGCGCTCGAAAAAGAAGAAGTCCAGCAGTGCGCTGGGGCTGTCAAAGCTGCGGCATTCCAGCAAATCACCATATTGATGGATCGGCGTAAAGGCAAAGTCCTTGGGCACCCCGTCCAGCACCACCGTGGGTGACGGCGCCAGCGCATAGGCGCGCAGCTGTTCCAAGGTCAGCCCCTGCTCCACCTCACGGCAAATAATGGGCGACACACCTAAAAGGGTACTTTGCACTGCCTTGGCGCCGGTAGCGCCGCAAGTTTGCAGTCGGTGGGTAATGGCGTCTAAATCCTCGGTCAGAATATTTAATTTGTCCTGGGGCGGCGGTAAAGTGTAGTCCACCCCGGGCAGCAGACGCCGGTTGCCGGTCTCGCCGGTCATACGACGAATACAGTCGATAATTTTACCGTTGCCGTCCAACAACAAAATGTTGGCGTAACGACTTAAAATCTCGATCACCAGTCGGTAGGTCACCCGATCACCCAACTCATTGGTGCCGGAAAAGTGCAGTTCCAGCACCCGCTCCAAACCGGGCTGGGTCACATCGTCCAGCCGCGCCCCTTGCAGCAGCTTACGCAGCAGCATGGTAAACATAGGGGGTCTCGCCGGGTTCTCCGGCGCATAATCCGTAAAATGCACCCGGGCGCTGTCCGGGCGACAGCTGAGCAGCAACTTTTTGGCGCCGCTGCGCCCCCGCAGGGTCAGCACGATCTCCTCTTTGGTAGGCTGGTGGATCTTGTCCACCCGATCCCCCACCGCACCGTCTGCGATCTCCCGTTGCAAGCAGTGCAAAAAAATACCGTCCAGAGCCATATTTACACCGTCAGCACAGGGTTCTTCTGGGGTGCACAAATAAATTCCACATCCGGGAACGCCTGTTCCAATCTTTCTTTTAAGGTCATAAAGGCGGCATACTCGGTCTCGTAATGACCGGCAGCCAGTACCGGGTACTGGGCCTCTGCCGCTTCCAGCAGATCATGGTAACGCACCTCACCGGTAAGATAGCAGTCTGCCAGTTGCTGCGCCTGTCGCCAAAATTCACCGCCGGCGCCGCCGCAAACGGCTACCGTTTCGATCAGCGCCTCTGTGTCTGTATAGCGCAAACAATCGCTTTCCAGCACTTCACCGGCCATAGCGGCAAAATCGTCCACGCTCATAGCCTGGGACAGGCGGCCAACGGTCAAAAACCCGTCGGCGCTATGGGTCAGGTTCGTAAGCCCAAGCAAAGCAGCCAAGCGATCGCCAATACCGCCGGGTGCCTTGTCAAAACAAGTGTGGGCGCTGATAAGCGCAATGCCGTTTTGCACCAATTCGCTGACCGGCGTGCCGGTATAGACCTGCCTCAGTCCGTGAAAAATCAGAGGATGATGGGTCAAGAGCAGCTCTGCCCCCATACCCACGGTAAAGTCTACCACCGCCAGGGTTGCGTCCAGGGACAGCACGCAACGGCGCACAGGCGCCTGCATATCCCCCACCAAGAAGCCGGAATTGTCCCACTCCTCCATGGTGTCATAAGGCGCAATGGAATTGATCCAGTTGTTAATATCTGCAACAGTCGTCATAATTTTTCCTCAATGGCGCGGATTACATCCGCCGTATCCACGCCGCCCTTTTGGCGATTGCGTAGGTAGTGGATTAGCTGTTCAAAATAAGCCTTGTCGCTAAAATCCGTAATCCCGTCCAAATACAAATCTGCCGGGGTATAGCTCTCCGGCGCACCGCCGGGTACAGCCTGCAGCACCAAATAATGATGCCGTCCCTCCCGCACCACCCGGGCGCAGCGAATTTCAAAGCCATTTGTATACAAAAATTGCCGCACGACCTCCGGGTGGGTCATGGGCTGCAAAATCAATGTTTTTTTATGTATATACGGGCAGGCGGACAAGATCTCAGCAATCAGTTCTCCGCCCATACCTGCCAAAATTACCGCATCGCACTCGGTATCTGCAATATCCGTCAGTCCACTGCAAAGGCGGGTCTGAATTTGAAAGGTCAAGCCCAGTTCTTCTATCAATCGGCGGCAGGCACCCAGCGGGCCCGGGCGCACATCGGCAGCCACCACACGGGGCGCAATCCCCTGTTGCACCAAATAGGCGCTCACATAGCCGTGGTCGCAGCCAATATCCGCCACCGCGCAGCCGGGCGGCACCATGTCCGCCACAGCCTGCAATCGCGGAGTTAAAACGATCATTTCCGGATCAGAGCATTGATCTGCTCCAGCAGATCGTCTGCATCTACGCCATGCACAGCGCAAGCCTGCTCCACCGTCTCACCCCGAGATGCGGGGCAGCCCAAGCAGTGCATACCCATCTGCAAAAAGTAAGGGGCCGCATCCGGGCAAATGTCTAAAATATCGCCGATCACCGTATCTTTTGTAATTTCCGTCATTTTGTTGTCCTCCGGTAGTATTAAATCCGTTATACTATATATAGTATAACCTACTTTGACATAATAGCACAAATGAATTGCAAGTTCAAGCCGATTGTGGTAAAATAGTCACCGGTTCAAGTTATGGCCTTATTTCTATGGATAAATCAGGTGATTTTATGCAAAATCTAAATCCAAAAGACGGCGCTTACAATCCCGGGCTGCAATTCGACGCCTTTACAGCAGGCATTGAGGACGGCGGCCTGCGTGCAAAAAGCTCCATTTCTGCTATGGTGTGCTACATTCTTGCCAATATTGAAAAGCCCCTGAGCATTAAGAATATTACCGACGCACTGACTGCCGGTTGCATTGCCAATTATTTTGAGATCTGCGACTCCATTGACCGGCTGAAAGCCGCCGGCCAAATTGTAGAAAAAGACGACCGGCTGTACGCTACACCCCAGTGCAAAGCGGCGGTGGAACTGATCGAGAACGACCTGCCTCTGACCATGCGGGAAAAGAGCATTGCCTGTTGCCAACGGGCGCTGGCCAAAGAGACGTATCAGCGAGAGAATCGGGTGGATATTGAGCCGGACGGCAACGCCTTCCAGGTGACGCTGCATGTGAGCGATATTGACCGGGACTTTATGGCGCTCAAGCTCTATATGCCCACCAAAGCACAGGCCCAGGCAGTTAAAGAGAAGTTCCAAGCCAATCCGGTGCGCGTCTATGAAGCGGTAATTAACACACTTTTTAGCGAGGAACAGGATCCACCCATTGACTAAGGCGAAAAGAGCCGCTGACATCAGCGGCTCTTTTTTATAAATACAAGCACAAAAAATCCCGCCTGCAACCGCAAGCGGGATCTTTTTTTAATCCATTAGTCCTGGTCGGACAGAACGGGAATGCCCTCTTCCGGCTTGGGCAGCAAAGTCTTCATGGACAGGCTGACACGCTTCTTGTCGAAGTCAATGTCCGTGATCTCGCACTTCACTTCATCGCCCACCTTCAGCACATCGCCGGGGGTCTTTACACGATCCCAGCTGATCTGGCTGATATGGATCAGGCCATCAATACCGGGGATTACATTGGCAAAGGCGCCAAAGGCAGCCAGACCAACGATCTTAGCATCCACAACGGTGCCCACAGGATAATCGCGCTTGAGAATCTCCCACGGGTTGTCCTCCAGCTTCTTGAAGCCAAGAGAGATCTTCTTGTTCTCGTCATCCAGCTTCTTGATGGTCACCTCTACGGTGTCGCCAACCTTAACCACCTCACTGGGGTGCTTAATGCGGTTCCAACTCAGCTCGCTGATATGAATCATACCGTCAATACCGCCGATATCTACGAACGCGCCGTAGCTGGTCAGGGACTTCACGGTACCGGTCAGCTTCTGGCCCTCGGACAGGGTAGCCCACAGAGCCTCCTGCTGGGCTTTCTTCTCCTCATTGGCTACCACCTTAATGGAGCCAACGGCACGGCGGCGAGCCGGGTTCAGGTCAATAACCTTGAAGCGAACGGTTGTGCCCTTGAGCACATCCAGTTCCTGCCCACGGGGTACGCCGGTAAGAGAAGCGGGCACAAACACGCGGGTGCCCTTGGCGGTTACCAGAACGCCGCCCTTTACGATAGCAACAACGGTGCCTTCCAGCACTTCATCGTTCTCATGCGCTGCAACGATTTCGTCCCAGCCTTTGAATGCGTCCACCAGCTTCTTGGAAAGCTTCAGAACGCCCTCTTCATCGGATGTTTTCATGATGACGAGGTCCAGTACATCGCCGATTTTGACAACATCCTCTGCTTTATCCACCGGCTCTGCGGAAAGATCAGCCAGTGCGATCACACCGGTCTGCTTTCTGCCGGTCACATCAACGAATACCTCGGTGGGTGTGATGTTTACAACAGTGCCCTTTACGACCTTGCTGTTATCATCTTCGCTAAAGGATTCTTCCAGCATTTCTGCGAATGAGGATGCCTCACCATCAGCAGATGTGTTGACAGCAGCCTCAGCGGCCTGATTCGCATCTGCTGTCTCCACAACTTCTTCAGTAGCGGCTGAAGTTGTTTCAACTTCCTTTTCTTTAATTTCTTCGGACATGGTTTTGAGTACCTCCTTGATGATTGCCGACGGCGTAGACGCCCCGGCTGTAACACCAACCACCGCATAGGCACTGAGATGCAGACCGCGCAGCTCCGCCGCCGTTTCAATCAGAAAGGTGGGCGCATTCGCAGCACACACATCTCGCAGCTTACAGGTGTTTGATGAATGGCGACCTCCGATCACAAGCATCGCGTCGCACTCCCTGGACAGAGCCGCCGCTTCTTCCTGTCTTTCAGAAGTAGCATTGCATATTGTACTATAAATTTTGGTATTTGTACATACCTTTTTAAGAATTTTCTCAGACTTTTTCCATTCTTTTAGGCTAAATGTGGTCTGAGAAACGCAAATCATCGGGTTGTTTGGTGAAATTGCACCACTTTTTAGGATCTCCTGCAATTCCTCGGCATTTTTAAATACATAACTGGCGCCGGGGCAATAAGATCGAATACCAACCACTTCCGGGTGATCCTCGTCTCCGGCAATGAGCACCGTGGTGTCCGGCGACTGGCTGCCCACAATGCGATGAATCTTCAAAACAAAGGGGCATGTCGCATCCGTAAAGGGCAAATGGCGTGCCTCCATTTCCTCCACCACACACTTGTCCACCCCATGGGTGCGTACCACAATCTGATACCCGGGCGGACAGTCCTCTACCCGATCAATAATCTTGACCCCGCGCTCCGCCAGATCGCCCACCAGCTGGGCATTATGAATAATGGGGCCAAGGGTGCACACCTGCTCCCCTGCCTCCACTTTATCATATAACAGTTCCACCGCCCGGTTGACACCAAAGCAGAAGCCGGCGGTCTTGGCCAGTTTTATTTGCACGCTCTCTCATCCTCCCACAGGGCGGTAATAGCATCCATCACCTTGCCGGCAGCGTCCTTAATATCATGCGGGCCCAGCTCTTCTCGATCCAGTCCCAGGTCTGCCTGGGTCAGCAGCTTACCGTAGCGCACGGTCACCTGCTTGCCCGCTTTGATTTTGCCGTCGCAACAAATGGCCACCGGCAGCACATCGGCGCCTGTAGCCTTGGCGATCACTGCCACACCGGCCTTGGCCTTTTGGGGCACGCCGTCCTTGTCTTTAATGCGGCGACCCTCCGGACAAATGGCCATCACATGATTTTCCTCTATAATCTTCACGCCGTAGTCAATAGCAGAGGTATCGCCCTTGCCCCGGCGCACCGGGAAGGCATACATCCGAGTCATAAACCAGGCGGCAATGGGATTCTTAAACAGTTCCACCTTGGCCATAAAATGCAGGGGCGGCACCTCCTTGGGTAACGCCACAAACACCGGGTCAACCGCACAGGTGTGGTTGATGGCAACAATATAATTGGTGCGACCCTTGGGAATGTTCTCCAGCCCCTTAAAGCGCATTTTGTACACAAGCTTCACCAGCGGGCGAAATACAGTCTTGATGAAGCCATAGGTTTTGTAATGTTTTACCTGGGTGTAGTCAAATTCTTTCATTTTGTATGCTCCCGAATGATATTGATGATTAGGTCGGTGGACTGCTGCAGGTCCAGTTCCGAGGTATCCGCCATAATGCTGTCGGCAGAGGGTTTCAGCGGGGCAATCTCCCGGTGGCTGTCCTGGTAGTCCCGGCGGTTCACATCCGCCAGCACATCTTCATAGGTCACCGTCTGTCCCTTTTCCACCAGTTCCTTATACCGGCGACGCGCGCGACACTCCGGCGTAGCGGACAAAAAGATCTTCACCTGGGCATTGGGCAACACCACGGTGGCAATATCCCGACCATCCATAATTACATTGTTTTTCTTGGCTAAATCTCGTTGCAAGTCTAACAGGAACGCCCGCACAGCCGGCACGGCGCTGACCTTGGATGCGCCCATACTAATCTCCGGTGTGCGAATCAGGTCGGACACATCTTCTCCGTTCAGGTAAACATGCTGGCTGCCGTCCACAAACTTTAATTCCACCTGCAAATTTGGCAGCAACGCAGCAATGCCGTCGTCCGACTCCAAGACGCCGGCGCGCACCGCACCCAGCGCCACCGTGCGATACAGCGCACCGGTGTCCACATAAATAAAGCCCAGCGCCTTGGCTGCCGCCTTGGCGATGGTGGACTTGCCTGCACCGGCAGGTCCGTCAATGGCAACATTGATCATCATAAAAAAATCCCCCTTTTAAAATTACAGGTTTTGGCCGCACAGGGTGCCGGTGGAAAATGCGATCTGCAAATTGAACCCGCCGGTATAGCCGTCCACATCCAGCACCTCGCCGGCAAAATACAAATTCTCCACCAGCTTAGAGCCCATCGTCTTTGGCGACACCTGGCGCACATCTACGCCCCCGGCGGTAACAATGGCCTCCTCCACCGGGCGAAAGTCGGTGATATGCACAGCAAAGTCCTTCATCAGCCGCACCAAAGCGTGGCGCTCCTCCCGACTGATCTGATTGACCTTCTTGCCCGGTTCCAGTCCGCTGCGGCGTACAAATACCGGAATCAGCTTCCGGGGCAGCAGCCCGCCCAAGGCGTTGATCAAATCTTTATTTTGCAACGTGGAAAAGTCCCGCTGCACCCGCCGATCCAGCACATCAAAGGCCAGCGCGGGCTTTAAGTCGATATGCAGATTATACACCCCCCGCTCCGGCTGTGTCAAATGGCTGGAGGCAGAGAGCACCACCGGTCCGCTAACCCCATAGTGGGTAAACAGCATTTCGCCGAAATCCGTATAGACTTCCTTGTTCCCTTGGGTCACCCGAATCTCAACATTCCGCAGGCTCAGGCCCTGCAGCTCCGGGATAAAATTATTATCACACACCAGCGGCACCAACGCCGGGCGAATAGGCACAATGGTGTGGCCGCACTGGCGGGCAAAGGTGTAGCCGTCGCCGGTAGAACCGGTGGCAGGATAACTGCACCCGCCGGTACATACGGCAACGCTGTCACAGGTCAAGCGGCGACCGTCGGTCAAATGCACCGCCTGTACCCGCCGACCGTCCTCGGTCAGCTCCAGCCGCTCTACCGTGCCTTGCAGAAACTGCACACCGGCATTTTTGGCACGGCGCACCAAGGCGTCTACAATATCCGTTGCGTTATCCGATACCGGGAATACCCGCTCCCCTCGCTCAATCTTAGTGGACACACCCAAGTCCTCCAGCAGAGCGATGGTGTCATAAGGCATAAAGTTAGAAAAGGCGGAATACAAGAACCGTGGGTTGGTAGGAATATGCTCCAACAACCCTTGCAGGTCAAAGGTGGCATTGGTCACATTGCAGCGCCCTTTGCCGGTAATGCGCAGTTTGCGCCCGGGGCGCTCCATTTTTTCAATCAGCAGCACACGGCCGCCCCTCTCGGCACACACCGCTGCGGCGGTCAGCCCGGCAGCACCGGCGCCGATGACAATTTTTGGTTCACTCATACTTCTTCCTCACCGGCGGCCAGTTCCTCGCTTGCATTCTCCCACCGGGCGTACAGATCGTCTCTGCGGGCAGTGGCGGCATCCAGCTTGGCGGTTAGGTCCATCAGCGCCTGATAGTCCGCACCGGCAGACAGCTGCGCTTGCAGTTCTTCAATCTCCGCCTCCGTCTCCTCAATTTCCGCTTCCAACCGGGTAACGGCGGTACGCAGCTTGCGCAGGCGGGAGGCACGCTCCTTTTGCTCTTTATAAGAATTGGTTTTTGGTTTTTCTTTGACGGCAGCTGTCCTCTGCTGTGTGACCGCACGATGCGCCATATAGTCGTCGTAGTTACCGGTATAGCTTTGCACCCCGTTGGGCGTCAGCTCCAGCACCCGGGTCGCCAGCTTATTGATAAAATATCGGTCGTGGGACACAATGAGCATGGTGCCGTCATAATGAAGCAGCGTGTTTTCCAGTTCTTCCCGTGAGGCTGCGTCCAGGTGGTTGGTAGGCTCGTCCAGCAACAAGAAATTATAGCCGCCCAGCATCAACTTCAGCAGCGCCACACGCGCACGCTCACCGCCGGAACACACGGACAAAGGCCGATACACTTCTTCTCCCTTAAACAGGAACGCCGCCAACGCATTGCGCACCCGGGTCTCCGTCATTTGAGGGAAGGTGTCCCACACCTCGCCGATTACCGTTTTCGTCAGGTCCAGCTTGGCCTGCACCTGGTCAAAATAGCCGGTGAGTAAGTTGCTGCCAAAGCGAAAAGTGCCGTCCTGGCGAGGGTATTCACCGGTCAAAATTTTAAGTAGCGTGGTCTTGCCGCAGCCGTTATCCCCCAGCAGGAACACCCGCTCCTGCCGCTTAATGTCAAAGGACACATCACAAAACAGCACTTTGCCGTCAAAGGACTTAGACAAGCCGTCGCAGCTGAGTACATCTTCACCGCTGACGCACTTGGGGGTAAAGTCAAAGCGGATTTTCTGCAACTTGGCGTCCGGCACCACCAGCTGGTCACGAATGCGCTGGATCACCTTTTCCTTGCTCTCGGCAGTTTTGATATTCTTCTCCCGGTTCCACTGCCGCTGCTGGGCAATAATACCCTCCAGGCGGGCGATCTCCTTCATATCATTGTCGTACTTCTCGGCAATGGCCTTTTGCTCCGCCGCCTTTTTTTGCAGAAAAACGGAGTAGTTACCGCTAAAGCAACGGATCTTTTGATTTTCCAGTTCAATGGTTTTGTCCGTAATACGATCCAGGAAATAGCGATCGTGGGACACAATCAGGCAGGCACCCTTAAAATCGGAAAGAAAGCTCTCCAACCACTCCACTGCGTGAATATCCAGGTGGTTGGTAGGTTCGTCCAGCAGCAAAAAATCCGCCTTGGACAGCAGCAGCTTTGCCAAAATCAACTTAGACTTCTGTCCGCCGGACAGCTTGTCCGTGGACATATCAAACTGCATTTCCGTAAAGCCCAGCCCCAGCAGCGCCGAGCGTGTCATGGATTTATAAGTCAGGCCGCCCTCTCGCTGGAACTGCTCCGTCAAACGGTCTTGCAGGGCAATATCCGCCGCTGTATCCCCTTGCCCGCTGCGCAGGCGATCGCCAACTTCCTCCAGTTGGCGCTCCAGTTCCATCAAAGGCGCAAACACGCTGACCAACTCGTTCCACACGGTATTGCCGGCAGAGCAGGTGTGCTGCTCCATATAGCCCAGCTTACAATTTTTAGAGAGAAAGGCGCCGCCGCTGTCCGGCGTGTAGTCGCCGCAGATCACCTTAAACAGCGAGGTCTTACCCACGCCGTTGGCGCCAACGAAGCCCACTTTCTCCCGCTCTTTGATGGAGAAAGACACACCGGCAAACAGCGTGCGCTCCCCAAAAGACAAGGTTAAGTTTTGTACATCTAAAACGGCCACAGGCGCCCATCTCCCGGTTTGCAAAATAGATTTGCCCATATTTTACACTATCCCGGCTTGAAAGTGAAGTCCTTTTTTGTTATTATATCTAGGAAATCAATAAAAACAGAGGAAACAACTATGGAGATTTTAAAATTACAGCCCATCTTTAAGGATTATATATGGGGCGGTCAGCGCCTGCGAGAGGACTTTGGGTTCCAAAGTGACCTGCCCAAACTGGCAGAGGGCTGGATGCTGGCCTGCCACCAGGCGGGTATGAACACCATCGACGGCGGCAGCTATGACGGTCAGCCTCTGGAGCAGGTGGTAGAGTCCGTGGGCAAAGAAGCGCTTTGCGGCACCAACGCCGCCCGATTCCCCTATTTTCCGGTGCTCATTAAGCTGATTGATGCCAAGGACAACCTGTCTATTCAAGTGCACCCGGATAACGACTATGCCCGCCGTGTGGAGAACGAATTCGGCAAGACCGAGATGTGGTATGTACTGGACGCAGCCCCCGGCGCCCAGCTGATCTATGGCTTTAAGGAGAAGATCAGCAAGGAAGCATTCAAAGCCGCCATTGAGAACAACACGCTGCCACAGGTGCTCAACCATGTGGATATTCACAAGGGTGATGTATTCTTTATTGAAGCGGGCACGGTGCACGCCATCGGCAAGGGCGCACTGATCGCCGAAATTCAGCAAAACAGCAATGTGACCTACCGGGTGTACGACTATGACCGGCGGGGCGCAGACGGCAAGCCACGGGAGCTGCATGTAGCCAAAGCGCTGGATGTAGCCGTGCCGGAACCGCCCAAATACGATACGCAGCCTATGGGGCAAAAAGAAAACATTGGTGGCGGCAGCCGCCAACTGCTGGCGCGTTGCCCTCTGTTCACCGTTTATCATTATGCCGTCAGCGACACAGTACAGCTGGCTGCCGGTGCAGAGAGCTTTCAGCATATCTTAGTCACCGACGGCTACGGCACCATTGACGGCCGTTTGCTGCAAAAAGGCGACAGCTTCCTGGTGCCTGCCGGGTACGGCAACTTTGCCGTCAGCGGTCAATTAGAAATGCTTGTCACCTCCATTTAACCGAAAATCCAGCAACATGCATAAAAAGTCATTGCTATGGGCAAGATAGCAATGACTTAATTTTTTGGAGATGAAATTTATGCGTGTACTCAACAATATTGCACTGATCCTAACCATTATCGGTGGGATCAACTGGGGCAGCATCGGGTTATTCAAGTTTGACATTGTGGCGTGGATCTGCGGCGGGCAGGACGCAATCTTTGCTCGAATTATCTATGCCATTGTGGGTCTTGCTGCCGTGTGGTGTATCAGCTTGCTGTTTGGCAAGGGCAAGATCACAGAAGAATAAGCGCAAAAAAAACACGGTCCATAGCTTTGTCTACGGACCGTGTTTTTATGTCGGCACTACTTATCTTTCCGGGAAGTCGCCCTCCAAGTATTGTCAGCGTGAATGAGCTTAACTACCGTGTTCGGGATGGGAACGGGTGGACCCTCATCACAATCAGCACCGACTGCGTAAGATAGAGTACCACAAACGCAGCCGTTTGTCAACTAAGATTTGGCACATTCCCGCAGCATTTCCTTGCGGATCTTAGATAAAATGCGCTTTTCCAGCCGAGAAATATAAGACTGAGAAATGCCCATTTCATCCGCCAACTGCTTTTGCGTATGTACCCGGGCGCCAAACAAACCGAATCGCTGCACCATCAGCTGCCGCTCTTTCTCCGGCAAGCGCCGAACGATCCCCCGCAGCAGCCGCTTTTCATCGTCGTCCTCCAGCAACTCCGACACCGCGTCCGGCTCTGTACCCAGTACATCGCTTAGGGTCAATTCATTCCCGTCCCAGTCCACAGAAAGCGGTTCATCAAAGCTCATTTCCGTTTTCATATTGGACACCTTGCGCAGGTGCATGAGGATTTCATTTTCAATGCAGCGAGAGGCGTAAGTGGCCAGTTTAATATTTTTATTGGGATCAAAGGTGCGCACCGCTTTCATCAGCCCAATGGTGCCGATACTCACCAAATCCTCCGTGGCGGTTTGGCAGCTGTCAAACTTCTTGGCAATGTACACCACCAGCCGCAGATTGCGCACCACCAAAAGTTCCCGATGGGTGTTGTCCCCAGCCCGCAGTTCATTCATCACCGTTTCTTCTTCCTCACGGGTCAAGGGGGGCGGCAGAGTCTCCGGCCCATTGATATAATGGCACTCTCGGCGAAACAGTCGCCGCACCCAGTCTATAATTCTTGCAAACATGCTTGTCACTCCCAGGAAAAAATCTTTGGATCGACCACCGCTTGGTAGTCCTCATTTTGGATATGCTCACTCAGTGCCACATACACCTCCCCCACTGTGCCACGCCGCTTGCCGCTATGTACCGTTACCCGATGGGGACGAAAAGCAGTGAGCATTCCCTCTCCACCCACCGTTTGGTACGGGATCACCCGAGGCGTTTCCGTATCCGGAAACAAACTGCGACGAGCCACGATCACCGGTGCGCCGGAGAATGGCTCTCGCAGCCGGTTACCGCTGTCTGCCAGAGCAAAACAACGCACTTGGCGCGCCCCGGTATCTACGGTCAGCTCCAAGAGCGCACGCCGCCCGGCGTGCTTCTCATACAGCCGCAGGATCAGCAGCGCCAGCACATACGCCGCCAGTGCCAGCAACAAGAGCGTGCGGGCGGGCAGATCAAAATAGACGGCGCTGTTCTTCACCACAATACGCCGAGGACGAAACAGCAACCACACCCCTACAATGAAGCCCAACAGGACAAAATTGGCAGCAAGGAAGCACAACAGGCACCGCAGATATTTCTTAACGGATCCAAATCCAAAGGCTGCCAGTACAAGTACCAGCGCAACGGCGATTTTAGAGAGCACCACTACCCAGGTGGGCAGCTTCGGTGCCAACAAGATCAGGCTATACGCCGCCCCCAGCGTCGCGGCTATGCACAATCGACCGGTCCGCCGAGGCTGCTTGGTCAGCGCTGCCGTCAGCAGCAACAGCAGAAGGGTCATAAAGAAATTGACCACAAGCAACACATCCACATACACCACTTGCACGCCCTCGCCCCCTTGCTCCCAGTATAGCCGGCAAGGCAGGCCGAATTTGTCATATCCGGGCAACAAAAAAAGCGGACAAACCCCAAAATTGCGCCAAATTTTGCAAAGGGTTTGTCCACTTTATTATTAAGAATTATTCTGATTTGGGCAAGTTCAGCGCCGCCAAATATTGCAGCAGTGCCACCCGGTCATTCTCTGCTTCTCCGGCAATTACCCCGGAAAGCAGCGCATCCAGCGCCCCGCCGATGGCCTTGCCACGGTACCCCAGCGCCAGCAGTTCCTCGCCGCCGATGGCTAGGTCCCGGAGAGCGAAGGCGTCGCCCCGTTCCAAGATCTGCCGCAGCAGCGCCTTGGTACGGTACAGTTCCTCAATCTCCGGCTGGGTACGGGCCAAATTCTGCGCCGCCAGGTCCGCCGTCTTAACATCAATCAAATCCAGCGTGCCTGCCTGGCCCAGCCGGTTCAGCCAACGCTTGATACTCTTTTCGTCCGTTAAAATATGGCCGTCGTGATAACGGATTAGAGGCAAAATACGCTGCATACTGGCTCGACTTGCTTTCAACCGTTCCAGCGCCGCTTTTGCCAGCTGTTCGCTGACAGTCGGATGACCGTAAAAGTGGTCAATGCCTTCTTCGTCCGTCGTCTTGCACGCCGGTTTGCCGATGTCGTGAAAGAGCATGACCAACCGCAAGTCTGCGTCCTTAGGCGCCGCCTCCACAGACCTGGCAATGTGGGTAAACACATCGTATACATGCCATGGATTTTGCTGGGGGCAATCAAAGGCGGGTACCAACTCCGGCACCACCACACCGATAATCTCTTTGTATTCTACCAGCACATCAAAGGCCCAGTCGCCAAGCAACAACTTTTTCAGTTCCACATAGATTCGCTCAGCGGACACCAGGTTGAGTCGCTCTTTCAGTTCAAAAGCAGCCTTTGCCGTTTCTTCCTCCAAGGTAAAACCCAAAACGGCAGCAAAGCGCAGGGCGCGGAGAATACGCAGCGCGTCCTCGGTAAACCGCAGGTGCGGCTCTCCCACACACCGCAGGCACTTGGCTTTCATATCCGCCTGGCCGCCAAAGGGATCTACCAATCCGCTCGCCGGGTGGTAAGCCATGGCATTGACGGTAAAATCGCGCCGCGACAAATCAGCCTCCAGGTCGTCACAATACCAGACCTGCTCCGGTTTATGCGCATCCCCGCCGTAGGCTTCGCCGCGGAAGGTAGCAATTTCTACCGTTTGGGCGTCCCGATGCACAACAACGACACCGAAGTTCTGCCCCAGTTCGCCAACAACAGTAAACCCGGCCGGTTCTAAAATGCTGATAACAGACTCGGGGCGGGCCGATGTTGCAACGTCAAAATCGCCGGGTATCTTTCCCAGCAGCAGATCGCGTACGGCACCTCCTACAACATAGGCTGCAAAGCCCTGCTCTGTAAGCAGCGTCAATATTCTGTTGATAATGGGCGGCAATAAAAATCGCCTGTTTTCAGCAGTCATAATCTCACTTTTTTTAGTTAATTTATTCTATCATAAAGTTTCAAATCATAGCAACTTTTTCCAAGGCAAAATTTAATCATTCTGGTCAATACCGCCATTAGGAAGCGAATAATCGACGGCAATACCAAAATACTCCCACAGCACTCCCTTTAAGTCGTATTCAGTATTGATGGTATAGCGGTATTTGACACGTCCACCCAGATAAAACTTTAAAAGATTTCCCCGGATCGTGATATTGCAGTCTTCGCGAAAAACAGAGATCGCTTTGCCTTTATTGAGCGGCGAATCCAGATGAAGGTCTGTATAAATGCAGGCGGGAATAAAATCCATATCCAGCTGCTGTTCTTCTGTAAAGCCAAACAGCCTTTTCCATGGTTTACGCCGTTCCTTCTGCCACAGCAGCCAGCCAAAGAACGGATCGCGGCTGAATTTATATTCGCTGATACCGTCACTCTGCACTTTGCCCTCTGCCATTTCGAGCGGACAGCGCGGACTTTCACTGTTGACTCCAACATCAGTCAGATAACGTTTATCTTCCAGTTCGATGCACATTACCCGATGCCGGCGGATCTGGTATTCCTCCAGTCGGTCGATAAAACGGGCAGCATAACTTGTGACTTTATAGCCCAGGGATTCCAGCAGCCAATTATACAGGCCGTTCAGCTCAAAGCAAATGCCGCCGCGGTTTTTCATAATGATTTTGGCAAACATATCATCATGCTCGAGCGAAGTCAGCCTGCCGCTCAAAATATCCAGATTCTCATAGGGCACATATTTCAAATGCGCGTCCTGCAGCAGCTTCAGCGTCGCCAGGTCAGGCGGTGGTACGACCTGAGGCAGATGCAGTTTTCGCAGATATTGACATAATTGCCAATGGTTCATCAATGCGGTTTGCCTTTTCATTCCCATCACTCCATCCGCAATTATTCTCTTTCTTTTATTGTACCGCAAAAATACGTGTTTCTGCAGAAAATTTTACAACGCTACGGCTTAACCTGAAGTTAATAAAATATGGCTAAAAGATCATAAATAGGTTACAATAAAGTTAGAATGAATCTTGTCGGTGAGGCGATAAAATGAGTAGCAAGCGTTATGCGCAAGTTGATAAGGAATATTGTGTATCCTGCGGCACCTGCACTAAGGCCTGTCCGCTTCAGGCGATCAGCGTGCCCGATGGTATCAGCGCAGTTGTAGAACTGGCTCGCTGCATCGGCTGCGGTCTGTGCACCACCAAGTGCAAGTTTGACGCGCCCGTGAATGTCCGGCATCTGTGATCAAGGTGGTGACTGCTGATGTCTAAACGCAATCACTGGTATGATTACCTTTGGGTCCTGACGGCGCTGTATCTGGCTCTGGGCTTTTTTAATATTCTTTTCGCCTGGCTGGGGCTGCTGTGCTTTTTCATTCCGCTTATCATGGCTTCTACATTCGGCACTAAATCATATTGCAATAAATATTGCGGCCGCGGGCAGCTGTTCGAGCTGATCGGCAACAGCTGGAAGCTTTCACCAAAACGCGATATCCCCTCCTGGCTGCGCTCACATACCTTCCGTTATGGCTTCTTGCTGTTTTTTACAACGATGTTTGTCAATATGCTGGTTTCTACCTACCTGGTCTTTACCCATGCTATCTATTTTCATAAGACAGTCAGCCTGCTGTGGACTTTTGACGTACCATGGCACTGGGCTTACAGCGGCGGTGCGCAGCCATGGGTCGCGCAATTTGCTTTTGGATTTTACAGCATCATGCTGACCTCCAGCATTCTCGGTATCATTACGCTGCTGCTGTTCAAGCCGCGTTCCTGGTGCGTTTACTGCCCCATGGGGACGATGACGCAGGGGATCTGTATCCTCAAACACGGAAAAGAG
>ENA-OPXM01000491-OPXM01000491.1-human-gut-metagenome-genome-assembly--contig:-NODE-491-length-23711-cov-2.691917_pt1 | contig 23711 bp, 20 predicted proteins | sample MGYA00241707_ERZ502035 | MGnify/ENA primary metagenome ERZ502035 (study PRJEB25962, sample SAMEA2043051) | human gut metagenome | biome: human gut; feature: human-associated habitat; material: faeces... | reverse complement strand
CCCCCTGCCTGCGTCGCTCCGCCACGGACTTTCGCTCCAATTATTGCCTGGGGGGCAGCGCTGCGGTCTATCCCCTCTCTCCGGCAGAACGGGCGCAGGTGAGCGACATCGCCGCCTTGGTGCAGGCGGATTACTACGCCATCGACTTTGTGCGCCACCAAGGCCGCTGGGTCTTTAATGAGCTGGAGGATACCGTGGGCGCCCGTATGCTCTACGACCTGACCTCCCTGGACCCCCTGGCCGATTATTGCCGCTATATCCAAAATTGTCTGTAACCAACAAAAGACCCCGCCACCGGCGAGGTCTTTGCTTTTCTATCCCAATCTGTGGGATTGATTTGTCGTTTTAAAAACGGATTATTTTGCCTTTACATTGCGCACATTAGACCAAGCACCGTAAATCTTGTTGCCGTTCACCGTCTTATAAGCGCGCACCTTCACATAATAGCGTTTGCCCTTGGTGAAGTTCTTGCCGGTATAGCTGGTTTTCTTCTGCCCGGACACGGTGGTCTTGGACACCATTTTCTTAAAGTTCTTGTCCTTGGCCCAATAGATTTGGTAGCCGCTGGCAGAGCCGCCCACTTTCTTCCAGGTGGCCTTAATCTTATGGCCGCTCTTAGTTGCACTTAGGCCGGTCAAATTGGGGGTAGCCGGCTTGGTATAAGCGGTCATATACGCCCAACCGCTGTAATAATTCTTGCCGCCCACTGTGCGGTATGCCCGCACCCGGTAGGTGTAACCGGCACCGGCGGTCAGGCTCTTGTGGGTATAAGAAGTGCCTTTTACCGTTGCCAGTGTCTTATAGCTGTTGCCGCTCTTGCGCTGCAACTGGTAGCCGGTGGCACCAGCCGGTTTGTTCCACGCCAGTTTCAGCGAATTGCTGCCCCGACTGCTCACTCGGAATTTGCCCGGCTTGCCAACAGAGTAGTTCACGGTTACGCCATACTGGCGACCGCAAGCGGAATTACAACCAGAAACCTTTACAAAATAAGTACCGGCAGACAACCCTTGCGTTGGAAAAGTATAATTGCCATCGCTGACACAAACGTCCTCATAAGCCAGTTGAGCGTATTCTCCACCGCCGTTGTATTTGTACAAATATACACCCCAATCTCCATCAGCGCTTGCCTTGGTATGTGTAAAAGCAACAGACACGCTGGCAGGGGAATTCAAAGTGAATTTATACCAATCGTCATCAGAACTTGTTGGATTAACGCCATAGCGCGTCGTTCCCATAGACAGAGGATCGGCAGAAGTATATTCATCGTTGAATTCAGTCTCCCAATTAGATACATAAGAACATTTAGGCGTTATGCTATACTGCCGACCGCAAGCAGAATTATAGCCATAAACTTTAACAAAATATGTACCGGCCGGCAATCCCAATGAAGAGAAAGTATAACTTCCGTCATACACATAAACATCTTCATAATCTAATGTTGAATAGTCGCCATTACCTTCATACTTGTACAAGTACACATACCAATCTCCATCTGCATCCGCACGATTAAAGGAGAACTGCACATTCACCTTGGCAGGAGAAGACAAGGTAAACTTGTACCAATCCGTATCACTATAACTATAATCTGAACACACACCATAAATGGTAGAATTCACCGGCACATAATCCGCAGAGGAATAGTCATCATTATCCTCCGTTTCATAATAGGTGTCCCCTGCATACGCCGTAAGGCCCAGTCCGCCGGTAATGCTCAAGAGCATCACCAGAGACAGGGCAAAGCTAAGCACTCTTTTCATATTCTTGACCTCCAACAGAAATAGTATTTTGCCCCTTTATTGTAGGCAAACACCCTATCAAAAGCAATACGCCGACAGCGTACACTTAACAAATTATTTGAAAAAAATGCAGACTTTTGCGTGTGCAAAACGCATCCTTTACGAAAAGATATAAAAAAGCCCTTGCTTTGCAGCTGCGAAGCAAGGGCTTTTTGCTGATTTATGCTTTAATAATATCCGCCGGGGTGACAGGCAGAGCCTGTTGCAGAGCAGACAGGGGCAGCTCCACCTGGGCGCCCACACGCCCGGCAGAGAAGAAGATGGTGTCATAATCCGCCGCCGTTTGGTGGATATAGGTGGGGAACTGCTTTTTCATCCCAATGGGCGAGCAGCCGCCGTGCACATAGCCGGTGCGGGGCAGCAGCTCTTTTTGGGGCAGCATTTCTACCGCCTTTTCGCCGCAGGCGCGAGCCGCCTTTTTCAGATCCAGTTCTTCTGCCACCGGCACCATAAACACAAAGAAGCCGCCGCTTTTGCCCCGGGTCACCAAGGTCTTAAACACCCGGTCCGGGTCCTGGCCCAGCAGCCGTGCCACCTCCACACCGTTCACGGTAGAATTATCATAGGTATAGTGGTTATAGGCCAGCTTTTTGCTGTCCAGCACCCGCATTACATTGGTTTTCAGTTCCTTTTTTGCCATCTTCTGTCACTTTCTTAATACTTATTATGCACTTTCTCCGCAAAGCAAAGGAAGTCCTTCAGCACCACCTTGGTGCCATCGTCCAGCACGGCGGTGCCGCTCATGCGGCCAAACACCTGGTGCTGGTCGGAGCAGATCAGCTTCACATCCAGCAGCGCCGCCCGGTCGATAATGGGCACAAAGTCCATCTCAAACCGGCCGTCCGAGGAAGTAAACTTCCAGGGATCTGTGTAATTATCGCTGATCAGGAAGGTTACATCGTCCAGCTTATGCCCCACCCCGTCGTAGAACAAAATATTCTCCGAGGCGGCGGAGGTGTCGCCAAAGCCGTAACCGATATTAAAGCCAAAACGGTGACCGTCCACCGTGCCGGAGCCGGAGCCCCAGTACCAGGTGTTGTCATAGGTCCACACGCCGCGCCCCCAGTCCAAAGCGCCGTAGTCCGTAGCCGGGTCAAAGGTATAGATTTTGCCGTCAAACTCCACCTTGCCACGGGCACGCATACAATTGATCTTCTGATTATAGTAGAACGCGTGCGGGTCCTCCAGCCAGGGCGTGGCGATCACCATGGAGTCCTGGAGTGGGTCCTCTAAGAAGATCTGCGCCCGCAGGGGCTTGCCGTTATAGAAATTCTTAAAGTGGCACTTGATCTCCCGCTGCTCAAAATCCAAATTAAACTGCATACCCAGCTTTTTGTCGCAGTAGCGGATACTGCCGCCGGAGGACACGGTGGGCATGTGCAGCTTGCCCATGGGAAAGGCGTTCAAAATGGTCTCCGTGTGCTCAAAGGCATGCTTAAAGTCCAAAAAAGTCACGGACTGTAAGCCAATGTACCCATCATCCGACAGGGTAAAGCACACGCCAAAGTCCCCGGAGGGCGACAGCACCGAATAGTAGTCCCACTCCTTAATGCGGGTGGGGCGCTTTTTAATATCCGCCCGACTGTACAGCTGCAACGGCCGCCGAGACCAACCCGGCTCCTGCAAAATCCCATCCGGTCCCAGCAGCGGCTGGATGGTGGTTACCTCATGGTTGCGCATAAATGAATCCCCCTTCATAATGCAAAAAAGTGTGTAGTTCGGTCAACAATATCATCCTACCACAAACGGCAGCCATTTGCAACGGGTATTCAGTATTCGATCCCCCGCCGTGCCGGCGCGCCGGTATCAAAGGGGTGGCGTTCCTTGGTCATACGGGTAACATAATCGCACAAGGGCGCCAAGTCCGCCGGCAGGCTGTGGCCGGTCAAGATGATTTCGCGGTCCTTGCCATGGCGCTGCAAAAGGTCCAGCACCGCTTGCCGAGGCAGCAGGTCACCGGCAAAGGCGTCTGCCCCCTCGTCCAGCACCACCAAAAAGCAATCCGCCGCAACCGCGTCAATCTCCGTTAGCAGCCGGGCATAATCCGCTGCCAAGGCCGCCTGCTTCTCTGCCGTCACCGGGCAAAACATTTGGAACTGCTCCCGGGGGAACAGGCATTGCACCCCCAGCCGCTCCAGCGCCGCCACCTCGCACGAGGAGCCATCTTTATAAAACGATACAAAGAGCACCGACGCCCCGGCACCTGCCGCGCGCACTGCTGCACCCACCGCCGCCGTGGTCTTGCCCTTGCCGTCACCGTAATAAAGCTGTACCATTTTGCCACCACCGTCTTTCTGTTACCAGTATAACCCGCACCCGGGACGATGTAAAGAAAAACCGCGGTATAAAGCCAAAAAAATTGCAGTTCCACGGAGCGTGGACAACTTCCACCGTCCGCCTGTTGCAAAGATTCGCCCTTTCTGCTACAATAAAGTCGTAAACAAGGGAAAGGAGAGCGGGAACCACGGTCCCCGCACCGCAGATATGGACGCAAAAGAGATTGGGCGCACCATCAGCACCCACCGCAAGGCGCTGGGGCTGACCCAAATGCAACTGGCGGCCCAGTTGCAGGTTAGCAACCGCACCGTCTCCAAGTGGGAGAACGGCGACGGCTTTCCGGATATTTCGCTGCTGCCGGGACTGGCTGCTGCCCTGGATATCACCATTGACGAATTGCTCACCGGGGAAGTACCGGCGCAGATCCAGCAAAGCGTCAGCGCCGCAGAAGCCCGCCGTGCCCAAGGCCGCTACCAGGTGGCCAAGATCGTGGCCGGAGCGCTGTTGGTGGCGGGCAGCGTGATCGGGCTGATCACCGAGGTGCGGCTGTTTTGGGTCAAGCCCTTTTATATGTTTATTGAGATTTACCTGCTGGTGCTGGCCTTTGTACTGGTGGTAGTGGGAGCCATGGTTTTTCTCATCGGGCTGGTGCGCTACCGCACGGAGATGCAACACCTGAACACAGCCAACCGGATAGAGGCTCTGGCGGCGCTGGCAGGCGCCGGTCTGTTTCCCCTCTTTACCGTACTGCGCTTTCTCCACGCTTACACCCGACCGGGCATGGCGGTATTCATCGTGCTGCTGGCGGTAGCTGTGGGGCTGTGGGTTTGGCGACTGGCGGTGGACTGCAAAAAACTGCAGGCAGAAAAAAGCCATCCCATCGCAGAGAAAGACTGATTTTGTCAAAAAAATAGAACTGGCTATTGATTTGGCGGGCACTTTCCAGTATAATGTATAAGTACAGACGGTTGTACAGGCGTACAGCCGTTTTTCTTATTTTAATGTTCGCGCGTAAGTAGAGGGATTATGAAAAAAGTAGGTTTTGACAATCAAAAATATTTAGAAATGCAATCCGGCCGTATTCGGGAGCGGATTGCCGAATTCGGCGGCAAGCTGTATCTGGAATTCGGCGGCAAGCTGTTTGACGACTACCACGCCAGCCGGGTACTGCCGGGCTTTCAGCCGGACAGCAAGCTGCAAATGCTGCTGCAACTAAAGGACCAGGCGGAGATCGTCATTGTAGTCAGTGCCCAGGATATTGAGAAGGACAAGGTGCGTGGCGATTTGGGCATTACCTATGATATAGACACCCTGCGGCTGATCGAGGCGTTCCGTTCCAAGGGGCTGACCGTCAGCTCAGCGGTACTCACCAAGTACGCCCCCTCACCCAAGCTGGACGCCTTTGAGGCCCGGCTGCAGGCGGCAGGCGTGGCGGTGTACCACCACTATCTGATCGACGGCTACCCGGCCAGCATCAGCAAGATCGTCAGCGACGCCGGCTACGGCAAAAATGATTATATTGAGACCCGGCGCTCCCTGGTAATCATCACCGCCCCCGGTCCGGGCAGCGGCAAGATGGCCACCTGCCTGTCCCAGCTGTACCATGAGAATCGGCGGGGCATTAAGGCCGGGTACGCAAAATTTGAGACCTTCCCCATCTGGAACATTCCTCTGAACCATCCGGTGAATCTGGCCTATGAGGCTGCCACCGCGGACCTGGGGGATGTAAATATGATCGACCCCTGGCACCTGGAGGCCTACGGCCAGACCACGGTGAACTACAACCGGGATGTGGAGATCTTCCCGGTGCTGAAAGCCACATTTGAAAAGATCTATGGCACCTGCCCCTACCAGTCCCCCACGGATATGGGAGTCAATATGGCCGGCAACTGCATTGTGGATGACGACGCCGTCTGCACCGCCGCCAAAGAGGAAATCCTGCGCCGCTACTTTACCGCCTGCTGCAACGCGCTGCGCGGCAAGGAATGCAGCGACGAAATTTATAAATTAGAGCTGCTGCTGGGCCAGGCCGGACTGAATACCGACGATCGGGCCTGCGCGGCAGCTGCAACCCGGACTGCGGCAAACACCGGCACGCCCTGCGCCGCCATTGAACTGGAAAACGGCGATTTGATCACCGGCAAAACCACTGAGCTGCTGGGCTGCGCCAGCGCTATGCTGCTCAATGCCTTAAAGCACCTGGGCGGTATTCCGGACGAAACATTGCTGATCTCGCCGCAGGTAATCCGTCCCATCCAGGCGCTAAAGACCCGCCACCTGGGCAGCCACAACCCTCGGCTGCATACGGACGAGGTGCTCATTGCCCTGTCTATGTGCGCGGTGACGGACCCCAACGCCGCCTTGGCGCTGGAACAGCTGGGCAAGCTGCGGGACTGCGAAGTGCACTGTTCCGTGCTGCTGTCCTCCGTGGATGAGAACACGCTGAAAAAGCTGGGTGTGCACCTGACCTGCACTGCAAAAAGCGACAAAAAGCTCATTTACTGATCAACCCAATATCATTTTTATATACAGACTACAACACAGAAAGGGTGATTTCATTGGGCAAAACCAAGTATATCTTCATTACCGGCGGCGTTGTCAGCGGGCTGGGCAAGGGCATTACCGCCGCTTCCCTGGGCCGACTGCTGAAGTCCAGAGGGCTAAAGGTCACCGCGCAGAAGCTGGACCCGTACCTGAATGTGGACCCGGGCACCATGAACCCGGTACAGCACGGCGAAGTATTCGTTACCGACGACGGCGCGGAAACGGACCTGGACCTGGGGCACTACGAGCGCTTTATTGACGAGTCCCTGAGCCAAAACTCCAACTTGACCTCCGGACGCGTGTACTGGAAAGTGATCACCGACGAGCGCAAGGGCGTGTATGGCGGCCAGACCATTCAGATCATTCCCCATGTGACCAATGAGATCAAGCGTTCCATCTCCCGCAACGCAGACACCGGTGCCGATGTATGCCTGGTAGAAATCGGTGGCACCGTAGGCGATATTGAGAGCCAGCCGTTTTTGGAGGCCATTCGCCAATTTGCCGTGGAAGCCGGGCGAGAGAACTGCCTGTTTATCCATGTGACCTTGGTGCCCTACCTGGCAGCCTCTGATGAGCTGAAAAGCAAGCCCACCCAGCACAGTGTAAAGGAAATGCTTTCCATCGGCATCAATCCGGATATTATCGTTTGCCGCACGGAGCACCCGCTGACGGATGAGATCAAGCACAAGATCTCCCTGTTCTGCAATGTGGATCCGGAATGCGTCATTGAAAATAACAACTGTGACATTCTCTATGCCGTGCCCATCATGCTCCACCAGCAGCACATGGACGATGTAGTGATCCGCAAGCTGGGCATTGACTGCCCCGGTGCACCGGATCTCACCGATTGGCAGGAAATGCTGGACGCGCTGCGCCACCCGGTACAGACGGTCAAAATCGGTCTGGTGGGCAAATATGTGGAGCTGCACGACAGCTATATCAGCGTTAACGAGGCGCTGAAGCACGGCGGCATTGCCACCCACAGCGCCGTGGATATTCACTGGATCGACTCGGAGACCCTGGAGGGTGATGATGTGGATCTGGACGCCATCTTGGGCGATATGGACGGCATTTTGGTACCCGGCGGCTTTGGCTCCCGTGGCATAGAAGGCAAAATCAACGCCTGCCGCTACGCCCGCACCCACGGCGTGCCCTACCTGGGAATCTGCCTGGGTATGCAGATTGCAATTATTGAATTTGCCCGGGATGTGCTGGGCATGGCAGACGCCAACTCGGCAGAGATCGACCCGTCCACCACACACCCGGTGATCGACATTTTGCCGGAGCAAAAGGATGTAACGGACATGGGCGGCACCATGCGCCTAGGTCAGTACCCCTGCACCTTGAACCCGGAGTCCAAGGCCTATAGCCTGTACGGTGCCTCTATGATCTATGAGCGCCACCGCCACCGCTATGAGGTAAACAATGATTATCGCCCGGACCTGCTGAATGGGGGCATGATCTTTGCCGGTACTTCACCGGATAACCACATTGTAGAGATGGTGGAAATCCCGGATCACCCCTGGTTCGTGGCCGGCCAGTTCCATCCGGAATTCAAGAGCCGTCCCAACCGCCCGCACCCGCTGTTCCGCGGTTTCGTCACCGCTGCCGCAGCGCGTATGAACAGCAAGAAATAAGCGCAATAAATATGCCAAACGCCCCTATGACCCGCAAGAGCCATAGGGGTGTTTTTGCGTAAAAAGGAGCGGCGGGAGCAAGCCCCCGCCCTACGGTAGGGGCGGCAATCTGCCGCCCGCAAAAAACAGGGAACGGTACACACCGTTCCCTGTTTCCATTTTTATACCCATTTATCTGTTTATTTCTGCACGGCAGACACAACGCCCTCTGCCAAACCGGCAAGGCCTTGAATTTCCGACGGAATGATGATCTTGGTGGCCTGACCGTCGGCAGCCTTGGAGAACGCCTCCAGCGCTTTCAGCTTAATCACCGCATCACCGGCGTTGGCCTCATTGAGCAGGCGAATGGCGTCTGCGGTGGCCTTTTGCACCGCCTCAATAGCCGCAGCCTCACCCTCAGCCTCGCGAATTTTCGCTTCTTTCACAGCCTCGGCGTGAAGGATGGCCGCCTGCTTTTCTGCCTCTGCTTCCAGGATCTTGGACTCCTTGTGTCCCTCGGCCACCAAAATACGGCTCTGCTTCTCGCCCTCGGCGGTCAAGATGGCCTCGCGGCGCTGGCGCTCCGCTTTCATCTGCTTTTCCATGGCGTCCTGAATTTCCCGGGGCGGGATAATGTTTTTCAACTCCACCCGGTTCACTTTAATGCCCCAGGGATCCGTGGCCTCGTCCAAAATCACCCGGATCTTGGTGTTGATGGTGTCGCGGGAAGTGAGGGTGCTGTCCAGCTCCATCTCGCCGATAATATTACGCAGCGTGGTGGCAGACAGGTTCTCAATGGCAGAAATGGGGCTTTCCACACCGTAGGTGTACAGTTTGGGGTCCGTGATCTGGAAGAACACCACCGTGTCGATCTGCATGGTCACATTGTCCTTGGTGATCACCGCCTGCGGCTTAAAGTCAACCACCTGCTCCTTAAGAGAAACGGTCTTGGCAATCCGGTCAATGAACGGAATTTTTACATGCAGACCGGTCTGCCAGGTGGCGTAGAAAGTGCCCAGCCGCTCCAAAACGAATGCCTTAGACTGAGGCACTACACGAATGTTGGCCAGCACCAGCGCAATCAGCGCCAGAATGACCACAGCTAAAATAATCCACTTTAACATACAAATTCTCCTTTTCTTTCATTCTATATAGATAAAAATGGATAACAAAATTAAACTTTGCCCGCCGGAGTTTTGGCCGTGCGCACCATCAGCTTCACGCCCTCAATGCGATCCACCACCACCGTGGTCCCGGCGGCAATGGGCGCGCCGTCCGTACTGCGGGCAGACCACACACTGCCGCACACTCTCACCTGTCCGGTGGCGGCTAAATTGTCAATATCTTCCAGAACCACGCCGGTTCGGCCAACGCAGCGGTCCGCGTTGGTGGCCTGAATACGAGGGCGCAGGTACTTCTTCACCAGCGGTTTGGTGGCCAGCAGTGCCACCACGGATACCGCCACAAACAGCACCCCCTGGAGCCAGACAGCCCCGCCGCAGGCTGCCGCAACAGCCGCAGCCACCGCGCCCAGCACAAACCAAATGGACACCAGTTGGGCGGTAATCCCCTCCAGCACGCCAAATACGACGGCGGCAAGAATCCATATATACAGCATTTGCATGGGCTGCAACCTCCTCTCGGCGCAAAAAGCGGTAAACCGCCCCGATTTTCTATTCTCAGTATAGCATACGCTACACCCCTTTGCAATACACATTCCATTTTAATCGACGCGTGCCCGGCAGGGGTATGCGGCGGGAGCAAGCCCCCCGCCCTACGGTCGTTTTATCCCCTCAGTCGCAAAATGCGACAGCTCCCCTTGAAAAAACAAGGGGAGCCATATTGTGTATAATCAGCATCCATTGTGTAAAGGGTGACTCCCCGCAGTGCGGGGAGATGTCGCGCAGCGACAGAGGGGACGGGCACCGGTTCGGTGGTGGCAACGCCGACGGCGTTGACGGAGGGATTGATACCCACATCGGTCCGTAATTTGTCCATAAAGCAACTCCCCTTGTTTCCAAGGGGAGCCGTAAAAGGGTACTATATTTACGCTTCTTCCTCGCTGATCATCTTGCGGGTTTTCAGAATAGAAGCGGCAGACACGGAAAATTCGTCCAGTCCCCACTCCAGCAGATGGGGGATTAGCCGGGGGTCCGCCGCCCCCTCGCCGCACATACCCACCGGAATACCGGCGGCCTTGGCGGCCTTAATGGTCATTTCAATGGCAGAGAGCACTGCCGGCTGCATAGGATCGTACAGCCGCGCCACCGCCTGATTGCCACGATCCACTGCCATCACATAGCCGGTCAGATCATTGGTGCCGATGGAGAAGAAGTCCGCTTCCTTGGCCAATTCCGCTGCGGTCAGCGCCGCAGCCGGGGTTTCTACCATAATACCTACCGGCACCGGGTGCACATCCTCGCCGGCTTCGATCAGCTCCCGCAGGCACTGCTCAATCAGCTTTTTAGCTGCCAGGATCTCCTCCTTGCAGGTGATCAGAGGCAGCATCAGCTTTAAGTCGCCGAACTTGGCCGCCCGCAAAATGGCGCGGATTTGGTCGCAAAACAGATCCGGGTGGTCCAGGCAGTAGCGAATGGCCCGGTGTCCCAGAAACGGATTGTCCTCTTTTTCAATCTCTAAGTAGGGAATTTCCTTATCACCGCCAATGTCCAGCGTACGGATGATGACCTCCCGACCGTTCATGGCCTTGGCCACCGTGGCGTAAGCCTCAAACTGCTCTGCCTCCGTGGGGCGGGACATCCGATCCATAAACAGGAATTCCGTGCGGAAAAGGCCGATACCCTCACCGCCGTTTTGCACCACCGCCTGCACATCCTCCGGCTTGCCGATATTGCCGTACACGGCCTTTTTCACGCCGTTCTTGGTGACGGTAGGCAGATTACAATAGCGGTTGAGCGCCTCTCGCTCTGCCAAATATTCCCGCTGCCGCCGCTTAAATTCCGCCGTCTGCTCCGGTGTAGGCTCCGGCAACACTGTGCCGCGAAAGCCGTCCACCGCCACGCATTGGCCGGTGTGCAGCGCCTCTACCGCACCGCTGACGGAAAGTACCGCCGGAATGCCCATAGCCCGCGCCAAAATGGCACTGTGGGAGGTCATACCGCCCACCTCTGCCACAATGGCTGCCACATGCTCCCGGTTCATTTTGCCGGTCATAGAGGGGGTAAAGTCGTGGGCCACCAGTACCGTGCCCGGTTCAATGGCACCCAAATCCACCTGCTCCGCACCCAGCATAATACCCAGCAGATCCTCTCGCACATCGGCAATATCGCTGGCTCTCTGACGGGTCAGCTCGTCGTCCATGCCGGAAAACATGGCGATAAATTGGTTGCACACCCCATCAGCCGCCGCTTCCGCCGTGGCGCCGCCGTCGATCATCTCCTCCATTTGGGAGAGCATAAACGGATCCCGCAGCATCTCCATGTGACCGTCTAAAATCGCTGCCTCTTTCTCTCCGGCAGAGGCTTGCAGACGATCCCGCAGCTGCTCCGTCTTTTGCATAAATGCGTTAATGGCTGCCCGAAGCCGCTCTTTTTCCTGCTGGGCGCCGCCAAAGACCACGCCGCTGTAATCCAGCGACCGGTGCTGAATGATCAAGGCCTTGCCGATGCCGCAGCCCTCGCTTACGCCTGTTCCTCTTAGCATGGTATCGCTCCCTCTCCTTGTTCAACTTAATAAACACAGCCAGGGAACTGCCCCAAAGAGCCGTTCCCTGTGTGCAAAATTTCTTATGCCTCGCCTAAGCCGGACTCAATCAGACTGACCGCCTTGGCCAGCGCCTCATTTTCGTCCGGACCGTCGGCCCGCACTTCCAGCTGGCTGCCGCACTTAATGCAGCCGGCCATAATGTTCATAATGCTCTTGGCGTTAATGTCCTTGCCGTTTAAGATCAGATGCACATCACTTTGGAATGCAGTCATTTCCTTAACGAACATATTTGCCGGGCGCATATGGAAGCCCTCTTTATTGATCACCTTTGTTACCTGAGATACCATTATGCTCTCTCCTTCTCTGTTTTATTCTTTTTCAACAGGGCCAGCATCAACGCACCGACCACAGAGCCTGCAACCAGAGCCACAATATAACCCAGAGGATGATCCACAACTGCGAAAGTGAAAACACCGCCGTGGGGTGCCGGGCAAGCACAGCCAAACAGCGCGCAGACCAAACCGGCTACGGCAGAGCCAACCATACAGGACGGAATCACGCGCAGCGGATCAGACGCCGCATAAGGAATCGCGCCCTCTGTGATGAAGCACAGACCCATCGCATAATTGACCGGACCGCTTTTCAGTTCCTCTTTGGTCCACTTCTTCTTGTTAAAGGTGGTGGACAAAGCGATGGCGATAGGCGGCACCATACCACCGATCATCACCGCCGCCATGATCCAGGTATCGCCGGTGGCGACGGAAGCCGTACCGAACACATAAGCCGCCTTGTTGAACGGGCCGCCCATGTCAGTGGCCATCATAGCCGCCAGAACAACGGACAGGAGAATGCGGGAGGTTTCGCCCAGACTTTTCAGTCCGGCAGACAACGCCAAGTTGATATACCCCACGAAGGGATTGATCAGCAACATAAACAGACCGATCAACACAGTGCCGAACAGGGGATACAGGAACACCGGCTTAATGCCGTCCATGCTCTTGGGCATCCAGGAGAAGGCCTTTTTCAGTCCGTTGACCAACAGACCGGCCACAAAACCGGCCAGCAGCGCGCCCAAGAATCCGGACACAGCCTTGTCATCGCCGGTAGGCGACTGCAGCGTGGCGCCGATGGTGGCCAAATAACCGCCAACGATACCGGGCAGCAAACCGGGACGATCCGCAATGGACTGGGCAATATACCCGGCCAAAATGGGAATCATAAAGCTAAATGCCGCTTTACCGATCCAAAAGATCACCGCCGCTACCGGGTTGGTCTGGCCGAAGTTGCCGCCGGCATTGGCGTTACCGGCCAATGTATCAATCAAGAAGCCCAGAGCAATCAGCACGCCGCCGCCGACCACGAAAGGCAGCATATGGGATACGCCGTTCATCAGGTGTTTATACACCTTGTGGCCGAAGCTCTCTTTCTCATCGTCATCCCCGACGGGGGCTGCGCCGCCCTCTGCGTGGTAAATGGGAGCCTTACCGTCCAGCACCTTTTGGATTAACTCCTGCGGTTTGTTAATACCGGCAGAAACCGTGGTTTGCAATACCGGCTTGCCGTCAAAGCGGTCCATCTCTACATTTTTATCTGCTGCAATGATAATACCGTCACAGTCAGCGATCTCTCGGCGGGTGAGTACATTTTTAGCGCCGCCGGAGCCGTTGGTCTCTGCCTTTAAGGGGCAATTCATGGCCGCGCCGGCCTTTTCCAGCGCCTCGGCAGCCATATAGGTATGCGCAATGCCGGTGGGGCAGGCGGTCACCGCCAAAATACGATAGCCTTTCGGAGCCGCCTGTGCGGTTACCACCGTATCCTCCGGGGTCTCCTCCGGGTACTTGGCCCGTTCTTGGGCGTCAATAATTTCAATAAATTCCTCTGCCGTTTTGGCGCCACGAAGCCGATCGCAAAATTCCGGCTCCATAAGCATCACCATCAGGCGAGAGAGAATTTCCAAATGCACATCGCCGTCCGGCGGAGCCGCGATCATAAACAGCAGCGAACTGGGCTTGCCGTCCGGGGCGTCATAATCCACACCGCCGGGCACGGTCATCGCCGCCAGAGCCGCATGGGCCACGCTGTCGCTCTTCGCATGAGGTACCGCAATGCCCTCGCCGATGGCAGTGGTGCCCTGTCCCTCTCGCGCCAGGATCGCCGCCTTGTAGGCCGACGGGTCCGTTAGGTTGCCTGCTGCCGCGTGCAGCTCTACCAGCGCGTCGATGGCTTGGCTTTTGCTTTCAGCCGGGGCGTTCAGCCGGATCGCCCGAGGAGACAGCAAATCTTTAATCTTCATAGAGAACCCTCCTTACACAGGGCATCGCCCTGCACATTTTATTATTCTCCGACTGCTCTCAGTCGGCAAAATACTGTGTTTTATACCGGCGAATGGTATCGCCGTCTGCCACGCCCTCACAAAAGGCGGAGGCATTACCGGCGGCGGAAGCCCACTGGAGCGCCGTCTTGTAATCGCCGCTGTCTGCGTACCCGGCCAGGAACCCGGCCACCATTGAGTCGCCGCAGCCTACATTGTTCACCGGTTTGCCGGGCACCACGCCCACGGAGTGGGTGCTGCCGTCCTCTGCCAGCAGCGTGGCGCCGTACTTGCCACGACTCACCAGCACATTGCGTGCGCCTTTCTCTTGCAACTTGGCTGCAAAGAAGCGAATCTTCTCTTCATCGTCCGGGCGAATGTCCTCGCCGAAGATCTCGCCCAGCTCGTGGTGATTGGGCTTAATGAGAAACGGGTGGTAATCCAGCACCGCCAGCAACGCGTCGCCGGTGGTGTCTACCACAATATGCACGCCTTTATTTTGCAGCTTGGCGCAGATTTGCTCATAAATGGAGCCGGGCATTTGGCTGGGTACCGCCCCGGCCAGCACCAAAAAGTCGCCGGGCATCAGTCCCTCCAGCTTGTGGAACAGAGCCTCCACTTCCGCCTCTGCCGGCTGGGCGCCTGGGGCGTTAATATCCGTTTGCCGATCGGCAAAGATCTTCACATTGATTCGGGTGTTGCCCGCTGCCAGCGGCACAAAATCCGTTTGGATCCCCTGGGCCTGCAGCATCTGCTCCAGTGCCCGGCCGGTAAATCCGGCCACGAACCCCAGTGCCCGGGTGGGCACCTCCAGTCCGGACAGCACCATGGACACATTGATTCCCTTGCCGCCGCACAGCAGTTGGGCGCTGTCCGCCCGGTTTACATCCTCGCTGCTCAACCGGGGCAGGCGCAGAATGTAGTCCAGCGCCGGGTTCAATGTTACGGTATAGATCATAATAACGCAACCTCCTTTACCACCGTGCGTTCTCCGTACTCCGGGTCCGGCAGCCGATCGGTGATGATAGCCGCCTGATCCAGGGGCGCAAAGCTCACGGTAGATACTTTGTCAAACTTGCTGGCGTCTGCCAGCACATAACTGACGAAACTGCGCTCCATGGCCGCCGCTTTTAAGTAGGCCTCGTCCGTGTCCGGCGTGGTAAATCCCTGACGAATGGCAATACCGTTGGTGCCGATGAAACACTTGGAAAAATTGTAGTTGTGCAAATTCTTGGCTGCCGCCAGACCGATGATGGCATCGGTGGTGTGCTTTAACTCACCGCCCAGCACATAGGTTTTCATGCCCTTAGCCACCAGCCGCTGAGCGTGAAGAAGACCGTTGGTCACAAAGGTGGCACCCGGCTGCAAGTGGTCGATCATTAACAGGGTGGAGCTGCCGGCGTCTAAATATACAAAATCTGTATCGTCCACCTGGGCAGCGGCGTAAGCGGCGATCATCTCTTTTTCGTCCATGTGCAGCTGCAGCTTTTCGTCCAGCTTCTCCTCCCGGCGAATAAAATCCCGCCGAGTCAAAGTGGCACCGCCATGCACCTTGTGCAGCTTGCCCAGCCGATCCAGCGCAATCAGATCCCGGCGCACCGTGCTTTCGCTGGCGCCCAAAAGCTGGGTCAACTGCGCAACGGATACGGTCCCTTTTTCCTCTAACTGGGCCAAAATCTGCAAGTGTCTTTCCTGGGTAAGCATAGACGGTTCCTTTCTGTATTTTCCGGGCGTTTGCTGCCCTCGTCCTTACACCCAAAGTGTACCACGGCAAGCAAAAGCCGTCAAGTTCATTCCTTCATTTTCGTTCATTCCGCACAGTGAGCACCTGCTCTTTTGGGCAATTTATGCAAATACAGCCCCTTTCTCTGCACGGTTTTGAACGGTTGTGGCAAATCGTGCACAAAATCCGTCATTTTACAGACGCACTGGTTTGCCAAAAAAGGCGCAAAAAAGCGCCGTATCCTCAGGATACGGCGTTTTTTATAATCTGAATTTATACCGCTTCTAAATATGCGGCTACGGTCTTGGGATCTTCCCCCCGCACAAAGGCAAACTCATCGCTGATGATATGCAGCGCACTGCGCAGCGCCTTGGCGTCTGAAAGATACATTTTCTTGCCAATCTGCTTTTGGTGCTCCTCATGGCAGCGAAGTGTCTTAATCAACCGCAAAATGCGCTTATGATCCGAGCTGTGGAGGATCTCCTCCGTCTTGGCCTTACGCTCGTGGACGTTGCTCACCCACTCGTAGGGCTGGCAGGTCTTGGCATAGCCCATCAATTCCTCCACCGCTGCCGGGGCAATGGCTGAGCGAATTTTGATCCGCTGGGGATCGTAATCCGTGGGCACGTAATACTTGGAGTTCCGGTCAAACACAGGCACCAGCACATAGTAGTCCTTGGTCTCGCTGGAGAACTTCATGGTTTCAATTTCGCGCACTTGGCAGATGCCCTTGGTACTGTAATGCACGAAAGTACCGATTTGCATGACACTCACCTTTCTTGATAATACAATAATACACGGTTTTTTCGCCTGTTTTTCTATTTGAACATCACTATTATAGCACAAATCGGTAAAAATTGACATAGGCAAAGTAAACAAATCCCCGCCCCGAATTCCTATCTCTACGGCAGGAATTTTGTACAAAATGCAAGATTATTCCCATTTTCACGCATTTTTCTTAACAAACCTTAACAAATGAAAAAAATCTTTTACCTATCTTTTACCCGGCAGCGGGCGCGGTTTTAACATCATCCGGCTATACTAAAACCAGAGCAGCGAGCCAACGCTGCAAAAATCACACCAAGTGCGAAAAAGGAGAATGTATCATGACGAAACAAAAAAGAACCCATAAAACCGCAAAAGTTCTGCTAAGCCTGGCCGTAGCCGGGGCGCTGGTGGGCAGCGTATTCGCCGGCTGTTCCGCCGGAAAAAGTGACAAGGGAAACAAGAACGCCACCGCCGGCGTTACCGGCAGCATTACCGTTGTATCCCGAGAGGAAGGCTCCGGCACCCGGGGCGCCTTTGTAGAGCTGCTGGGGATCGAGGAAAAAGACGCAAACGGCAATAAGATAGACAAGACCACCACCGCAGCAGAGATCACCAACAGCACCGCCGTTATGCTCACCACCGTGGCCGGCAACAAGAACGCCATCGGCTATGTGTCCCTGGGCAGCCTGAACGACACGGTGCAGGCCCTGACCATTGACGGCACAGAGCCTACTGCCGAGAATGTAAAGAACGGCAGCTACAAGATCTCCCGCCCCTTTAACATCGTCACCAAAAACGATCTAAGCCCGGCAGCCAAGGATTTTATCAACTACATTCAAAGCGCCGACGGCCAAAAGATCATTGAGGATAACCACTATGTGAGCCGATCCAATACCGGTGCATTCAAAAGCAGCGGTGCCAAGGGCAAGGTGCTGGTGGCCGGTTCCTCCTCTGTTACCCCGGTAATGGAAAAATTGGCGGAGGCGTACCAAAAGATCAACGCCGGCACTACGATAGAGGTACAGCAAAGCGACTCCACCACCGGGATCACCGCCGCTGCCGACGGCACCTGTGACATCGGCATGGCCTCTCGGGAGCTGAAAGACACGGAAACCGCCAAGGGCGTAAACGCCACCGTGATCGCTATGGACGGCGTAGCGGTGATCGTCAACAAGGCCAATCCTCTTAAAGCCGCCACTGCGGACACCGTGCGCCAAATTTACACCGGTGCCGTTACGGACTGGACAGATGTAAAATAAAAGCAAAATCAAATCAAACGGGGCGCTGTGGCGCCCCAATTGCCATATATGCAAAGGATTTTTATGACTGCAAAAATCAAAGAAACGGCCATGCGCCTGGTGTTTGCCCTGGCTGCGGTACTGTCCGTACTGGCCGTGATCTTTATCTGTATTTTTCTGTTTGCCGGGGGCGCGCCCGCCTTTCGCCAAATTGGGGTTTTGCCCTTTCTCACCGGGCAGAACTGGCGCCCGCTGCAAAACGAATTCGGTATCTTCCCTATGATCATAGGCAGCATTTATGTAACCGCCGGAGCCATTGTGGTGGGCGTGCCTTTGGGTATCGGCACCGCCGTGTTTTTGGCTCGATTTTGCCCTGCGCCCCTGTACCGGGTGCTGAAGCCTGCGGTCAATCTGCTGGCGGGTATCCCCTCCATTGTGTACGGCTTTTTTGGCCTGACGGTACTGGTGCCGGCAGTGCAGGCACTGTTCGGCACTTCCGGTAAAGGGGTGCTGACCGCCTCCCTGGTGCTGGGCATTATGATCCTGCCCACCATCATCAATGTGTCCGAGTCTGCCCTGCGAGCGGTGCCTAACAGCTACTACGAAGGGGCGCTGGCTCTGGGCGCCACCAAGGAGCGGGCTGTGCTGGGCACCCTGCTGCCGGCAGCCAAAAGCGGCGTCAGCGCCGGGGTGATCCTGGGGATCGGCCGGGCCATCGGCGAGGCCATGGCCGTTAGTATGGTGGCCGGTAATCAACCGATCATCCCCAAGAGCCTTACCGACGGCGTGCGCACCCTCACCGCCAACATTGTGCTGGAAATGGCCTATGCCGCCGATCTGCACCGCCAAGCGCTGATCGCCACCGGGGTGGTGCTGTTTGTCTTTATTCTCATTATCAACCTGCTGTTTTCCATTCTAAAGCAAGGAGGGCGCCTATGGAAGCGAAATTAAAGCGCCGCAAAAACGCCCGCGCCGCACTGGTGCGGGCCGCCCGGTGGGCCTGTGTGCTGTTCACTGCCGGGGTATTCCTGCTGCTGGTGGCGTATGTGCTGGTACGGGGCGTGCCCCATCTGCGGCTGTCTATGTTCAGCCCCACTTATACCACGGAGAACCTGTCCATGCTGCCGGCCATTCTAAACACCCTGACCATGACCGGTGTGACCCTGCTGATTGCCGTGCCCCTGGGGGTGGGCGCCGCCATTTACCTGACGGAATATGCCAAGCCCGGCAACCGGCTGGTGCCGCCCATTCGCCTAACCACAGAGACCTTGGCAGGTATTCCCTCCATTGTGTACGGTCTGTTCGGCTACCTGGTGTTTGTAAAGGCATTGCACCTGCGTCTGTCGCTGCTGTCCGGAGCGCTGACCCTGGCCATTATGATCCTGCCCACCATTATGCGTACCACGGAGGAGGCTCTGCGCAGCATACCCCAAAGCTACCGGGAGGCCAGCTTTGGCCTGGGTGCCGGACGGCTGCGCACGGTGTTTGTAATTCTGCTGCCTACGGCGCTGCCGGGTATTCTCGGCGGCGTCCTGCTGTCCGTAGGCCGCATTGTGGGTGAGACCGCCGCCCTGATCTACACCGCCGGCACGGTAGCCAAAATCGCCGGGCTCACCGACGGCGGGCGCACCTTGGCGGTACACATGTACGCCCTCATCGGGGAGGGACTTTATACGGACGCCGCCTATGCCACTGCCGTGGTGTTGTTGGCGGTGGTCATATTGCTTAACGCCCTGTCCGATCTGCTACTGGGCAAACACAAGAAAGGAGACAGCCAATGACTGCATTCTCTGTGCAAAACTTAAACTTATATTACGGTGACTTCCAGGCGCTGAAAAGCATCACTCTGGAGATCCCGGCGCGGCAAATCACCGCCCTGATCGGCCCTTCCGGCTGCGGCAAATCCACCCTGCTGCGGTGTCTGAACCGCATGAACGATACCATCAACACCTGCCGCATAGACGGCAAAGTGCTGCTCCACGGCGCAGATATTTATGCCAAAAAGACAGATGTGAACCTGCTGCGCCGCCGGGTGGGTATGGTATTTCAAAAGCCAAACCCCTTTCCTCTGTCCGTCTATGACAACATCGCCTACGGCCCCCGCACCCACGGCATTCACAGCAAGGCCAAGCTGGACGAGATCGTGGAGCGTTCTCTCCGGGACGCCGCCATCTGGGACGAGGTTAAGGACCGGCTGAAAAAGAACGCTCTGGGTCTTTCCGGCGGTCAGCAGCAGCGGCTGGGCATTGCCCGGGCACTGGCAGTGGAGCCGGATGTGCTGCTGATGGACGAACCCACCTCTGCCCTGGACCCTATTTCCACCGCCAAAATTGAGGAGCTGGCGCTGGAGCTGAAAAAGAAGTACACCATCGCCATTGTAACCCACAATATGCAGCAGGCTGCCCGGATCAGCGACCAAACCGCTTTTTTTCTGCTGGGAGAGATGGTGGAGTGCGCCCCGACCAAGACGCTGTTTGACACCCCCACCGACCCCCGCACCCGGGACTACATTACCGGTCGCTTCGGATAAAATCAAAAATCACAAAAGGCCGTATGTACCTTTTCGTACACACGGTCTTTTTTTATCCAATGATTATGCTTTTTGTTATGCCTTTTTCTTTTGGAACAGGCGGGCAAAAACCTTAATGACCTCAGAAAGGACGATAACGGAGAATGCCAGAGCAAACAGCTTGCCCCACATGGTGATCCCCAGGGGTACGGTGCCAAAAAACGCACCGGCAAACTGGATGATCAGCACTTGCAGCACAAAGGTGCAGCCCACGACCAACAGCATCAGCTTGTTCTTAAACAGGTGGCAAAAGATACTCTCGCTGTGCAGTTCCCGGCAGTTAAAGGCGTTAAACAGCTGAAACAGCACAAACAGGGTGAACAGCACGGTGGTCATCTCGCCCTGGGCAGCACCCAGGAAATTCAGCTTGTATTGCAGCAGGAACACCACGCTCATATACACACCGGTAGCGGTGATCCGCGCCAGCATACCCTTGGAGATAATATTCTCGCTGCGGTTGGTGGGGCGGCGGCGCATCAGGTCACTGTATCCCGGCTCCAGTCCCAAGGTCAGGGCCGGCGGGCCGTCCATAATAATATTGATCCACAGCAGCTGCAAGGCGGTAAAGGGCGCCGGCAGCCCCATCAGAACAGACACAAATACGCAAATCACAGAGGCAATATTCACCGTCAGCTGGAAGCTGATGAACCGCTTAAAGTTCTCATAAATATTGCGGCCCCATTCCACAGCCTTAACGATGGTGGCAAAGGAGTCGTCCAACAGCACAATATCGCTGGCTTCCTTGGACACCTCCGTGCCGGAAATGCCCATGGCGATCCCCACATCAGCGTTCTTCAGCGCCGGTGCGTCGTTGATCCCGTCGCCGGTAACGGCCACCACTTCGCCTCGTGCTTTCAGCAGCTTCACCACCCGCATTTTCACCGTAGGGGTGCTGCGAGCAATCACGCTGATTTTGGGCAGCATTTTTTGCAGCTGGCGGTCGCTCATTTCTTCCACTTCTTTGGCTTCCAGCGCCACACAACCGTCCGCCAGCAGATCCAGTTCCTTGGCAATGGCGGTGGCGGTAACGATATTGTCGCCGGTAAGAATCTTCACCCCCACCCCGGCGCTGCGGCAGGCGGCCACAGCGTCGTACACATCGCTGCGCAGCGGGTCCGCAATGGCCACAAAGCCGTCAAAGACCATACCGCTTTCCATTCGGCGGTGGGCCTCCTTTGCAGAGAAGTCCTCCATCTCCGCCAACTCCTTATGGGCAAAGGCGATCACCCGCATGGCTTGCTCCTCTGCCTGCACCAGCACCCGGCGCAATTCCGCCAGCCGGTCAGGTTGCAAGGCACACATATCCAGCACGCACTCCGGGCTGCCCTTTACATAAGAGAGAATGCGCCCGTCCACATTGGAAATGGTGGTCATGTGCTTGAGCTCGGACGAGAAAGGAAACGCGCACAGCCGGGTGTGGTCCTCCCGCTCCCGACGGTAGGTGTTGCCGGTGTCTGCCTGCTCAAAGAACCGCAGCATGGCGCACTCCGTGGGATTGCCGATAAAGCCGCCGTCCGGTGCCAAGTCTGCCGTGGTGTTCAGGCAGATATTATGGGTCAGGTATTCGTTTTGCAGCGCTGCCGCTTCTTTGTGCCACCGAGTGTCATAAAAGGCACGCACGGTCATCTTGTTTTCCGTTAAAGTACCGGTCTTGTCCGAGCAGATCACACTGATACAGCCGATGGTCTCCGAGGCGATCATCTTCTTCACCAGGGCGTTTTGCTTACTTAGCTTGATAATATTGATAGACAGAGACACCGCCACAATGGTGGGCAGCCCCTCCGGCACCGCCGCCACAATCAGCACGATACTGGTGATGAACGCCTCCATCACCGCCTCCAAATGCAGGCCGCCGTGGAGGGCAAAGGAAATCAGCTGAGCCGCAAACACAATGCCCGCTGCAATCACGCCAAGCACGGTAATGGTCTTGCCCAGGCGGGCCAACTTCTCCTGCAAGGGGGTGCTGCTTTTTTCTGCATTGCCCAGCTCGCCGGCAATCTTGCCAAATTCCGTAGCGTCGCCCACCGCCGTCACCAGCAGCCGTCCGTTTCCCTCGGTAACGAATGTGCCGCTATAAAGCATATTGGCCCGCTCCGCCAGGGGTGTTTTTTCGTCCGTAAGCACCAGTTCGCTGTCTTTCTTCACCGGAAAGCTCTCGCCGGTAAGGGCGGATTCATCCATCTGCAGAGCGGTGCTCTCCAGCAGTCGTCCGTCCGCCGGCACCTTGTCTCCGGCAGACAGCAACACCACATCGCCCACCGCCAGAAGGGCGCTTTGCAGGGTAACGGTTTGGCCGTCCCGCACCGCGCGCACGGTCATATCCGCGTTGATTTTGGACAGGGCCTCAAACGCCTTGGCGCTGCGCCCCTCCATCACTACGCTGATCACCACGGACAAAGCAATGGCCACGAACACGCCCACGCACTCCAAAAAGTCCGCCTCGCCGCCGGTAACCTGGCGCACAATGTTCACCGCCAGGGCGATCAGCCCGGCTGCAATGAGCATTAAGAGCATAGGCTCCGTGGCTGCGTCCCAAAGGCGCTTTAGCAGTGTGTCCGGCTTGCGTCGGGTGAGGGCGTTGGCGCCGTACTGTTCTTTGTTTTTCTGTGCCTGCGCTTCTGTCAGTCCCCGGTTCGCGTCTGCACCGTAGGTTGCCAGCAGCTCCGTTTTTTCTGCGGTAAATGCCTGCATAGAAAGTCCTCCTGCTTCATTTTTACAAAGAAAAAGACCTACCGCCGTTGCCGTGCGTTAGGTCTTTTTGGATAAAAAATAAAAGACTGCTGCACGAAAAACAGGCGTGCAAGAGTCTCGTTCATTAAGACAAGCCAGACCCGGCACAGCGCCGCAGTCAGTTTGTTGACTTGCCACACGCCCACGGCGTGCAAACTACTCCCTCAAGCGGGTACTTCTTTTGTGACAAAAGCATACCACCCGGTCGCTTGGTTAGTCAAGAATAACCTTGAATGTTAGACAAAATCACCATCCGTCACCTAAAAACGCCAACCTCTTGCCATTTCTTCTCCGATATGGTATATAGAAGGTGAGACACGGCATATCAAATCGCATTTTCACCCCCAAGCCTCCCTCCTTTACAAGGGCGGCAAAACAGAGGATTCTATTTTCCCATGGAGGTCACGGTATGAAAATCAAAAACACAAAAACGGACATTCTGTTAAACATAGCGGCGGTGGCCTGCCTGGCAG
>ENA-OPXM01000470-OPXM01000470.1-human-gut-metagenome-genome-assembly--contig:-NODE-470-length-24224-cov-3.152220_pt1 | contig 24224 bp, 19 predicted proteins | sample MGYA00241707_ERZ502035 | MGnify/ENA primary metagenome ERZ502035 (study PRJEB25962, sample SAMEA2043051) | human gut metagenome | biome: human gut; feature: human-associated habitat; material: faeces... | reverse complement strand
GAGACAATCACCCCGTGGGGATTCTCCAGTTCGAGAATATCCATCACGCGCTCGAAGGTGAGCTCGTCGAAGTAAAGACGGTCGCACATGTCATAGTCCGTAGACACGGTTTCGGGGTTGTAGTTTATCATGACACTGCGGTAGCCTTCCTGACGGATGGTGTTCAGGGCCTGCACGCCGCACCAGTCGAACTCTACGGAAGAACCGATGCGGTAGGCGCCGGAGCCCAATACGACAATGGACTTGCGGTCGCCGAGGTAACGGACATCATTTGCCGTGCCGCTATACGTCAGGTAGAGATAGTTGGTCTGTGCGGGATATTCGGCGGCAAGGGTATCTATCTGCTTCACTACGGGCAGAATGCCTGCACTCTTGCGGAAATTGCGGACGGCAAGGATGGCTTCTTCGCCGTCCATTGCTTGTTCCAAGCCGAGGGCACGGGCTATCTGGAAATCAGAGAAGCCTTGTACTTTGGCTTTACGCAACAAGTCCACGGGAATCATTGGCAACTCTCCATCAGCCATAAAAGAGTGCAGTTCCCTGCTGGTATCCATGATGTTCATCAACTTCTCCAGGAACCAACGGTCTATCTTGGTCAATTCGTGCACCTGGTCCACCGTATACCCGGCACGGAAGGCTTTGGAGATGACAAAGATACGTTTGTCGGTAGGTTCGCGCAGAGCCTTGTCCAAATCGGCAATCACCAGTTCCTTGTTCTCTACGAAGCCGTGCATGCCCTGGCCTATCATGCGAAGCCCCTTCTGGATGGCTTCCTCGAAAGTACGGCCGATAGCCATCACCTCGCCTACCGACTTCATGCTTGAACCCAGCTCTTTGTCCACCCCGTGGAACTTGCCCAAATCCCAACGCGGTATCTTGCAGACCACATAGTCCAGGGCGGGTTCGAAGAAAGCGCTTGTAGTCTTTGTCACAGAGTTGTTCAAGTCGAACAAGCCATAGCCCAAGCCGAGTTTTGCCGCTACAAACGCCAACGGATAACCCGTTGCTTTAGAGGCAAGTGCAGACGAACGGCTCAAGCGTGCATTTACCTCGATTACCCGGTAGTCCTCGCTCATCGGGTCGTAGGCATACTGCACGTTACACTCTCCCACAATGCCGATGTGACGGATAATGCGGATAGCAAGTTCACGCAATTTATGATAGTCCGTATTGCTCAACGTCTGTGACGGGGCAATAACGATGGACTCACCTGTATGGATGCCCAGGGGGTCGAAGTTCTCCATGTTGCAGACCGTGATGCAGTTGTCGAAGCGGTCGCGCACCACCTCGTATTCCACTTCCTTCCATCCCTTCAGCGATTTCTCCACCAGCACCTGTGGGGAGAAGGAGAAGGCTTTCTCCACCAGCACATTCAGCTCTTCTTCATTGTCGCAGAAGCCCGAACCCAGTCCGCCAAGCGCATATGCGGCACGGACAATGACCGGGTATCCCAGTTCCCGGGCTGCGCGACGGGCATCCGCCGCATTCTCCACGGCTTCGCTCTTGATGGTCTTCACATCAATCTCATTCAGTTTCTGCACAAAGATTTCACGGTCCTCCGTGTCAATGATGGCCTGCACGGGAGTGCCGAGAACCGTCACGCCGTACTTCTCGAAAATCTTGTCTTTATAGAGGGAGACACCGCAGTTCAGTGCCGTCTGTCCGCCAAAAGCAAGCATGATGCCGTCCGGGCGCTCCTTCTCTATCACCTTCTCCACGAAGTAAGGAGTGACGGGCAGGAAGTAAATCTGGTCGGCAACTCCTTCCGAGGTCTGTACCGTGGCAATGTTCGGATTGATGAGAACCGTGTAGATGCCTTCCTCCTTCAATGCCTTGAGCGCCTGCGAACCGGAGTAGTCAAATTCTCCTGCCTCACCGATTTTCAGTGCGCCGGAACCGAGCAGCAGGACTTTCTTTATATTGTTTTCTTTCATTTGCATATCTGTTTATTAAAAATGTAATAGTAGTAATAAAACCTTATCTTTCTCTTACCTTACACAATCAGTCACTAATTGAATGGCATTCAGTATAGGACTGAAAGGTATTCACTCTGGGACTGAATGACATTCAGTATGGGACTCATTATACCGTCTTTTACATACTGATTATCAAGAGATTATAAACGCAATCATTCTTGATAAAATTCTCTTACTAAAGCAACTTCACAAAGTCATCAAAAAGAAACTCCGTATCCGTCGGCCCGCTGGCAGCTTCGGGATGAAACTGTGCGGAGAACCAGGGATTGCGTTTGTGGCGGATTCCTTCATTAGAACCATCGTTCATATTGATGAAAAGCGGTTCCCAGTCTTCTGTCAGCGTGTTGTTGTCTACGGCATACCCATGATTCTGTGAGGTGATGAAGCAACGTTCCGTACCCACCATACGCACCGGTTGGTTATGGCTGCGGTGGCCGTATTTCAATTTGTATATCTTGGCGCCCCCAGCTTTGGAAAGCAACTGGTTTCCCATACAGATGCCGAAGATGGGCAGTTTCTCGTTCTGCATTGTCTTGCGGATATGCTGCACGGCAGCATCGCAGGTATCGGGGTCGCCAGGGCCGTTGGAGATGAACAACCCGTCGAACTCCATCCCAGTATAATCATAGTCCCAGGGAACGCGAATCACTTCCACGTCACGTTTCAGCAGGCAGCGGATGATGTTATGCTTGACGCCGCAATCCACAAGGAGCACTTTCTTCTTACCGGTTCCTTCGTTGTAACGGATAACCTCCTTGCAGCTAACTTTATCCACATAATTCACATCGGCATAAGAGGCCTCAGGCATTTCATCCGATTCATCATCAAAGGCGATACGTCCCATCATCACCCCATGCTCGCGAAGCACCTTTGTCAGTTCGCGGGTATCGATGCCCGTGATGCCCGGAATCTGTTCGCGTTTCAGCCAGTCACCGAGGCTTTCCACCGCATTCCAATGGCTATAATTTTCGCTATAATCGCTTACAATAATGGCTTCGGCATGGATATGCTCGCTCTCCATAAAAGTGGCAAGCCCATTCGGTTCGAGAGTAAAAGGCGGCACACCGTAATTGCCCACCAACGGATAGGTGAGCGTCATCAGCTGTCCGGCATACGAAGGGTCGGTCAGGCTTTCGGGATAACCCGTCATGGCTGTGTTGAAGACCACCTCTCCCGCTACCGGTTTTTCAAAGCCGAACGACTTGCCGTGGAAGCGGCTCCCGTCGTCGAGGATTAGAGTTACATTTCTCATTGATTCAATTAAAATTGATAAACTTGTTCTATATAATCAATAAATGCCTTGTTCAGCAGCTTCACACCGCCCGGCGTAGGATAATCGCCGCTGAAGTACCAGTCACCCGGATGCTTGGGGCAGGCCTCATGCAGCCCCTCGAGAGGCTGGTAGACAATCTGCACTTTGGCTTTCGTCCCTTTCGGAGTAAGAAGCTCCACCATCTTGGCAGAGATTTCCTCATCAGTGAAAGGAGCATAAATCTCCTTCACGTAATTCACCATCTGTTCTTTGGGCAGGCCTACCTGCTCCTTGGACTTGCGGTAGGCGGCGGCAATTACATCGCGCATCTCGCGCTCCTTCAGCAGTTCCACAGCAGCCTTGAAGGCGATGAATTCGCTCATCTTAGCCATATCGATGCCATAGTAGTCGGGATAGCGCACCTGCGGTGAAGAGCTTACAATGACTATCTTCTTCGGCTCCAGACGGTCAAGGATACCGATGATGCTCTGCTTCAGGGTGGTTCCGCGCACTATCGAGTCGTCGATGATGACCAGATTATCCACTCCCGGGACAAGGCTTCCGTAAGTGATGTCGTACACATGGGCGGCAAGGTCGTTCCGGCTGTTTCCTTCGGCAATGAAGGTACGCAGCTTGATGTCCTTGATGGCCACTTTCTCGCTCCGTATGCGCCGCGACAAGATATGCTCCAGTTCGTCGTGGCTGGGACTATGCCCCAAGGCGGCAATCTGCTGCACCTTCTCCTCGTTGAGGTAGTCGTCCAATCCCTGCAACATACCGTAGAAGGCGACTTCCGCCGTATTGGGGATGAAGGAGAAGACGGTATGGTCCACATCGTTGTCGATGGCTTTCAATATGTTGGGTACAAGTTTCTCACCCAGCAGTTTACGTTCCCGGTAAATGTCCACATCACTGCCCCGGCTGAAGTAGATGCGCTCGAAGGAACAAGGTTTCACCTCGCGCGGCTTGTTGATTTGCACGGTGCGCACCTTGCCGGCCTTGTTGATAAACATGGCTTCCGGGTTGCAGCTCCTTGATGGATTCGACAGGAACATTAAGGGCTGTCTGTATCACGGGACGTTCGCTGGCAAGCACCGCTATCTCGTCGTCCTGATACCAGAAGGCTGTACGGATGCCCCATGGGTCGCGTACGGCAAAAGTCTCTCCGCTTCCGGTAAGTCCGCACATCACGTATCCCCCGTCCCACTCCTTGCTCGAAGTGCGCAGTACGTTGGCAAGGTCGATGTGGTTTTCTATATAACGGGTGATGTCCATGCCTGCCAGCCCTTCCGCTTCGGCAAGGTTGAAGAGGCGCTCCACTTCGCGGTCGAGGCGATGTCCCAACTGCTCCAGCATGATGTAGGTATCGGCATATTTGCGCGGATGCTGGCCGATGGCGGTAATGCGTGCGAAGATTTCATCCACATTCGTCATGTTGAAGTTGCCGCAGAGGGCAAGATTCTTGGCACGCCAGTTGTTTCTCCGGAGGAACGGGTGCACGTACGAGATGCCGGACTTTCCGGTAGTGGAGTAACGCAGGTGTCCCATATAGACCTCCCCTGCAAAGGGCAGCACACGCTTGGCATAGTCCGCATCATGCAGCTGTTCCTTGGTCAAGTCCTTGAAGTGACCCTGCACCGTACCGAAAATTTCGGTAATGGCGCCCGAGCCGAGAGCACGCTCACGGAACATATATTCCTCGCCGGGACTGGCTTCCAGTTTCACGCAGGCCAGTCCGGCACCTTCCTGCCCACGGTTGTGTTGTTTCTCCATCAGGAGATAGAGCTTGTTGAGTCCGTACATCCATGTTCCGTACTTCTCTTCATAGTACTCCAGTGGTTTCAGCAGGCGTATCATGGCGACGCCGCATTCATGCTTCAGTTGTTCCATCTATCTATTTACAATTTACCATTTACAATGTACAATTTTAAGTGTACAATTTTCTTTTCCTTATTATAGCATACAATTACCATTTACATTTACCCCTCCCAAGCGCAGCCCCATTGTACATTGTAAATGGTAAATTGTACATGTCCTCATTCTACAGTCACCGACTTCGCAAGATTCCTCGGCTGGTCCACATCCATTCCCTTGCACACGGCAATGTGATAGGCAAGTAATTGCAGAGGTACCGTAGTTATTAACGGATCAAGGCACTCCATTGTTTCGGGAAGCTCGATGCAAGTGTCGGCTATTTTACTGATGACCGTATCTCCCTTTGTCACAATGGCGATAACCCTGCCTTTACGCGCCTTTATTTCCTGGATATTGCTCAGCACCTTTTCATAAAGCCCATTCCGGGTGGCAATGACCACTACCGGCATTTCGGCATCCACCAGGGCAATGGGGCCGTGCTTCATTTCGGCGGCAGGATAGCCCTCGGCATGGATATACGAAATCTCCTTCAACTTCAAGGCGCCTTCCAAGGCTACGGGATAACTGTATCCGCGTCCCAGATAGATAAAGTTGTGTGCATAGGTGAATATCTTGGAAAGTTCCGCTATACGGTCGTTCAGTTTCAAGACCTCCTTCATCTTGTCGGGGATATGTCCCAATTCCTTGACAATTGCCAGGTATTGCCCTTCGTCCATCGTCTTTTTCTCTTTGGCAAGTGTCAGGGCCAGCATGGTAAGCACCGTTACCTGCCCGGTGAAGGCTTTGGTGGATGCCACCCCTATTTCCGGTCCCACGTGGATATAGGAACCCGTGTGCGTGGCACGGGGAATGCTGGAACCGACGGCATTGCAGATGCCGTATATAAATGCCCCACGGTTTCTGGCAAGCTCCACGGCAGCCAGCGTATCGGCCGTTTCACCGCTTTGCGAGATGGCAATCACCACATCGTTGCTGTCAATCACCGGGTCGCGGTAACGGAACTCACTGGCATACTCCACCTCCACCGGAATACGGCAGAAGCTTTCAATCAAATGCTTGCCGATGAGGGCGGCATGCCATGACGTACCGCATGCCACGATGACGAAGCGTTTGGCCGCCAGCAGACGTTCCTTATAATCAATCACTGCAGAAAGAACCACGTTCGTACCCTCCACATTGATACGCCCGCGCATGCAGTCGTGAATGCAGCCGGGCTGTTCGAAGATTTCCTTCAGCATGAAGTGCGGATAACCGCCCTTCTCCAGCTGGCCGAGATTGAGCGCTACCGTCTTTACCTCGTGCGGACATTCCACATTCTTCAGGTTAACAACCTTCAGCTTCTCTCCCCGACGGATGAGGGCAATCTCTTCGTCTTCCAGATACACCACCTTATCCGTGTATTCCACAATCGGCGTGGCATCCGAAGCCAGGAAAAACTCTCCTTCACCGATGCCCACCACCAGCGGACTGCTCTTGCGTGCAGCGATTATCCCATCCGGATTGTCCTTGTCGAGCACCGCAATGGCATACGCCCCAATCACTTCCTGCAAGGCAAGTTGCACCGCCGTCAGCAGGTCAATATGGTTTGTCACCTGAATGTATTCGATGAGCTGTACCAGCACCTCGGTATCAGTGCTGCTTTTAAATACATAACCTTTGGCTTGAAGTTTTTCTTTAAGGACGGCGTAGTTTTCAATGATGCCGTTATGGATGAGGGCGAGGCGTTCGGAAGAGGAATAATGGGGATGGGCATTGACGGAACAAGGTTCTCCATGAGTAGCCCAACGTGTATGTGCAATACCAATGTTACCGGAAATATCTTTTTGAGCAACGAAAGTTTCAAGTTCCGAAACCTTACCTTTCGCTTTGTACACGTTCAACTGTCGGTTATCACTGATTAATGCTACCCCTGCACTATCATATCCACGGTACTCCAACCGCTTCAGACCCTTGATAAGAATGGGGTAGGCTTTCCTTTGACCTATATAGCCTACTATTCCACACATAATGTATCAGTATTTGATTTTGCGCTGCAAATATACATATTCTTAAGAACATAAAGTTAATCTTTCCACTATTTATTTATCAAAAGAATAGAAAAAAGTTGTTTTTACATCAAAAAGTTAAAGAAAGTGTTATTTTAAAAGCAAAAGGCTTAATTTATAAATCCAAATCAAACCGTCTGATTTTGATTTAGGATTAAAAGAAAACAGAGGGTGTTTTCTATCAATTCATAACTTCATCTTCTATCGCAGGAATTTTGCAAGAAAGAAGGCAGGAACACATATTAGCATTTTGCAATTAATACCATATATTTGCCGAACATTTTGAAACCACAAACAATATTATACAGCAATAAAGAAAGCTTATAATCATGAAACAAGAACTTTTTAACAACAAAACAAAAGCAGAGGATTACCAGCGACAGCCCAAACAGTTGGGCTTGTATGAGGCATCCCATGAGCACGATGCCTGCGGAGTAGGCATGCTGGTCAATATCCAGGGAGGAAAATCACATGAACTGGTAGAATCGGCATTGAAGGTACTGGAAAACATGCGCCACCGTGGAGCGGAAGGGGCGGACAACAAAACCGGAGACGGCGCCGGCATCATGCTGCAGATACCGCACGAATTCATTCTGTTGCAGGGCATTCCCGTTCCCGAGAAAGGGAAATACGGCACCGGCCTGCTTTTCCTTCCCAAAGACGGAAAAGACCAGGCTGTCATCTTGAGCGTCATTATCGAAGAGATTGAAAAGGAGGGATTGACCCTGATGCATCTGCGCAACGTGCCCACTTGCCCCGAAATATTGGGAGAAGCGGCTCTTGCCAACGAACCGGACATCAAGCAAATTTTCATCACCGGATTTACGGAAAGCGAAACTGCCGACCGCAAACTCTATATAATAAGGAAAAGGATAGAGAACAGAATACGCAAGTCGAACATCCCCACCCGCGAGGATTTCTACATCGTCTCGCTCTCTACGAAGAACATCGTCTACAAGGGCATGCTCTCTTCCTTGCAGTTGCGCAACTACTTCCCCGACCTCACCAACAGCTACTTCACCAGCGGACTGGCATTGGTGCACTCCCGTTTCAGCACCAACACTTTCCCCACCTGGGGACTGGCACAGCCTTTCCGCCTGCTGGCACACAACGGCGAAATCAATACCATCCGCGGCAACCGCGGCTGGATGGAAGCCCGTGAGAGTGTACTCTCCTCTCCCGCCTTGGGAGACATCCGGGAGATACGCCCCATCGTGCAACCGGGCATGAGCGACAGTGCCTCGCTGGACAATGTACTCGAGTTTCTCCTCATGTCAGGCCTGAGCCTGCCCCATGCCATGGCCATGCTTGTGCCGGAATCTTTCAACGAAAAGAATCCCATCAGCGAAGATTTGAAAGCTTTCTATGAATACCACTCCATCTTGATGGAGCCGTGGGACGGACCGGCGGCACTGCTTTTCAGCGACGGGCGCTATGCAGGCGGCATGCTCGACAGAAACGGACTGCGCCCTGCACGCTACCTGATTACGCAGGGCGGCATGATGGTAGTGGCCAGCGAAGTCGGCGTGATGGATTTCGAGCCGGGAGACATCAAGGAAAAAGGACGCCTGCAACCGGGCAAGATACTGCTTATAGACACCGAGAAAGGCGAAATATATTATGACGGCGAACTGAAGAAACAACTTGCCGAAGCCAAACCATACCGCACTTGGCTGGCCGGCAACCGCATCGAGCTGGACGAACTGAAAAGCGGTCGCAAAGTCTCCCATAGCGTGGAGAACTACGACAGCATGCTGCGCATCTTCGGCTACTCCAAAGAAGACGTGGAACGGCTGATTGTCCCGATGTGTACCACCGGTGCCGAACCCATCAACTCCATGGGCAATGACACCCCGCTGGCAGTACTCTCGGACAAGCCGCAACTACTGTACAACTATTTCCGCCAGCAGTTTGCCCAAGTCACCAACCCTCCTATCGACCCGATACGCGAAGAACTGGTAATGTCGCTGACCGAATACATCGGAGCCGTAGGCATGAACATACTGACACCCAGCGAAAACCATTGCAAGATGGTGAGGTTGAACCATCCCATCCTGAACAACGCCCAGCTGGATATTCTCTGCAACATCCGGTACAAAGGCTTCAAGACCGTGAAACTGCCCCTGCTCTTCGAAGTGGCAAAAGGGTGCCAGGGATTGCAGGAAGCATTGGCAACCCTCTGCAAGCAGGCGGAAGAATCCGTCAACGAAGGAGTGAACTACATCGTGCTTTCCGACCGCGACGTAGACGCCACCCATGCCGCCATTCCGTCACTGCTTGCCGTGTCGGCGGTACACCACCATCTTATCTCCGTGGGCAAACGGGTGCAGACGGCACTGATTGTAGAAAGCGGCGAAATCCGCGAAGTGATGCACGCCGCACTGCTGCTGGGTTTCGGAGCCAGCGCACTGAATCCGTATATGGCTTTTGCCGTCATCGACAAACTGGTGAACGAAAAGGAAATACAGCTCGACTACGCCACTGCCGAAAAGAAATATATCAAGTCCGTCTGCAAAGGCTTGTTCAAGATTATGAGCAAGATGGGCATCAGCACCATCCGTTCTTACCGGGGCGCGAAAATTTTCGAGGCCGTAGGACTGAGCGAGGAGTTGAGCAATGCCTACTTTGGCGGACTGAGTTCACGCATCGGAGGCATACGCCTGGATGAAGTGGCACGCGACGCCATCGCCTTCCACAAGGAAGGGATGGAGGTTCTTAAAAAGAAGGGGGAAGCGGAGCTATTGCCGAACCGCGGACTGTATGCCTTCCGCAAGGATGGTGAGAAGCACGCCTGGAACCCGGAAACCATCAGCACACTGCAACTTGCCACACGCCTGGGAAGCTATAAGAAATTCAAGGAGTTCACTGCCATGGTAGACAGCAAGGAATCTCCCATCTTCCTACGCGATTTCCTCGACTTCCGCCGCGCTCCTATCAGCATAGACCGGGTGGAACCGGTAGAGAACATCGTACAGCGCTTTGTCACCGGCGCCATGTCCTACGGCTCCATCAGCCGCGAAGCCCACGAAGCCATGGCTATTGCCATGAACAAGCTGCATGGCCGGAGCAATACGGGCGAAGGAGGCGAAGACCGGGCACGCTTCATACCGCGCGAAGACGGCACCAGTCTGCGCAGCGCCATCAAGCAGGTGGCCTCAGGACGTTTCGGTGTCACCGCAGAATATCTGGTGAATGCGGACGAAATACAGATAAAGATTGCCCAAGGCGCCAAGCCGGGCGAAGGCGGACAGCTGCCGGGCTTCAAAGTGGATGAAGTGATTGCCAAGACACGCCACTCCATTCCGGGCATCTCGCTGATTTCCCCCCCGCCCCACCACGACATTTACTCCATCGAAGACCTGGCACAGCTCATCTTCGACCTGAAGAACGTGAACCCACGGGCAAAAATCAGCGTGAAGCTGGTGGCAGAAAGCGGTGTGGGCACCATTGCCGCCGGTGTGGCAAAGGCAAAGGCCGATTTGATAGTCATCTCGGGTGCAGAGGGCGGTACGGGAGCCTCTCCTGCATCATCCATCCGCTATGCCGGCATCTCGCCCGAACTCGGTTTGAGCGAAACGCAACAGACACTGGTGCTGAACGGCCTGCGCGGACAAGTGATGCTGCAAGTGGACGGACAGCTCAAAACAGGCCGCGACATCATACTGATGGCAATGCTCGGAGCCGAAGAATTCGGCTTCGCCACCAGTGCCCTGATTGTACTGGGTTGCGTAATGATGCGCAAATGTCACCAGAACACCTGCCCCGTAGGGGTGGCGACACAGAACGAAGAACTGCGCAAGCGCTTCCGCGGACGCAGCGAGTATCTGGTGAACTTCTTCACTTTCCTGGCCCAAGAGGTACGCGAATACCTGGCGGAAATCGGGGTGGAACGCCTGGACGACATCATTGGACGTACAGACCTTATCGTCCGCAAGCCGGATGACGGAATCAGGAAACATCAGTTGATAAGCTTCGACAAACTACTGGCACGCGTAGACAATGAAGCCGCCATCCGCCACGTCACCGACCAACAGCATGGCATCGACCATGTGAAAGATGTAGAGATGCTACATGCCGCCGCCGAAGCCGTAGAGAACCAGAAAGAAATCTCGCTGGAGTACACCATCGCCAATACCGACCGTGCCTGCGGCGCCATGCTCTCTGGTGTCATTGCCGCAAAATACGGAGAAAAAGGGCTGCCCGAACATACGCTGAACGTGAAGTTCAAAGGCTCTGCCGGGCAGAGTTTCGGGGCATTCCTTGTCCCGGGTGTCAACTTCAAGCTGGAAGGCGAGGCCAACGATTATCTGGGCAAAGGTCTGAGTGGCGGACGCATCGCCGTCCTGCCTCCGGTACGGAGCAACTTCGAGGCAGAGAAAAACACGATTGCAGGCAACACCCTGCTTTACGGCGCCACAAGCGGTGAAGTTTACATCAACGGCCGTGCAGGCGAGCGCTTTGCCGTCCGCAACTCCGGTGCCACAGCCGTAGTGGAGGGTGTAGGCGACCACTGCTGCGAGTATATGACCGGCGGGCGCGTGGTAGTACTCGGACAGACGGGACGCAACTTTGCCGCAGGCATGTCCGGCGGTGTGGCCTACGTATGGAACCGGGACGGCAACTTCGACTATTTCTGCAACATGGAAATGGTAGAACTGAGCCTCATCGAAGAGGCCTCCTACCGCAAGGAACTGCACGAGCTCATCCGCCAGCACTACCTGTACACCGGTTCCAAACTGGCACGCACCATGCTCGATGACTGGCCACGCTATGCCGACCAGTTCATCCAGGTAGTCCCTATCGAATACAAAAAAGTGCTGCAAGAGGAGCAGATGCAGAAATTGCAACAGAAGATTGCAGAAATGCAACGCGATTATTGAATCGCGAATTAATAATGAAATAATGAAAGACTGAGGAAATTCCCCTTTCATTCTTTTACTTTTTAACTTTTTAATTTGTTCATCATGGGAGATCCAAAAGCATTCCTCAATATCCCCCGCCAAGAGGCGGGTTACCGTCCGATACACGAACGTATCACAGACTTCAGCCAAGTGGAACAGACACTGAACAGCCACGACCGCAAACTCCAGGCCTCGCGCTGTATGGACTGCGGCGTACCCTTCTGCCACTGGGCATGTCCGCTGGGCAATAAAGACCCGGAATTCCAAGACGCGCTCTACCGGGGCAAATGGCGCGAAGCCTATCAAATACTGAACAGTACGAATGATTTTCCGGAATTTACGGGACGCATCTGCCCTGCCCTTTGCGAGAAGTCGTGCGTACTGAAACTCTCGTGCAACGAACCGGTCACTATCCGCGAGAACGAAGCCGCCATTGCCGAGGCTGCTTTTCGCGAGGGCTACATCACCCCCCTCCAGCCCGAACGCAACGGAAAGAAAGTAGCCGTCATCGGCGCCGGCCCTGCCGGATTGAGCGTTGCCGTACGGCTGAACGCCAAAGGTTACGAAGTTACCCTATTCGACAGCAAACCGATGCCGGGAGGACTGTTGCGTTACGGCATCCCCAACTTCAAACTGGACAAAGCCGTCATCGACCGCCGCATGAAAATCCTCAAGGCCGAAGGAATCTTGTTCAAGATGGGAGTCCATGTCGATGTACAGAAACTGCCTGCCGGATTCGATGCCTACGCCATTTGTACCGGTACGCCCACCGCCCGCGACCTCTCCATTCCGGGCAGGGAGCTGAAAGGCATCTACTTTGCCCTCGACATGCTGGCACAGCAGAACCATATTCTGGATGGAGATACCTTCCCGAAAGACCAGCTCGTCAACGCCCGCGGCAAACGGGTACTCGTCATCGGCGGCGGCGATACCGGGTCTGACTGTATAGGCACCAGCATTCGCCAGGGAGCCGTCAGCGTAACCCAGATTGAAATTATGCCCCAACCGCCCATAGGACACAACCCGGATACTCCCTGGCCGCAATGGCCCGTCGTACTGAAAACCACCAGCAGCCACGAAGAAGGCTGTACCCGTCGATGGTCCCTCGCCTCTACCCGGTTCATCGGGAAGAATGGCAAGGTATGCGGTGTGGAAGTGGAAGAAGTGGAGTGGCTTCCGGCAACAGACGGTGGCCGTCCCACCATGAAATCTACGGGTAAGAAAGAGGTCATCGAAGCCGATATGGTGCTTCTTGCCATGGGTTTCCTCAAGCCCGAGCAACCGAAGTTTGCAGAGAACGTATTCGTGGCAGGCGATGCCGCCCACGGCGCCAGCCTCGTAGTACGTGCCTTGGCCGACGGACGACGAGTGGCAACAGAAATAGACCGTTACCTCGAACCTCTAAAAGAAAACAAGAAATGATTTCCCTTTCTTTAATTTTTAACCTTTAATTTTTAATTCTCATGTGTGGAATAGCAGGAATCTTCAACATACAGTCTCAAACTCCTGAGTTGAGAAACAAAGCGCTACGGATGGCACAGAAAATCCGTCATCGCGGACCGGACTGGAGTGGTATCTACGTAGGCGGCTCCGCCATTCTCGCCCACGAACGCCTCTCCATTGTCGACCCGGAATCCGGCGGACAACCCTTATATTCACCCGACCGCAAACAGGTGCTTGCCGTCAATGGCGAGATTTACAACCATCGCGACATCCGTGCCCGCTATGCCGGAAAATACGCCTTCCAGACAGGTTCCGACTGCGAAGTCATCCTTGCCCTTTACAAAGACAAAGGCATCCGCTTCCTCGAAGAGCTGAACGGCATCTTCGCCTTCGCCCTCTATGATGAAGAAACGGACGATTACCTCATCGCTCGCGACCCCATCGGCGTAATCCCCCTTTATATAGGACGCGACAAGGATGGACACATCTACTTCGGCAGTGAGCTGAAAGCTCTTGAGGGCTTCTGCGACGAGTACGAGCCTTTCCTTCCCGGCCACTACTACCGTGGGCGCGAGGGCAAGATGCACCGCTGGTACACCCGCGACTGGATGGACTATGCCGCTGTGAAGGACAACTACACTCCTGCCGCCGAACGTAATGCCGCGCCGGCTTCGATAGGCCGGACAGCCTACAGCACACAAGTCACGGCTGTGCACGACGCACTTGAAGCCGCCGTACAGCGCCAGTTGATGTCCGACGTCCCCTACGGTGTCCTGCTCAGTGGCGGACTCGATTCTTCCGTCATCTCTGCCATCGCCAAGAAATATGCCGCCAAACGCATCGAGACAGACAACAAGGCAGATGCCTGGTGGCCGCAGCTCCATTCCTTCGCCGTCGGCTTGAAGGGTGCTCCCGACTTGATTAAAGCCCGCGAAGTGGCCCGTCATATCGGTACCGTGCATCACGAGATAAACTATACCGTTCAGGAAGGCCTCGATGCTGTCCGCGACGTCATCTATTTCATTGAGACTTACGACATAACCACTGTCCGCGCCTCCACCCCCATGTATCTGCTGGCGCGTGTCATCAAAAGCATGGGCATCAAGATGGTACTCAGCGGCGAAGGTGCAGACGAGGTGTTCGGCGGTTACCTTTACTTCCACAAGGCGCCCACCCCGCAAGCCTTTCACGAAGAAACCGTGCGCAAGCTCTCCAAACTGCATCTGTACGACTGCCTCCGTGCCAACAAAAGCCTTGCAGCCTGGGGAGTGGAAGGACGTGTCCCCTTCCTCGACAAAGAATTCCTGGATGTTGCCATGCGCATCAATCCGGCAGTCAAGATGTGCCCCGGCAAGGAGATAGAAAAGAAAGTAGTCCGCGAAGCCTTTGCCGACATGCTCCCGCAGAGCGTTGCCTGGCGGCAGAAAGAACAGTTCTCCGACGGTGTGGGCTACAGTTGGATTGATACGCTGAAAGCCATCACTTCCTCCGCTGTCAGTGACGAGCAGATGGCACATGCCGCCGAACGCTTCCCGATACATACCCCACAAAACAAGGAAGAGTATTACTACCGCACCATCTTCGAAGAGCATTTCCCCAGTGAAAGCGCGGCCCGGAGCGTTCCCAGTGTGCCCAGTGTGGCATGCTCCACCGCCGAAGCGCTGGCATGGGACGCCTCTTTCCAAGGAAAGAACGACCCCAGCGGACGGGCAGTAGCGGGGGTACACGAAGAAGCATACAAGGATTAAAAAAAGAGCTGCCGACAGATTTCCTGCCAGCAGCTCTTCTCATTTTTTATTTATCAAATCCTATCGGACTAAAACATCATTGTCTGTCCACCAATCACACCTGCCACAGCACTCGCTACGGCAATAATAAGTTTCAAAATCACATTCCACGTTTTCTTCATAAAGATTATCCATTATCTGATTAATAATTCATAGCTACTGTTATCCCAGTGGATTCTCACCTTGGTCTCCATCCGAATCCGAGCCTCCTCCTTCCGAACCGGAGCCGCCATCTGTAGAAGTCTTCCCCTTAAGATAATCATCCAAACTCACCAAATCCAGCCTCTCTCCAGCGCGGGTAGCAGCCTTCGATATCTTCAGTTCCCTATTCGCCTGAAAACAGATACGGACGCTCTCCACACTCTTGGCTGTCACGTCATCAGCCTTTTCCTCACCTTTCGATTTGGCTGCCAGTATAAAAACACCCAGCCCGGCTATATTAACCGTCTTTCCTTCCAGCAACTGCTCTTTCAGCTTTTCCACAAAGTTCTGCATCGTACTCTTGATGTCACCGATAGACAGAGAAGAGCGGTCCTGCATCTTCTGTGCAATAAACGCCAAATCCACGCTTTGCCCCAATGTTACCAACTGCGGATAATACTTCTTGGGAGAGTTTTCAACCCTGGGGTCCGACGGTCTCTCCACCGTCCTGAAAATTACACTCATACTTTTTTTTCTTTAGAGATTTAAATTCGTTTTCCTATTCACACGTTTCGTTGATCAACGGTGCAAAGGTGAGGATTAAAAACTATGTAACCAAAGAAAAAAGGTGTTTGGGAGTAGTTTTTCTGAGAAAAGTGATAAAGTATTAATTATAAGATACCTTATTTAATCACGTTTAAAAATATCCCTTGTATAGACTTTGTCAGCCACATCATCCAAACATGCGTCATAGCGGTTGGCAATAATGGCCTGCGAGATACGTTTAAATTCCCCCAAGTCATTCACGATAAGCGAGCCGAAGAAAGTACTGCCATCTGCCAATGCAGGTTCATAAATCACCAGCTTGGCACCTTTAGCCTTGATACGTTTCATCACCCCCTGAATGGAACTCTGGCGGAAATTATCCGAGTTTGACTTCATGGTCAACCGGAATACACCAATGGTTACCTCCTTTTCTTTCTCCGCATCATATACACTGTTGCTTCCGTATGCACCGGCAATGTGCAGCACTCTATCGGCTATAAAGTCCTTACGCGTACGGTTACTCTCCACAATTGCCGACATCATATTCTGAGGCACATCGTTATAGTTGGCAAGCAACTGTTTGGTATCCTTGGGAAGACAATACCCGCCATAACCGAAAGAGGGATTATTATAATGTGTACCGATACGGGGATCCAGGCCTACACCATTGATTATGGCTTGCGCATCCAGCCCCTTCATCTCGGCATATGTATCCAGTTCATTGAAATACGACACACGCAGTGCCAGATAAGTGTTGGCAAAGAGCTTCACCGCCTCTGCCTCCTTCATGCCCATGAAGAGCGTGTCGATGTTCTCTTTCAATGCACCCTCATGCAGCAGCCGGGCAAATATACGTGCAAGTTCTTCCGCTTCAGGATTTCCGATAGCACGAACTGCCGCATTCTCTTCCGCTGACACCCGGCCTTCCAAATCAATCATCTTCGGATAACCAACGATAATACGCGAAGGATACAAGTTATCATAAAGTGCTTTGCTCTCCCTTAGAAACTCCGGAGAGAAAAGCAGGTTAAATTTCTTTCCTTTCAATTCCGGCTTATACTGGAACATTGGGGCATACTTCACGTAAAGCGAACGGCAATACCCTACGGGAATGGTTGATTTAATCACCATCGCGGCATCCGGATTCACCTCAAGGATAAGATCTATCACATCTTCTATATGGTGTGTATCGAAGAAGTTTTTCTGAGGATCATAATTGGTAGGTGCCGCTATTACCACAAAGTCGGCCTCCTTGTAGGCAGACCTGCCATCCAGCGTAGCCGTCAGATTGAGTTCCTTTTCCGAAAGGTACTTCTCGATATATTCATCTTGAATAGGCGACTTCTTATTATTAATCAGTTCCACCTTTTCAGGTACCACATCCACAGCAGTCACTTTATGATGTTGTGCCAGCAGTGTCGCAATAGACAGTCCTACATATCCGGTACCGGCTACGGCTATTCGCAGTTTCTCAAAATCTTTCATGTCAATTCAATTGGGTTATCATAAAATCAATAATGGATTATTCCATATAAAAGTCCTTATACCATCCGGCAAACTTTCTGAGGCCTTCCCGAAGCGGAGTACTTGGTTTGAAACCGAAATCCCGTTCCAAAGCAGAGGTATCCGCATAAGTCACCGGCACATCACCCGGTTGCATCGGAACTAATTCCTTATGCGCCTCGAAGTCATAGTCTGCAGGCAATACACCTGCCCTTATCAGTTCCTCCTGCAATATTCGGACAAAATCCAGAAGGTTTTCAGGATGATTATTGCCTATATTATAAACTTTATAAGGCGGTACAGGCAGACCGTCTTCACCCACCTTACGTTCAGGAGCTTTTGCCATCACACGCATCACGCCTTCTACGATGTCATCCACATACGTAAAGTCGCGCTTACAGCTCCCATAATTAAATATCTTAATCTTCTCACCTTTCAGCAACTTATCGGTAAAACCAAAGTAAGCCATATCCGGACGACCTGCGGGACCATATACCGTAAAGAAGCGGAGGCCTGTGGACGGAATATCATAAAGTTTAGAGTAAGCATGCGCCATCAGTTCATTACTCTTCTTTGTAGCAGCATAGAGGCTCACCGGATTATCCACCTTGTCGTCAGTAGAGTAAGGCACCTTTTTATTCGAACCATACACGCTCGATGAAGAAGCGTAGACCAAATGTTTTACCCCCTCCCTGCCCTCATCATACGAATGGCGGCAAGCTTCCAATATATTATAAAAGCCTATCAGATTACTTTCAATATAAGCATCTGGGTTGGTAATACTATAGCGCACACCCGCCTGTGCTGCCAGATTCACAACGATTTGCGGCTGATATTCATCAAATATCTTATCGACAAGTGATTTATCGGCAATACTTCCCTTGATAAAAACAAACCGTTCTCTAAACCCGGTCAATTGCTCCAACCGCCATCGCTTGATATTCACATCATAATAAGCATTCAGATTGTCCAAACCCACTACAAGGGTATCGGACAGTTCCTCCAATAGGCGCATACAAAGATTACTACCGATAAAACCGGCAGCTCCAGTTACTAACACGTTCATGTTTATGATTGATGGATTAATGTGCTTCGCGCAATTACAGATAGAGAATAAAAAAAGAAATACACGCGAAAATAAGTACATAAAAAGAAAGGTTACTTATGCCATAGACAGTAAGGCACAAATAACCATTTCATTATCCTAATAAGATACCTAATCAACGGCCAATACTCCATATTGTCAGAAATATAATCTTGAAATATTCCATTACCGAACGATGTTCAATATACTTCATATTATAGTGTATCTTGTCCGGCATTATCTGTTCCACATACACTTTATCCGCATCTTCTGCCTGTCCCAATATTGTATTTTCATCCACGTATTCTATAGATGCATAATCAGTAATTCCCGGACGCACGGACAAGACTTTTCTTTGTTCATCCGTATAGAGGTCAACATACTTCCGAACTTCAGGACGAGGTCCAACCAAGCTCATATCTCCTTTCAAGACATTGAACAACTGAGGTAGTTCATCCAATTTATATTTGCGGATAAAATAACCTATGCGAGTGATTCGCGGATCACGTCCACCTACCGTTATCAATCCCTGTCTGTCAGAACCAATACGCATCGAACGGAACTTATAGACATAGAAATCCTTGCCGTTACGCCCTACGCGCAGCTGTTTATAAAAGCCACCACCTTTGCTTTCAAGACGAATGGCAATATACAAAAACAAAAAGACAGGAAACAGGAAGAGGATTCCTAAAAAAGAGAAAAGAATATCAAAGAAGCGAATCATTATTGACAACTTTACAATATGCCTTCTTTACGACTTTTATAATAAACTGAAGTTGTTCCTCATTCAATTGCGGATAAATAGGCAGGGAAATTTCGCCTTTAAAGTTCTCGTATGCCTGCGGATAATCCTTGATATCATAACCCAATGAATGAAAAAAGGAAAGCATCGGCATCGGAATAAAATGGACATTTACGGCGACTTCACTTTTGGCTATTTCATCAATCATGCGGTCACGTTGTTCTTCAGTAAATCCCTTGATACGTAACGCATAGATGTGATATGAACTCTCTTTTTCCCTATCCACAGAAGGAGGAAGAAGTGCCCAGTCACAATCAGCAAACCCTTCCGAATAGATATTGAACACCCTTTTACGTTCTTTCAACAATTCGGGATATTCGCGGATCTGTGCCAAACCAATAGCCGCATTAACATCCGCCATATTAATTTTCATTCCCAAACCGACTATATCATAACGCCAACCGCCAGCCTTCGATTTGGAGAAAGCGTCTTTAGTCTGGCAATTCAGGCTCATCATGCGGAGTTCTTTATAAAGTTCCGCGTTATCAAACGGTTCGGGCAAGTTCAGACAGATAGCCCCACCCTCTGCTGTTGTTACATTCTTAACAGCATGAAGAGAGAAAATCGCAATATCAGTTTCACATCCTGTACGTTGATTTCTAGTATAATAAGCGCCCAAAGAATGTGCCGCATCATTCATGACAAGGATACGCCCTAATTTCTCCTGAACGGGAGAAGAGGCTTGAAACAAATCATGTATTTCCGGTTCGTTGACCAGCTGCATAATACGGTCATAATCGCAAGGGAAGCCTGCTATGTCTACCGGAATAATGGCTTTAGTTTTCGGTGTAACAGCATTGCGGATAGCTTCTACAGAGATATTAAAATCTGTTCCGGAATCTACCATAACAGGCTTTGCACCTGCATGAAGCACAGCCAATGCTGTAGCACTATAGGTATATGCCGGCACTATCACTTCGTCACCTGCCTTCACTCCTAACCAGCGGAGCATCATAATGGCACCCGAAGTCCAAGAGTTTACACAAAGCACTTCTTTAGCACCGGAAAACACTTTGATTTCTTCTTCCAATGCTTTCACTTTAGGACCGGAAGTAATCCAGCCTGAACGTAACGAATCAACGACTTCGTTGATTACTGCCTTGTCAATATAAGGGGGCGAAAATGGAATTTTCATAATTTATATATTAAACTATTTTAAATGAATCAAATATGTAAGGCCACAAGAAAAATGTTTTCCTTCCTGCATCATAGCTTGCACAGAAAAATAACGAAAAAAAAGATAATTCGCACCAACTAAAATGTCATGTGAATCATGTTCTACAATTTTTACAATTAATTTCATATTGGGCAATATAGAAGGGGAATAAGTTATTCCTCCGGCAATGCCATTCAGATGATAATCTTGGCGACGATTATAAAGATACGATACATGTATTCCAAACTCTTCTTTATTCACTGGAATATGTTTGTAATATGTTTCTTTGATCAAAGAAACATATTCAACAAGTTGCATCCTCACATTGGCTCACGATACAATTGTTCACAAATGACGGACAACACACGACCGTATTTGCAACGCATATCAGTGAAGCCACATAATCTAAGAAAGATGAAGCTGTCCACCTTGACTTCCACTATTTTGTTGCACATACCTTTATGTCATTTATAAGAAAGACAAACTCATAGCTCCCAAATGCCTCATATAAATTCGAAGTATAATTCTTTCATTCGCAACCTACTTTCTCGCTGTCTTATAAATCACATTCAACATGCATATCGGCATCATCTTAGCTCCTGCGTACGCTAACGCCCAAAAATCTGCCATTACACCATAGTGTAACATTTTGTTCACCTTATGGCGAAGTGTGAAGATACCTTTAGCATGCTTCCAACCCCTTCTACGCTTAAAGAAGTTATCATCCAATCGAAACCTAAACAGATATTCAGGTACATTAGCAAACACACAACCTGCCACAAATCCTTGCGCCCACATCATAGTATCTTCACCAAAGTAAGTGTCCAGCGAATACAATCCCGATTTCTCAATATACGAACGTCGAAAAATGACCGTAGGATGAATCATGCAGTCGCGCTTGCGGAACAGTTTTTTGCAGTCCTCATGACTCTCAGGCATCTGCTTGCGGTAGTACTCACCACCATCACCCATTATCTCCACAGCCCAAGTACCAAGACATTCTACCTTTGGATGCTCATCAAAGTACTGTATCTGTCTCTCAAAACGATTCAGCTCGCTAATATCGTCAGCATCCATACGAGCGATGTACTCGTAACCAGCAGACATCACGATATTGAGCAAATCATTCAGTGATTGTGCCAATCCCTTATTTTCTGCACGCTTCTGAATCCTCATGCGCTCATCCTCCAAACCAGATAGATAACTATCTACCTCTTCGCGAATAGGGCCATCATATTGCACATAGAAGTCAAAATGTTTATACGTCTGATTGAGAATACTCTCAACCGAAAGTTTTACAAATTCAAATCTGTCGTTCTTATAAAGCGACATAATTACGGCTATTTTATGTAGCATAGACAATTCTCACATGTTCATACAGCTATATGGCTTATAGTTTATTCTAAGGGCATCCATAAAGCTTTCTGCGGATTTAATAGGGCTGAACTTTGCAAGCTGTTCTGGAATATTTTGGACGTATTCGAGATACTGCTCTTCCAAAGTCTTAAACCCGAAAGCTATTTCATCTATCTTGTATGGATTTATTTTGACTCCAGCTCTGCCAACTACTTCAGGAAGGCTTGCCATATTTGAGGTCAATGCAGGTTTTCCATATCCAAAACCTTCAAGAGGAGGAATGCCAAAACCTTCACAGAAAGAAAGTAATACTGTACCACTGCAATTCTTCAGCAACCAATTTACATCGTTACGCGAAAGATATCCGAGATAGAACACATTATCAAAGTTGCTAATGTAATGGCTCATTTCTTGACCATAGGAAGAAGACTTTCCTGCAATTATAAGTTGTATATCAGAACGAGTATTTGCATACTTGACAAAACCATCAACCATTCCTTTAATGTTCTTCCCTGGTTGTAAATCTCCTACGTAAAAAAAATACGGTTTATCCATGTCAATCTTTCTACCATTAACATCTTCGAGTTTGTCTGGTCTTTTGGGATCAGTTGTATTATTATCTATAAAATTATACGTAATAAATAACCTATCTTCAGGAACTTTCAGGTATTTACGAATCTCATTATAGCTAAATTCAGAAACAGTCAAAACGGTATCACACAGTTTGCAATAAAGTTTCGTCATCCAAGTTAAATAAGTTCTCTGAAGAAATCCGTATCTTTCTTTAGTTGTCAAATAATATACATCATGCAACGTGAATACTTTCTTACAACGAGCCAACAAAGGCATTGATGTACAGTAGCTATAAAGAACATCTAAAGGCTTTAAATATAAATAGAACAAAGTTTGTTCAAACAATATTCGCCTTATGCCAAATCCCAAATTGGGGACATCCACGTATTCTACATTTAGAGAAGAAGGAACAGCAAGATATTCTATAGATATTTGTTTTTGCTTGTATATAATAAAGCTTACATCTATTAACTCATATTCTGCAATCTTTTTGAGAAGCATCTGAAAATAACGAAAAGGTCCTCCTCCACTTTGAGCAGGGAGAGCAATCATGTTTATTCCGATAATCATATTGTTATTTTGCCTTTATTCCAAGAAACAGAAATGCTGTTATTTTATTACTCTTCACTGCAGTTGTAATAAAGTATGCCAGAACTAAAATAACAAGTGTACAAATAATTGTCAATGGATAATAATAGAAGGAGTCATTCAATTGTTTCCCTCCCATGGCTATAGTGCACCATCTTAATGGGTAATAATGGAACAAATAGATACCCAAAGTACTTCGACCGATATTCAAAATTATATTTTTCGAAAAAAGTACTTTGAATCTTTCTATTAGTAACAACCAGAAATGGCAACCCACAAAATTAGTAACAAACCATATTGCAAAATCAAAATTGGAAGATATGTCCTTTACAATAAATATGTAGTAAAGAGACATTGTTATATAACAAAGGCTTGAATATGGTAAAACCTTTCTTAAAACAACAGTATCAACCTTCCAATAGCTATTTACGATATAACCATAAACGAAAAATAACCAATAACGTCTAAAACTCATTAAAGAAAAATAGCCTGCAATTTCATAAGGAAGAATACTGCATAATATAGTCACAATAAAGAAAGGCGATATAAGCACCAATATCTTAGCAGTAATACTATTTATATTTTTTATTAATATAGTACAGAATTTTGTTGTCAGCAGGAAGCAAAACAGCGAAAATATGAACCAAAAACCTGATTTAGAATCATCAATAGACTTCTGCGACCATATTGATGAACCCTCAAGAAAATGATAATAAAGCCTATTGAAAATGAAAATACAGATGAATGGTATTAGCAGCTGTACTGCCTTCATTTTTAGCCAACCCTTACATTTAACTTTATCGTCTTTTACTAGTAAGCCTGAAATAAAGAAAAACAAGGCTAAAAAATAAGTGTCGATAAATGAATGTATAATTTGATTATAGAATATAATGTTTATTACATGATACACTATAACAGATACTATCGCCCAACATTTGGCAATATCATATGTATTATTTCTTTGCATTACTGATTACTATATACTTTCTCTAAATACTTTACGGTACTATCAATAGAAAATCCTGCTCTTTCCAGGACATTGACTGTATTTCGGTCATGATTATTATGGCATTTTTCCAGAATTAAGTCAGCCCAGTCAGATGGAGAATCGTTCAGAGATTTGAAACAAAATGTATCTAATATAACGTGAGTTCGATATAAGAGCAAATATATTTTTCTGATAATTAGAAACATAA
>ENA-OPXM01000459-OPXM01000459.1-human-gut-metagenome-genome-assembly--contig:-NODE-459-length-24558-cov-4.500714_pt1 | contig 24558 bp, 20 predicted proteins | sample MGYA00241707_ERZ502035 | MGnify/ENA primary metagenome ERZ502035 (study PRJEB25962, sample SAMEA2043051) | human gut metagenome | biome: human gut; feature: human-associated habitat; material: faeces... | reverse complement strand
TGAAGCATGCGCTCTAACCAGCTGAGCTAAGCCCGCAAATGGTGACCCGTACGGGATTCGAACCCATGTTACAGCCGTGAAAGGGCCGTGTCTTAACCACTTGACCAACGGGCCGTCTTTGTTTGCTGAGGGGGTGACCGGCGAGACGCTCCCGCGTCTCACCGGTCGATGGTAGCGGCGACTGGATTCGAACCGGTGACACTGCGGGTATGAACCGCATGCTCTAGCCAACTGAGCTACGCCGCCATGTCGTCTCCCCGACAGGCAAGAATTAATATACCACAGCACCGCCCATGTTGTCAACACTTTTTTTCAAAAATTCCCCCTATTCCGGGAATTTTTCTTCCGGGCCGTCCATCTCCGCCTCGGCCCAGTCGGACAGACTCTCCAGCACCGGCAGCAGGCGCATGCAGCGCTCCGTGGCGCTGTACTCCACCCGCACCGGCACCTCCGGATAGGCCTGCCGCCGCACCAGGCCGTCCCCCTCCAACTCCCGCAGGGCCGCCGAGAGCACCGTGTTGCTGATGCCGTCCAGCTTGGCCCGCAGGGCGTTGTAGCGGATGGTCCCGGCGTTGGCCACGGAGCAGAGGATCTGCACCTTCCACTTGCCGCCGATGCGGCTCATGGCCCAGTGCAGGGGACATTTTTCCATACAGGGGCAGTCGTAATGGGACATGGTAAGCTCCTCCTGACCTGCTCATAATTTTCTGCGCTCTTGCTTTTTCCCGGGATTATGATACGATTATAGCAGATAAGAAAAAAGGAGTAAATAGCAAATGCGTATATATCTTCAGGGCCTCACCATGGGCCTGGCATATGTGGCCCCCATCGGGCTGCAGAATCTGTTCGTCATCAACAGCGCCCTGACCCAGCGGCGCAGCCGGGTGTATCTCACCGCCCTGATCGTCATCCTGTGGGACGTGTCTCTGGGGGTGTCGTGCTTCCTGGGGGCCGGGGCGCTGATGCAGGCCCTGCCCTGGCTGCAGAAGGTCATCCTGGGCATCGGCAGTCTCATCGTCATCTGGATCGGCATCGGCCTTCTGCGGTCCACGGCCTCCCTGGAGGGCGGCCGGGACGTCAACGTCCCCATCTGGAAGCTGGTCTCCTCCGCCTTTGTGGTCACCTGGATCAATCCCCAGGCCCTGATCGACGGCACCATGATGCTGGGAGCCTTCCGGGCCAGCCTGCCGGAGGGCGGCGATCTGCCGTTTATCTGCGGCTTCGGCAGCGCCTCCGCCCTGTGGTTTCTGACCCTGTCCACGGTGGTGTCCCTGCTGGGTAGCCGGTTCAACGAAAAGATCCTCAACGTCATCAACAAGGTCTGCGGCGGGGTTATTATCTTCTATGGCGCGAAGCTCCTCTGGAGCTTTGTGCAGCTTATGGGTTGGCTGTAAGCTGCCGCCGGGAGGAGGCGATGTACAGGGGGATGGCCGCCAGCTGGGCCGCCACGGACACGGCGATCATGGCCGGGATGCTGACGTCGTACAGCACCCCCAGCAGCCAGCTGCCCAAAAACCAGAACACGCCGAAGGCGCACTCGAACACGCCGTAGCCCGTGGCCCGGCTGGCCTTGGGCACCATGGAGCTGACCGCCGCCTTCAGGATGGACTCCTGGGCGCCCATGCCCACGCCCCACAGGGCGATGCCCACCAGCAGGGAGGCCACCGAGTGCCCGGCGAACACGAAGATGGCGAAGGGCGCCGACAGCACCGTGCTCCACACCGGGGCCCGGACCCCCTTCTTGTCATACAGCAGCCCGAAGAACAGGGCCGCCACCGCGTCCACCAGCATGGCTCCGGCATACAGCAGCGGCAGCGTTCCGCTGGAGATCAGACTTCCCGTTTCCCGCAGGCCCGCCGACACACCGGTGAAAGTCCGGGAGACATGCATGATGATGATGGAATAGTCGATGAAGCCGAAAGCAAACAGGCTGATGCCGGCGATGTACAGGATGAACTCCTTCTTCATGTGGAAGGGGACATACTCCTTGGGCTCCGGCTCAAAGTGCTCCGGGTTGGGGAACTTCCGCCGGGTCACCAGCAGCAGGATCAGCGTGATGGCCCCGGGAATGGCCAGCACCGCAAAGCATGTGGCATACACCTGGAAGGTGGTGCTGCCGGTTTTCAGCAGCATCACCACATACAGCAGCACCGGCCCCAGGAACGCGCCGATCTGGTCCAGCACCTCCTGGATGCCGAAGCTCTTGCCCACCCCCTCCTGGGAGGCGGCAAAGGACATGATGGTGTCCTTGGCGGGCTTTTTGATGGCCTTGCCCATGCGCTGGATCACCAGCAGGGCGCAGGCCCAGATCCAGCCGTGTTCTCCCACCAGGGCCAGGGCCGGAACCGCCAGCACGTCCAGCACATACCCGGCGATGGTCATGGGCCAGTAGTGCTTGCTCTTATCCGTCAGCTTGCCGAACACATACCGCATGGAGTAGCCCACCAGCTCCCCCAGGCCGGAGATGAACCCGATGGTTCCGGCGGAGGCCCCCAGCAGGGCCAGATACGCACCCCGGATGCTGGACGCGCCCTCGTGGGTCATGTCCGAAAACAGGCTGACGATGCCGAACAGCACGATGAAGGCCATGGCCTGGGACATTTTCTTACCGCGCATAATGGTTTCCTCCCTGCCGGCTGCTTTTCTCACAGCCCATGATACCCCAGCCTCCCGGTTTGTCAAGGGCCTGCGGAAAAAAAGGAGCCGCCCTGCAAGCAGGGCGGCCCAAGCGGGTGGGATATTGGAAAGCTTCCGATGCTTATGATACGCCATTTTGGCCGCCGTGTAAATAGGAACCTTTGTCATATGCCGTCGAATGACCAGAAAATCTTAAATTTTTGTGAATAACTGCCAAAAATGCACAGGGCTACTTTTCAAGCGCCCGGCAATATGTTATAATACCCCCAAGGATAAAGGGAACCATCTCCCCGACCCTTGCCCCGAAAGGGATACCTGCGAAAGGAGCAACCAACTATGAAGTTCACATTTACCTGCAAGAAGATCGCTCTGAATGACTCCATCAAGGAATATGCCGAAAAGAAGATCAGCAAGCTGGATCGGTATTTCCCGGAGGAAGCGGACGCATTTGTGACCTTCGCCGTGGAGAAAAAGAACCGCTGCGTGGTGGAGCTGACCATCCGCACTGCCAACGGCACCCTGTTCCGCGCCCAGGAGGAGGACCCCGACGGCGACATGCGGGGCGCCATCAACGAGGCCGTGGCCTTTATCGAGCGCCGCATCCGCAAGAACAAGACCCGTCTGGCCCGGAACCTGCGGCCCGACGCCCTGACCTCCAACATCCCCGCCGAGTTCGACGTGGTGGAGGAGCCGGAGTTCGACGTGGTGCGCACCAAGCGCTTCGCCGTGAAGCCCATGACCACCGAGGAGGCCATTCTCCAGATGAATCTGCTGGACCACACCTTCTATGTGTTCCGCAACATGGACACCTCCGCCGTGTGCGTGGTGTACCGCCGCAACAACGGCGGCTACGGCCTCATCGAGACCCAGGACTGATTCTTATATATCTCCCCGGGGGCGGACTTTCGTCCGCCCCCGGTTTTTTGACAAATAAATCCCCCTTCGGAGAACCTTTCCGAAGGGGGATTTGCGTGCTTATGCACGGTTGTTGAGCTTTCCCAGATAGCGGTAGATGCTGGCCTCGGAGCTGTGCAGCTCCTTGGCCACATAGCTGACGGAGCCCTTCAGCAGGAACACGCCCTTGCGGTTCAGGGCCGCCATGATCTCCATCTTCTCGTCCTGGGTCAGCCGCTCCACCGGCACGGGATAGCTGGACACCACCTCGGACACGATGCTGGCGGTGGCCCCGGCGATGGAGGTGGGATAGGTCTTTTCCGGCGGCTCGGCGGTAGGGTCGGTGTCGTCCTCCACGATCAGGCGGGTGCCGCTCTGCACCCCCGGCGTCAGCATATTGCTGCACAGGTCCATGACCCGGGCCGACAGCTCCTGATAGCGGCTGCTGTCGAAGTTGATGCACAGCAGGCCCGCCAGCTCGTTGTGGGGCCCCTTGATGAACAGGGAGTTGGAGCACATCTTCTTGCCGGTGATGGCGGTGGACTCGAACCGCAGCACATAGTCCTGGGTCTCGTACAGGTGGCTGGTGAGATACTCCAGCATTTTGTTGCTCAGGGGGGAGCCCAGGTGGCGGCCGGTCAGCTCGCCGTTGGCAATGGCGATGATCTCGTTGGAGTCGTCCTTCAGCTCGTGAAGGGCCACCTCATAGTCCGGGCCCAGAATGTGGCCCAGGAAGTCCACCAACACCGTGTATTGCCGTCTCATTTCCCTGTCCATTGACAAGCCTCCTTGCTTTATTCCTTGGGGGTCTCGGCTTCTTTGGCCGCTTCCTTGGCGGCCTCCTTGGCCTCTTTGGCTTCCTTGGCCTCGGCGGCCTTCTTGGCCTTGCGCTCCTGAACGGCGGCCTTGCGCTCCTCCTCCAGCTGGCGGCGCTGGGCGTCGATCTTGGCATTTTCGGCGGCCTTGGCGTCCAGCTTGGCGTTTTCTTCCTCCTCCAGCACCCGATAGGCCACCTTGCCCACCAGGGTCTTGGGCAGTTCCTCCCGGAACTCAATGTCCGAGGGCATGGCATACTTGGCGATGTGCTTGCGGCAGTAGTCCATCAGCTCCTGCTTGCAGGCCTCCGTGGGCACATAGCCGGGCTTGAGCACCACGAATGCCTTGACTCGCTGCATCTTGATGGGGTCCTTGATGCCGATGACGCAGCTCAGGTGGACGTACTCGTGGCCGTCCAGAATGTTCTCCAGCTGGGAGGGATACACGTTGTAGCCGTTGGTGACGATCATGCGCTTGATGCGCTGGCGGAAATAGATGAAGCCCTCCTCGTCCATCATGCCCAGGTCGCCGGTGTGGACCCAGGTCAGGCCGTCGGCGTGGGTCTGCTTGGTCTGGGCCGTCTCCTCGGGGTGGTTGACATACTCCAGCATCATGGTGGGGCCGGTCAGGCAGATCTCGCCCTCCTCGCCGTAGGGGACCTCCTCCTGGGTGCCGGGCTTGACGATCTTATAATAGGTATCCGGGAAGGGGATGCCGATGGAGCCCTCCTTCTGCTTGTGGATGGGGGTCAGGCAGCTGGCGGTGACGCACTCGGTGGTGCCGTAGCCCTCCCGGACGGTGATGGATGCGCCGTGCTCCTTCAGGAAGGCGTCGAACCGCTTCTTCAGCTCCACGGACAGGCTGTCGCCGCCGGAGAACACGCCCAGCAGGCAGCCCAGGTCCGCCCCCTCGATCTCCTTCACCCGCAGCAGGGCCTCGAACAGGGAAGGAACGCCAGCGATGAGATTGGGCTTGTGCTTCTTGATGAGCTCGGCATAGCTCTGGGGCGTGAAGCGGGGGATCAGGATGCAGTGGCCGCCGTTGGCCACCATGGAATGGATGGACACGCCCAGGCCGAAGCCGTGGAACATGGGCATAATGGCCAGCATCTTGTGGCCGGGCCGGAAGAAGGGGTTGGTGGCGATGATCTGGGCGGCCAGGGCGTTGAAGTTGCGGTTGGACAGCAGGATGCCCTTGGTCACGCCGGTGGTGCCGCCGGAATACAGGATGGCGGCGGGATCCTCGGCCTTGCGCCGGACCTGATAGATCTCCACATATTCGCCCCGGCGCAGGAACTCCTTCCAGGACAGAACGCCTGCCCGGCCGGCGGGGATCTTGGGATTCTTGCGGCCCTCGGTGAGCTTATAGCCCACCTTCAGCAGGGGCTTGAGCTCGTCGGCCACGGAGGTGACGATCAGGCACGGCAGGTCCACGGCCTTGCGGACGCTTTCAAACTTGGGATAAAACTGGTCCAGGGTGATGGCCGCCACGGAGCCGGAATCCCGCAGATAGAAGGCGATCTCGCTTTCGGCGGACAGGGGGTGCACCATGTTGGCGATGGCGCCCACCATATTCACGGCGTAGAACATGCACAGGGTCTGGGGTGCGTTGGGCATGCAGATGGTGACCTTGTCGCCCTCCCGGATGCCGATGGCCTTCAGGCTCTTGGCGCAGGCGTTGATCTTCTTCCACATGTCGGCATAGGTGGTGCACTTGCCCATGAACTCATAGGCGATGTAGTCGGGATAGCGGCGCACCATCTCCTCCACCCGGCCGCACATGGACAGCTCCGAATACGTCAGGGTAGCGGGCACCCCGGGGTCCCTGCTGTTGAGCCAGGGCGCTTTTACCTGAGCGGCTTTACTCATAAGATACTTCCTCCTTCAAGGGCTTCTCCAGCTCCTCCGGGTGCTCCAGCAGATACTTCAGCAGCCGGATGGACTTGGAGTAATAATAACCGTCGGCCAGGCGCTCGTCGATGGTCAGACCCAGATCCAGGGTCTCCCGCATGGTCACGCTGCCGTCGGCGTCGTAAAAGGGACTCATCTTCTTTTCGCCGATGATGCAGAACACGGAGCAGGTGCCCCAGTTGGTCAGGTGGTGATAGCCGCACTTGAGCTTGATGGAGCCCAGGTTCGACAGCACCACGGAGCTGTAGTAGGGGTCGTTGCAGGTCATGCTGTCGGGGACCCAGCCGCGCTTATCCAGCCACATGATGAACCGCACCGCAGCCTTGCCCACCCAGCGGGGCAGCTTGTTGAGAATGTCCATCTCGCCAGTGGTGCTGTCCACCTTGTCGGAGCGGCACTCCGTCACCTGCTGGCGGATGTATTCATGGACCGTGTCGATGGTGTCGTCGCCGGTGGTGTGCAGCATGGCCAGGGCCTCGGCTCCCTTGTCGGAAAACTGTTTTTTCACCACGAAGGAGGCCGTCACCTCGTTGCGCTGGAAGAAGTTGCCGTTGACAATGAAGCGGTTCATCTTGGGCCGCAGGGTGATGGTTTTCACCAGTGCCGTCAGCACCAGGTGGAAATAGGTATAGGGAAAGTCCGTTTCCGTCTCGTTCCGGCGGGCCATATAGGCCTTCACCGGGGTCAGGTCGATGCGCTCGGAGATGTATGCCTCGTTGTCGCAGCGGTTGGGGTAAATAATGCCGGTGATGAAGTGCAGGGAATCCAGTTCCCGCAGCAGCCGGCCGTCACGGCGGTCGCCCCGCCGTCTTTTCTGTGTTTCCATTGGTTTCTCCTGTTTTTTTATTCGCATTTTTACAAGCAAAAGTAATATCTCATATTAGATTATAAGATTCCCTTATTATAACAGATTCTTTGCGGCATTTCTACCCTTTTCTGTCAATTTTCTTCGTGAATTTGCCCAAAATGGCAGGGATCTACCGCAGCAGTCCGCTGGAGGCCATGGAAACATAGTCTCCATCGGCCACAATAATGTGGTCGATGAGCCGGATATCCAGCCGCTTCAGGGCGTCCCGGACCTGGACGGTGGCCTGAACATCCGCCTGGGAGGGCAGGGCCACGCCGCTGGGGTGGTTGTGGGCCAGGAACACGCCACTGGCCCCGGACAGCAGGGCGTTTTCCACCGCCTGCCGCAGGCTCAGCACCGTCATGTCCGCCTGCCCCTGGGACAGCATCCGACAGGATAGGACCTTTCCCTTGCCGTCCACGCACAGCTGATACAGCTGCTCCGTCCGCTGCCCGTCCAGCAGCCGCAGGAAATAGGCCCCGGCCTGGTCCACGGAGGCCACGATCTTCTCCTCCCGGCCCGGCCGCCTGGCCCGGTCCCCCATGGCGCCTATCAGCCGCAGCAGCACCGCCGCGTTCTGCCCCACGCCCTCCACCTGCTCCAGCTCCTGCTCCGGGGCGGTCAGCACCCGGTCCAGGGAGCCGAACTGCTCCAGCAGCCGGTGGGCGGTCTCGTTGGTGTCCCGGCGGGGGATGGCGTAAAACAGGGCCAGCTCCAGCAGCTCATGGTCGGCCATGCTCTGGGGGCCGTGGGATAAAAACTGCTGGCGCTTGCGCTGGCGGTGCCCATCGTGCAGACCCATTTTTTGTCCCCCCATTTCCCGGCTTTGTCCCGATAATATCCCGCATTGTATCACATTTTCCCGGATTTTACAAGTACGGCCCCGCCGCCCTTTACGGAGAGAAAAATTTGTGCTACAATAAAAAGACTATTACCAAAAGGAGCGTATCATCCCATGACCACCGCAGAATGCATCCGGCAGCGGGTCAGCTGCCGCCGTTTTCAGGAGACCCCCATTCCCCGGGAGGACATCCGCCGGGTGGTGGACCTGGCCCGGTTTTCCCCCAGCTGGAAGAACACCCAGCCCGTGCGATATATCGTTATTGACGACCCGGCGCTGAAGGAGCGGATGGCCCGGGAGTGTATCCCCGGCCAGGGCTTCAACACCAAGACCATCAACCGGGCCGCCGCCCTGGCGGTGATCACCTATGTGCCGGGGCTGTCCGGCCAGGGGGACGCCCCGCTGACGGAGAGCCAGGCCGCCGGGTGGGAGATGTTCGACGCCGGGATCGCCGCCCAGACCTTCTGCCTGGCGGCCCGGGACCTGGGCATCGGCACCTGCATCCTGGGCATATTCGACGTCGACGCCGCCGGGCGTCTGCTGGAGCTGGAGGGCCTGCGCCCTGCCTGCCTCATTGCCATGGGCTATCCCGAGCAGTGGAAAAACGGCCCCGGCCGCAAGGAGACGGAGGAGCTGCTGTCCTTCCGATAAATCAATCATTCGATAAGGAGCGATAAAATGACGGACCACGAACCATTTCAGCGCGAACCCCAGAATCCCCAGGACCCCCAGGTCGTGGTCTTTTCCCCGGAGCTTCTGAAGCTGGCGGACCGCCGCCGTCAGGCCCTGGAGGACTGCCGCCAGGCGGCGGAGGACGGCGACGCCAACGCCGTGGTGCAGATGGGCATGAACTGCCTGTACGGCATTGGCGGCGCGGCCAAGGACCCGGAAAAGGCCTTCCGGTGGTTTTCCCAGACGGCCCCGGACGACCCGGCGGGCCTTTACTGGCTGGGGGTGTGCTACGACAACGGCTTCGGCGTGGAGCGGGACGAGGACCGGGCCTGCCGCCTGTATCAGGAATCCGCCGCCGGGGACTATGCCCCGGCTCTGTGCAACCTGGGCGTGTGCTATGAAAGCGGCCAGGGGGTGGAAAAGAACCTGGAAAAGGCCGTGGAGCTGTACCGCCGTGCGGCGGAGGGGGGCTATCCCATGGGCCGGTGCAACCTGGGCGTCATGTATTTTTTCGGCCAGGGGGTGGAGAAGGACCTGAAAAAGGCCGCCTATTGCTTTGCCCAGGCGGCGGAGCAGCGGCTGCCCCGGGCCCAGTATCTGCTGGGGGTGTGCTGCGAATTCGGTGACGGCGTGGAGCGGGACGTATCCCGGGCTCTGGCCCTGTACCGGGAGGCGGCGGACGCCGGATATCCCGACGCCCAGTGCGCCCTGGGGGTGCTGCATCACCAGGGCAAGGGGGTGGACCAGGACGACCGGGAGGCCGTCCGGCTGTTCCGCCAGGCGGCGGAGGGGGGCTATCCCCGGGCCTGGCACTTTCTGGGCCTGAGCTATGACCAGGGCACCGGGGTGGAGCAGAACGCCCAGGAGGCCTTCCGCTGCTTCCTGGCTGCCGCCCAGGGGGACTATACCGAGGCCCTCTGCCAGACGGGCATGTGCTATTACTTCGGCCACGGCGCCGAAAAGGACTATGACCGGGCGGCGGAATATTTCCGCCGGGGGGCGGAGCGCGAGCATCCCCGGGCCATGACCCGGCTGGGGGTGTGCTATGAAACCGGCCACGGCGTGGAGCAGGATGTGCAGCGGGCCGAGGACCTCTATCGCCGGGCCATGGCGTTGGGCGAACTGGAGGGCCAGTACTGCCTGGCAGGGCTGCTGCGGCGGAGAAAGGCCCCGGAGTCCCACCGGGAGGCCGCCCACCTGCTGCAAAAGCCTGCCGCCGTGGGAATGCCCCGGGCCCAGTATTTGCTGGGGGTGTGCTACGAAACCGGCGACGGGGTGGAGAAAAAGCCACGGTACGCCGCGTACATGTATCACCGGGCCGCCCTGCAGGGCCACCCGGAGGCCATGCTCCGGCTGGGCATCTGCTACGAGACCGGCGTGGGGACAGAGAAGGACCCCGCCATTGCCGCCAACCTGTACCGCCGGGCGGCGGAGCAGGGCAGCGACCTGGCCCGATGCCGCCTGGGGCGGCTGTATGAGCGGGGCCTGGGGGTGGAGCGGGACCTCCGCCGGGCGGAGGAGCTGTATGAGGCCGGGACAAGGGCCGGAGTGTCCGGGGCAAAGGAAGCCCTGGACCGGGTCCGGGCCGCGCTGGCCGCCCCGCCGGAGCCCCAGCCGGAGGACAAACCGGTGGACAAGAAAAGTCCCCTTCGCCGTCTGCTGGACCGGCTGAAGGGACCGAAATCAGAGGAATAACGGGAAAAGGGGGCATCCCCCGGCGCACCGCGCCGGGGGATGCTGTTTTATGGGTTCCTGCGCTGGGCGCTGCGGCTGTCAGCGGGCCTTTTTCCGGGTGGTGAACACCGCGGCCATGCCCATGGACAGAACCGCTGCGGCGATCCACGCCACAACGTTCATGTCGTCGCCGGTGCGGGGGCTGCTGGGCTCGGGCACGGGCTCGGGGACGGGCTCATCCTGTCCGGCGTCCGACACCGTGAAGTCGGCGCCCAGGAGCTTGCTGTAGATGGCGTTGGTGGCCAGACGGTAATCGTCGGTCTGGTGGGCCTTGTTGGTGATGCTGGTGCAGAACACCGTCATGTCCAGTCCGCCGGACTGATAGTCGATGGCAACCACCTGGCCCTTCAGGCCGCCGTCGGGATCGTCGATGCCGTTCCACCAGCCGGCCTTATAGAAGTCGTCCTGGCTGCCGGCCCGCATGAGGACGGTGGCCTCCTGGGGATAAGCGGAGATAATGGAGCCGCCCTTGGTATAAGTGGTGAAGTCTCCGGCGGCGGCGTAGCTGGCGGTGATGAGGCTGTCGCCGTATTCCACGTTGAACAGCGCCTCATAGTCGTTATAGACCTCCTCGGGGCCGTACATGCCCTCTTCAATGATCCACTGGATCTTGAAGTCGAAGCCGGGGATGGTGGCCTTGGCATACTCCAGGATGTTGACGCTGGCCCCCACAAAGGGCAGACCGTTGGCCACGGCGGCCTTCACGTCCTCCTCGGGCTCGTTGCTGGAGAACACCACGTTGGCCTGGGACACATCGGCCACGGTTTTGAAGTTCATCTGCCGGGTGAAGGCGAAGCGGTCGAAGCTGTCGTCGTCCACATAGACCTTGGGCTCGGTAATGACCCTGGCCTGGGGCACGTCGGCCACATGGGTGATCTCGATGACATACTGGTCGCTGATCTGGGCGGCGTCCTTATGGTCGATGACGAAATCGCCCTTGCTGTAGTGGTCGCCGGCCTCGGTGATGAAGCCCACGGTGACGCCCTTGGCCAGCAGGTCGTTGACGGCGTTGACGGCGTCGAGGCCGTTGTTGCTGATGACGGTGGCCTTGGTGCCGTAGGTGGTGACCCAGGCGGTGCCGCGCTCCACCGTGTTGGCGTCGACGGTCTTACCTTCGAACACGCCGGGCTGGGTGATGGGGGTGCAGTCGAAGCCCCGCAGCTCCGGGAAGTTGGTGACGGACTCGCTGAACAGGCCCGTCCAGTTCTTCACGATCTTGCCCTTGTAGAGCACGGCATTGGCAAAGCTGCGGCTGATCTGGTGCATGTCGATGACAAAGGCCCCGGCCTTGTAGGTCACGCCGTTTACCGTCACGTCCTGGGTGAGCTTCTCCACCTGCACGCCGTTGCGGATGAAATACTCCTGCATGAAATAGGCGTCGGCGATGTCCCGCTGGGAGGCGGCATCGGTGGGAATCACGTAATACTCGGGATAGAACTTGCCGTATTCGTCCTTTTCCCGGAAGTTCTCCTCCACCTGGTTGTCCTGGGTGACGAACCACTTCTCCGTCTCCGGGGACTCCTCGTTGTTCAGGGCCCGGCGGAAGAACTCCAGCTGGTTCAGATACAGGTCGTTCTTGTTCTCGGCCACATAGGCGGTGTGGCCGATGAGGCCGTATTTGCCCATGGTGACGGAGGCCTCGTTGTTTTCGCCGCACTCCACCGTGTAGCCGATGGTGCCGTGGAACAGGGCATAGGTGGGCGTGTAGTTGGTGGACATGTCGTCGGAGGGGTACTCATACCGGCCGGTGGCGGGGTCGTAGCCTGCCTCCATGGTGATGTCGTACCAGGGCTGGTTGTCCTCGGTGGCGCCGTTCTCCTTGGCGTATTCGCTGGAGGAGTTATAGATGGAGTTCATGGAGGCCACGTCGCCGAAGGCCCGGGCGCCCTCCAGGGCGTAATTCATGAACAGGTCATACTCCAGATTGGGCTCGTGGGGCGGGGTGCAGGGCTCGATCTGCAGCTGGGTCCGGGCATAGTAGATGAAGCCGTGCAGCTCCATCAGGGTGACGGGCTTCCACTTGACCAGGTCGGCGGTGGCCACCTGGGACTCGATCTGGGTCTGATAGGTGCTGTCACGGTTCAGGTCAAAGCCCTCCACGTTGCCCCGCTGATAGTGCTCCAGGGCATAGGGGTTCTCCGTGGGGCGGATGATGAAGAACACGTCGTTGAGCACGTCCTTCACGTTATAGGTGCAGGTCTCGTTGTCGCCGTTGAGATAGGGGATGGTCTCCTGGGTGGCCACGGCCTTCAGGAACTCGATCTGCTGGTCCACGGCGGGGCACTCATTGGGGTGGATGTTGGTGATGTACACGGGGACCTGATAGTCGCTGAGGCGGCCGGACCTCACGTCGGCGGCCACGGCCTCCGGCTCGGTCTGGGCCCGCTTCAGCAGGGCCAGATAGTTATCCACCACGGCCTTGTCCCGGGCCACGATGACCTCCATCACGTCCTTGCCGTCGGTGGACAGACCCGTGGACTCATAGGAGATGTACAGGCCGTTGGTCTGGGTGCGGATGATCTCCTGAATCTTGCTGTCCAGCTCGCTGTAGGGGGTGTAGGAATCATACACCTCATAGCGCATGGTCTGGCTGGCGCTACGGCCGGTGGACTTGTCCGTCACCGTCAGGGCATATTCGCCGCGATAGCTGTACCAGGGACGCCAATAGGCGGCGTCGTCGCCATCGAACAGATAGTCCACGCAGAGGGTGGCCGTCACATCGCCGTTATCGGCAATGGTCAGGTCCTTCACGGTGAACACCGGCTCGCCGTCGTCCCCCTCCCAGTTCAGCCACTGGCTGAAGGGCTGGTCGCCGAAGGACCACTCCAGGTTGGCCGCCTCGGGCTTATAGCCCAGGTTGAAGGACAGGGCCACCTCCCGCTGATCCGTCATGGACAGCCGCTTGGTGCTGACGCTGATGGTGGCCTGGGGTTCGCTGCCGGTTTCGGCGGCGCCCACGGTGACCGCCATGGGGATGAGCATCGCGATACACAGGATGACCGCCAAAGCCTTGGTCAAAACTTTGCTCTTTCTCATGTTTCCTCCTCGATTTCTGGTTGATATTGCGGAGTATAGGGTCTATACTGGTTATTATAAGGCAATCTGCTGGAAAATCATGCAATCTGTAAGAATCATAATGAATTTCCTTGAAATCTTAAAATTCTTACCGTCCGGCGGTTCCGGCGGCGGCCTGTGGGATAATAAACCATCAAGACTTTTGGAGAAGATTGGACTATGGCGGGGAAAATACTGATTATCGACGACGACAGGGACATCACCCAGATCATCCGGATCCTGCTGGAGGGGGAGGGCTTTGAGACCTGCACCGCATACAGCGGCACCCAGGCCCTGGCCAGCCTGGACGAGACGGTGGAGCTGATCATTCTGGACATCATGATGGACGGCATGAACGGCTTCGAGGTCTGCCACAGAATCCGGGAGAGCAGCTATGTCCCGATCCTGTTTCTTTCGGCCATGTCCGGCGACTCGGAGAAGGTGGCGGCCCTGATGGCCGGAGGCGATGACTATCTGTGCAAGCCCTTTTCGGCGGCGGAGCTTACCGCCCGGGTCAGGTCCCTGCTGCGGCGGTACCGGGTCTATCAGGGGGCCGACCGGGCCGAGCCGGAGCGGGAGCGCCTGGTGCTGGGCATGGACAACAAGGTCACGGTGAACGGCCGGGCCATCTGGCTGTCCTATACGGAGTATGAAATCCTGCACCTGTTTCTCAAGCACCGGGGCCAGGTGCTGTCCATTCAGGATATCTATGAGGCCATCTGGACCGAGCCGTACAGCTATGCCGCCAACAACATCGTCATGGTGCACATCTTCAAGCTCCGGCACAAGATCGAGGCGGACTGCAAGCATCCCACCATTCTGAAAACCGCATGGGGAAAGGGGTACTACATTGACTAAGCTGTTTCACCGGCTCAGCACCCGGATCGTTCTGGAGATCCTGCTGGCCGTGGCCGTCAGCGCCGCCATATACGCCGGAGCCAACGCGGCGCTGACCCGCTTCTTCCAGCAGTATGCCACGGAGCCTGCGGTGTTCCGCCGCCTGTCGGACCGGCATTTTCAGGACCTGCAGCGCTTTGCCCAGGAGAATCACCTGGTCAGCACCGATGGCAAGGCCGGCCTATCTGAGCGTGGAAGTGCCCGATAGCCACTATGTCCAGCATGCTATGCTTCGCACCATTTTTTACGTTCTCCTAATAGGCACAATATGATTTAGTACTTGTTCTTAAATAAGAGGTTGTACCAGAAAATAACAAAGGCAATGAGTAAGAATTGTATCATAGATCGTTATGCTCCTCAGTTAGAATTAACTCGCCACGACCATTCTTAGCAATCCCCGCCCACTCTAAAATTGCAGCCATTACAAACACGGGATCAAAAACCGATTCTCCGATTGTTCGACCGCGGTGAAGCGCTATTGTACCGACAACGGTATTTTCCTCACAGCCGGGTTCACCGAGCTTATAGTTTCTCCCATTGCCTTTCTTTGCTCTGCCGCCTTGTTTTATAAGGAGTTCTACAATATCGTCAAACACCTTATAGTCGTAGGCTGGCTTAACAGGCAACTTATCACTTGTAAAAGTTGTTCCGTCTGACTCTGCGTAGATCTCACAAGGAAGACCTCTGGCCGTGTATACGGTGATGTGACCACCGTGCGCTTTCAGCTTTGCTTTGATGATTTCGGACGCGAGTGTGCTTGTATAGTCCACATCCATGCGGCTTACATCAATTTCCTTTGGCATCACCTTCTCCGTTCCACCGCCAAGATTTAAGGCGGCAAGCAATTCATCCAGTTTCTTTTTTGCAGTTGGATAAGATATTTGCATATCAGACTGTACCTCCTTCAGGTTTCCTCTGTCTTTCAAAAAAGTAATCAAGAACTCGAATTGCTCCTTGTCAAGCCGATCAAAAGGGCTAAGGTCGAACGTGTTTCTTAGCTCCATGCCACAATCAGGGCATTGTAGCGTGCTAACTCGCAGTGTCCCATGACAGGCGGGACATTTTGAAATAAGCCGGTTCATGTAAATCACCTCTTCGCTTACATGATATAATTAGAGAGCAGATTTGTCAATATAATTTTTAATTATTTTTAGTACTATAAGTGCTATATTGTTTTTCAACTTATAAGCCCTAGTAGACTTAAAAGTCCTATCAGTCAGCAGGGGAAAGCAAGGCCGCAGATACCGCACGGAAAGGGAAAACGGAAACACAAATAAAAAAATCGGCACCTGCTTTTAAGGCAGGTGCCGATTTCTGTTACCGGATCATGCGCTTGGATTTTTGGCGTAAGTGGCGTAAGTTTGGCGTAAATCCGCTTTTGCGCATCCAAAAAATCAAGCAATTTCAACGGTTTGCGGCGTCTCTTAATACATGCCGCCCATGCCGCCCATGTCGGGTGCGGGGGCTGCGGGAGCCGCGGGCTGGGGCTTGTCGGCCACCAGGGACTCGGTGGTCAGCACCATGCCGGACACGCTGGCGGCGTTCTCCAGAGCGGAGCGGGTCACCTTGGCGGGATCCACGATGCCGCTGGCGATCATGTCGCAGTACTCCTCCTTATAGGCGTCGAAGCCGTAGCCGTTCTTGCCGGAGGTGCGGACCTTCTCCAGGATCACGGAGCCGTCCAGGCCAGCGTTGGCAGCGATCTGGCGGATGGGCTCCTCCAGAGCCTTGGCCACGATCTGCACGCCGGTCTTTTCGTCGCCCTCGACGTCGGCCAGCAGGGCGGTGACGGCGGGGATGATGTTGACGAAGATGGTGCCGCCGCCGGCCACGATGCCTTCCTCAACGGCGGCCTTGGTGGCGTTCAGGGCATCCTCGATGCGCAGCTTCTTCTCCTTCATCTCGGTCTCGGTGGCAGCGCCCACCTTGATGACGGCCACGCCGCCGGCCATCTTGGCCAGCCGCTCCTGCAGCTTCTCGCGGTCATACTCGCTGGTGGTGTTGCCGATCTGGGCGCGGATCTGGGCCACGCGGTCGGCAATGGCCTGCTTGTCGCCCATACCGTCGACGATGATGGTGTTCTCCTTGGTGACCTTCACCTGGCGGGCACGGCCCAGCATATCCACGGTGGCATCCTTCAGGGTCAGACCCAGCTCCTCGCTGATGACCTGGCCGCCGGTGAGGATGGCGATATCCTGGAGCATCTCCTTGCGGCGGTCGCCGAAGCCGGGGGCCTTGACGCACACCACGTTCAGGGTGCCCCGCAGACGGTTGACGATCAGGGTGCTCAGGGCCTCGCCCTCCACGTCCTCGGCGATGATGAACAGCTTCTTACCGGCCTGGACCAGCTGCTCCAGCAGGGGCAGAATGTCGGAGATCACGGAGATCTTCTTGTCGGTGATGAGGATATACGCATCGTCGATGAGGGCCTCCATCTTGTCGGTGTCGGTGACCATATAGGGGGTGATATAGCCCCGGTCGAACATCATGCCCTCCACCACCTCGGAGTAGGTCTCGGCGGTCTTGGACTCCTCAATGGTGATGACGCCGTCGGCGGAGACCTTCTCCATGGCCTCGGCGATGAGCTTACCGATGAAGGCGTCGCCGGAGGAGACGGTGCCCACGCGGGCAATGTCGTCGGTGCCGTTGACCTTCTGGCTCTGCTGGCGGATGGCGGCCACGGCGGCGTCCACGGCCTTGGCCATGCCCTTCTTCATGACGATGGGGTTGGCACCGGCAGCCAGGTTCTTCAGACCCTCGCGGATCATGGCCTGGGCCAGCAGGGTGGCGGTGGTGGTGCCGTCGCCGGCCACGTCGTTGGTCTTGGTGGATACCTCACGCACCAGCTGCGCGCCCATGTTCTCAAACGGATCGTCCAGCTCGATCTCCTTGGCGATGGACACGCCGTCGTTGGTGATCAGGGGCGTGCCGAACTTCTTATCCAGCACCACGTTGCGGCCCTTGGGACCCAGGGTGATCTTGACGGTATCGGCCAGCTGATTGACGCCGGACTCCAGAGCTTTGCGGGCTTCCTCGCCGCGCTTGATAATCTTAGCCATAATATTGCCTCCTAATTAAAACAGACAGCGAATTTTTTACTCAACGATAGCCAGGATGTCAGCCTGCTTGACGATGATATACTCCACGTCCTCCAGGGTGACCTTGGTGCCGGCATACTTGTCGGTGATGACCTTGTCGCCGGGCTTGACGGTCATGGTAACGGTCTTGCCGTCCACAACGCCGCCGGGGCCCACGGAGATCACTTCCGCCACAGAGGGCTTCTCCTTGGCAGAGCCGGTGAGGATAATGCCGCCCTTGGTGGTCTCCTCCGCCTCCGTCATCTTCAGCACAACGCGATCAGCAAGCGGTGTCAGTTTCATGGTTGGTTCCTCCTTATATCTTTACATAATAAACGAGTTCAGCGTTAGCACTCGACTTCCTGGAGTGCTAACGCTGATTATCATACCACACTATTTGGATTTTGCAAGGGGGATTTTGGAAAAATTTCAAAAATTCACAAATTGGTCAAATATGGACAGGGGACCTTCCGGTCACAGCCGCCCCAGAGCGGCCAGGATCAGCCCCGCCAGCTCCAGAGCCCCCACCGCCGAAAGAAGGCAGATGGCGGCAAGGCCGGGCTTGGGAATGCACAGCGGGGTCACATACAGCGCCGCCAGCAGCAGCATTCCTGCCGCCAGGATATACGGCCCGCCGGGCAGCAGCAGGCCCAGCAGGTAAAACAGCGGAAAGACCAGGGCACTGGCTGTGATGGGCAGGCCCAGATAGTATTTCCGCCCGCCGCCCTCCGTCTGCTGGCGCTCCTCCTCGGTGACGTTGAAATACGCCAGCCGGATCAGTCCCGCCAGGGTGAACACGCACAGCGCCGCCCCATACCATACCGGAGTTGGGGCATCGCTCCACCGGCTCCAGGCGCAGTAGCCCGCCACCGACGGCAGCGCTCCGAAGCACAGCACGTCGTTGAGTGAGTCAATCTGGATGCCGAAGGACTGCTGCTGATGGCTGCGGTCCTTTTTGGTGCGGGCAATGCGGCCATCGAAGCAGTCCAGCAGTCCCGCCGCCAGCAGGCAGAACACAGCGGTCAGGTGCCGCCCCTCCACCGCCTGGAACATACCCGTCACCCCCAGGGCCGTGGCGGCGTAGGTGGCCAGAACCGTATAGTCATAAAAGCCGATCATAGGCACATCCTCATTTTCATATCTCATGCTTCACGCGTTCCGCCGGAGCTTTTCCAGCATGCGCACGAACTCCTCCGGCAGGGGGCAGGTCAGCTCCACCGGCTCCCCGGTGCGGGGGTGGATGAACCGCAGGCCCACCGCGTGGAGACACTGGCCCGTCAGCCCGGCCACGGGCTTTTTGGCCCCGTATACCGTGTCCCCCAGGATGGGGTGGCCGATATAGGCCAGGTGGACCCGGATCTGGTGGGTGCGGCCGGTTTCCAGACGGCAGCGCAGATGGGTGACGCCGGGATACCGGGCGATGACCTCCCAATGGGTCACGGCCTCCCGCCCCCCCTGCCGCACCACCGCCATGCGCTTGCGGTCCACCGGATGGCGGCCGATGGGGGCGTCCACGGTGCCGCTGTCCTCCCGGAAATTCCCCACCGCCAGGCATTCATAGGTCCGGGCCAGGGTGTGGTCCGCTAGCTGGGCCGCCAGGGCCAGATGGGCGGCGTCGTTTTTGGCGGCAATAATGAGGCCGCTGGTGTCCCGGTCAATGCGGTGGACGATGCCGGGGCGCTTCCGGCCCCCGATGCCGGACAGGCTCTCCCCGCAGTGATACAGCAGGGCGTTGACCAGGGTGCCATCCGGGTGCCCAGGGGCCGGGTGCACCACCATGCCCGTGGGCTTGTTCACCACGATGACGTCCTCGTCCTCGTACACCACATCCAGCGCCTTGGAGGCGGAGAGAAAGTCATAATACACCGTCTTTTCCGCCAGCACATCGTCCGGTAGATACAGGGTCACTCGGTCACCGGCAGCCAGTACTTGCTCCGGGGTGCAGCGCTTTTTATTGACCTTAATATTCTTTTTGCGTATTTCCTTATACATCAGCGACCGGGGCAGAGAGGGAAAGGTGCGCCCCAGGTAGCGGTCCAGCCGCCGACCGGCATCGCCGGGGGTGATTTGCTTTTCTTTCATACGCTCATTATAACGGATTGAACGCCAAAAGTAAAGCCCGCGCACCGGGGGCGCAAAATTTGCCGAAATGGACAAAAAGCCAGGGGAACATTTGTTCAAAATTGGCAGGATAACCAGTTGTATTTGGCGGTATGACCGTGTATAATAAACACTGTATATACAGTTTTTGACAAAAGTGTTTGCACGCCTTCTATGCGGGCAGACGGGAGCGAGAATGGAACAGTTTAAGCTACACAGCAAGTTTAAGCCCACCGGCGATCAGCCGCAGGCAATTGAGAAGTTGGCCCGGGGCGTGCTGGACGGTATGAAGGAGCAGACCCTGATGGGGGTCACCGGCTCCGGCAAAACCTTTACCATGGCCAATATTATTGAGCGAGTGAACCGGCCCACTTTGGTGTTGGCGCATAACAAGACCTTGGCCGCCCAGCTTTGCAGCGAGTTTCGGGAATTCTTCCCGGAAAATGCGGTGGAGTATTTTGTTTCCTACTACGACTACTATCAGCCGGAGGCTTACGTGCCCACAACGGACACTTATATTGAAAAGGACTCGGCCATTAACGACGAGATTGACAAGTTGCGCCACAGCGCTACGGCGGCACTGTCCGAGCGGCGGGATGTGATCATTGTGGCCTCCGTGTCCTGCATTTATTCCATCGGCGACCCCATTGATTACCGGAATATGGTGATCTCGCTGCGCACCGGTATGGAGTGGAGCCGGGACGCGCTGATTGAAAAGTTGGTGGCGATTCAGTACGAGCGTAACGACATTAACTTTGTGCGCAACAAGTTCCGGGTGCGGGGCGACACGCTGGAGATCTTTCCTGCCGGCAGCAGCGGCACCGCTTTGCGGGTGGAATTTTTTGGGGACGAGATTGACCGGATCTGCGAGATTGACCCGCTTACCGGCAAGATCAAGGGTGTGCTGTCCCACGCCTGTGTGTACCCGGCCTCCCACTATGTAGTGGGTCGGGAAAAGATGGAGCGCGCTTTGAACCAAATCTATCAGGAAATGGTGGAGCGGGTGGCCTACTTTGAAGAAAAGGGCAAGCTTTTAGAGGCCCAGCGGATCAAAGAGCGCACCATGAATGATATTGAAATGCTGCGGGAGACCGGCTTTTGCAAGGGCATTGAGAACTACTCTGCGGTGATGAGCGGGCGCAAGCCCGGCCAGCCGCCTTTTACCCTGCTGGATTATTTTCCGGAGGACTTTTTGCTGTTTTGCGACGAGAGCCATGTGATGCTGCCCCAGGTGCGGGGCATGTACGGCGGAGACCGCTCCCGCAAGGCCAGTCTGATCGACTATGGATTTCGGCTGCCCTCCGCTTTTGACAACCGGCCGTTACAGTTTGACGAATTCTACGGCAAGATCAATCAGGTGATCTTTACCTCTGCCACCCCCGGCGACTTTGAGCGGGAACGCAGCGCCCAGATCGTGGAACAGGTGATCCGCCCAACCGGGCTGCTGGATCCGAATATTACCGTCAAGCCCACCGAGGACCAAATGGACGACCTGGTGTCCGAGATCAACCTGCGCACCCAGCGGGGTGAGCGGGTGCTGGTGACTACCCTCACCAAGGCCATGGCCGAGGACCTTACCGAGTATTTGGAGGGCTTCTCCATCAAGGTGCGGTATATGCACCACGATGTGGATACCATGGAGCGTATGGAGATCATTCGCGATCTGCGCCTGGGCGAATTCGATGTGCTGGTGGGAATTAACCTGCTGCGTGAGGGACTGGATATTCCGGAGGTGAGCCTGGTGGCGATCCTGGATGCGGACAAAGAGGGCTTCCTTCGGTCCGAGACCAGCCTGGTGCAGACCATCGGCCGTGCCGCCCGCAACGCCAACGGTGAGGTGATTATGTATGCGGACAGCGTGACCCCCTCCATGGAGCGGGCCATTCGAGAGACGCTGCGCCGTCGCACCATTCAGGAGGCGTATAACGCCGAGCACGGCATTGTGCCCAAGACCATTAAAAAGGATGTGCGGGATATTTTGGAGATCACCTCCAAAGCCCCCGCCGACGGCAAGCAAAAGAAACTGACCAAGAAAGAGCGGCAGCTGCTTATCGACCGTTTGCGGCGGGAAATGCAGGAGGCTGCCCGGCTGCTGGAATTCGAGCACGCGGCGTTCCTGCGTGATGAAATTCAAAAACTGGAGCAGGAGGGAGAGCGCAAGCTGAAATGATAAAGAACATTGTGGTAAAAGGTGCCCGCGAGCACAACTTGAAGAATATTGATGTAGAGATTCCCCGGGACAAGCTGGTGGTGTTTACCGGCCTGTCCGGTTCCGGCAAGTCCAGCCTGGCTTTTGACACCATTTATGCCGAAGGTCAGCGCCGGTATGTGGAGAGCCTGTCCTCTTACGCCCGCCAGTTCCTGGGTCAGATGGAAAAGCCGGATGTGGACTATATCGAGGGTCTGTCCCCGGCCATATCCATTGACCAAAAGACCACCTCCCGCAACCCGCGCTCCACCGTGGGCACGGTAACGGAGATCTATGACTACCTGCGACTGTTGTGGGCACGGATCGGTATTCCCCATTGCCCGGTATGCGGGCGCGAGATCACCCAGCAGACGGTGGATCAGATCGTGGATCAAATTCTCACCCTGCCGGAGAAAACAAAAATTCAAATTATGGCGCCCATTGTGCGAGGGCACAAGGGCGAGTATGTTAAGGAACTGGACAACGCCCGCAAGTCCGGCTTTGTGCGTGCGCGCATTGACGGCTCCGTTTATGACCTGGCGGAAGAGATCAAGCTGGACAAGAACAAAAAGCATAATATTGAGATCGTGGTGGACCGCCTGGTGATGAAGCCGGATATTGCAGGCCGCTTGGCCGACAGCGTGGAGACCGCCACCCATATTGCAGACGGCGTGGTGCTGGTGGATATTGTAGGGGAGCGGGAGGAACTGTATTCTCTCAATTACGCTTGCCCGGAGCACGGTGCGGTGATCGCAGAGATGAGCCCCCGAATGTTCTCCTTTAACAATCCCTTTGGCGCCTGCAAAACCTGCGGCGGTATCGGGTCTTATAAAGAGATCGATCCGGCGCTGGTGATTCCCAACAAAAAGCTGTCCATCAACCAGGGAGCCATTAAGGCCAGCGGCTGGAATGTGGCAGACGGCGGCAGCATTGCCCGGATGTATTTTGAGGCCATTGCCCAGGCGTACAAATTCTCGCTGGATATTCCGGTAGAGATGATCCCCAAGAAGGGACTGGACGCCATCTTATACGGCACCGGCACCAAAAAGCTGAAAATGCAGCGGAGCACCTCTTACGGCTCTTCCAATTACAACGGTACCTTTGAGGGCGTGATTCCCAACTTGCAGCGCCGGTATGCGGAGACCACCTCCGACTGGGCACGGGCGGATATTGAGGCTGTGATGACCCAGTGCGTGTGCCCGGACTGCGGCGGCGCCCGCCTGTCTACGGAGAGCCTGTCTGTGACCGTTGGGGGCAAGAATATTTATGAGTTCTGCCAAATGCCCATTCATGAGGAGCTGGATTTTATCCAAAACTTGCAGCTGACGGAAAAGGAACAGATGATCGGCGCCCTGATCGTGCGGGAAATCCGCGATCGACTGAATTTCCTGAACAGTGTGGGGCTGGATTATCTGTCTCTGGCGCGAGAAGCGGCCACCCTGTCCGGCGGCGAAAGCCAGCGCATTCGTCTGGCTACCCAGATCGGCTCCAGCCTGATGGGTGTGCTGTATATTTTGGATGAGCCGTCCATCGGTCTGCACCAGCGGGACAATGAAAAGCTGCTGGGCACCCTGCGCCACCTACGGGACTTGGGCAACACCCTGATCGTGGTGGAACATGACGAGGACACCATGCGGGCGGCAGACTATGTGGTAGACATTGGTCCCGGTGCCGGTATCCACGGCGGCGAGCTGGTGGCAGCGGGCACGGTAGACGATATTATTGCCTGCGAGCGCTCCATCACCGGCCAGTACCTGAGCGGCAAGCGCAAGATCCCGGTACCAGCCAAGCGGCGGCCGGGCAACGGCAAAAAACTGACGATCTACGGTGCGGTACAAAACAACTTGAAGGGCATTGATGTGGAGATCCCGCTGGCTACCTTTACGGCCGTGACCGGCGTGTCCGGCTCCGGCAAATCCAGCCTGGTAAACGAGATTCTTTATAAGCACCTGGCCAATATGCTCAACGGCGCCAAAAAGCGCCCGGGCAAGTTTGACCGTATGACCGGCGTGGACAATCTGGACAAGGTCATCAACATTGACCAGTCGCCCATTGGCCGCACCCCCCGGTCCAACCCGGCTACTTATACCGGTGTGTTTAACGACATTCGCGACCTGTTTGCTTCCACCCCGGATGCCAAAATGCGGGGCTACAAGGCCAATCGCTTTTCTTTTAATGTTAAGGGCGGTCGGTGCGAGGCCTGCCAGGGCGACGGTATTATGAAGATCGAAATGCACTTTTTGGCCGATGTGTATGTACCCTGCGATGTATGCGGCGGTCATCGGTACAACCGAGAGACTCTGGAAGTGAAGTTCAAGGGCAAGAATATTTATGAAGTGCTGGAGATGACCGTGGACGAGGGCGTGGCGTTTTTTGCCCAGCAGCCCAAGATCTTGCGCAAGCTGCAAACCCTGTCCGATGTGGGTTTGGGGTATGTAAAGATCGGCCAGCCGGCGACTACCTTGTCCGGCGGCGAGGCGCAGCGCGTGAAGCTGGCCACCGAGCTGATGAAGCGCCCCACCGGTAAGACGATTTATATTTTAGACGAGCCCACCACCGGGCTGCATACGGCAGATGTGCACCGGCTGGTAAATGTGCTGGAGCGGCTGGTGGCCAACGGCAACACCGTGGTGGTGATCGAGCACAACCTGGATGTGATCAAAACTGCGGATTATATTATTGATCTTGGCCCGGAGGGCGGTGTCGGCGGCGGCACGCTGGTGGCCTGCGGCACCCCGGAGGAGATCGCTGCTTGCCCGGCGTCCTACACCGGCCAGTATCTGAAAAAATACCTGAAGTGACCGGCCTTTCCCCTGCCGCATAGGATAGGGCAGGGGGGAGGTGGCTGCATGGAGCTTTTGCAGGACGGCGTGGTCGCCGCGCTGGCGGCC
>ENA-OPXM01000436-OPXM01000436.1-human-gut-metagenome-genome-assembly--contig:-NODE-436-length-25372-cov-2.771142_pt1 | contig 25372 bp, 23 predicted proteins | sample MGYA00241707_ERZ502035 | MGnify/ENA primary metagenome ERZ502035 (study PRJEB25962, sample SAMEA2043051) | human gut metagenome | biome: human gut; feature: human-associated habitat; material: faeces... | reverse complement strand
ACCGAAGATTTCGTATGTTGAATTTCCTTGAGCAGCTCGAACTTTTCGCCGCTTGCTTAGATTTCCGCATTTCGCCTATGGGCGCATCCTCAAGCGGGGGATGCTTCCTCTGCAGGATGGTTCTCAATAATCAGAGTGCAGTCTGGTTTTGCTTTTCCGGTATTGGAATGAGGATGGACACAATGAACCAATTGTTTTCCTGCTTAATGGTCATATGCCCTTCATATTTTTCCACTGCCAGCCGAATTCCCTTGATTCCATAGCCGTGTATTTCCGGGTTTTCTTTGGTGGTTTCCGGGTCTTCCAAGGATTTCAGGATGGTTTCCTCGCAATAGTTGCTGATTTTAATCACGAGAAAATGGTTTTCCGAAAAAACGCTTACCTTAATCAGCCGTTTTTCGGTTTCCTTGATTCTGCTTTCATATTCAATCGCGTTATCTAATGCGTTGCCAAAGATGGTGCAGATTTGAGCGGTGTCCAGAAAATCCATTTCACGGGCATCCATATAGCATTCCATGGTGATCAGGGCACTGCGGCACATCATCTTTTTGCCGCTGAGCACCACGTCCAGCACCGGATTCCCCGTATCGTACTGCGTTTCAAAATTGCTGACTGTTTGCTCTACGCTGCGAAGCTCTTTTTCATATTTCTGTGAAACGCTCACGCTGCGGATATAATTGATTAGGTGCTTGATGTCGTGGTAAACCTGCTGCATTTGTTCGTTGTTCACTTTAAATTGCTGATATTGCTCATATTGCCTGTCCAAAAGGCTCTGCAATACACCCATGTTCATTTTCAGCCGCATCCCATAGCTGAATTCATTAATGGCAATCAGGGCCAACATGCCGGAAAAATCAGACACCACACGCACGAGCAGTATACCGCCGCCCATACTGATGCCAAAAATAGATTCAGGCGCCAGAAAACTGATATTGCTGAGCAGATACGCGCCAATCGTAATCATAAAAGAAGAAATGACTTCCACGTACCCGGCTTTGAGGGGACGATTTTTCCGATGGGAGCGATGATAAATGGCTATGCCCAGTGGAATAAATATAATAACATATACAAAAAGCATGATTGTCTGTGAAGCCCGGATATCCGGAAAGCGCATCACACCGCGGCTGACAAGATAAATATTGATTGCATACGCCAGGGCAGCGGCGAATTCCGACTGCATCACAGCGTTGCACCAGCGAAGCAGGATCAAGCTGAAGTCTTCCCGGATGCCCAGACGCAGATAAATAAGAACGGATTCCAGACAGCATACGGTGATGACCAGCCAGATTAGGGCAGGCTGCTCGGAATGGGCGATGTTCATCAGCACAAGGATGGGCAGAGCAAACAGAATCAGCGCCACAGCCTTCCAGCCCCGAATACCTTTTTCATTGGACAGGATATATATGGTACAGATAATCCACTGTGCAATGCCCGTAAACTCAGACGGAAAAAAAGTGCTCATTCTTTCAGTCATCTACGGGTACCTCCCATATAATTCGTCAACGCTTCCATAAAGGGTTTATAGCGCAGGCGGGAAAACGACAGTTCATGACCCGCCACAATCACAACAGCCTTTTTCACCTGCTCCACATGGGCAAGATTTACCAGATAGCAGTTGTTGCACCGGCAGAATGGAGCGTTTTTCAGTTTCTCTTCAATGCTCTTCAGGGTATCATTGATATGGAAGGAGCCTTTTGTATAATACAGTCTGACGGCATGTCTTTCCGTTTCAATATAATAAATTTGTGAAATATCCACCTTAAACATCCCGTCCCCTGTGGTGACAGAAATATAATGTTCCGTGCGCTGGCGAAACAGTTTCCTGGCCCGGTCCAGCGTGCTGCGGAAGCTGATGCGGTTGATTGGCTTGAGAATGTAATCCATCGCGTAAACGCTGTATCCCTGCACGGCATAAGCGGTCATGCTGGTGATGAAGGCGATCAGCACTTTATCATCTTTCTGCCGAACCTGCCTGGCCACGCTTATGCCATCCATGCCGGGCAACTGAATGTCAAGCAGCAGCAGATCATAGCCGCCTACGGAATAGTAATGATCCAGCATATCCGACCCGTTGTCAAAAACGCGCAGCTCGCATACTTCATTCAGTTCATCAAAATAATTTTGGATTTCCTGACGAATCTGCGCCTGATGCAATCCATTGTCTTCCACAAGCGCGATTTTCATGCAATTCTCCTTTCGCGTTCTTATTTGTTTCATGAAGCGCATGAATGAACCATTAGTGAAATTTTTTTCATTATATCAGAAACCACCGCGCATGTCAAACATGGAGCAGCGGAACAGGCGTTGAAAAACGCGGAACGCAATGCCCGGCTGCGCCTCCCGAAAGAAGCGCAGCCGATTCTCTTCATGATGTCTCCTGCTTGCCAAAGCCCATAAAGCCTGTGATGATCAAAAGCACAACGGCGGTCAGCGCCAAAATGCAAATGGTCAAAATGCGCGGCACCTGGCTGGGATCGCCAAACATGACGATGCCCTGATACCAGTCGGCAAAGGAACCGGCGGAGGAAACCGCCAGCTGCAGCATCCCGCAGCTGCAAAGTGCCGTATCAGCCACCAGCAGCAAATCGCTGCTGAAAAGGAAGGCGGCAATCCCCACCAGACAGCCAATGCCAAGTCCCAGCGCCACAAGCGTATCAATGCCTCCGGCGCCCGGAGCCCAGACAAGATAATTGACAGCGGAAACCAGCTGAAGCAGGATGGAGACAATCAGAACATACACCCCAGCTTTTCTGTTGGTCAACAAGCTTTTCATTTCTTTTCCGCTCCCTTCTGCTTTTTGTAATAAGCAAGCTTAGCAGCCAGCATAGCCAGCACTGCCAGCCCCGTTACCATGGAAACGCCGATGGTCACGCCGCGCAGGGCAGGCTGCCACCAAGGAATGATCTTCACAATCCGGGTATTGTTGCCGATACCGTTCATCATGCTGCTGTTGGCGTCATTGTACAGAATATTCTTGGCGGCCCGGCGCAGCTGCTGGAGCATAAATCCATCGTTATTGCTTCTGATAGCCTGCGCGATGGCGGCGCTGGACTGATGCTGGGTATCCAGGCAGAAAGAATCCGCACCGGCAGCCATCATGGCTTCAAACGCGGTCTTGTAGCCCGTGGTCACCGCGCCGATAGCGTCTGTTTCGATATGGCCCACATAGCCCCATTCACCGCGCACCACATCGGTATTCAGCGCCTTGCTCAGGGAGCAGCCGGTGAAGCCCAGGCGGTTGAAGGCCTGCATCAGGGAATGGGCCTTGCCGTTCACCACGCCGCCCTCCAGTCCGCGCAGCGCGCCTTCGCGGAACGCCTGCTCGTTGAAGAAGTTCACCACGCCTTGACGGTTATTCTCCTGATCGTTGCCAGTCAAATGCTTGGGACCGGCGTGCACGCCCTTTTCCTCGATTGCGGACACGATATGGGAGGCCGCCAGATAATTCAGGTTGGCATCCTCGGAAAAGTATTCAAAGCTGCGGCCGCCAAAGGGGGTGCGGTGCAGGTTGCAGCCGGGACCCCAGATTTCCACCAGGCCCATGAACAAGCCTTCTTCGCCCAGCAACGCGCCGCGCTTATCCAGCAAGTCCTTGTTGAAGGCGGCGGTCAGCAGGCTTTCATTGGGATAGGACGTGGTTTTCAAACCCTTCCCCAGTTCGGCGGAATAGTTATCGGTATAACCGCCGATGCCGTCCGGGCCATCCCCCGCGGGGGTAGCGGGCTTACCAACGGAATCAACGGCTTCCGTGCCAAAGTTGTTGGCAATCAATGCAGCCATTTCTTCAATGGTCATCTGGCTGATGAAGGTTTTCCACAGGTCGTCGTTGTAATCCAGCCCCTTCATGGTAATCAGCATGATGCCCTGCTGGTCGCCCTGGGTAATGGCGTCCACGGCGGGCGCATCGTGGGGCTTTTCATAAATCTTGCCATCCAGGATTCGAATCATTTCATCGTTCAGGGTCAGACCCGCCACAGGCTGAACGGGATATGTGCCCTGCCAGTCACTTCGGGACAGATAGGTGACCAAATCGGGATACCAGTAATTCACGTCCGCGTCCTCAAACTGATTGGTCACCCTCGCGCCAGTGGCGGAATAGCGGTAGGTTTCATCGTCAAAGCTTCCGGTGAAGTGGAAAGCCTTGGCCGCCGTGCCTTCCGTGGGATTGCCCTGCACATCTACCATACCGGTGGCACCTTTGGCGGCCAGTACGTTGTTCAGGGCGTCGTGCGCATCATCGCCGATAGCGATGTAATAATCGCCTTCGCTGAGGATATAGCCCTTTGCGTTTGTATAATCATAGCTGGCCAGCAGATACTTGTCGCATACGATTGTCAGCGTTTCGGAAGCGCCGGGCTGCAGCAGGGCAGTCTTGCCGTAATCCAAAAGCTGGATAGCGGATTTTTCCACCTTGTTTTTCTGCTCATATTCGCCATAGGGCGTTTGGGCATACACCTGCACCACGCTCTTGCCGGGCACGCTGCCGGTGTTCGTAACGGTGACTGTCACCGTCACAGTTTTATCTTCCACCGTCACGCTGTCCAGCTCCTGATCGAAGGTGGTATAGCTCAGGCCATAACCGAAGGGATAGGAAACCTCCTTGGCATAGTCCCATGCACCGCCATCAATGGATCCTGCGGAACCGGTGGCGTTGAACCGCCCCAGCACCTGGTCCTCATACCGGGTTTCGTAATACTTATAACCGATATAGATTCCCTCGGTCTGCACGGTGTAATAGGAAATTTCGGAAGCGTTGGAGGAGGATTTCTGCAGCGCTTCTGTCAGGTTGGCCCATTGCTGGTTGTTGAAGGTATTATTGACCACGGCTGGGGCGGACAGGGAACTGACCGCATAGGTGTCCACCAGTTTGCCGGAGGGATTGGCGTTGCCAATCAGGATGTTCGCCACGCCGATGAAGCCTTTTTCACCCGGACAGCCAATCCACAGCACAGCGTCCACGTCGTACTCCTCGACCCAGTTTACCTCCATGGGGTTGCCTGTATTAAGCAGCACAACGGTTTTCTTGAACGAGCCGGAATCCCGAATCATGGCCAGCAAATCTTTTTCATCCTGGCTCAGCGCCAGCTGACTGATGCCTTCCGTGGGGGTTTGGGTGTAGAGCTCTACGCCTTCGCCGCCCTCCCGGGCCAGCATCACGATAGCTACATCGTTAAAGCCGGTTGCCCAGGAGGATTTCACATCGTCAGTGTAGAAACTGATGGGTTCCTCACCCAGCGACCATAATGCGGACGGATCGGCGTTTTCCGCAAAGAACGTGCCTGCGCCGGTTTTTCTCTCGGTCTTGCTTTGGCGGTATGCGTTGTACAGCTTGGGGTTCACCTTGAATTTCAGGGTGCCCAACGCCTTATACAGGTCAACGCCCGTTTTAGTGGAATAGGCGCGGGAACCAGCAGATTGATTGCGGTACAAGGGCTGCACGACTGCATGGCCAAACAGAGATATTTGCTCATCCTTGCTTAGCGGCAGAGCGTTGTCCTTATTGTAAAGCAGCACCGTGCCTTCTTCCTGCTCCTGCACTGCCTCCGTATAGGTGTCTTCCTTGAGTACCTTAAGCGTTTTTGCGTTGATGTCGCCATAAGCGCTCTTATAATATATCGTATCCTCATCCGCTACACTTTCATCGTTGATGACTTTGCTGGTCTGCACGCCAAGCATGCCGTTGACAACGGTATCATAGCTCATGGCCAGGTTCGAGCCGAATATCACGAAGCACAGGATGAAAGCCATCAGACATGACAGCCCGGTTGTTATTCTCACCTTTCGCATACGCATGCTCCTTATCTTGATGGATCAGTCGTTCAGAAAGAAAACGGCGCCGGGGAGAAAGCCAATTTGCGAATGCAGGAATGGCTTGCAGCACCAGACGCCGCCGCTGTCATGAAGCACAGCGGAGAAGAAAGGAATTTGATCAGGTTTGAGAGAAAGGAGGATTCAAAAAACGATCTATCGCTTCCTTCGCTTCCCGCCGAGCGTCCATGCGCTTTCGGAGCGTTTTCCGCAGGTTGACGACGACGTTCAGACGAGCGGCCTGCCGCTGTCAAATTTGGCGGGGTGCCGGGTCAATCAGCCCGGCACGCCCTGCCAAGCGGAAGTTTCCTTGCAGGGAACCAATTGATGTAGCTGATTCATACTATTTCCAGTTGAAAATCGTATTATTCCAGAGGATTGGTGCCGACGATAGGCTCCACGTTGTACTTGGCCACGCGCTCGTCGTTGATCACACCGCTCCAGTTGAGGCCGAAGGTGAAATCGTAGGTGTTGCCGTCGGCGTCCACATAGCATTCCATATCCCGGGGCACGTCCTCGTACTGGGCTTCCACGGTTTCCATATCGAGGGGCTGCTGCATGGGCAGCAGGGCGGAGGGCTCATAGTTGCCGGCGATGATTTCAAAGAGGATCTCGTCGCGGGCGGAGTGGGTGCGGCCGCCGCCGAAGGATACCAGGATCGCGTCCGCGGAGGGTTCGATTTCGGACCACACCATGGAACTGTTGAGGTTCATCACCAGCACCAGGGGAACATCGCCGGTGAGCTCGTCGATTTCCAGTACGAAGTCCAGATCCGCCTCGTTGCTGACGGTGCCGGTCTTGCCGAAGTAAGAGCGGTTTTCCTTTACATAATCGTACTCAGTGCCGTAGACGCCCTCGAAGGCTTCCAGCGTAATCTGGCCGCCGATGGACTCGAAGCGGACGTACATGTTATCGGCGGTGTAAGGACGATACTGCAGGGAACGGGGAATGTACTCGTAGTCAGCGGGTACCTTCATGTTTTCGTCATAGCCGGTGGTGGGAGCGTTGCTCTTGGGGCTGGCGACGCGTACGATCACCAGATCGGCCTTCGCGATGTCCTCGGCGGAAGCGCGGATTACGTCCCCGGGCAGATAGGTGTTTCCTTCACCGCTGGGCGTTCCAACTGTGTCAGTGATCACGTTGAAGTACTGAGAGGCCACGGCAATATCCATTGAAGGAGCGAAGGAAGCGGGGGTGGTGCCGCGGCGGCTCGTGGTTGCGGGAGAGTACTTGTAGGGAATATAAACGGTCAACTTTTCATCGCCCGCAGGCTTGATCACGCTGTTGTCAGTATTCTTGAGCATCACGATGGACTTGAGCAGCGCTTCGCGAGCCATGGCGGTATGTTCTTCGTTATTGGGCACGGAAGCGGCAACCGCTTCGGAAACGTAGGGGTTATCCACGACGCCCACGTTGAACAGGGTGTCCAGAATGTGGCGGGTACTGTCGAAAATGATCTGGTCGGCAGCTTCCTTTCCCAGGCGTTCCACACCATAGTTGTAGGCTTCCACAGCAACGGCAATATCTTCTTCATACTTGCCGCCCATATTGCCCCAGGCGTCGATGCCGGCTTCCAGTTCCAGCCAAAGGCGCTGCGGAACGGTGTATTCTTCCATGCCGAAGCACTTATCAACGTGGGTGTTGAAGTCCGTCAGGATGTAGCCGTCCCAGCCGTTGGCAGCGCGCCACAGGCCGTTGATCTTTTCGGCGTTGTAGCTGGTTGAAACGCGCTCGCCCAGGACGGAGTCGCCGTTTTCATCCACGCCGATGGAGAAACTGGTCATTGCGGAGGACACCATGCCAGTCTTGCCGGGCAGATCCTGCGCCGCGAAGTAAGGCAAGATGCTGGTATAGAACTGGCCGCCGGGATACACGGCGTAAGCTCCGTCCAGCGTATGGGCTTCACGGCCGCCCTCGCCGGCGCCCTCGCTCATGATGTGCTTCACCTGGATATTGACGGAGTCCTTGCCCCAGCCCAGGTCGTTGCCGTCATCGTCGTAGGTGGACTGCCAGGCGTTGATCATGGCGCGGGTCATGTCGATAGAAAGCTGAGGATCCTCGCCAAAGGTCATGTCGTTGCGGGACCAGCGGGGTTCAGTCGCCAGGTCAACCTGGGGGCCGACGTTCATGGTCAGGTTCATGGAATGCCATTCCTTGGACAAGGTACGGCCATATTCATGGGCCAATTCCGGATCGAAGGTGGCGGCCAGCGCCAGGTTGCCGGGCCAGTCGGTCACGCCGTTGCCTTCCAGCGGGTCGGCAATGAAGGTGGCAGGGATAGCAACCACGTCGGTATTTGCTTCGATGTGCTTCTGAATCTCGTTGTTCCAGGTGGTAATCAATTCAGCGCCTACGGAGCTGAAACGGATGTGGCGATAACCCAGATTCAGCGCAGTCTTGGTGGTATCCGCCAGGGTTTTGGCAGGAGTGCCGACGCTAAAGGGGTTCATTTTCAAGCCCAACTGGAATTCCAGACTCAGGCCGCCGTTCGTGACCAGGTCGCGGGAGCGTTCTTTGTAGTCCACGCGCCAGTCTTCAAACACGTCCAGTTCGCCGTCACGATCCAAATCCTTGAAGGCGTAACCATCCACTTCAATCAGATCCACGCCGCCGCCCTTGGTGTAACTCAGGGTTGCGCCGCCTTCATTTTCAACCAGTGTCCAGCCTTCCGGCTGCAGTGTTTCGGTATACTTCTTGCCGCTTTCGCCCATGGCAAAGCTGGGCAACATCACAACCATCATCACGGCTGTGATGATCACGCTGACTACCCGCTTCGTGTTGATCTTCATCAATGATACCTCCATTGTTTTCTTTCCGGTGTGTGAACAAACAAGCAGATTATTCTCGGGGAACTTCGAGCTCTCAATCCTCCGCCAGGGTGCACCTCCTATAGCGGCAATTGGAAATCCCCCGATATCTGATTTTATTATAACCACAGAAAGAAGCAATGGATTGTTCTTCGACCAAACTGTCGTTTTTCGCTACCAAATTGAAAATATGTGCTTTTTTCCACCGTTTATTGCATGTATTTTGAATATACCAAGGGATTCATGTGCAACCTCCGCTTTTCATTACAACGGCGACAGATATAAATAAGCATGCTCCGCTTTCGATAAATCAATGTTTGCTGCCATGTCGTTTTATCTAGTCCCCTTCGCCAACGTCGGAATTTGTTAGACAAAAATGCGTATATGATCATAACAGAGTGGAAGTAAAGCGGAAAGTCAACCGCAATGCCAACTTCAACACCATTCATCCTGACCGCATCATTCCTGACTGGAATGAGCAGACGCCAGAGCAGAAAAGGCGCGAGCAGATGTCGCAGTTGAATCAGGAAATCGTATTACGCATGATCTCGTGAGCGTTCCCGATACTCCTGCGCGGTGCAGCCCATCCATTTCCGGAACCATCGGGCAAAATAGTTGGCGGTATTGAAGCCCGTCTGCTCCGCAATAGAGGCGATGGACTGGTCGGTTTCGCTGAGGAGGCTGCACGCCTTCTTCAGCCGGGACTGTGCAATGCTGTCGCTGAACGACACGCTGCTGCATTCACGGTACACACGCGAAATGTAGGTGGGATGGAAATGCAGCGCGTCCGCAATCGCGGTGAGCGACAAATCGCCGCTTAGATGCTCGGCTATATACTGGTCAATCTGCCGCACAATGTGTCGCTGACGGTGCATTTGCTTTTTGGAGCGTGCATTGAATACCTCCTGCGCCAGATGGTTCAGCTTGCGCTGTAGCTCGCTGAGCGGCGTTCCGGGCTTAATCACCAGCCTTTCCAGCGCGGGCGACGCAATGTCGCCCGTCAGGAAGGCGCCGCTGCAATCGCGCATGAACTGCGCCAGCGCCTCGTAAAGCTCATCGGTGCTTCGCTTATCGCTGGTATCTGCCAGAAGCTGAAAAAAACGCGGGGTTTCTTCAGCAAAGAGATCCTCCTGACCGGTAAGCAGGTATTCCTTCATGCGGATAAGGCTTGCCTGTCCGTCGCTGACGGATACAAGCGGCATCGAGGACGTTGGCTGCGCCTGCGTCGCGTGCAGCGTGACCAGTTCGCCGGACGCGGGGCTGACCTGATTGATCAGCTCCAGCATCTGCGCCGCTCCCTTCCCCAATGCCTTCCATTCTGTTTCGCAGTCCATCAGGCAGACCGTCAGCTGCTGTCCCTGCTGCTCGATCATCCGCTGCGCATTCTCCAGGTGTCCCTCCAGCAGCGCGCTGTCCTCCTCCGAGGGCTGAAACACAATGGAGAAGCAGCGGGCATTCATGTCGGTCAGCAGCATCGGCAAATGGGGGCGCATCAGCTCCTCAATCAGGTTCATCGACTGATGCAGAAGCTCGGGGCGCATGGCTGCGCCGAACATGCCATATCCCATACGCACCGGTCGATGTGCGTCAAAGGGAAAACCGCTGTTCTTGATGGCGGCAAGCAGCGATTCCTCTTGCAGCTGTCCGCCGTGCATGGCATGGAACACCAGTTGCCGCAGCTACCTTGCATATTCGCTCGCCACCGCCGCCTGCCGCATCAGCCTCGCGCTTTCCTCCTGCAGGTTCTCTACCGCTCTTTCCACCGTGCTGATAAGCACTTGGTCGCCTTCGCTTTTGAGTACATACGCAAACGCACGCTGCTTCAGCGCTCGGCGCGCATATTCAAAATCGGAATAGCCAGTCAGGTAGATAACGCGGGTCATCGGCCAGCGTTCGCGCACCATGCGGTGAAGCTCCAGCCCCGACGCTCCGGGCATTTCAATATCGGTCAGCAGAATATCCACGCGGTTGCGGTTCAGCACGGCGCACGCCTCGTCGCAGCTGTAGCAGCGGCGAACCTCCAGCCTGTCCTGAAACACCTCCTGAAGCATATGGTACAATCCGTCGGCAATGATAACCTCATCATCGACAATAAGAAGCGATTCCACGCCGCCTCACCTCCCTGTCCTCGGGAATAGGATTGTCACAGACAATCCGTCCGCAAAGCTTTCCAGTTTCAGCTCATAATGATCACCGTAGAGCAGCTCCATGCGGCGATACAGGTTATACAGCGCGCTGCCCTCCGCCAGTTCTCCGGCGCGCATTCGCTCGTCCAGGCGGCGCACGTTCTCCGCATCCATCGTTCCGCCGTTATCATATACCGTTACGCCGAAGCGATCCTGCTCCATGATAAAGCTGACCTCCACCACGCCGCCGCTTTGCTTGTTCTTCACGCCATGCACAAAGGCATTCTCCACCACCGGCTGAAGAATCAGCGGCGGTATGTTTTCCTGCGCGATTTCCTCCGGCAGCTCGTTCATATGCACGCACACCCGTGGAGAAAAACGCATCCCTTGAATTTCCAGGTACTGTCTGATATGGTTCACCTCGTCGCGCAGGGGAACGTCATGCTCCGGAATGGTCGTGATGTAGCGGTAATAGCGGCTCAGATTCAGGCTCAGCCGCGCAATGTCTTCGTTGCCGTCCTGCTGCGCCATGCGGTAGACCATAAAGAGCGTGTTGTAAAAGAAATGCGGATTGATTTGCATTTGCAGCTGCCGAATCTCCGCCTGCTGTGCGCGCAGCCGTTCCTCATAAACCTGCGCCTTGAGGCTTTCCAGATTCTCCATCATGGAGTTAAACTGGGCGTAGAGGTCGTCAAAGCCCGCATCCGAGCGGTCAATATGGAAATGTCCCGTTTCGCCCGCCTGACGCAGGGAATCGGCAATGGTATCCAGCGGCTGAAGGATATATCGCCGGAAATAGGTAAGATAAATAACCAGCAGCACCAGCGCCAGCGCGGTCAGCAGGCAGACCCACATACGATGGCGCATCAGCGGCTGCAATTCATCCGCTATCGTGCCGACACAGCGAAGCGTAAGATGCAGCAGCGGTATTTCCGCCTCTGCGGAAAAAGCGCTTTCCCCCTGCACGCCCAAAAGGCTGCTGCCCTCCTTTCCGGCGGACAGCAACCCATTTTTCGTTCCGGCACTGAAAAACACCGTGCCTTCCGGCGTATACAGCGTCATGTCCAGCGCGTTTTCGCTGGCCAACAGGCGCATTCGCCGTTCGAGACGTTCCGGCGATATGCAGACAGAAATGAGGAACATCGGCTCGCCCCGCGTTACAGGGTTGCAAAGCACGTACAGATTGCCCCCATGCTCTGCGATGCGCAGCAGCTTTCCGTCCACCAATTGCCGGAAAGTCGCGTATTCGCTCCGATCCATCGTATCATAGATGGATTTTTCCGTCGAGATAACGCGGTCAATCTGCGGCAGCAGGATCTTTGCGTTTTCCAGCAAATCACACGAGCGCTTCATGCGGAGCAGCTTATCAGACAGCCCGCTAATGCTGGCGATGCGCTGATAGGCGCTGAGCCGCGGATAGGCGATGACATACCGCAGCAGCTCCTTATCCGCCGCAAACTCCTGACACTGGGTAATCAGATTTCCGACCTCCAGATTGATTTGCGACGCAATATAGCTGCATTCCCGTTCGCTAAGCGCCTCCATGTTCCCATGAAGGGTCTGCAATCCCATATGGTTCAGGTAAAGCCCGATGGCATAGAACACCAGCACCACGGCGACCGTGATGGCCAGCAGGCGGATGAACCCACGGCGATTTAGACCCAGCGGCTGTTTATGCATGCGCAATTATCCCTTCACAGACCCCAACACCATGCCCTTGACGAAGTAGCGCTGCAAGAAAGGATACAGCACCAGCATCGGGAAGCATGCTACAAAAATCATGGCGCATTTCACGGTTTTGTCGGATACCAAAGCAAGCGCCTCCCAGTCGCCGGCGCCCATCTGCGTGAGTTTCTGGTCAATGACGATGGTTCGCATGTAGCTCTGCAAAGGATATTGCTCCGGACCTCTGCTGTAGATGATGCCGTTGAACCATTCGTTCCAGTGATACACAGTGGAGTACAGGGCGACGGTGGCGAGCGCCGCCTTGGAGGTGGGCACAAAGATCTGCCACAGAATGCGCCACTGGCTGGCGCCGTCCATGATGGCGGCCTCCTCCAGCTCTCGGGGCGTCTGACGGAAGAAATTCAGCAGCAGAATAATGTTGTACACAGGGACAGCGCCGGGAATCACCAGCGACCAGAAGGTTCCCTTGAGTCCAGTAAGGTTAATGACCATGTACAGCGGAATCATGCCGCCGGAAACCAGCATGGTAATGAAGAAAAACCATGCATACGCCGTGCGGGCGCGGAACTGGTTTCTTTCCTTGCTCAGCGGATAGGCGCAAATGATGCAGAAAAACATGTTCAGGCTCACGCCGACCAGCACGCGCTTGAGCGAAACAAGCATCGCCGTCCAGAAGGGAGCGCGGTTGATGACATACTTATAGCTTTCCAGCGTGAACTTCACCGGCCACAGCGCAACCAGTCCGCCGGAGGCAGAGGACTTATCTGACAGGGAGATGGCGAATACGTGAATCAGCGGAATCAGGCAAGACGCGGCCAGCAAACCGATTACCAGGGCGTTGACCACAACGAATACCCGGGCTCCGAAGCTCTTTGACTTAACCATACCACGCGCCTCCTCATCAGAAAACTCTGTAATCTGCGAACTTGTAGGCACACAGATAGCTTACAGAGATAAAGAGTGTCGATACAACGGATTTGAACATGCTCACAGCGGCGGACTGTCCCCACAGACCGTTCTTAAAGCTCAGGCGATAAATGAACGTATCCAGAATATCGCCGGTGGGATAAACAGCCTCGCTGTACATGTTATAAACCTGATCAAAACCAGCATTGAGCACGTTGCCAAGGCTCAGCACCATCATCAGCACGATAATCATGCGCATATTGGGCAAGGTGACATGCATGATCCGCTGAAAGCGGTTGGCGCCGTCAATGGTCGCGGCTTCATACTGGGTGGTATCAATGTTGGTAATGGCAGCCAGATACACAATCGTACCAAAGCCAAATTCCTTCCATACGTCGGTAAACACCAGCGTAAATCGGAACCATTTGTTGCTGCCAAGGAAGAAAATCGGTTCAGCGCCGAATAGCCCCAGGAAGCGATTGACAAGACCGCCATTGGGCGACAGCAGGTCAATCATAATGCCCGCCAGAATAATCCAGCTCAGGAAGTGGGGCAGATAAATCAAGGTTTGCGAGATGCGCCGGAAGGCATTGCTTCGAATCTCATTGAGCAAAATGGACACGATGACAGGCACGAGCAGATGCAGTGCCATTTTCCACGCCGAGATGATGATCGTGTTGCGGAGCGCAGGCATCGTCTGGGGATTTCGCAGCAGCATTTGGAAGTTCCTCATGCCGACAAATTTCTGAGGACCAAACAGTCCCTTCGCCGGAATAAAGTTCTCAAATGCGATCTTCAGCCCAATCATGGGAAGGTACATATAGATGAAGACAAGAATAACGCCGGGCAGCAGCATTAGATGAAAAGGCAGCTCGCGCCACAAGCGTTTTCTTCTCCGAACGCGCTTCAGGTTGACGTAATTTTTGCTTACAATGCTTTTTTCCACAGTCGTCGCCCCCTGCTGGAATTGATTTGAAAGCGGGGGCTGATGTTGTCACCAGCCCCCGTTAGTCAACCGGTCAGATTACTTCAAGGAAGCATACCATTCGTTGACTTCTTCAGTAATCGCGTCGCCGCCGTTGGCGTAGAAGTTTTCCACAAACCGGTCGAAAGCGTCAATGGTTTCCTCGCCGGTGATGATCTTCACGAAGGTTTCGTTCTGCAGGTCCTTGAGGTAGCTCATGTATAGGGTCATGCTTTCGGTGGGTGCGCCAACGAACATCATGTCCTGCGTCAGATTGTTTTCCTTGTAGTAGTTCAGCACGCCGTAAGCGCCTTCCGCACCGTAGATGCGCTCCCAGCCCCACAGGGCGAAGCCTTCCTCGGAGCCGGATTCAAACGCCTGAAGCTTCTGAAGGATGGAGTAGCCTTCACCGGTGACCTGAGAGAAATCGCCGGACTGACGCGCCGCTTCCAGATCGAGGAAAGCTTTCAGGTTCTTGTCAGGCTTGGTGGGGGTCACAGGGGACAGCTTCCAGATGGATTCGGAATCCAGGGGCGCGTAGTACACGCCGTTCTCGTTGTTGGGGCCCCAGCACTTGTCGATGAAGAGGTTGTACATCTTCACAACGGCTTCGGGATGCTCGCAGTCCTTGCGAACCACGGTCCAAGCGGTAGTGCCGACGTCCGTCTGCGCCTTCGCCTTGTGGTCGGTAGCCGTTACGATGGGGAACGCCTGCCACTGTCCTTCGGGCTCAAGGTTCTTGCTGTTCTGCAGGGGGTAAATAGAGTTCCACTGTGCACCAAACATGATGCCGCACTTGCCGGAAGTGGTCGCTTCCGCCACCTTGCCGTCGTCCTTAACGGCAAATTCAGGATCCAGCAGACCGTCCACATACATCTGATGCAGCGTCGCCAGCGCGTCCTTGGTACCGGGCAGCGTAGAGCCATACACCAGCTTGCCCGTTCCGTCGTCCACCCAGATTTCGGGATAGGAATCGAACGCATTGAAGAAGCCCTTCAGCGTGAACAGCTGATCCCAAGGCGTCTTGGACACGGCCATGCCGATGGTGTCGTTCACGCCGTTGCCGTCGAAGTCAGCCTCAGCGAAGGCCTTCGCCGTAGCAATCAGCTCGTCCATGGTGGTGGGAACGGGCAGGTTCAGCTTTTCCAGCCAGTCCGTGCGAATCCACATCAGGTCGGCAATCATCAGCGTTGCGTCTACCACGGGCAGCGCGTAAAGCTGACCGTCGAAGGTGACCGCGTCAAAGGGAGAAGTGCCGGTTTCCAGCATGACGCGCTTGGTCTGCTCGGTTGCGTACTCGTTGTAGATTTCGTCGAGCGGCATAATCAGACCCGCCTCATACAGCTGCTTGGCTTGCAGAGCGGTCACGTTCACGAACTCCGGAATGGCGCCGACGGCCAGCTCCGCAGCCAGCTTCTGGTTGTATTCGTCGCCGCTCTTCACGATCCAGTCGTATTCCACGTTGATGTTCAGCTCGTCGCGGAACAGATCGCACCAGAGGTTGTCGGTCATGGTCTTGTCAGGATGCTGCGAGAAGTAGTTCGCGTCGAGCGTGTCGTCCGTGGAACGAACGAAATGTACCGTCACGGGTTCATCATATTTCTGTTCGTTCGCCAGCGCGCTGGTGCAGAGCATCATGAGCGCCATCAGCAGAGATACGACGGAGAGGAATTTCTTCATAGGGAAGCCTCCTTTGCAATTGTTGAACCGAATTCCTATCGGTTCTATTGATAATAGTATAGCACAAGTTTTCACCAGAAACAATGGAATATCTTTGACACAATAGCACAAATGAACACAAAATGATATATTCGCACAAAGGGCGTTTTTGTTTTTTTCTTTTCTTTGCTTCACCAGTTGCGACATTCTTTCATTATTTCGCGCAAAACGTCCGCGTCACACCGAACCTGCGCAAAAAAGGCGGCGAACGACGTCGCGCAAGCAAAAAGCAATTCTATGATAGCAAAACGCCCTGCGAAAAGAAAGTCCCGCGCCGAAGAGCAATATCAAGTAAGTATTCTTCCCCTTGGAAAATGACGCATGCATAGCCATCATGGAACTATACTTTCAATATTTGATTGCAAAAATGAAAGTTTCGCTGTTTTTTTTGCAATATACAGTCAGCCTGTATTCACTACCGCACCAGTCTACATCGACTGGCTACTCAGTCAGATTAACTTGTTGTTTTCCAAAGTTGAAGAATATTTTCCAGTAATTTCATCGTTTTTCGCATAGGAATGTCAAGTCCATTGCAATGCAACATGGAAAGTATAAGAGCAATTTTATTATTCCGGCAAATGCCAGTTTGAGGGCGTTGGCGCGAGAAATGCCAGTATTGGATTGCGACAACAGGGAATGACGCATATCGTGGAGAGCATTTTCAAGAGTTGATAATCCTTGAATGCCCGTAGACATCGGCATTGGAGTACAACCTATTATGGTGAACACACGACCACGGTGAATGGCAATGGGCGTGACCCCGGCATGACGGAAGTATTAGCGGTAGGGCGAGCGGCTGGAATGGCGGCAAAAGTATGCAGGCAGATTGCAGAGGAAATTCGGGAGAAAACGGAAGGACTGGAGCGAAAGTATCGTGAGGTGCAGTCATGAGGAACAGCGCAGGACGCACCGACAATGGCAAAAGAATATATCTTTTTTCATAAGCCAATGCTGATGATGGCAGGAAATTCAGGAATTGCAACTTAAAAACAGTTTCTTTCGTCTTGATTGCATTTCAATTGCCTTATGCAATTTTGCAGCAGAAATCTTCATCTTTGTTGGCAAACATTCTAACTATACTTTCAATCATTGCTTACAAAAACGAAGATTTTCCCCGTTTCTCTTGAAATATCGTTGCAGAGTGCATTCCTTCGTATTGAAAAATTGATGCTGCCCGTCCTACGATTTCCTTGCTATTTCCCGAAATCAATAGTAAAATAAGAGCAGGCTAAGGGGTGATTTCATTGAACAGTCGTGGAAATCAAAGCCTCAGCAAACATTCTTTGGAAATGAGCCGCTGCAATGGGGCGCTTTGTAAATCCGAACAACATCGTTTTTCAGGTTGCGCTGAACTCGCAAATTTATGTTGACAAAACCGGAATGATTGCATACACCAATCGCGTTCTTGGCACGATGGAAGGGTATATCTGCAACAGCCGTCCGCGGCGGTTTGGGAAATCCATCACCGCCAATATGCTGACGGCGTATTACAGCAAGGGCTGCGACTCGGAAGCAATATTTGCTGGACTGGAAATCAGCAAGTCTGCTGACTTCAAGAAGCACCTGAACAAATACGACGTGATTCACATCGACGTTCAGTGGTTTCTGGCAAACTGCGTTGACGCGGCGCATGTTGCAGCGTACATTACAAGCAGCGTGCTGGCTGAACTCCGAGAAATCTATCCATCTGTACTTACAGAGAATGCTGCAACGCTGCCGAATGCCCTTTCACAGGTGAAAGAAAAGACAGGTCAGAAATTCATCATTATTATTGACGAATGGGATGTCCTGATTCGCGACGAATCCGCCAATGCGAAGGTTCAGGAAGATTACATCAATTTTCTTCGAGGCATGTTCAAGGGAACGGAGCCGACGAAGTATATTCAGCTGGCTTATCTGACGGGCATTCTTCCTATCAGGAAAGAAAAAACGCAGTCGGCGCTGAATAACTTTGATGAGTTTACCATGCTTCAGGCATACGGGCTTGCACCTTATGTCGGTTTTACGGAGGATGAAGTAAAAATTCTTTGCGACAAGTACGGCAGAGATTACGAGAAAGTAAAGAAATGGTATGACGGCTACTTGCTTGACGGGTATCAGATTTATAATCCACGGGCAGTCGTCAGTGTGATGACCAAAGGAAAATTCAGGAGCTACTGGTCTGAAACCGGTTCTTATGAGGTGGTCATTCCGCTGATTAGCATGAATTATGATGGCTTAAAGACTGCCATCATTGAAATGCTTTCTGGCGCAGAAGTAGCGGTCAACACGGCAACGTTTAAGAATGACCCGGCAAAAATTGCAAGTAAAGATGATGTGATTACTTACCTGATTCACCTTGGCTATTTGGGATATAACGAGGATTCCGAAACGGCATTCATTCCCAACGAGGAAATTAGGCAGGAATTGATTACCGCCGTAAAAAGCAGCAATTGGAATGAACTGATTGGCTTCCAAGAAGAATCGCGGAAACTGCTGATGACAACTTTGGCAATGGATGCCAAACGTGTTGCTGCTCAAATTGAAAAAATCCACTCAGAGTTTGCTTCGAGCATACGATACAATGATGAGAACTCCTTGAGCAGCACAATTGCGATTGCTTATTTGAGTGCAATGCAGTATTATTTCAAGCCTGTGCGCGAAATGCCGTCTGGAACAGGATTTGCCGATTTTGTTTATGTCCCGAAGCCTGAATATCGAAGCACCTATCCGGCTTTCGTAATAGAATTGAAATGGAACAAAAATGCAGAAACAGCGCTGCAACAGATAAAAGCGCGGAAGTACCCTGCGTCAATTCTGAGCTACACGGGCGAGATTTTGCTGGTCGGCATCAATTATGACAAGGACAGCAAGCAGCATCAGTACCTGATTGAAAAGTATAAAAAGGAATAAGCAAAAATGCCCGTCAGCAGGCGGCGAATAGCACGACTGCAGACGGGCACTTTTGATATTTTGCAAGAATTGCTGCAAGGAATATTGCCTTACGCTTCAGCCGTATTCTCAGCCGCATCAGCGCTCTTCCCCTGCGTCAGCCACTTCTCGAACACCGAGTTGCCGCTGTACGCTGCGAAAACAATCGTCGCGTAGTTGATGTACGTCCGAACCGTACTAATCAGCGCTTCCGTGTCGCTGCGGAAAAAGCACAGCACCATCGCCAGCAGCGAAATCGCCGTCACTGCAATAGTGACCAAAAGAACAATTCGTTTGCTGAACTGGACGTATGCTTTCTGCTTCGTCATTTGCCTCGTCTCCCTTCTGGCGGCGTTTCCGGCAGAGCAAGAATGTCCTGTTCGTAGCTTGCGGACAGGTGATTGCGTCCTTTCGCCGCGTAACTTTTGTGCATATTCAGCACCTGCTCTTTTTCCGCCGCAGTACACCAGCCCTGCCGCGTATAGTTGTCATGCGCATTCTGCAAAAACGCCCATGTCAGAATCGCAAGATCTTCCTCCTGCTGCTGTTCCCTTGCAATCAGCTGCTTCATCGGCTTTCGGAACCAGCTGTACATCAGCGTCAGCGCCGTCACAAGTCCAACGATGGTTGTCGCGTGGTCGCGCAGCTGTTCAAGAATCGCCCACATCTGCGTTCGCCACCTTCACCGTAAAATCACCCACAGGTTCAAACACGTTTCCGGCGCTATCGACGATTCGGATGCTCATCCGTGCCTGATTATCCGCGTTTTCCTGTTTCGTGAGGAACTCCGCCGCGCACCAGCCGGTGCTGTTTTTGTACTGCACACGCCACCAGTCATCCACTTCCATAAGAACAGTTACGGTTGCGCCCTGCGGGATTTTCGCAATCACTTCGGCGGACTTGCTCGCCGTTTTACGCATGTTCAGGCTGCCGGATGCCGTCGTCACGACCGCCAATTTCGGTTTATACTATTTTCGGATGAAAATGAGCCAAGATGCGCCGCGAATTTTTGTATTCTGGCTAACGCGAATGAAACGCAGCGTAGCAGCGCTACGCTAAGTGGAATGAGCGGACGACAGAATCAAAAAGGCGCAAGCAGATGGCGCAGTTGAATCCGAAAATAGTATGACTCATTGCAATTTGTTCTCCTTTCTCGGCGTAATCCACGCCTTTCAGCTCGCCCCAATGCGTCCATCCACTGCCGATTTTCGACGTGACAACGCCATACGCCGTGCCTTTTGCTTCGATGACTACGCCCTCGCCGATGTACAATCCGACGTGGTGATAACCCTCCGAGGCGTTGAATTTGTAGACGGCAGTGCCGGGTTTGAGCGGCGTGCCATCGGTTCGTTTTCCGGCGGACATACTGCCGGATGCGCTGCTGTAACGGCGAAACATGGTGTTGCTGCCGTGATAGCAGTACCCGCCGAGCTGCCGAAACGCCCACGCAAAAAGGCCGGAGCAGTCCGCCACGCGGTGTCCGACCCACTTTTGACCATATTTCTTTGTCTGTTCACGGCTCGCGGCGTTCTGCTGTGCCTGCGTCCAGATTTCGCCCGACGCGCCGTAGATGTACCCCCAGCCATCACGCAGTGCCGTTTGGAACTGCGCAATCAGCTCAGAGGATGAAATGTTTGGCATGTGACCTCCTATTTTTGTATCAGCATAACGAACTTTGTCGCATTGTTTTTCTGTAATTGTTCGGATATAAAAATAAATTCTTTTGAAAGCAATCTAATAGCATTGACTCTGATTTATAAGCATCTTTACGATGTAGGATTTTCATTTACAATATAGATGTGTTTTTGTTCTGCATTTAGAACAAGATATTGACACATCACAGTGCGAATTTCCCCTAAATCCACGACCTACTGGGGGAGAAGGTGAGGAATCATGCAGAAATACCGTGTCGAAACAATTTATGAAAATAACATGAAAGATTTTGTTCTCCTATGCAATGTCCTCCTGCACGGTCAGACAATTCACGGTCTGGGGCCGGAGGATATTGTCCAACGTGTTATGCTGCAGGCATGGGAGAAAAAAGAAAAGTTGGAGTACCATGAGAATCTCATCGGTTGGTTTGTCGTCGCCTGTTCCAAGGAATGCAAGGCACTTTATCGCCGTGCCTACACGGAGCATCGCAACGTCGGCCATGCGGTTGAACTGAACGAGAATATCGTCGCCACGCCTGTTCAAGACAGCCTGCTGCGCTGGCTTAGTCAGACGGAAGCAGTCGAATTTCTTGACGAACTGCAAAATCGCCTGACACCGTTGGAGCACAGCGTGTATGTGGAATACTACCAAAATGACAAAACCGCCGAAGAAGCCGCAGCTGTGTTAGGCGTGGAGCGCAGCACCGTGAACGATGCCGCGCGACGCATTCGGAAGAAAGCCGCCGCCATTCCGTTTTACATTCTTATCCTGTATATACAAACGCTGTTTATGAAGCACTGATGATTTTTCTCAGCTTGCCAGCTGCTTTTCCGCATCCATCCCAGCAGGGGACTGGACAAAGAACTGCGCGGCGGTGACCTCTGTCATAACAACATCGCCGCGCAGTTTCTGCGTCAGGTAGCCCTTGACATACACCCGCGCACCGGGTTTCAGCGTCTGCACTGCCCAGCCTGCAAGGCGATTCCACGCATGAACCGTGTAGGTTTCGTGAATCACCTGCTGCTGACGGTTGCGGTGCGAATGCCGCAGCTGGCAGACGACGTGCGAAGTGTCACCTGTCGTGGGCGTCTTGACAAGGTTGAGAATCGTGCCGGAAAGGAAAAGTTCGTTCATGGTTAATGCCTTCTGTTATCGCGTATAGAAAGTATAGAAATTATGGATGAAATGAAAACCAGCCCACCATCAACTTATGCGCTTGCGACAAGTGATGATGGACTGGTACAAGATTGATTCCCTTTTTGTTGATGGAACTTCAATCCTTGTTTATTGTTTTTTAATCTGCTTCCGGTTTATACTGCAACCATGTGTTCATCGGGCACAAGAAGGTGAATATTCTCGTCTTTTCAGTCAGTACGTCATTTTCAAGTTGGATAATTGTCACCCGAAACTCAACGGGAATATATCCATCCTGCGCTACATTCAAAGCGCTCTCTGGCTGATCGCCGCACTCAAAACGAGATACAGTTTTCTCATCTTCAGACATTTTTACGCCGAAAGTTCCCTGCATGGTCTGAGCAGACGTGGAGACATTCAAATCATAATAATACACAGGGCATTGATAATATTCGTAAGGAGTAAAATACGCGCTGTGTTCTTCACATGCTTCCCAAGGTCGGGCAATACAGCCCTCGCGTGTGACTTGAAAATTCGCGCTGACTGCCGCGTGCCGTTCATCACAGGCAATCTCGGTAATCTGAATCACATAGTCATCCTCTTGAATCGTTATAATAGGAGCAGAAACGGATGTAATGGGAATATCTTGAATGCCAAACAACTCTGCCATTGACTGCAAATTCTCGTCCCATTCGCCATCTTCCGTATAGCCAATCATGAAATTATCTACCAATTCTGTTTGTTGCTCTTCTGCGGCTGCACACGAGCCTGCAAAAATCCAACAAAGTAACAATGCCATTATTCTTGTCATATCAATTTTCGTCCTTTCATGAATTTAATTACGGAGGTGTACAATTTTCAAACTCCAAATAATATGGAAGAAGTTCTAATTTCGTTGCATCGCCAATGCGTCCATCCACTTCCAACCCATTCGCCCTTTGGAATTCTTTAATGGCGTTTTCTGTGATAAATCCCCAATATCCATCGGCTGTTAGACCGGACATATCAATTTCAGGGTGCTTTTGACTCCATTGCAAAAGTGCATTTTGTGCATTTTGAAGTGGCCATAAATCAAAACAGTATTCAAGACCAATGATACTTGAACCAAAGCAAGCATAAGCAAGCCCCAAATTCCGTCCGTCGTCGCTTTGAATCTGTTCTATTACTTTGCAATCGCCCACCGCTACAGTTCCAGTACCATTATCAGTTGTAACAATGAACTTTGTGCCGTTTGACGTACATTCACCAACATAAAATCTCGCTTGTTTTTTTGCTTGCGCACAAGCGTTGCTATACGCTTAGCACGTTCATCTGCTACTTTTGTTTTCTTCACAACATGGAAGATGTAAAATTGCCCATCGATTAATGCAATATCGTCATTCTCATCAGTTGACTCTTTTGAACGTGCGCCATTTGTATCTTTTCGAGAAATAGGGCTATTTTTACAATACCTGAAAAGGTTTTGTGAGATAGCATTTTCCGAAGCAATCAGGCTATCCGCATTGACAAACCGCCCCCACCGCGGATTATAGTACCGACTCCGCAGATAGTACAGTCCCGTCTCCTCATCAAACACATACCCGCGGTAGCGGAACGGCTGCACCTTGCCCAGTGTTTCCGCCAGCTCACCGGTACACCACAGCGGCGCGCCCCACGCATCGTAGCCGTAGCTGACGACGGCATTGCCATTCTCATCCAGAATCGCAACAATATCGCCCTGCAAGCTCTTGACATACGCATAGGGAACTCCGTTGTACACCACCACCGCCGGGCGGTTCTGCGCATCATTCTAAATTCAGCAAGCATCAACCGTTACTTTTTCCCATATATCTTTCAGCAAATATCCATCAATCCGTGCATTCTCGAACAATGCACGAGCAGATAAAAAACTCTGAGTATTTCCCTGCTCATCACTCAAATACGTTTGCCCATCATGCGCATAAGCAATCCAGTAGTACTTGCTCTGATAGCAAAAGTGAATTTCCTGATGATAAACAATTACTTGATGTCTAACAGCCTCATAAGATTCCCAAGCAGGATCGTTCCACTCAGGAATTTCAATCTCAGCAAACGCTGCAGATAAACGAATTCCGTCAGAAATATACACCTGATCGCATAATTTCTCCAATGAATCTCGTTGTTGAGGGATCATGTCTGTACCCACCAAAATATACACAGTTCTGGATAAAAGATTCTTTTTCCTGAGTGAATAATACTCAGAGTTATATCTGAATACTACTGAAGAATGATCTTTCAAGCAGCTGCTAATGCTATCTATCGTCATGTTTGTCACTCCAAATATCTCAAATTTATTGGATCTCCGCGACCATTAGGGCCCCAAATATGTAAGTGTGGATTGCTATGTATGGGGGATTTGTGTCAGCGATAATTAATGCCATATACAAACTGAAGAACATAATTATGCACACTGTTGTCAGACACACAAATGCTCCTACTATGAATTTTGAAATCTTTCTCATTTTATCTCCACTCTATAGTTTCTACTACCTCGTATGCCATATTGCAAGCACTTTCCCATCTATGGTAATAAGCGCATACGGAACACCACCTCCTTTTAATTCCCTCATAGAACCTTTAATTAACCATATTTTGTTTGTTTCATCATAAGAAACTATAAACGGTCTCACCGTTTCAATATCATAATCGAATACAACATTCCATAATTGCCCAGCAGCTTTCGCTGCTTCTTCAACACTGTTAACAGGTGCGATACTATCACCTTGCCACTGAAACGAATATAATTCTTCTTTATATTGAGATATATCAAAGTCCGGCCCTTTCTCATATGGTTTATTTGAACTTTCTATACGAACCGTGATTGTTTTCACAGTAAGCGGTTTATTAGTTTGCGCCACAAAATCACTTCCTGAGAATAAGCATATCATAATCGCAATTGAAATAACCAGCATAAAAACAATATACCAGCGTTTTCTCGGCTTCTGCTTTCCCAATTTCCTTATTTCCCCTTTCTATTCTTTATATATGGGTCATTTTCATCAAAAGGTATATCTGATGAAACAAGAGTAACTTCATCTGCTGTAATATCATATTTCCAGAGATGTCCGCTGCATGTCGCTAAATACGAGTAAACTGCTTTTTCGTTCTCAAATAACAAATTCGCCACTTTGTAATCATCATCGGAAAATTTATAATTTTCATATTCGCGCATATAAGCTCCGTGAGAATGGACCCAACCCACAAGTTGGCAATCAGGATCATCAGGATAGCTTATCTCAGCGGTCTTGCGCTCCGTTCCGCTTGAAGGCTCAAGATATGTGTAATATTCTATTGTTCCGATCGGTATTATGTTCCATCCCAAAATATTTATTAGATATTTTGTTTCCGTTCGCTTATAAATTGTCGATGCGTATTCAACGTTTTGCGATATTGACAACGCATTGTAGCATTCTGCAAAGTCAATTGCCGCTTCGTCAGGGCTCGAAAAAGCATCTCCCGGCTCTCTTCCATTATAATCCACAAAGTTTACTGGATTATTGTTACAGTAAGCATTTATATTCTTCTCAATAATATTTTTACTACAGCCTATTTGCTTATCCGCATTAACAAACCTGCACCGTTCCGCATTATAGTACCGACTCCGCAGATAGTACAGCCCCGTTTCCTCATCAAACACATAC